>Ga0179593_1390866_pt1 | contig 14915 bp, 16 predicted proteins | sample CZODoug2_1_08_16_FD_185931 | JGI IMG/M metagenome (GOLD analysis project Ga0179593, IMG submission 185931) | Vadose zone soil fungal communities from Angelo Coast Range Reserve, California, USA - CZODoug2_1_08_16fungal (PacBio error correction) | ecosystem: Environmental > Terrestrial > Soil >... | reverse complement strand
TTTTTTGTCCCTTGATTCTTTTTCCCCCCAGTTGCCCCCTTTCCGATCTCACGTGGACAGGCGTCCTGGCTCACTTTGACTGCACGAAGTGCAGCTCCGCCTCTGTAAATGTGTATTCCGTTTACTTGAATAAGTTTTCAATGCCATCTTTGACTTTCCAAGATATTATCCCCCCGGTTCCCTCCACCCCCCTCCCCCCTCTTCTCCTTATGCCCTCTCCCCCGGAGCGTTGTCTGTTCGAATGTAAGTTCCTCCTTCATGTGATTTAGTCCGCCTTCGTTGAATTCAGAAAAGCTGGGGACGCTTCCCAATCTTCACGTTTGCCTGGGACCTCTCGATCTCGGTCTTGTAGAAGTCTCTATTTCCCCCGCCCTTTCAGTCCATTGACGTTTGTGCAAGTATTCCTCTGATCTGCAGTTAGAGTTCCAGTGGGTTTATGGAAACCCAGCTTTTTAATCCCCGACTTTTGTTAAAGTCCCCCATAGGCATCTGATTACCTCCCCCCGCCTGCCGTTCCCCCAGTTTCTCCTTTCGCGCACTTTTTTGCCCACTTCGACCCTAATCCTGTTTTGAATCGCAGCTTGGTCTGAGCTAAGGTTTCTCGATAGCCGATGCGACAAGGTGACCCTCACCCAAAGTAATGATTGTTCAGCCCTATCTATCCTTTCTTTTTAGTTGCCTGTTGAATGCTTTTGCACTCGAGGGCGCTGGATGCGTCCCTTCCCCGATGCGTTTGAGCCAGGTTCCCCCCCCAGCTCGTTTGGGGACGTCCGGATCAACCACCGCTCCGGCTTTTATACTGGTCTACCCCATTCCCCCTTGCTGCTGGTTTCCTCCCACAGTAGCCCGACCCGTGTTGAGCGAGCCCCTGGCATGCTCTTCCCCCTGTCTATCGCCTGCCCAACTTCTATTTTCAGCTCTTTCTTTACTGTTGGCCCCCCAGACCGCCTTCCTTCGGTTTTAATTATGGTCTTCTCATCTGGCCGGGGACTTTTAGAATAGGCTTGATAGAACCTTTCCACACTTCCCCCTTATGATTGGAGGTTACCATCGGCGAGGTTCGGGACTCTTTTTTCCTGAAATTTAACTCCGATAACAGATACTGTCTTGCGCCATTAATGGCCGTAAGATTCACGGCGTGGGGGGATTAATTGTGTTTTTTATATCCCTATGGCGCCTGGTTGCCCGTGATAAATTCCGGTATCGGGACTCTGGGTAGAGATCTCCTTTGTGGTCCCCCCCTACACGATTCAGCATGCTAGCTTCTCTTTCATGTCATGTGTTTCTCCGGCATGTGTTCGTGGATTTTTGTCTCGGCCAGCCGTAGTTCAGTCCCTACACCACCCAAAGATTACTTTTTTCCCATTACCCTTTTTCCATTGCCCTTCCTGATCGAGGACGGTTTGGGCTCGGGCCTTATTTGGGCTTGCTCTTCCAATAACTGCTTTGCCCTACTATGGATGCTGATGGGTCCTTGATCTGTTTTGCCCGTTCCTCTTGCTATTTCCCTTGTAGCCCCTTTATACCCTGTTTTCCCCCTAGCTGACTTTTTTGTCCAACCGCTCCTTGCCCTTCCACCCTTTTTCTCAGAACAATCAGACCCAGCTTGTCCATTCGCAGGCGTTCAAAGGTTCGGTATTCTCTTTTGAGTTTGGTTACACCTTTGCTTCCCTCCTGTTGCGGGTTTGCCTGGAGCGACAGCGACAACTTTCGCTTGCTTTTCCTTTTCTTGGGTTTTTGGGGTTTGGACCTATAATCGGTAAGGATTAGACCCTTTTATCCCTTTTAATGAGGATTTAGTTCCCCCTTCTTATACCCCAGCGTTCCGCCTCCACTTGCACGTGGTTTTCTTGAATCGGATCCATTTTGTTTCTCCTGATTCTTACCCTGATGATTGCGTTCAGGAAACTTGTGAAGCTCCTTTCCCAGCTTATTTTGGGCAGTGCACTTTTACGGCCGTTTTCCCCACCGATCTCACCCCTCTCGGACGTTTGCGTGTTTTTAAATCATCCTTTAGCAGGAATACGTTTTTTTTCGGTCCTGAGGTTCCTTCCTCTTTTCTCTCCCCTTTCTCGACCACTTAAAGATCAGTCCCACGGAAAATGGTTCCAAAATTATGGTGGTCTTTTTCTCCAAACCTTTTTGTTTTTATACTAGATAGCCCATAATTTTAATCCTTTTCTTGCCTCCCGATGACGTGTTGCTGAGGTGTCTTCATCTGAAGGGTTGGGTTCTTTCCTTTTCATCCAAACGGCTTCCCCCTTTTTCCGCGTGCCTGTTAGCTGGATTCCCGGGATCAACCCAAACCGTAATTTATGATTTTCTTCGATGCCAGTTTGTCACCTTGTCAAGTGCGCCCGCCCCTACTTGTCGCCTTGATCCATCAAACTTTTTCCTGTTTTCCTTTTGAACTCAACTTCATCTTTTGACGAAAACGGATTACACGGCGAGCAGCAATAGTCACGACTGCCTTTCCCCCGTTCCTTTAGAGGATTCAATCTTTAATCGTCCCCAATGCGGAACCATGTTGTCTTTCCCCTTTCCGTTTAGCTCAAGGATCTCTACTCATTTCCGAGTATAGGCCCTATCCTCGCCGTAGAAAGGGTCTCGTTCCCCTGCTAGCCAACCCGAGTCTTTTTTGTTTGCACGGTGTCCCCCCCCAACCCCCCTCTCAGCCGTCCGCTTATGAGTACGCCCTTTGAGGAATGGACCAGTTTCTTTTTCGTTTTTTGACCGCACAAGGTTTTGTTAACTTCCTTCCTTGATTCAACGAGTCAGCATCCTGCCCATTTAGGACCTCCCACGTCAATAATGGCCGTGTCCGAACGATCGGGGGAGCCGCACCCCCACTCCGAATAAAGATAGACATTCTCTCGTATTGTCGGCACTTACGATAAGTCCCGCGCGTCCCCTGACTCTCCCTGCGCCTTCCCGTAAAATGGACCTCCACCAACACGATAATGTCCCCCGATTCCTTCTTTTTTCTGCTTTTTGTTTTTGAGAAATTTTGCCGCGTCCCGATGGCTTTCCCGCAGTTCTTTTTTGAACCCTGGGTTAAAACCATCATGGACCAATTCTAAACCTAGCCCATTTTTTTTCGGCGGCTTTCCCTTCTTTCATTCGAACAAGATTCCGATCGCCCCTCTGTATGCGCACCCGTTCCCTCACGGCGCTGAGAACCGGCCCCCATGCACAAACCAGCGAAGAATCTCTCTGCTTGCATAAATCATAATCGGTTATTTACATTTTTCCCCCCGTTCTGCTTTTCATCTGGTCTTCACATTGCCTATTCTTCATCCCTCTCGTCAGAGAACTCGAACTTATTTTCCGGTTCGAGCCACCCCTTCCCCCATTCCCCTGGAAAGAACATATCAGCTATCCAATCCTTGACGTATGCGTCTTTTTTTTTCCCCCCCACCCGTCTTCCGCAAGTTTTTCGGCTAAAATCGCGTGTTTTGCCTGATACATTGGAGAGTAATTGGCATTTTCTTTTTTCCGCTCCTCCCTTCCCCGGTTTGCGGGACTGTTTTGTCCCATTCCCCAGCCGCATTTGAAACGTGTGCGCAGTATTCGAGAGCCCCTCTGTCCCACTTTTACTTTTCCTCCAAAAAGAGATACTTTTTCTCCTCCTCTTTTCGATTGCCTCCATCGTTCTCCTAGAATTTTTCCCTCCCCTTCTTTGCATTTTCACGGCTTGTAATTCTATAGTGTCGGGTGAGACCTTTCAAGTTTTTCGGTCTCCCCTTTTCTTTCTTTTGATTTAAATTCAGTAAAGACCACCCCCCTTTGCGTTTTGGGATAAGCCTTCGACACCTTTTTAGCCTTTTCCCCCCAATGCGACTTGTTTTTCCAATTTCTTCAATTTCCTCTTAAGATCAAGACCCCCCTCCTCGTAATTTTGTCCCTATCTTTATCTCTTTCGATAGATAGAGCATTCCTTGCCCTGCCAATGGAAGTGACCGTTCCTGGCAGATCCGTCTATCGGCACCTCGGATAATATAGACCTGCAACCCTTTTCTCTTTTCAGTCCGCGTCCCTTGATGAATTCCGCCTGCTTCCTATCTCTTTCTCCCCAGTTATTCGTCAAAAAGACCAGCCTTCTCCTATCGTGGTTTTTTAAGTCAGACTTTTCTTTGAGAGTGGATAATCGGTTTCAATATACCATTTGGTTTCCACCTGAGGTCCTATCCTTATCCCCCTTTCACCCCTGGAGACTCTTCGTGAAGCTGCACTCGTTTTTTAGTCCCAGGAGTTAATTCTTGTTTTTCAAAGCCTGTTTTCCCTTTTTCCCTTTCACTAGATTGTTAACGGTGTCTCCTCACCTTTCTGCGCGGACCCATCTCGACTCTCTCCTCCCAGCCGGGTTTTTTTTTTTCTTAGTTCGATTGTCCATCAAGGTGATCTCACCTTTTACCCCCCTTCCGATCGCGTGTTTCCCATTCAGGCGGAAGGACCCCTTTTTTTTTTTCGTGGGTGGGGGCTTTTTGTTGTTTTTTGTTTGGGGGGGGGGGGCTGCCTGAAGTTCTTCCCTCCGTGTACATTTTGTCAGGGCTATAAGTCAACTCGCCCGCATTGCTTTTTGTGGATTTACAAGGTGGTCATTATCCCCTGTCTCCAAGGACTCCATCGCCAATGTGCGCAGTGTCGTCCTCCCCGCCCCCGTTCTCCCTTTCTTCGATAAAAATTCCTCGGTTTCATTCAGCACTTTTGTCCGGAACTTCTTTTTCAGGACCATCTCTTTTTGTCTCGGTTGAGAGTCGACCTCTTTGTATCTGGCCAACGTCCCTTCCCAGTCCCCTTTTAACAGTCCTGCTCTCGATCTTCGATAGCTCGTTTTAGTTTTTCCCCCAATTAGCCCCAGAAGGAGTCTTCCCTTTTCTCACTATCTTTTTTCTTTTTCCTGAAACTTCCCTTTACTTTTTTCTTGAGCAAGGGTTGCCCACTTAGTTTCCTCTACCTTACCAGTTGTGAATCCGCAGCGGGGGTCTTTTTCGATACCGCCACTGTAATCACTCCCCAACCCCCTCTCTTTCACGCCCGATAGAATAATCGCCCCTGCGTTTTTCCCTGCGTGTTAATGCTTTCTTTTTTTCTTGCGCGCGGTTTGAGTTAACTGCGCACTTTAGAATCTGTTCCCTACCTGTTCAGGTGGAAACGCTCTTTTGCTCGTACCCCTTCTCCCCTCCACGTTCCAAAATGGTGCGTCCCTGCCACGTCCTTCTTCAACCCGTCCTTCGTCACTCTAGACCGCAATTACGCTGTTTTTTCCTCACTCTTTCCCGCCTCTCCTCCCCGTCGTAATTACGTTTTTTTTAACCCTCCTATTCCTTCGGACATTCTAGATATCTGGCCCGGGTCACTTTTCGAATAGTTTTTTTTTCCTTACCTGAAACTCTTGACTCGAGGGTTAATCGCCTTTGTCCGGTCCCTTCCGAACTTTACTTCATCAAAGAGTTATTCATTCAAGGATCGATTTGCCCGTGTTTTAGATTTAGGTATTCCGTTGCTTTCTGTCCCTGTGACCGGTGCCCATCGCTTCTCTTTTTGTTATCGGTCTTCTGCTTAACGAGGTTTCCCCTTTCCCCTGAGAGCCTGCTCGCGTATCGTTATGTCTCTTGGGTTTCTTCCGGTTAGTTTACTCATAGGCAACTTTCGACTTCGGCCATGATAATAACCCCCCACCGCTTCTAGCTCTCGCGTGGGGCAATTATATTGTTGCCCCTCCTTTGATAGGTCGCTGCCGGATTTTTTCGGAGGGAATGATAGTTGAGCGCTCTCCTTCGCTATTGGTGTCTCTTTTGAATTTTCCCCCGAGTGTTAGGACCTTCCTCTCGTTTCTTTTCTTTACTTTTCTAAGCCGCTTTTAGCTTCGTTTCAGCACCCCCCCCTCTTGTTCCCTCCCCTGGGCCCTAACCTATTTCCGCTGGTCCTTTCAAGGTTTCTCTTCGGTTGGTCTCTCCCTTTTGCTTCTGGGTGTTCCCGGATAGTCCCCAATCCTGGGTTTTGAGATTTTTCCCCTTTCCCAATCCGACTAAAATTTTCGAGGTTCTCGTCCCATCTTAAACTGTTAGATCCTATTTCCACGTTCCCCTTGCATCCCATAGGTAATTCCCAGCTATTCCTTCGTCCCCTTCCGTTTTCTCGTTTGAAGCTGGTATCTTTTTCTTCTTAGAAGTGGTCTCCCTGATTTCCCCCCTTCTGACCTCTTTTCTCCCCCAACTTCTTTTATGACAGGTCTTCGTCAAGGAGTTTATTTTTCCTTAAGGCCGTTTTAACCCCTTCTCCATAACAGTCTCAGGACTTCCTCTGTTGGTGCGGGTTCTTTCCCCTCCATTCTCTCCTCAGGTAATACTTGGGTCCTGGAACCCGAGTTCTTCCCTTCAGATCTTCCCCCACGCGATGCTTCCCCCAGTAACATAATTACAAGGTTCCCTTGGTTCTTTTCTTCTTGCTATTTCCTCCCTTTTCAGTGTGGGGGTCGCTAGATAGACCCTAAGTTACCTCCCCCACCCTTCCTTTGTATTTCGCTTACTGGTCTTTTTGCATGGGCTTACCCCAGATATGTAATTCTCAACTGTTTGAAGCAAACGGATTTTTACGGGCGGATCCCCCCGCCCCCCCCCCAAACCCAAGTTCCGCCTCCTGGATCTGATTTGCGTTATATATGATATGTTTGCCCCCCTGCCGTTTAATTGACCTCACTTGAAGCGCTCAGCACACTCTTTTTTTGAACCCTGCACTCAAGATGTCGAAAATCAGGCCACGGCTTGCGCCCTTGATCCCGCGGCGCTTCCCCCGGACCCCCGTTGAAAGTTTTAGGAGGAATCTCTGGTTAGAAGCCGACGGACTGCTTATGACCTTGTTAAGTAATGTGAGCCCCTACGTCCTTTCTATACGGTCTCCTGCTCACTCCCTTCCTGATCAAATGGTTCGCCGCCCTGGCATAGCCACTCATGCTTTGCCGTCCATTTTTTCCACCCCAGCACTTGCAGGTCATACGATATCACGCCTAGAATTTGGCCCCCCATGATGATCTTTTTCGTCTGCTCCCATGGGGGCGTTTTTTTTCGCCGTCGTGGGTCGAGAAACCCTCGTCAGCCTCTTCCCTTTAGCAACATTACCTCTCCCACCTTTTCCTGTCTGAAACGATCGCGCCCCCCCCCCCCCCCCAGTGGCCACCCCCCTTCCCCCTCCACGCTCTCAAGGACGTTACTATGTCGGAGCGCGCCCCGATCAGTCCTCGGAATCCTTTTCGCAGGACGATCCATGTTTTTCCGAACCCCCCCCCCCCACCCGATTCCTTTGGCCAATCTCTTCCGATTTTTTTTTTTTTTGTCGGAGAATTCCGACGGCGCTGGTCACTGTCGATTGCCACGAAACTGCTGAGCTACTGTACGTTTTGGCGAGGTGTCTTCTTTTCCCCCCGTATCGCTTCTCTGACCCCCCCGAGAGCAGACCCCTCCCTTCTCCACCAGTGGCAGAACGCCCCCCTTCGTCTTCCACGTACAACTAGGACCCACGCCATAATCGTCGACTTCTTGAATAAACGCCCTACTTGTTTCTTGCGTTTATTTCTTCTGGGGCCTGCGCACTCGTTAACCCCTCCTCCTTGTTCAGAACTTCATCTTGGATTTCTCCCACCCTATTCCCCCCTCCAGTCTGTCATTGCGACCCGAATCATCTTTGTTTTCACTTACCTCCCTCTTTCGCTGAATCTCCCTGAAATGTGTACCTTGGCCAGTCCGGTTCCATCCCGGACTGAATCGTAATCACACTGTTTATCTATGGTCGACGCCCCCCCCTCCTTCGCTCCACGGGGCTAGCCGCTGCCTTTCCTCTTTCATGCCTCCCCCAGCTCTTTCCCGTTGCTGCATCGACGTCCTACATTCCCCATCGAAATTTTCCAAGCCCTTCAAAAAGCCGTTTCCTCCGGCAGATTCGTCTGGAGTTCGTGAAGATTAGTCAGTTTGGATGGATTTCTTTTGCTGGCTCCTTCGCCTCGACCTAACCACGGCTGCGATACCTTGGTAACCCAGATTTTGCCCCATTGAGCCATTCCCCCCTTTCCCGTACGCCCCCACTTACGCTACTCCGTGCTTTCAGGGCACGACAAGTCATGTTTTTTTTTCTTTGTCCGCCTCCTAATATGGTCTTCTCTTCCGAGGATTAGGATTGCCCTGACAATTTTCTTCCCGTTCTGTTCCTCCCCTCTCGAATTCCTAGCTTTGTTAATACAGCTCCCCCTTACCTTTACTCTTTTTTCTTCCTCCCTTCAGTGGAAATTGATGATTAAGCGCTATTGATCCTAAGTAACTGTTACCCCCCCCCTTCGCTACCGAGAATTATGCTCGTCCCCCTCGTTTCTGAGCTCTTCTCCTTAACCGGGCTGAATCTCGTGACCCTGCGTTCCCTTAATCTAACCTTTTATCCCCCCACCTTTTTACATCGGGCAGCTGGTTTCGGAGCGTGAACCTTTTTCCCTGCCTTTCAAAGTTGATCGTTTTGTCAACCCGTCGATCGGTTTGACAATTTTCCCGACCCACCCAATGCGGGCTCTTCACACTTCTCCTCCCCCTTTTTTTTTGATGCTCTATGCCCCTATCGGCATTTGATCCCCCCTTTTCCCACCGATCGTCAGTCTTTTTTTCCCGAGAGGTTCTCCCTTTGACTGACTGCAGGTCTGGATTTACATTTCTCCCTTTTTTTCCGGTTATTCTAAGTTCCATAGACATCGCTACTGCTCTCCACGGCCGGGGATGGAATCCTTTTGTTGAATTATCCCCCTCTCAATATTTTCTCTTTTCCCTCTCAATGCTATTTATCCGAGTCCTTTCCGCCTCCTCTTATCTCAAGATCAGTTCCTCTTCGGAATTTTACTTGCTGGTGAAGGCCAGGCCCACTTCCCGGTTGCAGTTGAATTTTTCCGGCTTGACGATCGTTTATTCTCCAACGTTCCCCTGTCAAAGTTGCAATTCTGCCTTCATTGCCCCCGTCTTCGCTCTATGCTCTTCTTGCCATGACCGACTGTTGCCCTTGAACGTCACCTTCTTTCTTCTTTGTTTTTTTTTCCCCCCCCTCCAATTGAGCCCCGTCTCGAGTAAAAGTTGTCCTTTTATTTCTGCCTCTTGAACAGGTGATCGCAGCCTGTATGACGGTGCATTTTTTCCCCCTTCTCCTCCCCTCCCCCCTACGTCGTACCTCCCTTTCTACTAAGTTCTGCGTCAATGCCGGTTTTTTGAATGCTTGGTCCCACATCGGTTGGAGTTATGGATTAAAATCCTCGAGGCAAGGGCTAGGGAAGCACCGTTTTGTGTGTGCACAGCGGGAATTGCCTTTGCCTCCTTATCCTGGGCTTTGAGGGTTGTTCCCCAGTTCTCCCCCTCAACGTGTCTCGAGTGAAAGACCCATGCCATTAGATTGTCCTTCTTCAATTGTCCTCCGATCAGATCCTTTTTTTTGCGTTGGTCCCACCCCAGAAGCATGTCCCCCGTTCCAACTTTTTGATGCGCGTTTTTTCTTGGCCGTGGCCCACGTGCATTTGTTCGAACCTGCCCAACTCTCCAGGTTTCCGCTCGGCTCAACTCGTGAAGTTGCTCTGTGTTCCCTTTCTGAACACTGACAAATTACCTTACCCCTGATTAGGGTTATTCTCCCAGTCGATTTTTTTGAGTTCGTTTTGTCTTGGGATGCCTTCTTTTACTTGAGTGTTTTTTTTCTTTTTTGAAAGCGCCACATTCTCTGCTCTCGAATTCTTTCCCCTCTCCCAGATATGATCTTGTTTTCCCATCAAAGATTTCGCCCTGATAGATTTTCCTCTTGGGTTTCGTGCAGTTTTGTTCCCCTCGGCGCAAGGCCCTCCCTGTTTTCTACTACCCCCCCACAAAATCTAGCCTCCTTCGCGGTGCCATTATTCCCTTGATACAGATGATGGACTTCTTTTTTGGAGCGGGCCTCTTTGCGTGTTTTTCCGCATGTTCCGATAGGCTCTTTGGTGAAGGTGCTTGATAGTTACCCGGCCTCTTCCTTTTTGTCGTTATTTTTTTTCCCCTTGGCCGATTCCTTCTGAACGTGCAGTCATCCCGCACCCTTTTTTTTCTCCACCTCCCTTGACCCCAGCGAGTGGCCCCATATCAGTTGGTCTAAGCTTCTTTTTCGCTTTCGTTTGGGGGACACCGTTCTCGGCCCTGTTGTTTTGACCATCCTGTCGAGACACGCTGTTCCCATTATGTTGTTATGCTTCCTTTTATCGGCCTCGTCTCCTCTCCCATTTTATGACCGGCCTGGCTCCATTCTTTTTCTTCCTTTCCTCGATTCCGTCCACAATTTGTTCGAGTCGGCCGCGGTTCATTGATGCCCCTCCGTGGTTTTCACTTTTTCTTTTTTTCGTCAATTCGACCTTTTCACTTCACACTGAGTTCCCATTTTGCAATTTTGAGTGGGTTCCCCTTTTCCAAGGCCTTTCACAACTAATCTCTATAACCCTCCCCCTTTGCTACTTCTCATGTGGTTTCGTCGAACCTCCGTCCGCTACCTTCTTTTTTTCCTTGGCTGAGGTTAGACCCCGTCCCCTATGGTCGACCCCGTCATTCTACATTCCCCCCAGTCCCAAAAGTGGTGATTTTAACTTCCTCTCTTTTGCCTCCGTTTTTTTTTGCCGATTACCCAGACTTTAACCCAAAGCCCCCTTTTCTTTGTCCTAGCATTTTTCCCTGTGCGGCCATAGCTTGGTTCTAGATCTGGAGAATTTTTTTCCCCTGGTCCCACTGATTCCTCTTCCTTTTTTTTCAGTTATGCAGTTACTCACCCCCAAACAGGGTCAGTATCTTTCCCCCCTTTTTTACCTTCTATTTTCTTTTTTTTTTTTTGAAACCTGATTTCAGTCAGCCCGAAATCATGTTCCGCTTTTTACTTTCATCTCTTTGCCTGCCAAGCAATTCCGCCGTGACGCCCACGCCAAATACTTTGAGCCCACGGCGAGCCTGCTACCGTGCTGCCCTCCCTAGACTTGCCCCCGTGTTTTTCGGCCCCTGTTCCTGCCTGCTTTTATTCCCCGTGCCGTTTTAGAAGTAAATTTTTAGACCTTCTCCCGGCCGCTTACGGCCCCGCTTCCGAAGCATCCTTTCATTTTCTCTGTCGCCTTCTTTTTTCCCCCCCGTTGAAGCTCTTCCGTCGGGGTGTCCCCCCAAATCAAAAGCGATTTCGCAGGAATTTGAGAACTCTGATATTTTGCCCATCCGCTTTATTTCCCTGTGCCTTTTATGCCTCCCCCCGTTTATGCACGTCGCGGGTTGTTCCAAACGATCCTCATCCCACAGTCTCCCCCCCCCCCAAAATGAACCTTTTTCCACGTTAAACCGCCCTCTCCGGTAAGACTCTTTCCTCGGGTCGGCCTTCACCCACTGCATCCCCCAGATCGCCGGCGTAGATTTGCGATCCTTCCCTCTAAGTCCCGCGGACGTCCACCCCGAGAAGGTCCATGTTTCCCGAACCCCCCCCCCCGATAATGGAACTCCATTCTCCTCCTTCTTTTGTTTTGCGGAGAACTTGGCCTCTCTCCCCGTATTCCGTCATGCCCTTTCACAATGGACGGAAACACCCCTTCCCCGAGGCAACGAGTTCCCTAGCAGTCCTCTGGTGCTTTTCCCGCTTCTTTTGCTCGACAAGATTCAAGAGACTGTTCCCTTAATGTCTCAGGGAAACCCTTGACTTTACGGCGACGTTTTTTTCCCCCTCCCCCACATTCCTTCCCCCGCCCCCAACCTCTCCCCATATTTAGACCTTTTCCTGTAAATCCCCTTCCTAATTTATCTTTTAACTTCAAGTGCTCAAGAGGCCATCGAAGAGCCCCCCCTTTCCGAACTTCCATATTTGGAAGTTTATCCCCCCTTCTTTCTAAAGTAACTGGCCAGCCAAAATTCCCTCGACTTTTCACCATTTTTTTCAAGCTGCGTTGTTTACTTCCCCCCCCCCTCTATCTCGTTTTTCCCTTTTCGATAAATGGGACATTCATGCATAGCCTTGAGGCCTCAGGTGTTTTGGTATGACGACAAAGTTTTCCGCCTTTCCCAGTCTTGCGCCTCCTCTCACGCATAACCCTTTTCCACCACCTGTTAGTACCCCCACCTCTCTTTCCCTCCGTGCCCCCCCTCCAGAGAGCCTGTCGAACGCTTCCCCTTCGTCGAGGACTCCTTTCTTCGCTCGTGTTTTGTTTTTGCTCATCAGTAAGTTTGGGCGTTTTCTCCCCTTGTAGTTTTTTGCTATATCTCAATAAGATTTGCGTCAAAGTGTAGTACTTTGTCCCCCTTTTTTGGTTCCCCAACCTTTCGCTCAACGCCTTTGCCCCTTACTCCCATTTTCGGACCCCTGCTCCTTTGACCTTCACCTCCAAAACCCTGTCCTGTTTCTACTTGTCTTTATCTCGCATCTGCCGACTCTGAGTATTCCTCCCGCAATGGAATGTCCCCCCAGTTCGTTTAGATAGAAATCGAGTTTTCACTACTTTTTTTCGAGTTTCCTGAAATTATTTTTTTCAGCCATGCTTCAGTTTCGGACTTCTCTTGAGATTTCTCAGTCTGTTTGAACACCCCTTTACCTTTCCCCAGCACGGGTTGTTTTTTGTTTGTGCTTCGGGACCCTTTTCCTTAGTCTCTTGTCCCCTTTCCTTCCCCTTTTGGAGTCCATACGTTTGCGATGGACCCCCCCTTGACCCCCTGTCCACCCCCTTTTTACCAGGGCGTAAGTGCTGCACTCGGCATTCACCTTGCTTGGTCACCGCCGTCTGCAACTTTGAGACTCTTGCCCCTCTTTCCTCAGTTTTTGTTTTTTTCGATTTCAACCGTCCGCCGCCCTTTCTGGCCACTTTACCACTCCGCTTCCTTCCCGGTCTACCAGGCGGCGATCTCCCCTTGTTTTTTTTTTTCCCTTTCCGTTTTTACATTTTACGCCAGGGGTCAGAGTATTCATCAATGCCCCCCTCCAAGTTTGGATGAGAATTCCCCCCCGTGTCCCTTTCTTCCCCTCTCAATCTTGCTTTTTTCCTGCTAAAGGAGCGCGTGTCTGTTTATAAGGTACTTCCCACTGTGGACTTATCTTCTTCGGGAATTCAGCCCCTTTCTTTTTTCGGAACTCAAACTTCACCGGTGCAGGAAAGCTTCTCTATTTCCGTCTTTCCATCCCGAAGATTTGTCTCTTTTCCACCCTTCGGTCTCCCCCATTGGATTTTTTTTTCGTATGTATTATAGCTCGCTCCAGTTGTCCTCGTACTTTTTTTGACCCGACGCCTTTTTTAACGAAACAAAAAACACTCCTCATCCCCCGGCCTTACAAGTAACAGGAGGCAGTGTACCCGACATTTGGTTTGTGTCCTTCTTTACCTTCATTGATCGATTTTTTAACACTTTCTTTCTCCGAGCCCCATTGAATCGAATGTTTGTCTCGTGGTTTTAGACGAATTCGTCGCACTACAGGTATCTTTCCCCTCCCCCTACTGTTAGCTGCACGCAACAAGATACTACTTGGATAGAAGAGCTTAATTGAATTCCCCTTCCGGCCTTCTCTAGTGGTCGTGTTTTTTCATCCTCCTCTCAACTGGCAATTTTTTGACTAAACCCTTGTCTTTTTGGAGTTCGTCTCCGGAGAATCAAGTTGCCCCCTTCGTTTTGTTGCTATGACAAGTCCCGCCTAACCGTTAGCGCTCCGTTTCATGCCCAGCCCCTCTGTCTTTACTGCACCCTTTTACACATATGATTAAGAGTTTTAGTTTCCCACTCAGAATTGCATTCTCCCTGTTCTTCCGCGATTTTCCTTGGCGTGCATTCGATTCTGGTGCGTCACCTTTTCCCCCGATAATTTCTTGCGTCTGCTATTGCCCTCAGAACACTGGACCTCCGTAAAGCTCTTCGTATCTTGAGTCCTCGACTTTCTTCGTTTTTTTTTTATTCTTATTCTACGCCGTTTTCTTTCACCCCCCTTTGCCAGGATCGATGTATTTATCTTTTCCTCGATATTCGTTTTCAAAAAGCCACCTAGGCATCCTCGTCCTTTTGTTCGTCTTTTCCGTTAATTTCGTGGTATTAGTTGCCTTCCAGAGCCGGCATTTATAAGAAAACAAATCTCTATTCCCCCCTTTCGGACTTACCTCTGGCCCCTTTTTTACCCTGGCATGTTGGTCCTGATTCCGAGTTCTTTCTGATTTGCCTTGATCGTGTTTCCCCGGTGCTGACCCCCTCACTTTCCCTGTCTCCTTTTATTTCCGATTTGGTGTCAGGAGCTACTTTATCACCTCAGCGCTTTTTACGCTTCTTATTTTCTAAATTGCCGATGAAATAGTTGGCTCCAACCGTCTAATGCCCTTCCATTGCACCTGTCGCCCCTCCCCTGAACTTCTCCCATCTGTTCCTCAGGAGTCCTCAGCGGTTTCTAGGTACCCCTTTTTTTTGTTGGGCTTTCCAACTTGCATAAAATCTGGCGGGGGTTTTCCTATGGAGGCCGACCCCCCCCAAGCTTCCATTCCTGCCCATCTTGAATGGCGGATAGCTCCCAACACTCTGCTCAAGGTAACTGGCATCATTAATTCCTTTCTTTTTCCCCTAGATTAAGAAGTTCCCCTGCCCTGTAGTACCACATAATTTTCTCGTGCGCCCCCCCTTCACTTTGTACAAACTTCTCCCTTTTTCTTTTTCTCCCCCACTGTTTTTTTTCAATGTTCTGTCCTTTTGCTTTGCTTCCCTGAACGGCAGGTTCCCCATCGAATACTTAAAAATCTCGGCATTACTATTACTTTGTTTTTTTCTTTGCCGGTCATCCAAGGCGCCTGACGTCCTCAGTTTTCCCAGGAACCCTAGGTTAGCCAAGTCTTCTCGCTGCCGACCCCCATTCAGTTACCCGAACCAGTGTTCTTGCCCCCCCTTCTTGCT
>Ga0179593_1306186_pt1 | contig 14915 bp, 17 predicted proteins | sample CZODoug2_1_08_16_FD_185931 | JGI IMG/M metagenome (GOLD analysis project Ga0179593, IMG submission 185931) | Vadose zone soil fungal communities from Angelo Coast Range Reserve, California, USA - CZODoug2_1_08_16fungal (PacBio error correction) | ecosystem: Environmental > Terrestrial > Soil >... | reverse complement strand
CATGGAACCCCCCGCACTTGTCTTGGGAGTGGGTTTATAGTTTTTTTTTTCACGTGCATTAATCCAGTCCTATTTTTTTGCTGTATAAATTTTTCTGAATTGACCCTGATTCTTTTGGTTTTTCCGGAAGACAGATTCACTTTTTTTTTTCAATTTTCAGAGGACCTTTCTTTTTCCCCCCTATCCTTGTTTGTGGTCCCGGTTTTTTTTCAATTGTCCTTGTGTTTCTTTTCTGTTTCTTAAAGTCTGTGGTGTTGTCTTGAAGATCACATTCAATTGCTTGGCCTTTTGGTCCCACGGGAAAAAGAAGCGCATTGGCCGGGCCCCTTTTTCGCCCGCCATGGGCCGTTTTCGCCACCCCCCCCTTTCTAAGAGAGGGACCTTCTTTCCCCCTTTTGCCTTTTTCTTTCCTCTTAGAAGGTGGGTCACTTCTTCCGGCATTCATGTCCCTCCCCCACAGTCCTACGATTAAGTTCCCTAGTATCCAGAACGGCTTTATCTTTCGCCCAGCGCGTGCCGGTGTTCAGTCTTCCCTTCCAGTTTTATGGATGTTGCATTTTTTGCCCGGTAGGGTGCTCAGTTTTTGATCACATTTAAGAGTCCCCCCCTTTTTTGGGCCCGCGCATGTTTCCTCTCTTCCAACCCGGGGCCCCCCTGGTGATGAGTTCCCCAGGCGGTGGAAAGGACGCACGTTTGTCGGCCCCTCGTGAACCTTCCTCTTTCACCTTCCATTCGTAAGGCTTTTTCCCATCCAAGATTGCGTACTCGTTGCGTACCTGTTGTTTCCCCCGCAAAGTGTGGAAGGACGGGTTTAGTATTATACCGACCTTTTTTTGGGTGACTTTTCCTCCCCCCTTGTGTCCCGTACCTTCCCCTTTTTCTGTGGAAATTCTTTGTATTGCGACTCGTCATGGATGCCAGTTTTTTCTCCTGGGACCGTGTGGCCCCAACTTTTGAGGGCGTCCCTTCTGGAGGTAATTTTGGCTCCCCCCCCCTCCCCTCCCTAATCTTTTCCTTTTATCATGATCTTTCTCCCTTGGATTTTTTCGACCTTCTTCGCCGCAGAGAAGTTTTAGCTGAGTGGACACCTGGACCACAAGAAACTTTGTTCAGGAAGTTGTCCCTTGAACTCTTCTTCTTTTTTCCTTTTTTGGGGGATACTTTTCTCCGTCCGGTTTCCACCCCTTTACGGTCATATGGCCTGTGACGGGTTAGAGTTTTACCGTTCCCCCCTTCCTGGGCAATGCCCGATTCCCCTGCTGCGATCATCCTTGTGTCATTTTCTTTTTTGACATAGGGGCCCCGCTCCCCTTTCGTAACCCCTTTCCCCTTGCTTTCCTTTTCCGTTCCTTCACCTGGTTTTTTTTTTTGTTTTTCTCCGGTGCCGTCCGATCCCCACTCCTGACCCCCCTTTTCCCCCTTTTTTCGTTTTCCGTAGCGGGGCTTTCTTGCAGGGACTCTCCCCCTCTCCCGCGGCCCCTTCCAGTTCCTTCCCGTTTGCCTGAATCCCTTCAATGGGGGGTTTTTTTTTACCAGTTGGGTGTACGTTATTTTTTCCTTCCCTGCCCGTTCTTTTTCCGGTTTTTGATTCAGTCAGGCCGCCCAATTTTTGTCCTGCGGCATTTGTCCCTTTTCCCTGACGTCCTCTTTTCTTTTTGCTCTTTGCCAATTTTTTACCTTCCATTTCTTCAAGGTTATGTTCAGTTTTGAACGGTGAAGGCTGTTACCCCGTCCCATGCCTCCCCTGTTTTTATTTCCCTTTCTTTCCTGAACCTTCTTTTTTTTTTCCCTGTCCCCACATGGAACCCTTGCCCTCCTTCCTTCTTTTTCTCAGACAGGTCACGCCGAGGGTTGTATAAGTCTTTGTTTGTGTGGAATGATTACTTTTCCCCCCCCCCCCCACCCCCTCTTCCTTGACAAGGTTTTTTTCCGCATGCTCTGTTTTTTCTTTTTTCGGGACAGGACTTTTTTCGGGTTCCGTGCGGCGTTACTTCGGTTGGCTCCCTTGGGACTCTTTTTCCCTTTGCCATCCCCCTTTTGGTCGGGAGACTGTCCCGGTCACTCGGTTTTTTGTTTTGGCACCCGTTCGCGTGCGCCCACCTGCACCAGGTCCGTCCCCCTTTCCAGTCCCGTTCGCTCCCCTCACGGGTCTTGCGGTTCAGGATGGATTCCCTTTTTTTTCGCGATCCACTTTTTTTTCCCCTTGGATCCACTCTCCCCTGTCGCCCCCCTGCCTGGGGGTTCCCTTACGTGACCGTGATTCGCCGACAAAAGTTCCAGCTTCCCGTCACCGGTTCTTTTCTGAGAACGTCCCCTAGGAGTTATCACTTAAGGACGATTTAGGTCATTTTCAGGCTTGTACAAGTCTTTTGACGCGTTTTTCTTCCCTTGACACCGGTTTTTCTGCGACTACGGGCGGGGGCACTCCCCAATTTTGACGTGTAACCCTCACGCCTCCCCCTCCGTCCATTTTTCCTGTTCTTTCTTTTTCCTTTCTTCTCTTTTCCCTCCCCTACGTTGTGTTGTGTTTTTCTCCTCCGATGACGAAACGTGCCAGGAACTTCCAGACAGTCTCTTTTTTTCCCTGCTGTCTGCTTTTTTTTCAACATCTTTTCCCCCCCCTTCTTTCTCTTTCCGCTTTTCTTCTCTCCCTCCAGTTTCCGATACCCGGTTATCCCCTGGACCCCCCTCCTTTGACCCTTTTGAATTCATCCTTGCGGTTCTACTTTTTTTGCTTTCTCAGAACCCGTTTGGCCTCGCTTGTTTTTCCTTTCTTCTGCACACCCCCTTTTTCTTTGTGCAACCTTTTTTGTTCGACGTGAATCCCCTTTCTTCCGTGGAGGGGCCCCACACGTGACTCCCCCAGTTTTGTCTTGTTTCTCCTTTTTCTGCAAATTTTTCCTCCCTAATTCCCACGAAGGACAGTGTGAGCTCAGGTGTCTTTCAGTTTGCCTCCTTGTTGGGTTTTTGGCCTTTGGGCGCAGGAACCTGGGTTCTTACAACCGACCCTCCCCTTCCAGTCTTCCTTTTTTTCTTCCCCCCCCCTTTGGACCATTTGCTGATAGGGACGGCATTTTTTTCAGAAGGGTAGTCTTCCGGTCCTAAGTCTGCCTCCCCCTCAACGGTCTGAACAACGTGACGTTCAGGAGTGGCCCTTCTTTAAGACGTGTGGGGCCCTTTCTGGACCCTTTTCACAGGTAGTGTCCTGCACCACAGGAGTTTCAAGGGGAGGGCCAGGGACCATTCCTTTCTAATCCGGATTTTCTTTTTCTCCCCAATTGCCCCAGGTCAGCCCCATTTCCCTTGTATTTGTTCCCCCCCCCCCCCCCCGTCCCAGGTTTTCTTACGACAGTGGCCCTTTGCACTGCTTTTTCCCCTTTTTTTCGTGCCCCCCCTTCCATGTCTTGTGGCGTTGGGCACCGCCAATGCCAAACACCCCGTCCTTTTGTGTTTATTGCCTGGTTCCCTATACACGTCGTTTTCGCTGTTGTTTTTTTTTCCTCCCCCCTCTCCTTACCACTTTTCCTTTGGTTACCCACAAAAATGACGGAGTTTTCAATCTGGACAGTGGGTCACTTTAGGGACTCTTTTCTCTTTTTGCTGTCATTTTCTTTCCACCGTAAAGACGCCCGACTACTTTTTTCCCCTCCTTTTCCCGGTTGGTCAGGTTTATGGACTGGAATAGGACCTTTTTTTTCCCAGTGCTACAACCTTTCACAAAGTTTTTTTCCTTGCCTACATTATTGTCCCCTGTTCGTGGGAGGACAAGTTTTTTCAATTCATTGGTTGAAGGTCCCTCCAACGTCAACCCGCCTTTCCTGAGAGCCTCCCTTGGATGACCCCCATTCCCACTTCCAACTTTCCCACCCCCTTCCACCCTCGAGTTCGACGTTTTATGGGCACCCCCAGGTCCGGGGATGCCCGGTCTCCACCATGCTTTCTTTTTCCTCCCCAGGTGACTCTCCCCTTTTTTTTACGGGGTCCCGTCCTTTCTTCGCTGCGTCAGGTGATTAGCAGTGCTTCGTCCCTTTCATCCCCCCATACCAACATTTTCAAAGGCTTTTTTTTTTCTGGCGAGCCCAGTGGTACCGCCACTTGGGCTGCCCCGGCCCCCCCCCCTTTTTGGTTGAGTACTTTTCCTTTCCTTTTCCGCCAGCGCCCACCCGCTTTCGGGTATCCTGTTTTGTGATGTTACACCGTTTTTCCCTCACCCACACAGATGGATTATCCCGTTCGTTACCCTTTTTGCTTTTCTTTTCCACTCCCCGCCTTTGTTGCTCATAGTTTGCTGGTTTTTAACGTAAGTTACTAGAGGTTTACTTCGGTCCCTACTTTTTCTTTCCCGCTGCCCGCCTTTTTCGGGCAGCTTTGGATACCTTCCCCTTTTGGATGGCCTTGGTCTTTCTTTTTTATTTGGTTACTTTCCAGGAGAACCGTAGACCCAGATGAAAAATCATGGCCATTTGACTCTATGTCTTTCCCTTCGTTGTCTTTTGTTCGCACTTACTCCCCTTTCTCCTTTGCTTTTGGAATTTTCTTTTTTGTTCGGGCTGTCTTTTTGGCAGTTTAGCCTTTTTCCTGACACCCCCCCCCTTCTTTGTGTGTTGACCTTTCGGGGATTTTCCCTCTCTTCTGGTGGTTTTTTTTTCCACTTATTGTTCGGGACCATTTCCCCCCCTTACCCGGGTGCGTAGTGGAGGTTCTTGATTTTCCGCTTTTCTGCGGTTGGTCCTGGTTCTTCCTTTTTTTCCCCCCACCCCCCCCCCACCTGTTTGATTTTCAACCCCATGGCACAATAACGGTTGCACCCCACCCCCCCATCCCTCTTCTTGCCCCCATCACGGGTAAGTTCACTGGACCCACCTTTGATCGTCCGGTCCCCTTCCCCGTTTCGTTTTGGTTTCCGTGAATTCACGACAGCCTTGACCCCCTGCCCTGGGGATTTTTGAATCCCCCCCCTGCCCCCACACCCTTTTCCCCCCCTAACGTCCTGGCGTCCCCTTTCTGGAAATGCCTCAGTTACAGGCCTCTGTTTAGGGGAGTTTTCTTCCTTTTCTGTCTTCCCCCTCCTCTTTGGTTTGTTGAGTTCTTTTTCTTCTTTTGGCTTTTTTTCTTTTGTCAAGTGGCGCGTTAGTTCTGGCCTCCAGTTCTTTGTTCGCGTGGGTTCCCTTGTGTTTTGACCCCCATTTTGCACCGCTGTCCTTTATGGGCCCTTTTTTTGAAAACAGGCTGGTGCACATTGCCATCCCTCACAAATTCCCACTTTCCCTCACAGTCGTTGGCCTTTCGGTTCCCGGGCCTTTTTTTGGGTCTGCCGAAAAACGCGTTTAGAGTTGCCCTTTGACCGCTCACGAGGTTCCACCCGGCATTGGGTTGGGTTTGTTTCTTGTGATACCTTTTTTTGTGTTTTTCACCAGTTGTTTCCTTCTTTTTTCTTTGTTTTGCCTTTTTCTTTTTTGCGTTCGTGCGAGCGACTGTGGGTCTTTTTTTTTTATTTCTATCTTTTTCCTAAATTAATACCTGTTTTTTTTTTGTTTTTCTATACCTTTTACGAACCCTTTTTCCCCCTGGTCGCTTGACCGATTTTTTTTTTTTTTCGGTTTTTCGGTCAGGGGCTGGTCCACCCACACGTTTACACTCAGTACTTCAGTTAGCAGACCCCCTGTTTTATTTTTTCTTTTCAGGTGCTTTCTTTTCTTTTTTTTTTTTTTTTTTTACTTTCCCCTGTTTTTCTTTGAGAAACCTTTCCTCGTTGCCACGACCTTTTAGACCTGGTTGAATTTTTCTTTTTTCTTGGTCCCCCAATTTTTTCCCCCTCAGTGTTTTTTTTCTCTTTTTTCGTCATCGAAGATGTGATCTTTCCCCCCTTACTTCCCAAAGGCTCCCCTCCGTTTCATTTGCCCCAACCTGTCTCCCTTTTTGGAGAGAGCACAAGCATCGGCCCCCACTCAACAACCACTTCTGGATTGCCATGACCTTCAGAACTGGCCATGTCCCTTCATTCCCTGTGGTTTTTTTCCTCGAGGGCCCGGTACCTCATTGCCTTCCCTAAGGGGCGTTGGATTCTAGGTTTGTTTTTCACATTCTTTGCGCCATACCAACTCTTCCCCTTTGGGTTCTTGTTGCCGTTCCTCCCCCTAACCAAAGTCTCAGGCACCGTTCAGCTTTTGCCCCTTTTTTCCTCTTTAACCAACAGGTTTTCCAATTACCGAGGGCCGTTCTTGGGGCCGATTTTTATGGAAGTGTGGTGTCACTTTTTCCTTTTTCTTTTGTTTTTTTCCAATTTCTTTTGTTGTTCTCCATTTTTTCCTACCAGGACCTTTGCTGGGACCTCTGTCCAATTTCACGGACCAATGCAATTCACCTTTCCGGTCCAATTTTTACCCTTTTTTTGAAACGCACCCCAGTCGTAGGTGTTTCACTTAAGAAGGCTTTTTTTTTCCCCCTTCCCAGCAATCTTTTCTTTGGTTCATTTTCATTGATTCATCCTCAACGAAGCGCTTTCCATTCCTTCCCCCCCTTCATGTCCCCGAAGGGGGTTCCCTTTCCCTTTTTAGGCCGTCTTTTGCGCCAACGGTTGGCGAGCATTTCCTCCTCTTCGGCCGTGATTTTTTCGAATCTTGGTTGGTGTCGTTTTGATCCCCATCTTGCCTTTGTGTTCCCCCCCTTCCCCCCTTCTTGGCGTTTGGGGAGTTCTTCCTGGCCAGGCAGCTTCTTCCCTTTGTGGGCAAGAAGTCCCCCTTCGGACCCCCTCCCTTTCCCCTTATACTTTTCTTCTCTTTCCCAACCCCCCATTTCTCCCGATGAAGCACTCTTAAGTTAGGAACACCCCTTTTCCGACTGATTATAGTAGTCTTCTGGCCATTCTTTTTTTTTTCCTTCCCCATACCTTTTTGCCCCCCGCCCATGCCCTCGTCCTGGACCTTTTTTTTTTTCTTTCGCCGCGTGGGTTGTTAAACCAGGCTTCCGTGTGTGTTTTGTTTTTTCTTGGCTCCCGCACGCCTTGTTGATGTCCTTTTCCGAGTCCCTCCTTTACTCTTTTTCCCCCCCCCGTTTTTTTCTATTTCAGGTAGGTAGGGGGGGGCTACCAGGGGGACTATCCTTTTAGTCGTTTCCGCAGAGACCCAAGTTCTGCTCTTGACTTCCCCTCGCACCCGCCAGGGTTTCTTGACCAGTTTTCTGCCCGATGATCCTTGGGGTGGGAGACGTTTGGTTACGGTCCCGGGACTATGTTTCCTTTTCGTTCATCTCTTCTTAACGTGTGATGGCTTTCATTGGACCCTTTCCATGGCCTCCGCTCATGGGGCTGCTCACTTCAATCGCGGTGCTGGGTCTTTGTTGGTTGACGTCATGTCCCCTCACATAGACATGTAAGCCCCTTCCCTTTTCTGTCTGTTCTTTCATTTCCTTTTTTCCTGGTTTTAGCAGGTGCCGCCTCCCCCCCTCATTTTTTTTTCATTTCAGTCGTGGGTCATAGGGGCTGGTTTTTTGCTTAGGAAGTACCTCCACCAATCCTCCTACTTCCCCAGTACAGGGCCCCCCCCTTCCCTCTTTTTGACCCTTCTGGGTTTTGTACCCCCAGTCGTGTTGCCGTTTTTTGGTTTTTTTTTTTTTTCCGGGAGACCACCTTTCAACAGTGTATTTGCAAACCTTTCCCTGTCCCTCCCCCCTTGTGACCTGGTTTATGGCGTGTAAGCCTGTCAATTCACTGTTTTCCGATGGCCCCGACGTGGGTCCCCCCCTTGTCCAAGGTAGTATCTGACCCCTTCCTATTTTTTCTGGCCCCTTCCATCGGCCGTCTAATTTGTCCCTTTTTGCAGAACCGGATATCACTGGCACCCCCCCCCCCCCCTTTTCCCAATTGGCCCTACTTTATCTCCCGGTCTTGAAATCCCCTTTTTTCCCCTGACCTGTCGACGGTTTTGCCCCTTTTTTATTCCGGTCCCCCTCCGGCCTGTCCCGGTGAAGTGCCCCGTTGTCTTTTATTGTGGTTCCTCTTTGTCCGTGCTTGTCCCTACTGCGGTGCGCCCTTTGTTCACGATCAGGTTTTATTCCTGTGTCGGGAGCTTGTCCCTTGACTTTCTTTGTTGTTTTTTCTGTTTCTTTTCACCCGGCGCGGCGTTCCCCCCCTTCCCCCCCATTGTGGGCCGGCCAAGCCGTTGGGTATGACGACCTCCCCCCGTTTTTTCCTTCGTTTCCTTCTTTCTCAAACTGCCTTCTCTCCCCCTTTCGGGAGCAACATCTCCTTCGCCCCCCCCCATTTCCTTTTCCCTACCGGTTCCGTTCTTCGCAGCAAGTTGCCTGTTTGCGGAGTCAACGTTTTCTTCTACTCCCTAGTTCTTCTCCCTAAAAGCCTTCTTTCCCCCCCATTTTCCTTTTTTTCCAGTCTTTTGGTGCAATCCTCTGAGGGGTATTCCACTTTGCAAAAATTTCTTTTAGCCCTTTTTCCCTTTCCTGGCCCCCCGACCCATTTTTTTGGTTCTTTGTTGGAAGGGCGTACAGCCGATAATGAGGCCTTTTATGAAATTTCCTGATTTTTTCCTTCCCTCTATATTTTTTTCCCCTTAATCCCTTCTTTTTTTTTTTCTATTCTTATTTCCCGAAAGTTTGTTTTCCTCCACTTGATTTTTTCTTTCTTTCCGAGAGGCTGGCACGCAGTCAAACTTGGGTTCTTTTTGTCCCGACACGACGCCGTCGCCCAGGCCCCGTTTTTCGGATACCCCTGCGTCCACCCTCCTGGAACCCCCATTTCTTCCGGGGCGTCCTGTTTGACCCCCTCCTTCATTCCCCCCTTTCTTTTTTAGTTCCCCTCTTCTGTTTTTTCCTAATTTTGATCCCCCGCTGTCATTGTGTCCGGAATACACTTTTCCCGTTTCCCAGAGGAACCCCCTGCTTTCTTGGGACTTTTATGCTTTTTCTTTTTCCTTTACTTTCTGATATAGCCCAAAGTATTCTCTCAATGATTTTTACCCCGACCCCTTGACATTTTTGCTGACGCTACATTCAGGCTCCATCCCGTGGGGCCTTCTAAATGGTGGTTTGACGGGTTTTTTTGGCCCCTCCCCATCGACATTTTTCCAACAGCCACCAGCCTCCGGTCCGACCTTTCCCGCCCCTTGCCTTTTTTTCCCCTGCTTCCTTGGCCCCCCCTTCCCCAATCAAGTTCCTTTTTTCTTTCCTCCTATTTTCGGTTTTGCCGCCCCCCCCCCCTTCACCCGTCGGCAACCGTGGGCATGTGCTTCGTTGGGCCACGTTATCTTTCCCCCCGTTTCCTCCCCTCTTTCGGAACCTTTCGTGCCGTTTTACTTTAGCTTTACGGGTGGTCCCTTTCCCCAGGTCCCCGTATTTTCCCTTTGTTCGTTCCACGGTGCACCCCTTTTCCCCTCCAGGCCCGCTTGTTTTTCTTCACACCAGCTTTCGGTCGAGGCCCCGTGCCCGTGCCCTTTTTGGTCACTTGTGGCCCCCCATCCTTTTTTCCCAAGGAACCCTGGACGGCTTGTGGCAAGTCCCATTACCAAGTTTGGTCCCCAGGTGTGGAGGCGTTGTTGAATTACAAATACTTTTTTTTGCTGGTCTCCTCTTCCCCGGCAACCACTGTGTCACCCCACCCAATGTCCCCTCCCGTTTTTTCGTGAAAGTGGCCGTAAGTTAGCTCTGATCCTTTGTATTCTTTTCGTACCGTCGGGCCCTTGCTCCTCTTGAACCACTATTGGACACTTTGTTCATGTGCTGACTTGGCCTCCTTTTGGCCCTTTCCCACCGGGCTACACACCTTTTCTGCCCTGGACCGACAGGCGCCAGTGCTCGGATTCACTGGCCTGTCCCCCGATGGGCAGCCGTTGGGCCGAGTAACACCTCCCCTTTAAACCTAGGCTTTCTCAGTCCTTGATTTGCATGTGCCAACTGGACGGCCTACTTCCCAACGTTAACACCCACCTCCTCTGACCCCCCTTGGCCCCTTCCTGGGCCCAACCTGGGTCCACCGTCGTACCCCTTTCGACCCCCCCACCAAAAATTGAGTCAGAGGGTCCAGGACCCTTTTTGTTGTTTAAGATTTTGAACGTTATTATGGGGCCCCCCATTTTAATTTTTCTGCTCTGATAGGCGGTTTTCTCCCTGCCCGTCCGGCTTTCCCTTCTCCTTTTCCTAAACCTTTATTCCCCACGGCCCGGTACGCCGTGTCGCGTTCCCTGGACCCGCCCACTGTTTACCACTGCCACCTGGCAATTATTACTGTTTTCCCTTCCCCAACACGGTGATTTCCCTCCCCCCCCCTTAACCACCCCCTGCACTTTCCTCCTGTTTCCTACTCTGTGCCGTTGATTTTTTCAAGTTTCCCCCGTACCCCCCAACACCCTTTTGCATACCTTTTCACGTTAGTACAAAGTTTTTTTTTTTTTGTCTCCCCCTGAGATGATCCCTCCTTGGATTTGTCTTTTTTTAAATTTCTGACCACGCTACGTTTTTCCGTCAGACTGTTTCCCCCTTTTATTTTCTTTTGCAGATAGTCGGCGGTCTTCCCTTTCTGGTACCCCCCCCAACCCCGCTTGTGTAATATGGGGCGTCACCTCCCAGCCCCACGCCGTATTTGGCACTGGTCCGGGTACAGGCCCCTGTAAAGTTTTATGTCAACTGGAAGAAACGATTTCATCCCCTTCCGTTACGGCCGATTGAAAGGGAGAGATGTGTCGCCCCCTTCAGACTTTCTTTCGTCTATTGGCTTTCAATCTTCTTTGTTTTCTGGTCGGTGAATTACCTAACCCTTTTTTCCGTTCACAAAAATGGTTCTTCCTTCTTGAAGTTGTCTGGAATTTTCCCACTCCTCCTGCTTGGGATATAGTCCCTTTCACAGGCGCCTCTGTTTAAAAAATCCTTTTTTTTCCATTGGCTTTTTCGTCTGAGGTTCTCTTTCTGAGTTTCATTTTTTCCTGGTTTATTTCTTCGAAAAAAACCACTCCCTTGTTCCCAACCCACTATTTGAACACTCCACCTGGGTCCCCCCCTTTTCAATTTTTCTTGCCCTCCTGGCAGTTAGGCCCAGGGACCCCCCCCGTGATAGGTCACTCCTTGCCCACGAGACCCGTTCCCCCAGGTCCAGGTCTGGATTCCCCCTCCTACTTCGAAACGGGCACCCCCCCCCTGGTCAATTTGTTTCTTGCACGTTGTCACCCCCCCCAAATACAACCCCCCCTTCTACACAACCGTCCCCTCATTTCGTTTGCGCTTTCCCAAATTTGTCTACAGATTCCCCCCCCATCCTATTGTTGTTTAGTTAAGTTGTGCTGGCTTACGGTAAGGTCCTAACTCAGGTGTTTCTGAGTGCGATGCTGGGGACCGCGTGTGTTCCCCATTGACCCTTCATTGGAGCGGTTCTTTGCCGTCACTGACATTCTTTGCTGTCCTGGTCGGTTCTTCTGTTTCCCCCAGCAAAGCTGCTGCCTTGATTTTCCCTTTTTGTCCACATTTGGTCCCACTTTTTTTCCCCAAAGGCAAAGGCACACGTCGACAGTCTTTTCACCCGATTTCTTTCCCCCTCAGTGAAAGTTTCGGTCCCCAACTTCTTGCTCCTTGACCTTGTTCCCTCTACTTTGTCTTGCTTGACCCGATCCTCCTTGGGAACCCCCCCTTTTGTTGTCCCCAACCCCTTCTTGACCGTCCCCCATTCCTGATGGTGTCTTGAGATTATTTTTTTTTTTGTTGCGGCTTCTTCTCCTTTTTTTTCCCCCCCTTCTCCGTTGTTTTTTGTTCTCTTTTTCCCCATCGCAATCCTGTCCCTGCTTCGGGCGACCTCCAGGCGGGCTGTCGTTTTTTTTTTTTTTTTTCAGCGAGGCGTCACAAAACCTTTCCCCTCGCTCGTTTTGTTTTCTCAGCCTTCGTCGTGTGTCATGTCCCTTTTCTTCCCCTGGGTCCTTTTTTCACTTATGGTAACTTTTTTTTTTTTGCCAACTAAGCGGCCCCCACCTAATTTTATACCTGTTTTCCCTTTTTTTCCTTTTTGTCGTTACTGTTAGGACCTGTTCAAGGCTTTTCCTCCACTGTCCCCCCCACCCCCACACCCCCCCCCCCTCCTCAGGTATGTGTTATGGTCTCCCAAGTCACCTGTTTCCCAATCCGTCATTCCCCTTTGCACTACCATGAGTGCTTTTACATGAGGCACCCCCCCTCCCCCTAACCCCACTCCCAGTATGTTTTTTTCCACTTTGACAAGTTCAAAGACTGTAAACCGAACCAACCCCCCCCTTTTCCCCTGGTTCTGATGCGCATGGCACTTTTTTCAGCAACAGTTGGAGTGGGTAGATTTTTTCTGTTGGTTCCCCGTGCGCTAATACAACTGGCCTTTTTTTTTTTCCCCCCCTTCGCCCTCCACGTAGCAGGGCCCAGTGCTGTGTCTTTTCCGTTTGCCGTCCCCTGATAAATTGGTTTCCTTTTCCCTTTCCCTTTTCTTTTCCCGACGCGCCTTGTTTTTTTTGGCCTTCTTTTTTGGTGAATTTAACGTGGGTTTGTCCAAGTTTTTTCTTGTGTGTTTGTGCTAACTCTTTTTTTTTTCACCCAGTCCCCCTTTTTTTCCTCGGCCATCAGGAACCGTTTTTTCGGGGGGAATGGGACATTTTAAGAACGCATGTTTTTCAGTCCCCCCCCCAAGTCCTTCGAGGGCCCATTCCCAGATTCACAGGCCTCATCCTGTGGTTTTACCAATTCCTTTCTCTGACCGTAACATGACCTCCCCCGTAATCCTTCTCCCTCCTCGTTTTTTCAGAACGGTCTCCCCCCCCTTTCTTACTAACCCCCGATCTTCGCATTTAGAACCGAGAGCGTTCCAAGATCGGCCTGTCCCTTGCCTATTTGCATCGGGGGCGGTTATGTTTGCCCGGCGCAGGTTTCATCTGGAAAACCCCATTTCCCAGGCTCCTGTAAATAGGGAGTTGGAGTTTTAACCCCCCTCCTTCCCAAAGGTTCCGCGTTTTCCGTCTTTGTTTTGATGCCCTCAATTCCCCGTCGCCCCCGCTTTTTTTTTTTTTATAAGTCTCTCGTCGTTTTCCCCAAATCCCGATGTCTTGATGTTCGCCGACAAATCCCGTGGACTTTCCAGGTCATTGTGATCTCCCTCCTGTTTGTGTTTTTTTGTTTCCTCCCCTTTTTCCAGGTGAACCGGCCCCTCCCCTCAGAACCTTGTCCTTGATTTTCCACCGTTGAGGAACACGGAGTGCTTTTTTTTCACATTATCCCGTTTTTGCATGGTTCAGGTATTGCGAGCCAGTTTTTTTGCCTGTTCGGTGCGCCTTAAGCAGGTTTTGTACGTATGTATTTTTGACTTTTCACTTGATTCTTGGTTTGGATACACTTGGACATAGCCGGCTTTCTAGCCGTGCCCCCCTTAGTCAGGCGGAGTCCCGGTCACACTTTTGCTTTAAAGAACTTTTTTAATGACCCCCCTTTCGGTTCCAATCGCTTATTTTTGGTTTTTCCTCGATTGGGACTCGGCCCCCTTTTGGACACCTGGTTTTCCCATTTTTCCCTCTTGGTTTTTTCTGGTGTGGAGTCCCCCCCCCCCCCCCTTTGACGTGACTTCCCCCCCCCCCACCTTAGTCACTTTTCCCCCATTCAGTTTAATGATTGGTTTACTTTTCCCTCTTTGTACTGTTTTTTTCTTATTGTGGGTTTGACGCGTTGACGACGCCACCCCCCCCACATTGTACCTCCCCCTTCCCCTGTTCTCTTTCCTTAAGGACATTTTCCTTGGGTTTTTTCGGAAGGGCCGTTTATCCCCCTCCCCCCCAGTCAACTTCACATTCCAACACAGGTTAAAGTTCAGTGTTTCCTTCGTTCTTGGGAGGTCTCTCCTGGATTTATCAACGATTCCGCGGCCAGTCCAGGACCACCCTTCTTCCCCTCCTTTCCCGCCTTAAACTTCTGGGTTTTTTTCAACCAGTATTTGACCTTGTCTCCCCTTTCCACGATGGAAACCTTTTTGTTTTGAATTTTTCACGTTTTCTGTGTTTGCCGCCAAACATTTTTTCTTGTGGTTCCTGGTCTTTGCCACCCGACTTTACATGTAGTGTCATTTTTTCCCACCTCCTTTGGAAATGCCCTGTTCCTGTGTTTAGTTTCCCTCAAAGGAAAAGATTGGTTTGTCCCCCCCACTGTCCTCTCGTTAATTGACCGGAATTGTCGCCAGTTATTAATCCCTGTGGCCCTGGAACACCTTTTTTTTCCAGGTTCCTTAGATCATTTTCGTGGGAACGGAACCGGTTCCGCTCCTCTTTCTTACAATTTGTGACTTCTTCATTCCTTTGGGCAATCCCTTGCATGACACATGTGAGCATGGGTGGCGTGGGTTTCGTGTTTGGGCCCCAGTTCGGACTGCTCCCTGGTATGATGCTTTCAAATCTATTTTGCAAGGACCGGGGTTTTGATTATGTTGGCGTTATGGTTTTTTTTTCTCCCCCTGGTCGAGTTCCGCCCACACCCCCTCCAAAAATGTGAGTCCCCCCCGTGCCGGGGCAAGGACTTGCATGCACTTTGTTCCGGCGTTCCCTGTCTTTTCACTTTTTTTTCCTCTCTTCAACGCACCTTTTCAGAAAGATCCACGGCCTCCCCCCCCAGAGGTTTCCTAAGAAACATTTCTGTTTCTCATGACCCCGGAATTTGGGCTGTACACACGTGTGTTCTTGTATTTCCCCCCAACCTCAATTATCCCGTACTTCCCACCTTCCTGACCCTCAGTTATTTTCGTTTTTTCACACCCAGTTGCCGTTTGCAGGGTGCATTTTACTTTCTGGGTATTCCCTGTCACCACGTTGGGTCTTGCGAATCCGTGTTGTGGTGGCTGTGCTTCCCCAAAGTTTGGACTTGTCCAACCATCCCTGACTCCGGTGCCCCCCCTGGAATTCTGCTTCCCTGTTTCTTTCCCTCTT
>Ga0179593_1636990_pt1 | contig 14916 bp, 20 predicted proteins | sample CZODoug2_1_08_16_FD_185931 | JGI IMG/M metagenome (GOLD analysis project Ga0179593, IMG submission 185931) | Vadose zone soil fungal communities from Angelo Coast Range Reserve, California, USA - CZODoug2_1_08_16fungal (PacBio error correction) | ecosystem: Environmental > Terrestrial > Soil >... | reverse complement strand
CGGTTAGTGTAACTGCCCGACTGCCAAACTTGCGCACTGTTGTCGGGACCAAACCCTTCTTTTTTCTCCCACGAGCGGAGGTTCCCCTTTTTCTTTTTTCCCCCTCACGGAAGCTCCCCCCCGCACGGACTCTGTCACCGCATCCCTCTCTTCTTAGCGAAACACGCCTCACTCGGGTTGGTTGACTTAATAGCGAGATTTTCTTTTCTCGCGCATTATCTACAATCCCCTTCGTACCTTAACATCTGCCTTGTTTGAAAGCCGCCACTGTCTTCCCTTGAACATGCATGCTAACGCTCTTTCCCAATCAGTTCCGCTTTGGACTTTTTCTTACACCACACCCCCCATGCCGCCCTTGCTTAGTTCCTTCCTCTACCCCCCGTTCTGGGTTTTTATCTCTGGGTAGAAGACTCTGTGTTTGTTTTTAAACCGCGCTAACCACAGCCGCAGCTTTTTTTCTTGGAGTATGTACTTCTTCGCTTTTTTTTTCAACGTCCTTTTTTTGCCCCTTTGCGCCTTTCTTACCCCCTATTTCAATAAGTTCAGGTCGTCTCCCTCAAAGGTATGACCATCAGATCCCCCCTCCCCGTGTTGACATCTTTTTCCTTTTTAAATCAGTTCCCCCCCCCCCCCATCGCTTTTCTCTCATGGACTTCCCTCTCAATTCCACTCGACGGTTCCCGGATCGAGCTTCAAGTTGATCGCGCACCCAGCCCAATACTCCAAGGCATCCCCCCGCGCGGTCTCTTGAGAGAATTTTTTTTTCCTTCAGATTTCAACACGTTCTGTGTCTCCCCTCCAAGAAAAGCTGTCCAAGGCTGGAAAACGTAAGAGCCTCCAAAAAGATGCTTCAAATCTCTCCTCTTCTCTTTTACCCCCTTTCTTAAATTTTCCTTTTATTTTTGCGCATCTTTTGCGCTCGTACGGTTTGCAAGTAGACTGGTCCTGGCTGTGGTGTTCGCTAAGAATCTTTTTTCCCGCTTTATGAAATTTCTCTTTGGACCTCTTTCTTTTGCTTTTATTCCTGGTTTCCCCCCTCTAGGTCCTGAAGTAAGACTAACCCTCCGCGAGGGCTTTTTTAGGCCTGGATGAGTTTATACCTTCCTTTTGGTCTTCCTTTTCTCTTGACTTTTTTCCCCCCTGTTGGACGTTGTCACCATACTTTGGAGAGGGATAATATCGGTAGACCTGGCACCTTGTTCCCTTTTTCTTGGCTTTTCCAGAACCTTTGTTTTTTTCTCGATCCATTTATTGACACCTAAAGATCACGAACAGTCCCTCTGTAGGGTCGCGGTGGTCGACCCCACATCGCGGCTACCAAAGCGCTCCTTTCTCCAGAAAAAGGTTTTTCCTTTCCTTGAGAATTAATTTCTTGGCAATTTTTTTTATTTGGTTTCTTTTGCGAGGGTCGCGCTTCTTTTTCAGTTATGAATGAAGGGGGCGCAAGCTACGTTGAGGCTTTCCCCCCCTGCTCGAATATGGAAATGTCCGAGGTTCCCTTATTGATTGGTCTCCCCCTTCCTGAACCTTTTTGAACTACCTCGAATATAATCTCCCTCCTGAGTGAGGGGCGTTTGCTCGTAACTTTTTTTTATTTTCTCTGGGCCTTTTTCTCTCCAGTTTCGTTCTTATTTTTTTTCCCCCACGGCTCTTCTATGAACGACGGCTCGTTCCGGCGAAAAGTGTGGTCCGACACCTTGATTGTGAAAGTTCTCTTTTTTCTCCTACCTCCCTTCCACTAATCATTCTTCTTGTTTTTTATTTTTCAAGAAGTAAAAGCCATTCGTTTTAATGTCAGGTGATCTTCTACTGTATGGTATCGTGTGTTTTTCCATTATTGCCTTTTGACTTCCCTCTTCCCCCGTCTCTCCCATTACCTTCGGGACAATGTCCCCCTTGAGGACGCCATTGTGCGTTAGAAGGTGAAGTTCATGTTTTCCCATTAACATGATTTTCCTGGCCCTAATCTCCTGAGTATACTTTCCCCCATAGACTGCCTAAACCAAATCTTTCTTTTCGTTAGAAGAACAGGTGTGTGGAAGTTTAGAGTCTTTTTTTTTTTTTTTCCCCCGATTTCTAACTTTTTCTCCCCTAAACCTGTGGAGTCAACTTTCTTTTCATTGAGAGAAGACTTCCCTTGATGGTATAGTAGAGTCACCACTCTTTTGCCCCTTTCCATTCAGAAGATTCTTTTTTCAAGCCATTCCCTTCGGAAACAACCCACCAAACCCCCCTTTTTATTCAATTTCTTTTTCCCCGCGACACGAACGTATAGTCCATCAGCGCCCATTCTGTCGACATCGATCTTCCCCCTTTTATCTTCCATGCCAAGTTCTTCATTTCAAAGTATGGCTCTTCGCTACAAGGGGAAGCTGCTGATTTTCCTACAGGCAGGCGGTCGAGGCAAGCCCTCGGAGTGTATTGGGCCATAGCCGACCCCTTTTCCCCCGATATATCTCTCCTTTTGTTGAGAGATTTTCCCTTCTCTCTCTTTGCGTACCCAATCTCTTGCCCCTCTTTTTTTTCGGCATGAAAGCGAGCGGCTTTCCTTCGGCGGAGCTCGGATCTTCACGTGAGATTAACCTTTTTTTTCCCCTATTGACCGCGTTCAATCGCCCCCCTTTTTTTCCCGTTCAGTTTCTCCCTGGTGTTGACTGCTCCGGCGCTGGGTCCCGTGTTTCCAACATCATCGGCGGCTGTGTACGGCTTATTCCGGCTATCACGATTTCTCCCGACTAGACCATCAAGGCTTCTTTTCCAATCTCGGCCCTTTGAAATCCCCTTCTGCCACTAGTGAACTTGCGACTTCCTGGGAAGGGCGGGTAGACCCCTTCAAAAACTCCCCCCCCTTTACCTCGGCGAACGCGGTCTTTTTCTTTTTATGGCGGCGGACTCCCCACCCCCCCCCCCCTTCTTTCAAATCTTTTTTCTGCTCGGCTCTTCCAGGCCTCTTATTTTCATTGCAAGATGACCACGGCGCATGGAGTAGAGGGTTTGCCTGGACGTTTCCCTCGAAGGCTTTCTTAGAAGTTGCCACCTTTGTCCTTAAGTTCTGAGCTGCCCCCTCCAGGTTACAGACGGAAACCTCATTAAAGGCTTGGCTTTACGGCTAAGCGTGATTTCTCATTTCCCTTTCTTTTTTGATCATTTTCTGATCCCCTCTTCTTTTCTCCCTTCTGAAATTCACCCTCCACTGTGTCTTCCCCACGGTTTCGCCGTCGCAAGCGAGGTCGTCGCAGTTGTTCGCTCACGGGACGACCCTTCGAACACGTTGCGAGTCTTCTTTCCCCGCTCCCCCTCGCAGTGCCCCTGGGACCTTTTTTTCTCATTTGAGTACTTCCAAGGACTTTTTTGCAGGTAAGAACTTTACACCCAAATAAGATTGAAATTTCCATTTCACTTCGAGCAAGTTTCTTTTTTTTTCCTTTAACAAGCTTCTCAGGACCTCTCTTACCTATAACCTCGCCCCAACTAAACACCCGTCTTCTCATCAAATGAAAGCCGATAGACTACCGATTTTCGCGAAGTTAAGTTGATCCCTTGCTGTTTGACGCTTACGATTTTTTGTGTGTGGTCCCCCCTAACTACCCTTGCTTTGTGATCTGGAGTATGTCCCTACGCTGGTCTCAGATGCTGTCGCATCCACCAGCCTGTTCGAAAATTTTAGGAACCTCTCCTTGGAACCTCGGGCCTTCCTTTCAATCTCTCCCAAGTTGTTCCTTCATCCTTCTTGGGTGAAAACTCCCCATTGCTGAAGCTGGAAATCCGACCTCCTCCACAAATCTGCTTCTTGTCCTGTCCTAAATCCCTTCAAGGAGGTAAACGGTCCTTTCTGAAAGGACTTTTTCCCCTCAACAGCCAAACCTCTTTCTCCGTCACTTGTCGTCCCTTTTCCAGTTGATCTTTCCCCTTTTTTTTCTGCGGATCTAACAACCCCTCCTCTTCCAAGGACTCTTCCCCTTACGAGACTCCTTTTCCCCTCGAGCCCATAAGTCTTCCCTCCGTTTTTTGAAGAGAGATTCACTTCTCTTTGAAGGCATCTTTTTGATGTCTTGTAAGGTTTCAAGTCGGCTTGACAGCTGGCTGGGGTTTTTAGAAGTTCTTTGCACTCCCAGTTTCCCGGTTAACGACCCTTTCCCCCTTTCCCCCTCGATGTCTTTTTTCTTCCCTCAGAAGGCGATCCGTTTTGACATCAAGTCGCTTCCTTGATGTAGGCCGTCGTTCTTACTTCAGGCGGTTCTTCTTTGTTCTTTCCTGCTTCTCTTGCTCTGTTTTCCCCCAAGGTGCTTCTTTCTGAGGTTAACACTATTTTTGGAGACGAATTTGCCCTTGGATTTCCTTGTCTGACTGGTGCGAACCATTCTTTTCCTTTCGATTTGCGAACTTTAGACAGCGTTTCATGGTGACATATCATTTTCGAACAGCAAGATTTTTGTTCCCGGTTCCCCGCTCCTTTACCCGAGCGAAGCGTCCAGCCCCAGTACCCTTTGAGGAACTACTGCTTTTAATCCTTGGGAGGTAGTCGCTCTTCGGCCTTGATTGGATACTTTTTTCCCCTTTTTTCGTTTTGCGAACCTTCCTTACTCCTCCCGGTGTTTTGTTCCCCCCGTCGTTTTCCATTTCAGAGACATTTCAAGATGATTTTTGGTCTCCTTCGAAACAAATACTTTTTTTTTTTTCCCCCATCCCCCTCGACTTAGTTCGTTTCCGTTTCCGTTCATTTTCCCCTTGATGGGAGTGCGGTCCCCTGGCCGAGTCGGTCCCTCCCCCCGTGTTTCAGGGCGGGTGCTTACTTTTTCCCCAGGCGAGCATTTTGCACGACTTCTCCTTTGCGGTTTTTCCTACCGTTTATGTGCCAGGTTTCTCTTATTCTCCAACAGAGATTGAATCGCGCATTTCCTACGGCGCAGACGAATTTCCGGGGAGAGCCGGAATAAGCCTCCCCCTCGGGCTTCTCTCTGGACCTTTCGGTTTGGTGTTTCTCATGAGCAATTACGTAGTGCAGAGTGCCATTTCATTAAATGCTGCCCTACATCCTTGCTCCCCTTTCGTGCAAACAATTTTTTGAACTCTTGCACCTACAGGGCTTTTGTCTCGAAGATCGCGCACTTCTGCCCGCCTTTGAACCTCTGCAGGCCGGGCATTAGCCCTCCCCCCTTGCTCGAAGATTCCTTTTTGGGAGTGTTCGCCCAAGTCCCTCCCAATGTTGCGGTCTCCTTTCCTTTCTTCCCTTTCCCAAGCAAAATCAGAGGCGTTCCAAGGTCTTCGCCATGACGAGATTTCTTTCCTACGGAGACTTCTTTTTCGTTCATAGGTCTTCACATGCCTCTCTCTTTTTCTCCCGAACTTTATCCCACCCTTAATTCCCTCCCACCCACCTAAAGGCCGACGTAATGGGCAGTCCACTACAATGGCGATTGCGAAATAGCGTACATCTTTTCAAGAGTTTTACTCTCCATTTTGGACCTCTCCTCAAGTTGTGCTCTGCGATTTTCCTTCTTTCTTCGTAGCGGCAAGTGCATATTGCTGGCGGCTTTTGCCATATCCGCATCCCAGCATTTAGACCGAGATATTTCCCGTTTTTGTGGTTGTTTTTTTTTCTAAATGCTTGGCCTTTCCCTCCCTCAATTCTTTTCCTCTATTGATCCTTTTAATGCTTCTCCCTCTTCTTCGGAGAGGATAGAGAGAGACATCCTCGATTCCGCCGAGGACCTATCTTTTTGAAGCGCGCTTCCTGGGCGCGGCTTTTTTTTAGTGTCCTTTCCCTGGTTTTGGACTCCTTCCTGCTTTTCCGTAAAGGGTGGCATCCGCCACCTTATCGGGACGGAAGTGCGATCTTCTATTCGGCTAGACCTTCTCCTGAAGAACTCTGCGTCCCTCCTAACGTTTCCCCACCGAGCTGATGTGCTTCACTCCATGGGCAACTTGAGAATAGCTTTTTTTGGGGGCCGGGCTGGTAGACCCTCGACACCAACTCCCCCCTAATGGCCTCTTTTTTCTTTGTTTTTTTCTTCTTTTGCATTTGCGTCCTGCGGCAAAAGTTTCCTTCCTCGCGAGAGGCTTCGTACTGATGTCATTTTTCCTCCAGCATGTACTTAAATTTTCCGAGGGTTGTCGAAGGAACTTCTTTTCTCCTCTTCCCCCTTTTTCTTTTTCCCTCTTGCTCGTTTCAAAGCACACGAGCCTGTACATACGGAACAATAGGCCATGCGCAATGGCTTTTTTCTTCCCGTGAGAAGCCTTGTTTGGATTTTCCTCTAGGTTTTTACTTGATAAGCGCAACCTGGCATCCCCTTTGGAAAAAACGTTTGGCCACTTTTCTTCGTTTCATCTTGCTCGCAGTTGTTCGTTTTTCCTCCTCCTTGCGTAAAAACTTCCTTTTTTTTTCCTTTGCTTTCAGCGGACCCCTTCCGCTACCGTTCCCCCCACCTTTTTTCGCGCCTTCCCCCCGATATTCTGGCAGTAGCGCATTATTTTTTCGACCTGGCCAAACAAACTCCCTTTCCGTGGAAAATTTTCTTTGGACAAGAACGTTCCCCCTCCCTTCCTCTTTAATCCTTCCGCCAACGCCAGAACCCCTTGATCCAAATCAATGCCGCTCGCTCCGCCCCAAGTGCGCAGTAAGTTGATCCAAAAAGTTTTTTTTTTTCTTTCGCGTTCTTTTCTTTGGTTTTTTACCCCTGACCTAACCCCCGCCGCTGATGTTAGTTGCGTTCACCCAAATGAACTTTTCTTTTTCGACCTTTTCGCACCTTTTTCTCTACTTTCCCCACTTGCGTTACTACGTTCCTTCTTTTTCGCCAAGTATGTGCCAGAATCAAGAGCCCTTCTTCCCCAGATTTCCTCCGGGAACTCCCCCCCTCTCCCCTGTTACGCTTTCCTCCACGCAGAAGGCCTAATCAGGGGGGGTTTACCGAGGGAAGTTCCTTCTCTGAGACTCATCCTCTCCACCCCCGTCACCTGCCCGCGTCACTCCGGTAGATGGAAAACATGTCGCGACGTGGCAATGAGTGCAACTACTTCCCAACCTCCTGAGTCCCACCTGCTATCGGAAGACTGTAAAGCTACGCGCTATAAAAGATGATTCACGAGCCCTTCCTCCTCATCTTTTCAGTAGCTCTCGATTTTTTTCCCTGTTTTGAGGCGTAACCCTTTCCCGGAATTGGAACATTCTTGGCGGGTGTTTTTTCCCCCTCCGAGTTTGTGTGCCCTTTCTGCACCCAAGACTCTCCGTTTTTTGACGCTCTCGAGTAGTGGCTGTGTTTTATTAATTCTCAGCACCTTCCCCTTTTGAACTCTTTCGGCTTGATGTCTCTAATTTTTGGTCTTTGGTTGGATTTAACAGCTCTGATCCAGAGGTGGCCCCCTTTTGCAGTATTGATTTCCTCTTGTTCGAGGGCCTCTCCCTTTCCGTCGGCCCCCGGTCCTTCCGCTCAACTGTATTTCCTTTTGGTGGAGATTGCGGGCCGCAGCTGAGAAAGCTCTTTCCATACTCCATCTGGCTGGTGGGTGATGTTGGTGGGACCACAAAAACCGGCGCCCCAGCCGAGAAGCCTTTTTCTTCAAACGGGCTTACCTTTCCTTTTTCTTTAGTCGTCTCCTTAGGCATTTCTTTGCTGATGTGGGTTCTTTTTTTTCTTGGGGTTCAGAGGCACTTCTTTTCCTCTGTTGACATGAAGGGTTCCCCGTGCGGCCTTCCTGAGGTTCTTTCTGTGATTTTTTTCCCTCCTCTCGAAAAAAATTAAGGCTTCTCCCCTTGAAAAATAATCGCTTCGCCCCGTTCAGAGTTTCCTTTTTTTCACCGGAAGATTTGACTTTTTTTCTTTCGCGCTTGCTTTCCCCTTTTCCTTTTCTGGGTATTCCGTGAGTCCCCAACGGCGAGCAAGATAACTCATCTTTTTGAGTACGGCGCCTTCCCGAAACTTAGGTTGTTCTCTTCTCCTTCCACTTCAACCTTTTGTCTTCCCCTGAAAATATAAAACGAACGTTTTCAAAGAAGATTGTATCAGAGTTGTCATAAGCCAGTTTAAAGACCTTTGTTTTTTCCCTTTCCGGAGTGTTTTCCCCCCATGGATTTTACTTTTTCTTTTCACGATTTGAAAGGGGTGAAAGAGGAACCTTCTCCCATGCTCCCTAAATTCCTTTCGTTTTTCCCTCTTGTCAAAAATCTTAACGCTCCTCCTCGAGAAGTGAAGTATTTTTTTCTCCCTTTGAATCGGGCTCTTTTCTAGTCCGCCCTTTCACCCCTCACAAGAGTTTGCATTAGAAGAAGCCCCCCCCCTTTTCTTGAGAGGAAGAGTTCGCTGAACATTGGGAGTGTTATCGGTTCCAAGGACACATTTTCTCCCCTCGTTCCCCTCCCCTTTTAACCTCCTTTTAAGTTGTTTTTTTCCCCTTCATGAAGATTTGAGCGCCGACTGCCGGAGCCTTCTTTTTCGTAGCTTTTTCTAGACGTTCTCATGCCGTCGTTTCTTTCCTTTAAGACCCCCCTCCCCGCGTTTTTCGTAGGTCTCCCCTCTTGACGACCACCGCGAAAAGTATGGGCAGTACATCCCCTTTTCCTCTTCGACTCGAGATTTTTCCCTTCTTCTCTGCTCTCTCTCTTCACAAGTCGGGCGCCTTTTTTTCTCCGAAGGAGGTTTGCAATCATTTTCTATGGCGTTCTCCATAGCGAATCCAAGCGTAGCCTTCCTCTCCTCCTCATAAGTTTTTTTCTCCTCCCCTCTTGGATTTCCTCTCCTCCTGCTTCCTCCCTGACTGCTTAGGATCATCGCAGCTTGCCTTTTTTGAGGAAGAGGATAGGCGAGAGCCCTCTTGCTATTACGACTTTTTTCTCGCTGAAACTTCTTTTTGCGAGGATGTTCCTCCCCCCCTTTTTTTTTGTCTCTTTATTTTTGTACCTTTTCTTTTGGAGTAACGGAGTGGCATCCTTGCCTCTGCGGGAATTGAGAGAATGTATCCGCTTGATCCCTCCCTGCAGTTCAGAGACTTTTTTTTCCTATCTTTTTTTCAACTTCCTCGACCTGGTTCACTTCTCAGATTTGGCGGGAAGGCTGTTCGACCTGATCCGTCACTCCCACACCTGTTACCTAGTCCTCCTCGATTGGGTCTTTCGTTTTTCTTTGGTCCCCTTTTGATTTGGCCAATGATGCCTTCATGACTTAACTTCTCGCGGTCTGCTTCCGCTGGTTTCAAGGAAGTTGTCCTCCTATTCCTTTTGAGTAGCAGGGAATGCTTTTTCTCCCCCCCTTCTGTGGCCCCTTCACGCCCCCCTCTTAACCTCCATTTCCTGCGCAATGGCTTACCTTTTTATTTGCTATCAAAGGAGACGAATTCTTCCTCAGTCGTTATCTGCTTATCAAGCGAGTTTTTCTCCTCTGCGAAACCACGGGTTTTTCCACCCTTTAACTCTCTTCTCGCGGTTTCGCTTCTCCCGTCCTCCCCGTTTGTTGAGAGAAAGACGCGCGCCACCTCATAACTCACTCCCCTTTCTATCTCGAAAAGCACTTTCCTTTTTGTGCCTTTAAAACTCCCCTCTTTTTTACCGGTTTCCTTTCTTTTCCCCCCTTCCCTGGACAACCAAATTTGAAAATGTCTCTCCTTACCTTCGAGCACGGTTTTCCTTTCCGGAGATGACTTTCCTTCGTATTTCCCCTTCCGTCTTCCCCTCTTGACGAACCAGGCACTTTCCCCATGAACGCAGATAGACTAGGAATTTAGAGCAGTCTTTACCCTTTTCTGGGTCCTTTTTCTTTTTGGTCGGAATCTTTTCCCACCGCGACTCTTTTCGTTCTTCTCGGGTATTTCCCCTTAAAAGGATGTATCGCTGCTCTCTCCACCACCAGTCTGTTAGCAACCGTTTTCTTCCCACTCAGCATTGGAATCCCTCTTTGTTCACTTCATTTCCCTCTCCTTTCCCACCTCTCCTTTCTCTCGTGAACTCCTCCCCCTTCCCCGCCCCCACCCCCACCCGCCTGCATTACGAAAGAAGACGGTCTAAAGGAACGCAGACGGCGGTCACCTTTCCTTCTGCCAGGACTTCATAGAAGCCTCCAAGGCTTCGGTCTCCATTCCGTTTGCCATGCATAAAGCATTGCCCCCCCCCTTCTGAGAGAACAACCCCCTCCCGCTGTCCAAGGACGAATGCCCCTACGCTTTCATCAAACTTCCCCTTCTTTCATAAGTCCCTCCTTTTTTTTCTCCACTTTTTTTTTCCCCCACGAAATACTCTTTTTGATGCTCTCTCCGGTTTCAAGTCGGCTCCAGCTTGGCGGGTGTGTTCTCCTCAGACGTTTTCCCAAGATTTGCCTTCCTTTACCTTCTTTTCCTTCTTTGACCCGCGGGAGGTGACTCTTTCTTTTTTTGGATCCCCTCGTTGACCTCCCCGTTTTTTTTTGTATACGGCAGGCGGTCCTTCGATTTTTTCTGTAGGATTTAAAGCCTTAGCGTGCGGTGGTAAAACAAGTGGCGTAATTTGATTCTATCTTTGTCTTTGAGTACGTTCCTTTCAACTCTTTGGAAATGCGTAGTGGGACCATTTTTTCTCTTTGGTGCTTTCCTTGAGACCTCTCCTTTCCTTTTTCCCTTACCCCCAAGCACCCCGAAACTCCCCCCCTTCGGGAGGGGTTAGTTCAGGTGGTAGAAACACCCCCTCGTCTGAGAAAAAATCCTTTTTCTCTCAGACCTTGTTTCCTCGAATGAATTGGGGCGGTAGTCTTGGCGGCATTGATTGGGATAATGCTTTTTCTTTTCTTCGGGGGCCACTTTTTCTGCCTTTGCACGCCCCTTTTTATCCCCCCCCTTTTTCGCCTTCCCTTAGAGACATTCAAGCTGATGTTTACAGTTTCTCACCGCCAACCCCAGCCTACTGTTTTTTTTTCCCAATCCTCCGTCCTCCCTGTCCTTGTCTCTGTTTTTTTACGATCATCTGAGCGCAAAACCGGGTTCGTTTTCTGGGATCCGTGATTCCCCCCCAACGGCGCGCAATCTTTTTTGGTAGGCGTTTCCTTCCTTTTGTTCTTTGGGGAGCCTCTTTCAAAAATAACACGAGCTTGACAGTCTTAGCCACCCGACGGATTCTACTCTTGTCTCGGGGCTTTTCCTGTTAATAACTTCTTTTGAGTGTCTTTTTTATGATTTTTCTGAGTCCTCTTCGTATCTACTTTCCACTTTTTCATTTTGTGCATTTCCCCCTCACCCCCTTCTCCCTCCCCCTTCTAGGACAACGTCTTCCCCCTGACGCCATTGAGCCTTTTGAAGGGAAAGTCATCTTGCAAATGCCATTGCTGGGATCCGAATCTTCCCTCTACCCTTTCCGGAGGACCGCCGCAGCCCCAATAGTGATTGTTTTGCGTTCCTCCGATGGGAAAGTTTTGTGATTGTTCTCCTCCCCCCTGCCTTCCCCTCCAAAGATTGGAGTTACAGGCTCTTCCCCCCTTCACAACATAAGAGGCCTGTTTTTTTGTTTTTTGGTGGAGTTCGTTCTTGCCCTCTCCGAGATTGCTACGAATTCTTATCTTTTTTCCTTCCCTGAATACTTTTACTTCAGTCGTATGTGGCGGATCTTTACGACAGAGAGACGTGACTTGCCTACCCCACATAGGCGACGCCAGAAACTTTTCTCTAAATGGTCTATAGCTTTCTCTCTCCAGCTTTTCTACAGTCATGGCTCTCCTTTCTTTCCCGAACAAGTAGGGCCGCTGCTTCCTTGAAAGAAGCTGGTCGAGGCCTTTTTCCTCTGGCATAGCCCTTCGACACGCCCTCCTCCCTTTTCTCGACTAGGTCATGATTGGATTTCCCCCCTCCCCATGCGCCACCGCCATTCCCCCATTGCGGGGGGTCTTTCTCTGATGTTTGTCTTTTTCCCATGACTTGGCGTTCTCCGCCTTTTAATCCTTCCAGGATTTCGATACCGCTTACTCTTTGTAGACATAGCCAATGGTTTCTTCATGCCAATACTTTACTGGGTCGCCATCTGGTGGTTTTCCCCGGGCTCTCCACCCTCCTCCTCTCGGATTTTCTTCTCTTTGATTGCTGCGACGAGACCATCCCCTCAGGCGGCGCTAAATCTTCGTTTCAGGCGAAGAATTTTTCCCCTCCCCCCCTCAGACTTATTCGACCCTTTCGGGTCTCTTCCCCCGCTCCCCACCCCTGTCCCCTAGGCTCATCTTGAGCCACGATTTTTTTGCTGCGGAGATGTCCCGGCCCGTCGTGGCAAAGTCATTGCGTTAATATGCTTTTTTCCCCTTCTGATCTTTTGCAATTCTCTCGCCTTTTCTTGTCACCGTTGTCCCCGCCTTCTAGGGAATGCGGGTGCCTCCCCCGTTTTCTTGTCAAAAATTTTTAGCAACGCACAAGATCTTCCGGAATTCTTTTTTTTTTTTCCTGGTTCTCTTTTTTTCCAGCCTTTTTCTCCCCGCTGGCAGAATGGCGGCTGATTCCCCTCCTGTTGACTTAGCCTCTTTTTCCCCCCCTTTTCCAGAAAAGGGTGTAGGGACACGGTTCGGCTCGCAAAGAGCTTGTTCGATACTTTTTGTTGTCCCCCTTCCCCCCTGCTCTTTTTCCTTTTCCATCCCAGATCCGTGACGATCGCCTCAAGAATGAGGGTGGGACGGGTCTCTCATAGCGATGATTTGCAACTGCAGGCTCATGATTTTCTTTTTCTTTCTCACAACCAACCTCCGTGCTTCCTTGTCCCTCCCGCCAACTTACTTCCGTGCACCCCTCCTGCTCGAACAATCAGTGCCGCTCCTCCGACACCTCAAGAACCATTTTTTCCAATCAATGCCTCCGTCCCAAGTCTCCCCCCTCTTTCGTTTTTTCCCTTTTTGAATTTTCTGTGTCTACTAGCTGGTGTTTTTTTCCACCGGACCCCCCCTAAGAATCTGCTGTTTTATTGTGAGATGTAAAAAATTTCCTTCTCTTCTTCGACCCCCCCTTCCCCATTTTCCTTCTTTGTCCTCCCCAAGTTTTGCCACCTCTTTTCCCTTTTGCCAAAGTATGTGACATAAGACTTCAATGCCGCCACTTTCCCCTCGCCATGATCGCTCCAACGCCCCCCCCCCATTCGCTGACTTTTCCTCTGCCAACGGCACTGCCATCTTCCTAGAGGAGGTCAACGGACCTTCTTCCCTGACTAATCGCGCACCGCCAAACGCCACTTTTTTCCCCCGCCGCGTTTGAGACTTCGGTCCCCCCTACGTACCCGTTCCCACCAACCCTTTGATCTAACAACCCCGCCCCTTTTCCCCAGGACTTCCCCCCGTTCCAACCTTTCTCCCCTCGAGAAAGTATATCTTTCTTATAATCGTTGTTGTTGTTTTTTGAGAGATAACTATGCTCCTTTTTAGTTTCAATTTGCCGCTTCCATTTTTTCAGCTTTTGTTAAATCCCCCTCCTCCGTTTTTTGAAATCGCATTTCTTGATATTTCCAACGTCGATCCTTTGTGGAATCGTCCGCTGTGCCTCTTCCTTTTTTTTTTTTGGCTTCTCTTCCCATCTCCTTCAAAGATATCCGTTGACCCTCCCGAGGGCCTTGATTTCAGTATGCGTTTCGGACTTTTTCTTCTATTTTAGTTTTGTTTTTCACCGTTTTCTCTTTTTCCCCCCTGTGCCCCAAGTTTTTTTGATTGCTTCCATAATTTGCGAGTTTTTTCTCCTCCCCGGAAAGTAGGTTTCCACGGCGTCCTTTTTTCCTCTCCCGGGGCTCCATGCGAATTTTCCCTGCGTTTAATTTGTTTCACCATATAAACGAAGTTCGGTATTCTGGCTTACCCCCTCACCTCCACCGTACTCCTCGTCCTCAAAGAAAAAGGGTTTGAGCAACACTATGCGTCTTCTCCCCTTTTTGTGTTAGTCTTCCGGCAGTGATCTTTTTTCCGGTCGTTCCCACTGCTTTCCTTTTTAGTCACGTGTTTTTCCCCAGGAAGCATCCGTTGAGTCTTTTTTCAAAAGGTGCTCTTTTCTTCCCCCCAGAGACTTGATGTGTAAATTCATCTGACTCTTCCCTTTTTCATCTCGTTATTAGTCCCCCAGTCCCCTAGGAGGGAGTTCGATTTTCCACTTAAGCTGGATGGATCGGTGGCCTCGCAGCGTTTTCTCTTTTTTCGACTGGTTTCCTCGAGCGAACCCCGTCGTTCAGATGAAAGAACGATCTTCTTCTCCCTGTGTGTACCGCCCCACGTTTGTGGTGCAAGGTTTTCATTCCAAATTCCTTTCGCCCCTTCTCCCCTTCGGCTTTTCCTGATCGTGAGATCACTCCCTAGTAAAAGCAATTTGCTTCCCTGCTTCGGCTTTTCCGTCCTGTATGATCTTTCCCTTTTGCAAACCTCTCGGTGACCCCGTTCCCTCTCTTGCAAAGTACTTTGCAAACCATCTTGACTCCCCTATCTCCTTTGAGTATGATTGCCTTTCAACAATGAATAAGTTTCTCGAGAAGATTCTTTTCCATGAGCACTTCTTTCCTTTTCATAAACCCCCCCCTGCTTCTCAGCTTTCGAAGAGCGTTTACTGTTTTTTCTGTTCGCCAGGTCTCCCAGCCACTCGGCTTATGAGTTTCGATTCTTCCCAGTTTTAGTCGTTTTTTAGAAATTCCCTCTATTTTTCCGAAGAGCGCATTGATGTCTTTTTCTCTGAAATCGGGTAGCCGTTTCCTTCCTCCCGCTGCACATGACTCCTTCCACGATTTTTTTTTGAAGTTTCTTCCCCCCCTCTTTGCAAGTCCCTTTTGAATCCTCCGCGCCCATTCCGATTTGGCTCCCTTTGAGTAGAGATTTCTCTGAAAATATATGCCCGCCCCCCCCCCTTGAATCTTCAAGCTCCTCGTCCTCGCCCTTTTTTCCCGCTTTCTTTTTCTTTTCGGTAGGCAGCCCCTTTTCGATTTCGTTTTTCTCCCTAGCCGAAATCACTCTCCCCTCG
>Ga0179593_1307763_pt1 | contig 14916 bp, 10 predicted proteins | sample CZODoug2_1_08_16_FD_185931 | JGI IMG/M metagenome (GOLD analysis project Ga0179593, IMG submission 185931) | Vadose zone soil fungal communities from Angelo Coast Range Reserve, California, USA - CZODoug2_1_08_16fungal (PacBio error correction) | ecosystem: Environmental > Terrestrial > Soil >... | reverse complement strand
TTGTTAAACGTCCAGACCTTTCAGGGTGCTCCTATTTTCGGGGACTTCTCCCCTTCTTGGTCCAACCCGGGTTTAAAATTTCTAGGGCTTCTCCCTGAGAGATCCCACGATCTAAAGCCATCCTTTCCATCTTAATCTTTCCCACCCCACCCCCACGCCTCCTCGACTCCGCTTAAAGGATCCAGCTGTGAAAACTTCCGGGTCCCCCCCCACCCGATGGTCACCAACGCCTAACCACAGCTTTGCTTCTTCCTTTAATACCCAACCCCCCAAGTAAAAAGAGCCACTTCTCCGTCGTGATGGAGCATCCACCCTGTGCTCTAAGAACTCACTTACGAACGTAGCACGGCCCATTGCCACACCCCTGGGGCCATGTCTTGAAGTAAGAGGAAACCCCCCACAACGGACCGAGATCACGGCGTTTTTTTTTTTTATACGTTCGGACGTGCATCTAGGCGGGTCCTATACGTTTCTCTTGCATCTTGCACAAGGAATTTTCGGAGACTCCCTGAACGATTTTCTGCCAGCCAAGTCTCGGGATGTTCTTGAGACATTCGCGAGGCTCGCTTTTCAGATAAAGAAGTGTTCGGCCCTAAAAAGATTTCTCCCGACTCGAAGCTTGACTCCTACCCAGGCAGACAAGATAGACATGGAGTAAGAACCCCGGTCTTTTTTATGCTGGTCTAGTGCACCTCGAAACTGTTTCCCTTACGGAACCCGATAGGAGGGGCGTAAGGTTTTTTCCATTCAGGGGCAGGCAGTATCGAATTCAGGTCGCCATTCCCTCAATTCCTTTTGTGGGCCCAGGCAGCTGACTCATGACAGTAAGTAAGTCCTATTTACCAGCTTCTCATCGCGGAACCATCCTTCGCCCAGGTCGAGCTACTCACGTCCACTGACACCCACCCTCCTTCACACGAGTAGAATATCAACCCACTATCCCCCCACATCAAAGTTTGGATGTTCCTACTGAGACCTCTCGAGGATCCTTCCTCCGCATTGGGTGGGTGAATTTTTTCGGAAGGTACTCCCCCCTTCTTCGAGTGTTATACAGCTTTTTCTCCGACGTATAGAACCGTATTTCCTCTTAAGGCCACGTAAGTCCGTAAGATTTGTGTTGCCCCCCACCTGTGGGCTCTAATGCTTCCCGAAGTTCGCTGCCTGCATCCCGGACTGCAGTGTAATGTTTAACTCCCCCCGTCCCGCCCCCCCCCCTAGGAAGTATTCCCAGTAGATGGAAAGCATTCTACATTGTTGACCTCCCCCTCTTATTCGGGGCACTTCAGGTATGGAGATTAGCCTCTTTTAGATAGTGAGTAAATAGTTTGTTTCCAGAAACCTTTTCTCATCATAGAATCCTCCTCAGGCGGACTAAGCGGCCTTGGCAAAATCTTTAAGGACATCTACTTCCTGCGATAGATAGAATTCATCCTCTGAGCATAGGAATGAATCACGGGAACGACCCTTCCTCCGCGTTCGGAGAGCCTTTATACCATCTCCATCCCCCCGTTTATTAGACTGGTTTTGGTTTCTTTCTGGTCCCCCGCTGCCGCCGGTCGGTCCCGTCTCCAAGGGCCCTGCTTCGTCCTTCCTTCGGTGTGTCCTAGTTGATGGTCAGGTATGCCATCCATGGACGCTTTTCGCAGAGTTACACCAGTACTCTTGCTGACTTTCTGGATTCGTATTTGTCGTTGGTCCCTGGACTTGTACGACAACCAGTCGAGGTTCCCAGGTTAGGTTTCGGTTGACCTCCCTTGAGTAACTTGAATCATTCTCTGCTTCATGTAAAGTTTTCCGGATGGGGTTTCCACCGGGACAAGTTCAAAAACCAGGCCGTGCTAAAGCTTGCTTCGGGGCTCTTAGACTTTCCGGGGATCGCCCCTTGAGAGCCTTTGCCTGGAACGCATGGATACCGGTAGAGTGAATTGGGTTCGGACCCCTGTCCCCCGACCCCTGACCCCCCCGCTCCTGTTCCCCAGCTGCCCCCCCTCACAAGAAATCCCCCTTAGCGCAGCGTTCATGACCTACAGGGACTGACCAAATTTCCCTGGTACTGACTTCTAAGACCCAAAATTTTCTGGTATCTATTTCCCCACAATGTAAAGATCATCAGGCCACAACCGTTTAACCGAGAGGAGGCTAGCCGCGCGACCGTGCGTTCGATCTTTTCCTAAATTTTTCTATAAGCGTTCTTTTCCCCACCCATCGAAAGCTGAAGCTCTATTTTATTCTGCCTTGACGCCTTAGAGCATAAACTTTGAAGTGTCCCCCACTTCTAGTCCGCAATGAAGCCTTGCCGCCGTCTCCCCGCGCCGGTAACCGTGTGCCTCTTATCTAACTCCCCCCAGTGTTTCGCCGTCTTACCGAGGGTGATTCCATGTTTTTTTCCCCCGTAGCAATAGCGCTGACGAACCCGGTAAGCCGTGCAGTCTCCTATGATCTCGGCGCTCCACTTTGCAACGCGCTGAGACGCTGCGCTTTTCCAAGGGGCAAAGAGGGTCCGGCCGGCAGAGGTGTTACAAGAACTTAGTTCCTTATTGACCCCTCGTCTAGGGAAGCACGGCATTCCGCCGCTGAGAGGGGGTTGAGGATTATTTCCTCCCTCCTCTAAGTGATTTTGCAAACCCAAACATCCCAGCCCCCCCTAAGTACTTATCTACCCTTTACGTCACCTCCTCGTGTTAAAGCTATGGCCCTTTTGTCCTCCGGATGTAGAGTGAAAGCTTTTTTTGCTTTCCCCTATAAAATACACTCTCAAAAGGCAGGTCCTCGCCATTGAGCAAACATCTCTCAGTATTTCTTTTTTTCTTTTAAGCGAAGTCAGGATAAAGTGATTTTTTTGATGTTTAAGCAGGTCACTTTATGCCTGTTGAGGCTTTCTCCAACTGGGAAGCCTTCTCCCTTCCCACTTTTCGCCTTCCTCACTAAGCATTCTGTTCTCTAAGGACGTTTGAGAAAGTTCGTTACCCGTTGATCCGTTTCGGCGTGAACCACGTGGTTTTTCCATTGACTTAGCGAAACTTTGCCCCGTCAAGCAACCGGACCCCCCTTTCCGGGAGGTCCTTTATAGTACCTCACGAGAACGATAGGCTCTAAGGGACTGGCGTAAGCCTCCTCTCTTTCAGAATACCCGCTTCTCTTTCTTCTTTGACGAAGAGTGTCCCTCCTAACCTCAGCGACCGCATGGCGTCAAGAGCGGCCCTCCGGGTACCGAGTCCGTCACAGTGAAGAGAAGTATTATTTCCTTTTTCGTCAAGGAGTAGAACTTCCCTTTTCGGTGCCCTGGAGGTCGACTAGAGAAGGTCCTCCCTATGCGGCGGCAGCATTCTATCAGTACAGTTCACACGCGTCGAAGAGTTGATGGCGGCCGTTCCTTTCTCTTTCAAAATGAGTAGGAGCTCCTTCCTTAGCGTGGTTCTCAGGCGACCCTCTAGGGATTACCCGCAACCCCTTTCGAAATAGTCTACCCACGACAGAGATCTTTCTAACTGAAGTTCTTCTTACCGTAACGACCCGATGTCCCGACCCCCGGTCGCTCGCCCTCATGTGGCCACCCCATATAGTTTCAGGATGACTTAAGCTAGCGTGTCCATGTTGGATCCTCCGCCCCGCACGTCGGATCCTAGGGCCCGTTCTCCTTCCAAACCCAAACAATTGGTGGTAACTTGGTCATATTCTAGTTCAGTTGTTTTAAAGGTTTCCATGTTCTGAGCCGATCTCACCAGATTCGAGAGCATGCACACATCTCGGTAGATTAATTTCCTTAGTAGAGTGTCGTTTCGGGCTGTCTAGGCTTGATGCGTCACCACGGAAGACCCATCACGTTACAGGATTAATGCAAACGGTGAAGCTCGTGGAGGAGAACCGAGGTGAGCTTGCGCCCAAAGTCCCCCCCATTCTTTATAAGCAGTGTAAAAGTGATCTTTTGACGGTGTTCCCTGCTTTGCTCTTTAGCGGGCGCATGCGTTATACCTTACGGGAACCGAAGAACTTTTTGCTTTATGCGAAGTAGTTTAACGCGATGAAACTGGACTTTTTCCTTAGGATACCTTTGCAATAGCGGTCTTTCCTTTCCGTGAAGACTCGATTGCACAGGAGTCCCATCGGTTCCTCGAGACCTTTCACTCAGAGGCAAGACCCTGGTGGTTCTTCCGTTCCCTAGACCCTAACTTGACGAGGTGATACGATTTCTTATGGCGGGTAGAAAGAGGCTTCCCGGTGGGCAGGTCCCACTTCGGCCCGAGGAGAGTTCGCGGACCTTCCTTTTAGCGCATCTTGTTTTCCTCTTCCTAAGTTCTTCTTTCTTATGTATTCTCTGATTTTAACCAAGTCGACTTTATCTGATCCCTTTAATAGGGACCTGAGACACCTCCTCCAGCCAGCCCGTTAGAATGTGCCATCCATTCTAGGTCAAAACAGAGTGTGACAATGGAGATGTTGATGAACAGTAAAGCCAAACGGGGCCTTGCTTTAAAGTTTTCCAGGCTTTAGCACCTTCTTTGCACCGGAGATGGGAAACCCCTCCGCCTGATTCGGGCTTGGGCTTTTTCCCTTCTGCCGTAAAATGCGCCGGTGCTTTTCCCCCCCTCCGGACAACCCAGTTCAAGCAGAGTTCCTCCTGTCAGTAATTAGACCCCCGAACTTCCGCATATCTTGTAAATAACTTTTAGCGCTTTGGACGAACAGAGAAACCTCCTACAGGCGGACCCCCTTCAGCGGTCGCCCCTCCCACCCACCTTGAAGGATGAGAAGGACCCTCGGTTTTTGAGGTGTAGAGCCGTCCACCTAGGTGATCAATTTAAGGGCCACCCGCAGAGGCCATAAGCTTTGGCCTTGAGCGTTAACTAGGGATGGGGGAAGGCGCTAGCCGTGGCCCACTAAATGCGATCAACCGATCCCCCCACAAGCCGACTACGAAGTTTCCGGTGAGCGCATTTTGGTATTTTTGAGAGTGGCGCGTCGAAATCTTGTATGAGACCAGGGGTATCGGGGGAAGGAATGTGGAGGTACGCGACCGAAAGTAAAGTCCCACGTAAGGTTGGCTTGATTGTCCCCTATGACCGTGTTACGGACGCCCGGACCCGCGGTGCCACGGGATTCACAATGCGTCCAACAGCTCCAGCGACCAGCACCCAGTTTGCAACCTGAGACGTCTTAGTCCCTTTAGAACCAGTCTGGTCGGGAATGGCCTAAGCTTTGCGCGTTCGGGTGGAAATTTTTTTTTTTAAGAAGAAGTGCAGGACGGTTTTGGAGTAGACAAGAAAGGCCAATCTTAATCCCCCAGCAGATCCCGAACCCAGCAAAAGGTAAATCGCTCGTAAACGCATCGAGGATCTCATTTCCTGCCTTCCGTCGAGCATGAGTCGCCAGAACAGACTAGGCCCCGTGAACCCTCCGAAGCTTACATGGCCTTTTCCGTTCCCCCCTCCGTAACCCCTTTGAGCTAAAGGACCCCGGAGGAACTTTCGGACTAGATTCTTGAGGTCCCAACCACGACCGAGCGTACGCAATTATGTGGGCATGTTCAAGCTTCGCTGTCACTGTTAAGTTAACTAAGCCGGGGTGTGACGCTCCTTCAAGTTAGCGCTTGATACAGGGCAATTTAATGAGGCAAACCCCCCACTCTCTTCTGGTCTAGAACGAGCCAGAGAAGTCCACCCGACGGACTTCGCGAGGAAAATGGCGCCGCTTTTTACTGGCCCCCTACGTCCGCCACGGATACAACCCCCCCCCCCTGGTGTGAATCTAATTGGTCTACAACGTCGAGTTAGGTCGAGGTTTTTTCTCTCCCGCGTCTTTTTAACCACCCCACGGGCTGATGCTGTAACTGATCCCATTTTGCCTGGAGGGACCCCTATTGCCCCCCAGAACTTTTTGGACGGCAGCATTCTCCGCACGTGACAACTACTGTACTCCTTTCCTCCCAAGGAGTCAACAGAACGAGGGAACCGATTACATCAGTGAAGTTTCAGGTACTTCCCCTTTTTTTTTTTTTTCCCGCCCTCTACCCTGATGATAGGTCTTTTTACTTCCTTCGTTTTTCCCACCTGCTTGTTTTCTATATGGTTACTGGATATATCCTTTGATGTTTTATCCCCAACCAATCAGGTTTGCAGTAGTATCAAGCATGCCCATCTTACAAACCGTATTAATTTTCCCTATTGGCTCCCCTGATGATAACGTTCACTTACTATAACAAAGGAGCGGAGTGGAGTTTCGCGGAGTCAATCTAGGAGGACGGAGGGGAGGAATCCCTCCAGATGCTGAGCGACGGAAGCCCCCAACCTTTTCTCCCAGAGGAGGATGGAGATGAGCGCGAAGCCCCGAGTCTTGTCGCAGCAGAAGAAGTATGGGGTTTGCATCCCGATTGCAGGTACATTACCCTAATATTTCGTTGTCAATAGTCGAGGATTTTTCTCTTATTGCGCCAAGCGTTGCTGTCACGTAGAGGACACCCCGTGATTAGTCCAGGGGGGCAGTCCTGAGCAGGACCGCTTTAACCGCTCTTTTTCGACCGAAACCCGTATGATACACATACCGAGTCCAAGTACAGTACCTCGATTAATAAATTCGGACAGTATAGCTCCCCAGTGCCGTGTGTGCAAAGTCATGGCTATCGAGCATTTTAACCCGTTCTGTCCTTTTTTCCTACCCCCTCTTGAGATTTCTTTCATCTCTCTTCTCGCCTTTGTGAGACCTTGAAAGAATAGAGCGGAGCTCCACGCCGCTCGCCACCCATAGGTTGGGCACTTATCATTTTTTACTTTTGCATACCCAGGGTGTAGTACCTCTAACCTTCCATCATCAACGCTTGCTCTCTTCGAAGGGAGGGTTTTTCTTTTATGTTTCTCTGGTACCTCTGATCTAGTGTACTGATGGTCCTTACGGCACTATCTTCCCGCTTCGATCTTGGCCCAATGAACAGATCTAAGTTGGGTGGGTAGAGTTTTCGGCCCCCTCTACCTAGAACGTTTGATAAAGCACTTGGTAAGTGGAAGACCCCCATCCTTCGTTACGTTTTACTCTCTATAGGTTTGAAGTAATCATTGAAGAGGTAATCCCGGCCAAAATGATTTCTAACCCTAGAATGGTGGTTGGTATAATACCGGGCCCCCGTGCCCACCCTCGACGGGACAAACGACACGATACCCACCTACTATTGAAGGAGCAACTCTTTTGTGTGACACTGTTTTGTGTCCCCCCAAGCTGTTTCCCCAATCGTCGGTAGTCCAGTCTCCCACCGGTGACGCTCCTGCTGACCATGCCCGCTGCCACTAGGGTAAAACAACCTAACGCACCGTCTAGGAACCAGGCCCCTTTGTGGCATGGAAACGGTTCTGGCTTCCACGAACCATCCCCCAGCCCAAAATCCGAGTCACCCCCTATGCTATTGTGAGAAGCAGCCCTTCTCGAAGACAAGCGTTCAGGCCCGCCCATTTTGCCACGGTTTATTTTTCGGGACGGGTCTTTTCCCCTCTTACCCGGATACTGCGAGAATTGGCGACCGGACAGTCGAGATTTCTTACCAAAGTTCATTTTTTAGTAGGGTGAAGAAAATTGCCCGTGGACGAGGAATGAGGCGCAGGATAGTGAGGGTATTGGCCTCTATCAACTCGGACTTGTTATTTCGGCCCATAAACATTTATGGAGGACCCCGCCCTCTACCCAAGCTCCCGCATCCCCCTTACCTGCAGATTGCGATTTTTATTCACAACCCCGAGGGCCCTAGGCTAAAAATTGGATTGTTTCCAGCGAAAGGGGTCAATTCCGTTTTAGGCTCCAGGAGGTTGTCGTCAACCGGGTCACCCGATCCCATGCGTCTTGGCGAGGCCCTAGAAAAGGCTGGTTTTTAGGCATAGACACCCTTCCCCAAGAGAGGTTTGGATTTAGGTTTTAAGACGGACACACACCTTCCGTCAATTCATCCTCTTCACCTTAACGGGAAGGCTTTAGTCTCTTTCCCAAAACGCCTCTGACAAAAGATCACTCGAAACCAACTGAACTTCCTAAAAACCGCTCAGTTCTCCTCTCACCTCCCTATCTTTACTTTTGTTGTTCCTAGGAGGTGATGAGTTCTAAGTTGAAGCCCTTCCTTTTTTTTCTGCGGTCGGGATGGATAGCGCGTTTTTATCTCTCGCCGTGGTGCTTCCTTGAAACCCCGTCTTAAGGACGTCCGAGTAAGAGATCACACCCCCTCTTCTGTGCGCGTCATGCCAGCGTCGGCATCCGCCCCCGAAGGTCATTTGAAACCGTCAGCCAACACAACCCCAACCTTCACAGTTCGTTTCCTAATCCCTTTTAGAATCTCACTCTTGAGATGTGAGCATACTTCATTTTTTTCTGAGCTCGTAGGCTTCTTGACTAGTGGATGGCTCTAAAAAATCCTTTTTTGTTTCGCCATACGGATTGCGCGCAGGTTCCTCTTTCCTCTTGTTCACTAGGCCTTTTGATGTAATGTGTATGCCCTGGCCGAAGGACGATGTTCCGCCCTCCCTCTTCCTTCCTCACCGTGGCTTAATATGAAGGAGCGCACGGCTTATCCCTCGCCTCGGTGTATTTCTAGTTTGGTTGATCCAGTCGAAGAGGTTCCCCCACGTCCCAATTTTTGCAGTGCCGATGTCCCTCCTCGTCTTCTCTTCGGTTGACTCCGTCTCTTTCTGGCCAGATTGCGCCCCATGTAGGCGCCATAGGTTTCAAGTTTTTTAGCCATGTCGATCGCCTGACGTAGTTCTGGATCCGTAGGTTTACCCCTGAGTTTATTCAATTTTATATCCCACGTCCGTAGACAAGCAGGTTGTTCCTCGGTGTCTGCAGGCTGTGACAGGCCATAGCGAAGTTCATGATTTTTCTTGTTCTGGCCACGGAACAAGGGACACGCAGGCCTTCCCTCTTTTCTTCTTCCGTTCTCGAAAACTGCGCGATCAGGAAAGCTTTTGACCCCTGACCTGTTCTGGCGAAGTAGGTTCTGACACTGACCACGATTTAACCTGCTCTTTTCCACCACGCCCTTCCCATCCCCTTAACCTGTTGACGTCAGCGTAGCTCGACCTATGTTCTTTGAATCAAGTTACCGAGACTCCATAAGACCCCCCTTCTTGTGATTAAACCCCTGCACGCATCAGCCCCACGCGCCGTTTACCATCTGAGGCTTGACGCTGAACTTTCGAAAGTGAGCAGATCTCCCATTCCAACCGGCGTATGCAGTCTATGACGCATCCAGCCGAAAGAGAGCACGGCTTTATTTTTTACATCCGGTGCCGTCTTTCCGAGGACAGGAGGTAAAACGGCCGCGTATCCGATACAGGAGTTGGTAGTATGTGTCCACCGACGCGTAGTAGTAATCATGGAACAGATTATTATTTCTTTCCCGCCATGTGTGACCAGTCGAACGAGGGTGCACAAGGGTTAGAATATCCAGCGAGACAGACTTTCCTTTGGCCAGGCCTATTTTTCCCTTAACGCTGGGACTTCAGGCACTGGTAACATATCAAGCCTAATGCATGGAAGCGGGTTTTTTCTCTTTCTTGGCCCGCTTTGATGAACCAAACCGGCGACCATCGATTCCCACCCTCTTTTCCTAGATTCGCTCCTCAGATCTGGAGGGTTTGTTATGCTCCCCCTTCTTCAGCATCAGTAGGACTTTTTACCACCCACACCACACCATCATATATATTTCCACTCTTCCCTCTTCTTCTTTTTCGATCAACTGCTTCCATTGACCCATTTGACGAGGTATGATGGGTTCCTCCTCTTTTTTGATTCCCTGTATCCAGTCACTCCACAAGTGCATAGAAATAGTCCGCCCCGAATCTCGGCTTTACGTTTTCCTTTTTCTCGCCTTCCCAGCGGGATGTTTTGTTCAACAGTTTCGACGGTGGAGCCGCCGGCGTGCGCGAGCTCTATTCTCCACGGAACTCAGCCCATAAACCCAGAATCAGCCCCTTTTGAAGCCCTCGTTTTGAAATCAGTAAGTGGTCTGTTACCCGTATCCACCTGGAGCGGGGAGGAGGAGTGTTTTAAGGATGAGAACCACGGTACTCGACTATCAGGGATAAGTGTTTGTATAGTCTACTTAGCATTTGAGATAGTAGTTTCCGGACTCAGGTCATGCTAATGCTATGATTTTAGTAGTATCTTGGACGTACCAGAGGTACGAGACCCCCTTCCTGAACCCACCCACAGATTTAGTCGAGCGCGTTTTCTCCCTGTAACGCTCCGGTCCACCGTCTGTAGAAGTCCGTGCTCCCCCCGCTTTTTCTCAGGATTAATGCTCCCTTTTGGTCCTGTCCCAGCCATTCGGTATAGTAGGGTACCGAGGTCGACGCTTTAGCGGAAAGATAGCCTAATCTCCAAGTTCCAGCTCTCGAGGTGGCTGGTTAGTGAGTTACTGCTCGGACAGGGTGCCTATATTGTAGCTTCTTTTTTTTCACGGTCGTCTTTCTCCGCCAACCACCGTTCGCCCCTGAGACTCATAGTGAAACCTCAGCAGCTTTTTTCCCTCACTCCACAGGAGTTTTCATCCCAATGCTAGAAAGTAATCCCAACAAATCTGGGTCTTCTTCTGAAGGGCCGGGTCTCGTGTTGAAATGAATTAGGAGGTAAGGGCGCCGTCACCCCCCATCCTCTGCCCGGAGTCCCCAATGATGGTAATTCGAGAGGAAATCCCCGCGTCACCTCGGCCCTGTCTTCTTACATAAAACGATCGCTCGCGCGTTGCACCTTGTACACATTAGTATCCGAAGTAGAAAGTAGTCTCTTTGCTTTTTTGCTTTTACTTTTGCCAGTTTATGGTAAAGCGAGGAAGCCAATACCGATTCGGATGTGCAGTGTGGATCCCCCCCCCAACACGACACTCGAGTTTTCTTTTCCACCAGCGGGAAGAAGCCAACCGCCACCCAGGCTGGTACGGACACGTGCCTTTAAGGAGAGCGATGCGGAACCTTCTCTTTTCCCTCTAGGTTTAGCCCAGAGGATGACCGCGGTCACATTTCGAACGATCGTGGCCGTATGGACTCCCCTACGTCCACCTCTCCTTCACCCCCACTGGACGTGCCGTCGTGCTGAGGTAGTTGATTATCTCTGGCCTCTTTTCCCTCTCCCCGCCGAGGACCTTTAGGTACTCGAGGTGCAGCACTTAACTCGAGCGCTTTTCCCCAGCACAGGTGTGAGGACGTCACTGAATTCTCCCCCAAACCCATCGGCCGTTGCGTGGAATGGCACGAGGTCCTGGCGTGGTAAGGCAGGTCAACGTAGTACAGAGATGATACGGCATTTCGCCGTGAGGTTTCAATAGAACTCTTCTTCCTTCCTTCCCTTGGTGTTTTTCGCTTATTTTTGCAAGTGAAAAGGAGAAGTCCAGCTCTCAGCGCCCCAATAGACGGATACCATTTCAGGTACCTCATAAAGAAAGTGAAAGGCCACAATCCTTCACTCTTCCCGATAATTCCCCCCTTCTTCTTTCCATTTTCATCACAACCAGTTTGATTGGACCACGATCGGAATGCGACACTTTTCCCCCCGATCGTCCACTCATTCATAGATTTTTAAATTCCATCAGCCTCCTACCCCCAAAACGAATTATTCCCAAGAAGACACGTGATTAGGGTGAAAGGTTTTCCTGAAAGCACTTTACCCGATGAGTTCGATTTTCCAGACCCGGTTACGATTCGAAAAGACCCGCCCTAACCTGGACCGTCATCTCCTCAGCCTTAGAACGTTGACGGTTGCGTAAGGCCGACCCCTTTTTCGTTTTGTCTCCCTTCACGTGCTAGAAACGTAACAGTTTCCACGCGCGGACACAACATTGTGAATGACCTGGACCCCATATGGTATTAAGGCGCGGTTTCCAAGCAATCGCACAGACGCGGCTAAGACTCTGATAGAACGTTTCCGCTTTCCCCTTTCCCCCTGCTATTTGTGAGAAGGTGCGCCTCGAATAGGGTTTGTTGATATGCCCACGGGCGCCGTTTTCTCCGCATTCTTTTCCCCCTTTCCGCAGACACTGAAAATCATTTGGGCGCGTTGTACGTACCTTCCGCGGCCGACTTCCACGCCGCAAGTCAGGTCTCTCGAATGACTTGGACCCCCCGATATGTCAATTATAAGTCCCCCTATAGGTTTGGGCACTGTCCAAGATGTCTGAAGCGACTAAGGTTATCACCCTTTTCTTGATTGAATCCTCTTACTTGTGGGCGCACTCTGAGTGCCGTTCAGGGGACAAGGGGTGAGTCGGAAAGGAAGACAGAAAAGGAGAAATGGGATTCCAACGATTTGAAGATCACTACCCCTGTCCGTTCACCTCTCCTAGGTAACCCTAACTGCCGCAATCTCTCGCGTCACTTGGTTACCTTTTCTTCGAGCTGGAAGCTTTCTTCGGTATGACTCGGCATGTCTTAACATTCTTCTGTTCACGCCCCCCTGGTCAGCGACCGCTGTCTGATAGTACAGGAATAGAATTTTGACCGAATTGTTACGACACTTGATTGGTTCCCCGCGTCCGATACACGACTGGCCCTTTGGGAAATGGAATTGTTTCTCTTTTTGACCGCGTCTACCGGACCCTTCCCTCCGGGTCTCTCACCCGCCGCGCTTCGCCAGGGCCCTGCACTGTTACGACCTGCGATTGCGACTGGAGGAACGGAAGATCTCCGAACGTCCTCACTGTAGCTGACTTCCCTTTGCCGCCCCAAGCTTGGCACCACGTCCCCCGTTCCTGTTAAGCTCCTGTTCCATACCCGTCGCTGCTCTCCGCGTGTTCCAGTGCTGAGCTTCGTCTGCGTTTTTCGTCGAGCCCCCATTGGAGTGTACTTAAAGCCCCCTTCCGTTCCACGGTAGCCTGATTTTACACAACCGCTGCCCCTTTTCACGCTCTTGGGGGTCCCCTCGCTCGGTCTGTGCCTTTACCCCGCTCGAGCCGTGTGATAATCTGGTGCCTCTATGCGTTTATGACAAAATTAGTAAATATAGCAGAACGTTTCCCCTGCAATTTACGCGTTAGCGTAGGCTCCACGAGACGAGTCCCTTTAAAAGTTCCTATAACGGTTTTTTAGAATTCTTGAGGGACTGGGCGTGTGGGGGTAACAACCGCCTACCTGCCTTATGTTTCCGATTGGTGCGAAAAGAACCCCCGAGGAAGATTTGAGTTAGGGAATCCCAAGAGAGGCCGCCCCCCCTTGGGCTTGAGTCTTTGGTTGACCGTGTGTGCAACCTCTTGCAGTAAAGCTACACTCTTTTCGCGCTTCACGCTTGTGATTCGACTTCTTCATGAAATTCCCTTATGGACGTAAACAGGTCGGCCCCCTCACCCGGGTGAGCTATTCATTCTGCCTCGAAGAATGTTTTTCCCCAGAGGTAGAAGATACAAACGGTCCTCGAAGATCTTTAGGTTAACATTAGAGGCCAACCACGACCTGCCCCACTCCCTCTTTTTCATACGACCCCCTCATCGAGATCGTCGCCGTTTTTTGCAATTCATGGGATAGTCCGGCCGCAACGCCTACAGGAGGAGTGAGAATGTATACGAGAAGCCCCGAGCGAGGAGGGCAGAGGGAGCGCATTAGTCCCAACCGACCAGATTCAAGCGCAGCTTGTGATGAGACAGTGGAATCTCCCATGACCTCTTCCTGAGCAGTTCCCCCCCCCCCCTCCGAACTGATTCCAACTGTCTCGGGGGGAGGGAGCTGAAACTTTAGGGTGGGCATAATCAACGTATCGTTGGGGCTGTCTGGCCTTAATCTTATTTTCAAAGCCCCCCCCCTTCCTTTTATATACTCGCTGAGATAACGGTGCGTCTGTATGAGAGGGCACCCCGCGTTTCTGCTCGTGTTTTCGCGTATGGAGGCATATACCCTTAACGGTGGTTTAAGATAGTTACCCCGTCAAGCAGGGTTCCCTCTAGAGATTTCCAGTGACGATTCAATACTCACATTGGAATCCCGTACGGTTCATGTCCCTGTGTCTTGGGACTCCACTTACCGAGCCATTTTTCTTGCATAATTCGTTCCGTTAACGACAAAGGAGTCTTCCTCTTTTCCCCCTTTAGTTACCTCCCGACGTGTTCCCTCCCCCGTCCAACGACCCCCCCATCGCCCGGTCCCCACTAGCTCCAGACCTACTAGGCGTTCCTTTATCCATGTTTCAACCACCGATGCCGCAAACCTTCTTCCCGTTCTGCCGCCTTTCCATGGACAGTTCGAAGAAATTATGGACCGCACGACCACCGCTTTTACCACCACCGACATGAGAGAGGCTTTATCAGGCCAAAGTCTTCAAGGTTGTTATCCCTGGTCCCCCTCGCCCCGAGCTTCGACACCAAGACCCACCGCGAAGAAACCTAGGGGATCTGGAGAAATCACTCCTTTGGCGCTACGCCCCGCTGCGGATTTGGAAAAGGTTTTGTGCTTTCCCGGGCATCGCCAGATAGTATCATTGCAGAAGAAGAGACAAGGAAGTCTATGATAATTTCCATTCCTCTCGTTTAGCCAAGTTTGCTTATAGAGTGGCCCTGATCAGAGAGATCTTCCTTTTTATAAAGAAGTGTGAGGCCCTCACCAAGAGGGACCTTCGGTCTCCATCCCTTCCCTAACTATGTTTTCTCCCCCCCTACCGGAGCCGTCGATATTTTTTGGAGAGGAGTCCCCCACGGTATGTCAGTGAAAAGAGTCCCTCCCGTGGAACTCAGGCGTCGAGGGTATCGGACTGGGCTTCAACAGTGTAAAAATGAAAGGAATGGGACGGTTCTACCTAAATTCACGGTACAGAGGAGCCATACTTCTGTGGCATCGTCTGACTCGGTCACCTTCCTTCCCCTTCCCCTCGCCTCACTGGGGAAGAGAACATCATCGATCGGTAACACTTGAGAGAATGACACTGACCGGAAGTACACCAACACATTTCCTTCTCAAAGTCAGCTCCCCC
>Ga0179593_1561153_pt1 | contig 14917 bp, 17 predicted proteins | sample CZODoug2_1_08_16_FD_185931 | JGI IMG/M metagenome (GOLD analysis project Ga0179593, IMG submission 185931) | Vadose zone soil fungal communities from Angelo Coast Range Reserve, California, USA - CZODoug2_1_08_16fungal (PacBio error correction) | ecosystem: Environmental > Terrestrial > Soil >... | reverse complement strand
GCGTCCCATCTTCGTCCTTTGTGAAGAATTCCTTTGGACTGTGAGACCTTGTTCAACTAGTTAAGATAGTTCATTTGAGGTTACACGCCACTTTTGTTGACACGTAATGATGCCGGTCAACCCTTTCTCTCTTTCTCTCTGAGCGTTTCCGGCGCTTTGGTTGGCCACCTGTCCGAGTGATGCCTCTTCTCTTCCTCCATGTGTGACCAAATTATCTGCGGCGCGAGCTTTTTCCTTCCATTCTCGGACTTCATTCTCGGCTTCCTATTCTCGTGGCCATGGCCCTTTCCCCCTGTTAAGAATTCTTTCATTTAGCCGTCTTCTCCCCCCGGAGAAGGTCCTCTTAGCTGCCTTCGGCCGCCCGCTCAGCAAAGCGCCCCACGGTCAGTGTGAAAGATTTTTCCCATTGGAACCTCCTATCTCTTTTTACCCCCTCCGAGCTGGTCCCCCGAGTACTCGTTCCTTCCTTTTCTAACCCCCCCGAATAGATTTGGACTAGCAGCGAAAGACCGGTCCCATCAAAAGGCGTTTTTCACCCGCTGGCGATTTCCTTTGTCCGGCCCCCTCTTTCAGTTTACCTTTCTCTGAGGCCGCCATTTCTTCAAAAGCGACGGAACGTGTAGTTGCCCCCGCCGTCCTCAAATCCGTTGGCGCCTTGTGTCATCTTGCTTCTTTCGAACTGATCCATAGGTAGGGCGTATCTCTGGTAATTTTCCCGACCACCCTCTGGCAGCCGACTGTCTTGTGTTCAGGGGAACGAATTTCTTGCGCCCGGCCGAAGTTCTGGCCAGTTCCTTTCCCTCATGACCTCTCCAACAGGTCTCGACTCCCCCTCTCCTACGACGCCTTCCCTCCCCCCTATGAGTTCTTGTTCGAGAGTTCCTTTCTCCCGCGCTATGGAATTACGCTTTGGGGCTCTTACCGTTCCTTTTCATATGGCGCTCCTACTTCTCCTTGACACAGTACGCCTTCCGTCTACCGAGAATTATAGCGACGCTGACGTCCCTTTCCCCTTTTCCCCAAAGACTTTGGGCCGGTCCGGGGGCCGGACTTTTACCCTCATTTTACGCCTTCCTACTTCGTGTTGTGGACCCCCGCCGCGTGCCAAGAGGATTTTTTCCCCTGTGGGTGTGTTTTTCCAGACGGCTTCACCTCTGAAGCTTTGTCTTTTACCACGTCCTTTCTCCGACAGTGGCGCCGAAACAGTCCCCCTCCCCAGTCATTGTTATTTTTCTTAGGCCTAAGTGTCTTCAACGTTTTTTTCTTGTTGTCTGTTAGCTGCTTAGCTGCCCTGAATGATCGGCGGTCAATAATCCCCTTTCTTTTACCGGGCCTTAACTGGATTGTTCTGCTAGCGTCTTCCTTTCCCCTCAGACGTGTGCCCCCATGAGCTGGTGACCTTTCTCCGGCCAAACTTATCCTTTTCTTGTGCCCTGCACAGCTCCTCCTCTCTGCGGCACCTTAACCGTTCAAGGTGTTGTATGATCAGGCCAGTGGACATTTTTGCGCGTCATAACCGACTGTTCTGAGAAGCACGCCCCCAGCCTGCATGTCCCTGTTCCTTTTTTCGTCTTCTACCAAGCGTCTTTTCTCGGACTGCGTCCATCCCCAAACAACCGACCCTTGTACTTCAGTTCACAGTCCTCGCATCTAGTTTCCGCTGATGCACCTTCGACTATCTTAGCCGAGAACATAGTTCTTCAAAATGGGAAAAGGCCCGAACAGAAGGTCAAGATCCCCCTCCCCTTGGTAAATGCCCCGGAAATAGAAAGTTCCACGTTTGCCTCTGCAGACCTTCGATTTCTTACTCGGCTTCGCGTAAAAAACACCTCTTTTCCTAGGGTTTTTATTCACCCTAGCTGCGACCAGCGTTATTGCTTTTTCTTCCTCTTACTAACCCGAAGTACTCTTTTTTTCGATCGCCCCCTTTGGTCCGGCCTGGTTCCCGCCTGCCCGATTTTCCCGCCAAGAAATTTCCCTTCCAAATGTACCCCCCAACCTTCTAGCAGAACAATAGCAGCCCCCCTTTTTGCCCACGGGATGCACCCGAATTGGAAGCCCCCCCTTTTGTCCTCGCTTTTTGAACATTTCAACCCTCCTCACTTCTCTCTCTTTTTTTTTGTTGAGAGCAAGTTTTTCCCGGTTCGCGGGTGGCGAGATCCAATCCTCCGCCCGATAAGACGTGGAGGCTTGTACTTTCCAATTCGGTGTCTCTTTTCCTTTTTTCTTTTCATTCTTTTTTCCTTTTCCATACCCCCCCCTTTTTTTCCTGGCCTTTTCTTTTCCTCTTGTCGGTAAGCCAGAAGTCTTTTTGATGCTGACGAGAGCGATTTCTATTTCGTCTGGTTCGTACTCGCTTTTTTCCCCCCCATACCTGACGCCTTCCTAGCATCCCTATCGTACGTTTTTTTTTTGCCGCACTTTTCGATGCGGCGTGCTCAGCAAGGCGTCCGTCCTTCCGGAAGATGATGAAGGTTTTACAGTTTCTTCCCGCATGTTTGTTTTCGGGAGCTCTGCGCAGTTCTTTTCGGTTCGGAACCCCCCATCATATCATCCCTCTTCATCGAAGGTAAGGTCCTCATCTTCAGCGACCTCCCAGAGTGTCTTCTGACCTTCCCCCCCGAATTCGGTTTTCTTTTTTTCACATTCCACTATCTCAACGCGCCTGCTTCCACGGGAGACGTGCAAACTTTTTTTTTTCTTTTTTTTTTTTTTTTTCGGCCTCTGGGTGCCTTTTTTTGATGACCCTAAACTTCTCCTTTTTCTGTATCGACCTGAAACTTCTCCCCCTCGCGTATGCGCTGGAGTTTCCCTAAGATGCGGCACGCATCTCAGACTCTTATTACTTTTGGTCCGGTCGGAGTTACCCCCTGTCAATTGCCTGTATACTCCCTCTTCTGCCTGTAAAAAGACTTTCCTATCCGGAGAGTGATCCCTTCGGGCCACAACGCATGTCTTTTAACAGCTCGAACAAGAGTTTTTCTCCCCCCCCAATGTATTTTCCTTTGTAACCCCCCCCTCCTGCTTGACCCTCTCCTACCGCAATTGCCCCTGTTTACTCAGCATGATTTTTTCTTGCTATGAAAGCGTGACCATTTTTAGCCCGCAGTTGTTCTCACTCTGGGAACGCTCCTTCCAGTGCGTTGCCTCCCAATGCGTAATCTGAGCTTGTTATACGCGACACTCTTCCCCCCCCCTTCTCCCGCGTAATTTTTTTTCTATTGAACTGCGCTATCCGCGCCGGATGCTTTGCATTGTGCAGCTCCACCCCGAACTCGGTACACTTACCCTAGCTTGGATAATTCCCCCCCCTTTTCCGAAGCCAATAGCCATTCTGTAATTTTGGTAGTCGGCTGATCTTTTTGCGGTGGTGCAGGTCTTGCTTTTCAACGTTTTTAGAACTTTTTCACATGCCCATTCGCCCCTAATGTTCTTTTCCATAACCAGAAGTACCGGTTGCCCTCGCTGCTCGACGCAGTCCAAACTCTCGCACCCGCAGAGCAAGCGACCCCCTTCGGCTCCACCGCCATTCCTTTATGCGGTTCCTTCTCCCTTTCCCCACCAATCACTTCTGAAGCCGTCCCCTCCGCACCAGTGCAAGACTCCGATTCCTCTCCAAACTCCTCGGGTGGAACCTCACAAACTCCCTTTTTTTGGTTTTCCTGTTTTTTGCCGATAGACTTCCACCTTTTTTTCCCTCGAATGAACTTTCTCCTGCGTGGGCGAGGCGCCCAAAAAACTGTGCCCCTTTCCCTGTTCCGTATTCTTTTTTTCCCTCCGCGGGCACCTTCTTTCTTTGCTGAAGCCCCTCTAAAAAGGAAGATAGCTTTATCCTGCCGTGACGCCAACTTCCGCCAACTCCGCCAATGGCCAGCACCTATTCTCCTCTTCAGCCGAGAATATCATTCCTCCTATCGCACGCCGCGGAGCCGCGACCCCACTCGGGCAATCACAATCCATTTTTCCCTGCGCTCCACCATCTCACGTAGACATTTCCCCTGTTCTTTTAGGGTAAAGTTGGTCTCTAGGCAATGACTCTTCCTGATTCCCAACGCTCTGACCTTTTTCCGCAACTCCCTTTTCTACGGATCCTCTTTCCTTTCCCCCTTTTTTGAGAGATTCTCCATTCTTCCTCCTTTTCAGATTCTCGTGACGCGCGTCCGCGTGTAGGGCCCATGCTTCGCTGATTGAGTCTCAACTTTTTGCTTGAGGCCGGATGAGCCTATCCCCCCGCTGCGGCTTGCTGTTCTGCTCAGCGGATTGCACCGGTTTGTTTTTTTTTCCCTTTGAAGTTTTTCCACTGTTTGTTCTGCTTCTCTTTCGCCTCTCCTCCCCCTATTTCTCTGGCCTGTTTTGAATGCGTACGACTGTTGCCGAGAGTAGGCGAGAGATTTTTTTGTTCGATGTCTCCCCTTATGACCTTATGTTGCTCAGTTCCCCCCATCGTTATGTAGTTCCATCTTCTTCTCTCGATACCTTTTTTCCTGTCCACCCTCTTTTGATGTTTCACTCCCTCCTCGCCCAACAGAAATTTTCCCTTTTTCCTCGAGACGCCTTCTGTTCACTAGAGCCTTCCAAGCCTCTTCCCAAGCACCCTTTTTTTGTGTAGCACCTTTTGCCACCCGCGAGGTGGCTATCTCCTCTGCGGCTCTTTTGGTTAAAATTTCTCTTTTTTCCCTCTTTCCCCTTGCATTTCTTTTGCCGTAGCGCGCCGCCAGCGTCACTCTCGTTTAAAGCTCGGCCCTTCTTTTCGCCTAACCTCCCTACTTCCCGCATGCGGGTTTTTTTCTCTAGTTTAAATCTCTTTTTCCTTGATAGGGATACACCTTTTAGGCGGTTAAGTGAGTTTCCCCATTTCCGGGGTTCTCCACCGGATGAGGCTCCTTTCTTTTCTCCTTTTTTTCTCCCTCTTCCGCGTCCTCCTTTTGAGCCGTTTTCCTTGGCCATGGATCCCCCAGCCGCACCCCCCTTCCCTCCCCCGGACTTACCCCGGACATTGCCCCCCGTTCGTTTGGATTTTTCCCTCAGTAGGCAGGTCATTTTAGGAGTTACGCATTTTTAGGGTTCTTACCGGGACAGTGTGAGTTCCCCGTAGCTATAATGCCAACATCTTTCCTCTTTCTCGCGGATAGACGACTCGCCAAGCAAATGAAGGACCCCCTGCAGCCTCTTTTTCCGTGCGAGCCCCTACCCCCCCCCCTCTCCCCCTTTAGACGCTTTTTCCGGCCCCTGTCTCGTTTCAGTTGTGGCCCGAATAGAGGAGAACATTTTTTTCTTGGTAAAGCTTTTATCCGTTGTCCGATTCCTCTGCAGAGTTTCTCCCCGTCGCAAGCTTTTTACGTCAGTTGTTTTTCCCCCCTTCGACCTTAGCCTATCCCTTCTCAGAACTCTGTTTCCTGACTTCCTTTCATGACGTCTACCTCTGTCCTATCCCTGAGATTGTGGACGTTTGAGACCTTTCCTGCCGACTTCGGTCGTCCGTAGTTTTTTTCCAGACTTTGCCCCTTTCCCCCTTTTTTCCAAAAAGTTCCTCTCTACACACATGTTCCTTTTCTGCTGGGAAGACCCCCTGTGAACTATTCCGGACTCCTTTTTTCCATTTTTTTTTCTCAAACGCCCTTTACAGAGTCTTCCCCCAGCTTATCCGTTGTGCCCCCGTTTGCGTGTCTCCCTATGGTGTTTTATTTTGAATGCGCCAGTCCTTCCAAACAATTTTTTTCGATATCCTCGTCTTTTTTCTGAAGCGTTTCTCCCCCCTTCACCCCCTCCTTTTCCTATGACAGGTTTCTTTGATGATGTCCTGTTTTTGTTTCCCTTCCGCAACCTTCCTGCATCAGCAGACCTCGCCGTACGTCGAACCCTTTTTTTTTTCAATGCTAAAACCAGTTTATACCTTCCTCCTCTCCCCATTTTATTGAAAGAAAGACCTTTTCCCTGCAGACTTCTTTCCTTGGATTTTTCTATTTCCACCCTGGTTGCGCGGGCCAGTGATTCTCCTAGTCTCGCACTGTTTCCATCTGCGTTGCTTTCTCCATTTAGTCCGACTACTCCTTTTCCCTTCTATCGACCTCTCCTTTTTACGGTCTGGATCTCCTTAGCCTCCTGTTACCGCAAGCCAGGTAAACCTTTTCCACTAAGATTGCCCGTACAAAGAACCTTTTCCTTCCTCCACCGTCTCCCCTATGATCGCGGCATCGATGCTTGGCAGTCTCGCAACGTCGGTCCTCCCCTTTTTTCCCCCCCTTTCCCATCTCTCATCTTTTTTGTCTTTTTCGCGACCCCCTGCGTTAGCCCCGTCCCCCTCCATTTAGAGACGTTGCTTCCCCCCTGGTGGCTTCCAATCCCCCGTTTTGCACATGGGACATAGGGTGGCGAGTATTGTTTCCTCCTTCTTTTCATTTGCAAAACATTTCTTAGGGACTTTTTTTTTACGACCGCGCGCCGTTCGCATGTTCTCTCCTCTTTTTTCATTCGCTATACTTCTTTCCCCCTACACGACTCCTGACTTTTTCTCTGCCGCAGCAGAATACCCTCCCTATCGTCACGACGTGCTGATCTTCTCTATTATGCGGCCTTCTCACCACTCTTCCTCCTCTTTTTTCTCGTGTTTCGTTTTCAGACACGCTAATTACCCCTTGGTGCGAGAGCGCCCTTCCATTTGCTCAGGACGATGTTCTTCTTCCGGGCCTCTTACACGTCACCCTTCTCACGAAGGTATTTTGTCTCGCATCAGTTACCCCCTCCCAATTCACGAGATCTGCCGCATTTATATGTGAAGAACTGGCACCTCTTTTTTGCGTTCTACATCCTTTCACCCAATCTCTTTCCAACTCGTTCTAAGTGCAGGTTGCGTGTCCTGTGCCAGTAGAGTTCTTTTTGACAGCCCTACCACACAAACTCTTTCATCCGGAATCTGTTTAACCATCCAGCTTTTCCGATTTTCACCGGTCCTCTTCCCCCGATATCGCCCCGCCCTTTCATCCCCGAATTGTAGCCACAGCGGACCTTTTGCTTCGCGTAGGGCAGCTTTAGGTCCCCCTTTTCCTTTCCACTAAATTGTCAGAGTGGCTTTCCGAGGTATTCAATGTATTCGGGCCTTTCTTCCCCAGATCGTGCTTGATCAACAATTTTCTACGGTCAATTATTTTCTCCCCTCGATCTCCTTAAGCAGCTCTCCTTTTCCCGTCGCTGAGCGGGACTAAGGACCACGCTGTAGCTTGCCCTCTGTGACATATCCTCTTTCTTGAGGCACCCCTCCCTGCAAGCTTATAGGGCACTTTGAAGCGGACTTTCCCCCACAGGAAAAACGCCTTACACCTCGGTAAGTTATGACGTGACTTTCCTCTGCTGAGAGATTCTTCCGGCTGACTTTTCGTTGTGTCAGAAGACCCATTACCCGCTACAGCTCTCCGACCCCAGTCTCCTTTTCTTTTCTGAGGCCACGCCCCCGAGCAGCGCACGCGGTCTGGCTGTCCTTTTGGTAGTCGGCAGGAGTTTTTTTTTCTTTCGGATGTGAGTCTTTCTTCAAGTTGTTCGCGTCCCAGCAAGTTCGGTCTCTTTTGACTCTTCCTAACCCATGAACCCAACCTTCAGGGAACAAGAATGTGAACAGGAATGTGAGTCTCCCTGGGGAGACCATTTTTTTGACGTGAGGGTAAAGCACCCAGATTTGGGCCCTCCCCAGGGTTATCTAGAGGTCCCACTCCCTTGTTTTTGTTTCCACGTACCTTCCCTTTGGTTTTTTTTTTTATTTCGCCCCTGCCTTCGCCCCGCGAAACGATATTTTCCTTTTGCGTACCACCTAAAAGTTTTTGTTTCCGAAGGAGTTTCCTCAAACCCCATGTAAACGACTCTCCCCCCTTGTACCCATTTCACACGCGCCTCTCTCTAGCCCAACTTAATTTTTTTGCCAACCTTTCCACCCCTTGGTGTTTTTTAGGCTTCTCTTTCATTCCTCCCCCTTTTTCGCTCCCCAATCTTCCCTTTTCGAGTGGGAGAGTAGATGAGGGGCCAAAACTGCTTCAAGTTCCTGCAGATTGTACCCTTCCCACCCCACCATATCTCCTTAGCTGTCTTCAATTCCTTTTCCTGCCAAGCTGCCTTCGTCCCTCATTCTTACCTTCCCCACTCTTGCCAGAGAAGATGAGTGGGAGAATCCATGTCTTATTCTCACCCCTCCTTTCCCTCGATAATCACCCCCGCCTTACCTCAGCCCTCCAATTTTTCTGCCGAGTAGTCAAGGAATTCCGGCAGCGTCCCGACAGCGTATTCAGCTGTCCCTAGAGTTCACTTTCTCAATTTTTAACGATCCTCACTCGGTCTCCTAATATCCCCCCCCCCCGAGCAGGATGGGTTCCGCCTTCACTCTCTTTTCTCAGTGTCTACGTGTTTTCTCGCGCCCCTTCTTCTGAAGCCTCCGAAGCGTTTCGGTTAAAGTTCTTCTTCTGGCCCGTTCTTTCACTTGAACCTAACCCCTTGTTGACGAATTTTTGCCAAACCGTTTTTCTTTTTTCGTCATCCGAGCCTTCCCTTTACTGTCGGGGTTTGGCCAGCGGTTGATTGAATTTTTTTTATTGACTGCTTTTTTTTTTGGCCCCCACAGGACTCGGTGCTACTCCGTTCTATCTCATTCCCTCCCCTGGCCATGGCGGGTGTTTTCCCATGGTAAGTAATGCTGTTTTTCAGAGATGTTTTTTTTCTGATTTCGATCTTCTCTTTCATTCTTCCTTCCCTTATCGGGTTTCCTCAATATATTTTATGTTGGCTTTCGCTCCGAATTGCGAAAGATACTTTCCACTTCCCTTTTTACAAATGTCCAGACTCGTTTCCTATTATCGGCCTTTTTCTCCACGAATTATCATTTTCACGATCGGGCTTTTTCAAGACCCATTTCCTGTTGGATGCGGTTCCCACAGGTCTAGGATTCTGGAGCATCTTTGTCGTGCCTTGCGGCTTGGTCTCGGACTTTTTTCTCCGGAGGGAGGGGGGTTCAATAGTGGCCGCCAGGTCAACTCCCGGCGGAACGTTGTAGGTTTTCTTCCGTTGGACGCTTCCCCTTTTCTTTCCCAATTCTTTTAGCACCTAAGCGATTTCCCCCCCCCGGTCTCATTTCTTTTTACATGCGCGAAAGCCCTTTGCCTGCTTCCTTTCTGGTTAATCTTTGTTTGCTCCTTTCACGCCCCTTTTATCCCTCTCGTCTCGTCCGACCCCCCCTCTCGGGACAGAAAAACCTTGACCTGTTGAAAACCCTCCGCCCAACAACTTCCCAATGACATATTCCTGTCTTGGTCTCGATCTAGCTTTGGTTTTTTGTTTCCCCCTAGGCATTACTTTTTTGTGTGTCCGCCTCCCCTCTTTTCCGCGGACCTCTTTCTTGACGCATCCCAGCCTTTCTATGTGTCCTTTCGGGATCTCCCCTATCTTTTCCTAAGCTCCCCGGCCGACCCCAGAACGTCGACCTGTGGCGTCGCAGCAGGTTTTTTTCCTTCGACCAAAGTTTTATTTGTATCGGTCCTTGCTTCTCCCTCGTTTTTTTTCTTTTCAACCCGTTTGACGAAAACATAGGCGGGTTCCGCTTGTACAGCGGAAAGTATTTTTTCCCTTCTTGAGTCTTCCGAAACAGTCCTGTTTTCCCCCACTTTGACCCGCTCCGCACGTGTTAGAAGATGTTACCTCCCCCTCGCGAGGTGCCTTCCCCCAGTTTCTCTGACAATTATGTAGCACGTGAATTCCTCCCCCCCGCCTTACGTTTTTTCTCTCCGAAAGACCGTTGACTTCAGGCTGTTGACCTTACTCCTATCCAAAAGTATTATAGGCTCGATGCTTTCCCGATGCCCGCTGCTGGACCTGACTTCCCCACTTTACATGGCCCTTACCCCATTTTTGTAGTGGTCACCCTCCCACGACGTTTTCGCATCTTTCTTTCGCCCTCCGCGTCCTTTTTTCTTTCCTGAGGTTTTTTTTTTCTTCTCCAAAACAATCCTGCTTCAGTAGGCTCATTTCACAGGTCTCGCTTTTCGCCTCTCGTGACATGGTTTCCCTGTTTTTTGCCACTTGACCCTGTCGTCTCTTTTTGGCCCCTCTTTTCCTTTGCCCCCTTCCTTTTCGTGCGTCCCCCCGGCCAGGCGCTCCGACCGCCTCGCTCGTGTCTTCGGCAAAAAGGTCCCTTTTTCCCTTATCAATCTTTTTTTGTGGTCCTTTCACCCTGTCGAGCCTCCCAACTTAGATGCGAGTTTTTTTAAAAAATCCTTTGATTGGCCGATAGTGATTTTTTCCCCGGCCTCCTTTTTTCGTGTCCCCTCGTCCGTCCCCCTAACTGTACAGCGCGCCTTTTCCGCATCCTTGAAGGGTCCGGTCTTTTTTTTACTTACCGACCGTGCCCTTCTCTGTACCTCACGACCATTCGGCTAACGTGTTAAATTTTTTTCCCCAGAATGGCCCCCCCTTCCCCCGATTCCTTTCCCCTCCGCACGCCTCAACTCTAGGAGCGTACCTAGACGGTGTCTTGGCTCTCCGGGCGACCATTTAAGACACTTTTCCCTAGTTTCTCAGATGGATGGCTTTTCTGTAGGTCTATTTTTAGTTGAGCCAAGCCCTTTTAGTTGTTAAAGAGTGTCGCTTATCCGGTGGAATAAATCTTTTTTGCATCGGTGGGAGAATTGTTTTTTTCACTCCCTTTTCAAACACTTTGTTGTGGAGTGGGAGCTCCCCTTTCCTTTTCTCTCAGGGAAAATTTCCCTTCTCTTTTGTGGTTTTGTTTGGTTTTTGTCTTTTGGGTGGGTGGTGGTGGGTTTTTTTTTTTGGGGTTTTTGTGGTGGTTGTTTTGGGGTTTTTTTGGGGGGTTTTTTGGTGTGTTATGTTTGTTTTATTCTTTGGGGGGTTGCACTCTCTCCTGCTGGTAAAGTTACTTTTTTTACTCTTTAACTTTACTCTTACTTCGCAAGCTCCTCCCCCCCCTATTCTCAGTGATTCTTTCCCCCCCTCTCCAGTCGAGATCACCCGGCGTGCATTTTTTTTCAGCGTCTCTCATCTGATACTTTTCTTGTTTTTTTTTTGCCCCTTTCCCCTTTCTCCCCTCTATGACCTTCCCCCCTGCGCACTGCCACTTCTTTTTTCCTTTTTCCCATGTTCTCGCGCAAAGCCCGCGGATATATACAGAAGTTTTTCCTGAGGGCCTTTCAACCCTTCACGACTGCCGTCTCTTCCCCTTTCCCGATCGGATGTATTTCTTTGTTCCCTCCCATCCCCCCCTCTTCCGAAAAGGGAGAATGTTTATCGGCGAACTGTTTTTTTTCTTCTTTGCCCTGGTTCTACCCCCCACTACCAAGATTTTTTTTTCCCGGAAAAGAGATTAAATAAGGGTTCTTCCTTTGCAGCCAGATGACTTTCTTTAAGAGGCACTTTTCCTTCCCCTTTTCTTTTTTATACGGCTTCTCTCCTTCCCTGAATTTTTTTTCCTTATTTTCTTTTTCTTGAAGAGGATTAGCAGATCATCCACCTACGAACGAACAGCGCTAAGGTCAATACATCCTTTCTTCTGTGGCCTCCTAGATTCCTCCTTTAAGGCAACAGTCGCCTATACCCCCTCGCCGGACCCTTTTTCAAAACCTTGATTGGGGTAAAGCCTTCTCTTTGGATTTATCCCTCTGCACCCCCCCTTTAGACGCCGGACTACATCTTCTTTTCGCTGCATGCTTACTATTGTTTTCTTATGTCCCTCACATTCCCTCCCCTTTTCCCCCCCGCGAGCAGCGCATAACTTTAAGTCGGATTTGTAGCCGTTTCACCCCCTCCTGCCGTCAGCTCCTTTTTGCTGTTTTGATTTACTTTCCTCCACGCTGCTTCTGCCCGGCGAAAATTCTTTTTCTGCTGCAGCAGAATTCTACTTCCGGTAACTCGGTTTAGCTTATCGCTCGACGTCTATGACGCCAAGTCAGGTTCTTCTTTTTGGTAGTCCGCCGATTCTTCTCTGGTGCCCGCGTCTTTATGACCTTTTGGCCCCCTGTTCGCTTCTTTTAGCCCGACGCTTCCCCTGAACCCATCCTCCTAGAACCAGGAAGGTTCATTTTTCCCGATACCACGACGGTTATACCCTACCCTTATTCCCCTTCGCGCGTTATGGTAACCTCGAGCCCTTTACCCCAACCTTTTCGCGTTCTTTCTGGCGGCCACCTCCCACCCACCTCCCGTAACTGAAAGCCGCGGCCCTTTTTTCCACCGCGTGACATCCCCGATTCTCCAACCCTCGGTCTTCCCCCTTTGAACCAACCCACCCCCGTTCGATTTTTTCTTTTTCTTTCGCATAGCCTGCTAGGTTCCTCTTTTCTCGTCTCGATGTCCTCCTCCTTCGGTGCGTGTTCTACAAACCTTTTTTTTCAATTTTCCTCCTCCTTTTTCCCCAGCGGGACACTTCCTTCCCGTGGTTTGCTGAACAGCCAAACAGATAAGCGATATTTTTTGCAGCTAGCTTTGCAAAGAAGCATTCCCTCCACGCCCTCGTTTCCCTCTTACCCGTAACCAATTCTCCCTCTCCCTCTTAGCGACTTTTTTTCTTTTTTTAGACGACAGATCCCTCCCTCATCGCCAACGACTTTGATGGGAGCCGCACGACCACTTATTTTACTACGTTTTCTCCCACTTGCACCCCTGATGTTATTTTTTTTTTGCGCGCAGAGGGTTTTCTACTCGTGCCAAGAGGTCCTGACCCGCTTCCCCAAAGGGTCGTCCCCTCAGTGACATCCATCACAGCCTTCCTTTCACGCAGTCCCCTCCCCCACTTCTTCCCCTTTCCTTGGATCATTATTTTTTTCCCCATAATAAAATGTGAGGCTTGTTTTTGCTCCCTTCCGAACAGATCCCGGCCTTTTTCTAAGCTTCAGGTGAGTCGATTTTCCCGAATTTTCCTACTTATAAAATACCCACTGTGAAGAGAAATGAGAAGCCTTCCCCTCGTTCTACGAGGCAGCGCTTTTCTTGACGAGCCTTATTTTTTACTTTTTGTCTTGCCGACGATTTCTGTGATGCAGGGTCTTTTCCCTCCCCCTGAGTGCCGTAGGTAGATTCCCCCCTATTGTCTCATTCGTCCTCCCCCCCCATTTTTTGTCGCTTGATTTCTATGGCCATTTCTTTTTTGTACTTGTCCTTTCCTTTTTTTGATTTCAGGCTACCCGTCGGGATTCGCGCTTGGCCTTCCTCTATGTGTTGTTTTCCTTTGTGTTAGTGTGAAGAGGCTAGTTCTGGAAAGAACTCGCGTAAGAGCTTCCCCCTCCATCGACTCGACCATTCTTGTGGCAGTTTCACCTTTTATAGATTTGGCTCCTGGTTTCTCTCCCCCTCTCCTCCAAAGTTTTTTTTTTTTTTTTTGCGGCCACCGCAGAGGATGCTATCGAACGAATCGGCGAGTGTTCGTCGGTACTTTCGGCTTCCGTTCCTTGTTTCGTGTGCTTTGTTTCCTTTAAACAGAGTTACACATAGTTGTCGCCATTCCCCCCAATACGTATTGGCGCGCTTGGGTTTGCATTATTTCCCGCCACCCGATGTTTTTTTTACACTTTCCTGTTGAAGTACCTCCCTTTCTTCATTCTGCGGGACTGATTGTTGATTTTCGTTTCCCCGATTCTCGCCATTGCTTACTCATCGTTTTGGACCGACAAAATTTGCTTTTCTCATTCTTCCGAACAATAGCCTCCCTGCCCCACACAAAGGACCGTGTCCCGGCGCTTGGCTTCGGCGATTTTTTTCATCACCTCTTTTTGACATTCCCCCTCTTTTCCTTTCCGCTATGAAGCATTCCTCTTTCGAAGGACAGAAGTAGCTGGTTGAAGCTGACACCCATTTAAGAACCCCTTCCCCCTGTGGGCCGGCGTTTGCGGATTTTCATCCCTCTGAAACCCCCCTCGGCACTTTTTCCGTCCCCATCGGAGTGTGGCACGTTTTTATAGGAGTACCGTTTATGCTCACAGCTTTCCAATTTTCATCATTCTAAGCTAGTCTCTTTGTGCTCCGCGCGACCCGCCCCCCAGCTATTCTTCCCTTGCCCCTATCCGACTAGGCCCAAGCCGCAAACGTCTTTTTCTCCGGCGAGTGTGCCTCTCTTGAAGAATCCACACTTAGTCTCTTCCTTTTGTGACGACTCCTGTCGTACTTCTCCGAAGCGGCCGAAAGCCTCCCAATTCACTGGCATGGCTTGAATGTTTTCGAAAGTCTGGCTCCGCTCTCTCCTGATTGTTTCCCCCCCCTTCCCCCCCCCCTCTGTCCCGAAAACAGTGATTGTTTCCGGAAGGAAATTCAGTGGAAATATTTTTTCTACAGCCCCGAGACCCATAAATCTCCCCCGGGAACTTTCCCGTTTAGCGTTCTGAAATGCTCCCCACCCCCCCCCCCCCCTCTTAAGTTTTGATTTTTATAGCATATTGAAGAGTTCCGCTTCTTTTCTTCGGATAGACTTCAACTTAGTTTGCTATGATGCGTTGTCTTTCTCCCCCGGCACATACCCCCCACTTTTTTTGCGCCCTACGAACCTCGTTTTTTCGTCGAAAAATCCCCCATGTAAACCTTCTAGTCTTTCCCTAAAGGTTAACTGTTCCCGTTCTCTTTTTATGCGTACTTTCTTGCCCCCGATCTTTCACCCTCTCTCTTGGCTTCTCTCTCATTCTTATGAGCGGCCTCCTTTTCGGCGTCCAGGTATTAAGAGGTTTCTCCTGATCTTTCTTCTCGTTGCCATGCCTTCCTCCCTCTCAGGTTCGGCTGGACCCAGGGTATTCTTTGACGGAGCCTCCTTACCCTCCTCCAAGGTTTTAGGTGACGTTTAGCAAAAGGAACCCCCTTCCCCCCCCCCATCGCCTCGTTTTCCACCTAATTGGCCACCAGCCTGCTTTTTCCTCGATGTCATTTTTAACGTCGTCCCAGATCATAAACA
>Ga0179593_1419407_pt1 | contig 14917 bp, 17 predicted proteins | sample CZODoug2_1_08_16_FD_185931 | JGI IMG/M metagenome (GOLD analysis project Ga0179593, IMG submission 185931) | Vadose zone soil fungal communities from Angelo Coast Range Reserve, California, USA - CZODoug2_1_08_16fungal (PacBio error correction) | ecosystem: Environmental > Terrestrial > Soil >... | reverse complement strand
AGTGGATGGCAGATCGGAATTTTTTCTCCACTTCGGGCCGACCATTGCGGGTATGCCACGGCCTATCACGTGTCCGCGTCGTCTTTGAACCTCTCTTTTTTCCCCCCCGGGACTGATTCCCTTTACGGAAACTCCCGGCCCCGGGCCCTGGCGTCGATCAATCCCCGCCACCAAGCCCCCCTATCCCTCTCCTTCTTTTCTTCAGCGATTTTTTCGCGACGGTCAGTGACCCGTCGAGAAAAGGACCCTCCCGCAGATGGGGGGGACCGACCTCGAGAGTGGCCGAGCGGCCAGAGAGGGAAAGCCCTTCCCCCTCCTTCCGAGATCTGCTTCCCCTCTTTTTCAAATTTCTGCGATGGCTCGTGACGGTGAAGCAGGAGCAGCTTCTTTTTTTAGCCAATCCTCCCTTTTGAAGTGCGTATCATAGTAAAGTCGGCGTGGAGCTGGTCGCGACCAGGACCAGTTCGTCCAGTAACTTCCCCCCCCTTTCCGTTTCAGTGGGCAACGAGAACCCGGCCGCGTCTTATCAGTATCTTTCATCTCGAGTATCTGCCCTCTCCCTCCTTCGTTTGTTCCTTGACGGCCCTGCTTTCTCCTCGCGCCTTTAGCGTTCGAGTCTCTTTTATTTGGACAAGACCTCTCCCCGATCCTTTAGTCCCTCTCCTCCCTCCGAATCGTCCTCTTGTCGAACGGCTCGATCCGGCATCTATAAAGTCCGCTTACTGCTGCATCATCACCGAAGCGGTCTGCGGCGTTTTCCTCTCGAGATTCCCCTCCGTTGTAAAACATTTTTTAGGTTCTGCCTGTCTCTACATCCTGAATAGCCCTGCAGATTCGCTTTTGTGGCCGTACTGCAGCATTTCCTTTTTGTGTGCCCCCCTCCTTCCTGCCGAAAGACTCCTCGACGGAGCCCTCAAGATCCATCCCGTCTCAGCAGCCACCATGTTTCATTCCGTATAATCTCTCCCATTTCCCTCGTTTTTACCTTGGTCGGGTAGGAGGCTCGAAGATATGCCAGCGGCAGAAAGACGTTGGGATCTTCCCAGAATTTTTTCTTTCTCTCCCAGGGACCCCCCATCTACATGGCAAAAAAATGTAAATCGTTTGATCGTCTCTTTCCTGTCTTTTCAATAAGGAGTACTGGCCGAGTACTCCGGCTTGAAATAGGTGCCCTTGCAGATGTCGTACAGGCTCCAGTTCTCTCCCCCTTTTTTTTCCTTCTGAGAGAAAGCATGAAGTGTTGCTTAATCCCCGCCAGGGCGACTCGCGACTGTTTTCTTCTACCGTCTGTACCTTTCCCCCTAGAAGAAGGCGATACCAGTCCCGTGTTCTTTTTTTTCAAGACCTTTCTTTCTTTCCGGTGTGATCTGCATTCCTTGCGCGGGGGGGAGATAATTCGGATGCTAGGACGCCCCTTAGTGAGTGTTGCCCTAGTTCTCCCCCCCCCTCCCCCCCGGACAGATGGCTAGGGGATTCGGACATAACAAGCACGACCTCAGGGCGGCCTTTCTTGGTTCTGTTTTCATTTTCCCCCTCTCCCCGACCAGTGTCAAGCGTCGGCCGGGTGAATAGATCTAAAAGTACTGGTACCCTCTTGTCTTCCTGGTTCCTTGCACCCCGGTGCGAAGCTCCTTTTAACCTCCCTTCCATGTCTATCCCTGTTTTTTTCACGTGCCACTGACGGGCGAGTTTTTCTGTTTGAGTCCCCTTCCCCCCCCGAGCGATACGCGCGCTTCGCGTACCGGCGTTGATGTTCTAGTTCTAAAGTTCCCATTTCTCAATGAACTTAAGGCGGCGCTCCGTTTTCTTCTCTTCTGCCCCCTTGTATACTCCCCCTTTTTTCTTTGATTCCCCTTTTGCTCTTGCAGAGCGCCGAGAAGATCAGTCTTAAGAGAGACCCGTTCTCTCTCCCATATTGCCGTTTCACCCCCTGACCTAGCCTTCCCCCTTAGGATTCTTCTAAGTTTACCTTGCACTGACGCAGACTACGCGCTCGCTGCACTCTCCGGCGGATATTCTTACGAAAGTACATCGCTCATTATCTGTCTAGTACTTCTCCCTCTCTCTCAGAACTAGGAAAGATCGCCGTCCGGGAGCCGAGGCAGCCTGATGTTTCTTAAGGAAGAAACGCCCCCCCAGTCCCCTCCTCTGAGGGATCGTCAGACCGGCAGCTTCTCCTCTATTATATCCTTTCTTCTTCCCCTTCCCTTGGTTTTGGTTTTTTAGATAGTGATTGTACCTAACGCGATCCTCGACGCTTTTCAAAGGTTGATTTCGACCGAAAACCTCTCTCTTGCTCTGATCCCCCCCTCCCTGCTTCTCTTCTTCGAGGGGGTCGTCGCCCTTGACCTCTCGTGACCATCCCAGATCAGTCGCCTGACTTCGTCCTCTTGCTACCAGACACCGAGCCAATTCTCTGCATCGCTATCGAGAGCGCTTTAACCCTCTTGTTGTTTTAGTTCTTTTTTTTAAGGGCCTTCTCTCTCGTTTGACCTTCCCTCTTTCCCCCGGAAAAGACGTTTTCAGGTTTATCGGCTACCCGGCGCGATCCGAGCTCTGATCTTCCTATCCACATCGCAGATACGACGCAACTCAACAATTAACGTCGACCGTTTTTGTTTTCCCCTTCTAGACCGGAGCTCCCCCCCCCAACGCCATCCCCCTTTAGTTTTCCCTGAAATTCACTGTCTCGGAACGCTGCCCCCGCGGCACCAAGCGCAAGGCTCGCTTTCTTTGTCTCCTCTTTTCAGTACTAACTCCTGAAATCGCCCTCGCAATTTGAAACACGTGATTCTCTCCCTTTTCTTTCCTTTGGAGTCCCCAGAGTTCGTTCCCTCCTCACCTTCTCCTTTTTCTCTGACTGAAGCCTTTGATGTGAGGACAGGCTTCCACCCCAGGCCCTCGAGTGGAGTGGCGCTGGCCGCAGTTATCCCCAGCCTCCTTACACGAGGGATTGAAGGGTCGTGCTGTTCCCATTGGATTCCGACGTTAGATTCCCTTCTCAGAGATCTCGGTTAGGGACTACCCTTAAACCCCCCCTCTCGAAGGGAGCGTCGGCCTCATTCGTCTTTGTCCCAGCCAGAGAACACTTCTAGACCTATTACTCTCAAGACCAGTCAAATCGTACTGGCTTTTCCAACCCTTCTCCCTTGTTTTATCTACAAGCCTCCCAGCCCCCCTTTTTTCCTTGCTACCCGTTAATAGTAGCAGAAACGCCCTCCCCTCGTTCGCTCCTGCAGACAATTAGGGACTCCATTTTTGTGGCAAACCCCCCCTTTTCTTTCTTTCGCGCGACTACGATGGTCTGCTTGGTCGCCGCAGCCCTTTCCCTGGCCCTTGCTCATTTTAAACCGCAGTATCCGCTCGGCCCTTCGGAATTATTTCCCTACCTGTCCACGAAGACGAAGGTCCCCCACATCTTTCTTACATTTTGTTTCAAGTTGAATTTCTTCCCCTCTTCTTCCCTGATGCACCCAAGTCGTAACAAACGTCTTCGCGCGACCTCTTCCTCTCAATCTCCCTCCCCACACCTTTTCGCTTCAGATGCGAGTCCCCTCTATATGATTTTTTTTGGCTTTTTTTTGATGATCCAGTTCTTTCTACTACGATGGGAGGCCGTAGATCCTCCTTGGTACGTCTAATTGGTTGGTGAATCCCCCTCAACGCCTCGGACGGACCGTCCCAAAATAGTTCTTTCCCCGTTTTTTTTATCGAACGATTCATTGGTCGAGGAGGCTAAGTCCATAGCCGCCGATCGTTTTTCTTCAATGGACGATCCCCTTAGCTCCGTCAAACAGCATACTTTCTTAGTTGTTTCCCCCCGCGACTCTGGCGTCTGATGTGTTTCCTCCAGAGTCTTATATCCCCCCCCTCCTATAAGTTTTCAAGGCGTAGATGTACTCCAGAGGATCTTTTTCCCTATCGTTCCCCCCCTCTCTCTCTCGAAGCCTCCCCCTCCCGCTGAGAGAAGTTCGACGGCCCTTTAGAGATGATCAGTATCCGTCTTCTGTTTCCGAAAGGGACGTTAAGTTCTTTTCCCCCTTTCCCGCCTCTGTAGGGACTTCCTTTTGTAGTTCTTTCTTCCGCCTAATGCAAACAGTTCTTCTTTATCTACACGTATGCTATGCTCACCTTCCATCCTCGCCTCGAGTCCCCTTTTCCCCTCTCTGTCCAGTCCAGCGCGTCCCTGTTAGCTTCCATTCGCTCGCACAGTTCTCTCTCCTAGGTTCTTTTTCCCCTTTGAAAATTTATATACGGGGCATTCATTTTCCTCTTAATTCGTATTTCTAACTTAGCAGTTCAGTCCCCTTTTCTCTTCTCAGACCCCCCCCCCCTCTCCTTTTGTTCGGATTGTCGACGCCCGAAGAAATTTTCCTTTTGGTGTATTAACTGGCCCTTCCCTTTTCCACGTTCAAAGAGCTCGGCAAGCAAGGTCATTCCAGTTTCCCTTTCCCCTTCCAAATCAATTGGCCCCCCCCCCTCCCTCCCCCCGTTCAGAGCTATCGTGCCACCTTATCCTCTGTACTCCTCTCCTGTTTTTTTTTTTTTTATCTCTCCTGGAATGGATCTTTCTTATTTTCTCCCTCTTCTTTCGATTTGGCGGGGCTGGAAAAGGAGCATCAAGGTTTTTTCCTCTTCCCCCAGTTTCCTGGCCTTGATTTTTTTTCTCCCTTTTACACAGTGACAGATTCCTCAGCCGCAACACTCGCGAAAATGGCGTCGGATCATCACGAACCTCCCCTTTCGACTTCTTTCTTGATTCTCCCTTCTATGCCTGAGCTAACATTGAAGCCTTTACTTCCTCTCCTTCTTACTTAGTTTTTCCTTTTTCCCCCTGAAAACCACCTTTGGCCCGCGCGACGGGAACGCGACCAGGGGAACCAGTCCTCCTCCCTTGAAGATTTTTCTATACCTTTCTCTTTCTTCTCCCTGGGTAGTCAGGCGCAGAGTCCCCCGATCCTCCCCTGGGTTCCAGTGGCGGTATCTCCTTCACAGTAGGACGCTTTCTTCAAGGGACCCGTATTTCACTTTACTTCTTCCTTTTAAGGTGGACCCCTCCTTCCACTTTTTGCTTAATAGCCATAGTTTTGATCTTCATCTCCGGAGCTCTACGAGAGAATCTTTCTTTTTTCACACGGCTTCTCCATTCCCCTTTTTCTGCTTTCGTCGGCTCCGAGTATCGGAGTCTTCTAAAGAAAGCTGTGCCCCCTATTCCTCTCCTTATAAACTTAGTATAGAGGTGATCTACCTTCTCTCTAAAAGCATCGTTCCTCCCGATCGCTCTACGAGAGGTCTTCTTCCTTCTGAGATTCTCTTCTCTCTGAAGGTCCCTTCCTCATCGCTGATGTATGGAATGATCTCCTATCCATCATGATCCTTTTTCGATTGAGACGCCCCCTTCTTTCTTTTCCTTTCGGCAGAGTTTTTGCTTGACCCCACCGCTACGAGGCTCGACTTCTCCCTTAGTACACTCTAAAATCCCGTCCTCCCTCCCCCCAGATCCTCCCCCATTCTCTCTATCCCTGCGCGTTTCTACCCTAGATTCCTTCCCTCCCTTCCCTTCACAGATTCTCTTGGCAGACAGGACACGTTGTGCATCGTGTCAAGATTCCCCAGACCTACTTTTCCCCCAACAACACCCTCCCCCCCTTTTTTTTATCTTTATTAGTATTATGGTACCTCTCTTTCCCCATAAGTTGAAGTTATCAGGAGCGTATGGGTGACTTCCTTCTTCCATGTAATCTTTTTCTCCTTTCGCAAGAATCGACCAGTAGCCGCGCTAGGTGGATAATTGCTACAGATGAGTTTCTTCTTACTCTGAACGGTTTGCTAGATGGGCCCTTTTCTCGTCATTTGTTTTTTCGTGACCTTTACCGGTTTCGCAAGAACTGGAAGGTCTTTTTCTTCCTGCTTCCATTGATGTTGACGCCGGCGGTCGATTTAGGATTTTGGTCCTCCATTTCCCCGGTCCCCTTTTTTCTCTCGGTGATGTATTAGGGAAGAAACCTTCCTATCTCTTAGTAGTTTTTTCTCCCCTCGGCTGATTTCAGGCGACATTCAGTGCGTATACTGCAGTCATTTGGATCACCCCTGCGACCCCTCTCCCACCGACACTCTCCTTTTTCCCTGTTTCTCTCTACTAGCTTTATCATTCTTTTTTTTCCCTTCTATCCGTCGAATTGGCTTCCCTCCTTCCTTGTCCCTAGTTTGCACCCCATTATGATCGGGGTGCGAGGGAGCGAGGGGAGTTCTTAAGCAGGAAATGATTCCTCTCGACCCTTTGGTGTGTTTTTTTTTTGTGGTTTTTTTTTTTTTTTTTTCTTTTTTTTTTTTGGTTTTGGTGTTTCTTGTTTTTGTTTTTGTTTTTCTTTGTATTAGAGCTTTCTCTCTTTTCCCTATTCTTGACCGAGACCCTTTTCAGAAGTGTAGGCCCCCACTAGTCCTAGCGACGGTCGTATATGACACAGTCTGATGTTCCTTTGTAGTTTTCCTTATCTGATCTTTTTCCTCTCTCTGATAAACTCTCCGAAGTGCGCGTTTTCTCCTCCCCCTCTGTCTTTTGTCCAGGTTCCTCCTCCCCTTTGGCTGACCTTTACGATGACCCACCTGCTAAGATCTCCGGCATGCTACCTTCTTCTATTCTTCTTTAGCCTCCTTCTCTCCTAGTGATCTCTTCTATTTTTTCTCCCTCTGGCAATAGACTGATTCGCTAGCTTGGAGCGCCGAGCAGGCATGGTTTCTCTTCCGTCTCTCAAGTTTCCCCTGTCAGTCTTTCTTCCCTAGTCAGAGAATCTTTTTCCTCTGATATATCCGTTGAGATCTCTTTTTTGAAGTTTTCCCCCTTCTCCAAAGACTCTTCCCTCCGCTCCCCTTTTACCCTGGTTGTTCAAGACATTCTTATCTTATTTCTCCCTTTGCGTATCTCCCTTTCTTAGTGCTCGACGATCTCCCACTCTCTTTTTCATTCTTTCTAAGTTTAAGTAAAGGCCGCCTCTTTCCTGCTAGGTCTTCTCCTTTTTCGTAAGGGGACGCCCGCGGGGAGTGATTCAATCCTCGGTTCGTTATTTCGGGCTTTCAAACTACCCCTTCCTGATTATAGGATTTCCACCGCTCTCTTCTCCTCCTCTTCCTTCCCCTTTTGCTGGCCTTCCTGCTCTACAACCGACAAAACCATGATACCGTTTGGTATTAGCCTAATTCTCTTTTAACAAGCTACGAGACACTTCTGTCCCTTCCAGGTCATCGCCTTCAACTCCCAGATAGCCCACCCCCCCCTTGCAGTGTATTATTACTATCTCCCCTGCCCCCTTTCCCATTAAAATTCGCAGGACAAAAGAGTTTTCTTTTCTTCCTGTTCCTTTCAGGGATTTTCCCTATCTTGTTAGATGCCTACTTGATTATGATCTCAAAGAATGACATATCCGGTGATGGATAATGATCCCCCCAATCCCACTCTGTGGATTTGCGATGCCTCTTTTTGTCTAAGTCTAAAACGGAGACCTCCCTAATGTAGTTTCCCCCATATTAAGAAGAGGAGTAACGCTAGCAGGAGTTTTCTTCGTGTCCTCCGACACACTACCAACCTCTCGTCCTTTTTTCGACTGTCCGAGAAGAATACCCTACCTACATGCTCACGTGTCACCCCTTCCTCCATATCCCGCGCCGTCGGCTGTGACCATCCTCTGATGCATTCACCCCAGAAACTTGCCCTTTCCTCCCCTGTTACTTCCTCCGAAAAGACCTGCGAAATAATCTTCCTCCTCTCACCCCATTCCTTGGGGCCTGGAGAGCCTCAGCCCTTTTTCAGTCCTTTTTTTCTTTCTGCTTTTAGACCCTCCCTTAGTTAAAGGTAAAAAGCACCGTACTTCCTTTATTTTTTACAAATGGAAAAGTCGTGAATAATCTTCTCTTGGCTTTTTTGAATTTTTGAAAGGCCATTCTTCTTTTTACCTCCTGACGTCTCCCCATCTTTTTCCAAAGTTATTTCTGCAGATTAGAGCGTCTTCACAGGTTAGAGAACGCTCTTGGCTACTACCTCGCTAACTTTTCTCGGTTTGTTTTTTCTTCAGTTCATGTTCCTGTCCCCTTTTGGAGGACAGTAGGTTCCAGGATGCCCTCTTTTTTCTCCCCCACCCAGAGGCTGCCGGACGGCCGCTAAAATATTGCTGAGGCGCCTGAACGATCTCCTTCTTTCTCTTTTTCGGATTCTCTTCCCTAGACCCCTCCCTACTCCCTCCTGTTTTAGGAAGTATGGAGATTCCGGCTCTTCTCTCCTCCTCCCAAGAGCTTTTCTTTCTCTTTTCTAGAGGCTGGATTTGGCTGGGATTCCTTAAGTCTACTGCGATCCCTCCTTCTCCTTCAGTACCTGCTGGCAAGAAGATGTATGGTTGCTGCAATACCTCTCTATTCTTCCTTCATCCCCGAAAAGAAGGCCTTTTCTTTCTCCTCCTTAATAAGCCCCCGATTCCAGAGTAGATCTGATCGTCCTCCTCTTCTGTGATTCTTTTTTCTTTCCCTGAAGTTAAGGCTGTTTCACAAGAACGATCTCCTATGTGTTCCTTAGAGAACTCTCCCCCTCTCCTTTTCCTTACTGAGGAGAAGACGTCCCCCCCATTTATTGTCTTTTTTCTTATCCTTTCTCCCCTTTCTTTTTCCAAGAGATACATCCTCTCTTTTTCTTAGACGCTACGAGGTCGTTTCCACGACGAGGGACGTGTCCTGTCCCCTTTCTCCTCCTCCCCCGGTTTTAAACTCCTCTTCTACGTTTCATCCCTACTAGAGGAAGTCCTTTTCTCCCTACTTCTTTTCCCTCTTCTTGCACTAAGAGCTTTTGCCAGTATCCCCTGTTCCTTTCGATTTGAACTCCTTTCCTTTTTTGATTTTTCCTCAGGGTAATCGCATTCAGAAATTCTCCTTTTTTTTTTTGTCCTCACGGATTCCCGTTTCTGCCACAGTGATCGCCGGGCAAAGAAATCCGCTCCGTTAAGATCTCCCTTCCAAGAATACCCCCTTCCCCATCTTTTTTTTTTTCTCGAGATGAGGGGTACTGGAGATCGAATATTTTTCTTTCCCCTTCCCCCCCTCTTGAGTGGGACTTCCCCTTTTATCCGGTGACGGTTTACGAGCTTCATTCTACCAGGCATCTCCCTTCATATACCACCCTTCCCTTTGATCTTGTTTCTGAGTCAAGACGAAAACTCCCCCTCTCCTTCTTCGTTTTCTCAGCTTTCCCTTTTCTCGAAGGTTTGTATAGCCTAGATCCCTTTGACTATCTTGTTTGTCCGACTCTTATGACCCTTTTCCCAGCTCCCTTCCCCCCATGATTCTTGACCACAGAATTTCCGAGATAGCTCATCGACTTCCCCCATTTTTGCAGATGGCTCGCTGCTAGCAGGACGCAGACGGATACATCCTACCTGTTTGAAGGTTTCTCAATCCCTTAAGCGGGCTTGGAGCCGTTTTGCGTAACCCTTTTCCCCCCCTGTAGTTCCATTTTTTTCTTCTCCAACGGAAGAAAGAGTAATGCGCCTTTAGACGAGCCATCTTCTCTGATTAGCAAGGAGAGGGTGACTTCTTCAAGGTATTCTTTTCCTTTCTATCTTGCTAGAGATCCGTATATTACATTTGACCAGATCTCTTTTCCATAGAAGCAGGAATAGCCTTTCAGAAGGTGGACTCCCCATCTAATGAATCCCTCCCATCTCTCTCTCTATTTTTTCGAATAACCGCACGGCGCCAAATTCTCCTCTTCTCTCCTAGGTTTCCATATGTCTTTTTCTTCCTCTTCCTCTCATTCATTTCAAAATAATTATTTTTCTTCTCCTCCCCCCTCCACACTTTTCTCCTTTTTTTTTTCAGAGTTCGTTGTGTGTCCCTCGTAATCCGGCCTCTCTATCGCTTCCTGCTTCTAGCCCGATAACCAGAAGCAACTTTTTCCCCCTCTAATGCCTCTTCAACTTTTTCCCTGTCGCCGCTAGCTCATCCTTCCTCTTGCCTGACCAGTCTTTTCCCTATACTATTTTTTTGCAGCTTTCATGAGGCACCCTTCGCCTTCCCCCCCCCCTCACTTTTCCATATGTGTTCTATATTCGTATTTGTAACTGGATTTCATCAGGAATTAGTAGTTTCTCTTCTCCTTCTTTTTTTTCATAGGTAATTGAAATGTAAGAGGCACTCTAACCCCGTCTATCAAGCTCGACAGGTAGTAGTAGAGATCCCCTCCCTCCTTTTTATCCTATCCTGCATTCTTCGTCCCCCCTTTCCTTATTTTCTTTTTTCAGCTGAAAGGGTATCGTCCCTCCTGCTTATTCTTCTTCGTCGTGGCTGTGGTCAACGCCGGCTGACGTAGGTGATCATTTTTTCTTTCTCCGTCCTTGATTCTTTTCGAGACCTTATTCGATACTTCTCCTCACTAAGAGTTTTGGTGCCGTATGGACCCCCCCTCCCCCTTCCCTCTCGGAGTCTTTTTCCTCTCCTCTTTCAGTGTGAGCAGACCAGAGAAGGTGGTATTCAACTGCGCAAGCGTCCCCCCCCTTCTTTTCTTTTCCTAGACAATCAACTCTCTTATCATGATTTTCCCTTCGAGTCCTGACTCCTTCTCCTCGAGATATGGTACATGAATGTATCTCGTTTAAAGTGACTCTCTTTTGTTTTCTGAGGGGATTTCCGTCTATTTTTTCATCCTCTGAGTACGTGGACTTTTCTGAGATGGAAGCTCTTCTCCTTTTCTCTAGTTCTACATTTCCTTTTCCATAAAAAATCTTACGGCTTTGTGAATGTAAGTCTCACCCGTGTTGGCCCCCCCCCCCCTGGATTGTAATTGCTGTACTTGGAAGTGGATTCTCTTCCCTTCTAGAACTCTATTTTTCCCCAAGCGCGCAGGTCCCCAGAACAAATGTCGGTCAATCAGCCCGTCACTGCCTTCTTCCCTTCAAATGTTCCTGCTTTCTTTCGCGTTTACTCTCCGTTTTTGAAGATCCTTCTTCTCGTTTCTGTCCCTTTCCGTCCTGCTCAGATGATCTGTCTCTTCTAAGTCCCTTACTTTCCACGGCTGGATCCTTCTTATCATCCCTCCCTTCTGTTTCTTTTTATGAATTCCAGCAAACCGTGGACATTCCTTTCTTCTTTTTTTCTTTTCGCTTAGTCTTATCTCAGTTGTGAGATTAGAGCTTGAAGCTGACAGGAAGTTCCCCTCAGAGACCTTATTCCCCGCTTTATTGGGGCGTTTGATTGAAGACCCCCCCCCTCTCCACCCTCTTCTGGCGACCCCCGACGGCTCAGGACCCCTTCCGTCCTTTGACGTTTTTCAGTCTCTTTTAAAGAAGATCATATCTCTTCTACGGGACTAGGGCCTCCCCCTCCGCTCGCCAGCGCATTTTGGTCAGTTCAGGGCCGGTGGGGCTTCTTCAGCTCCTTCCGTTCTATGGTCCTTATAAGATATTTTATGTCTCTTCTCCCCTCCTCTATAGAATTTTTCTGAGGCTCTTCAGTACACTTTTTTGGCAGCCCCCCTCCCCCCATCATTTTTTTCCCCGTGCGGATGGGACCCTTCCAGCCAAAACTGCCTTCCTGATCTTCGAACGTCCCCCTGTCGGATGACATCCCCTGTCTGATCCCCTTAAGAGAGAGCTCCCCCCAGGAGGCTTTCTACGATCTTCTGCCCAACTCAACTCTCCCCGTGTTTCAAGTACCCAAAATCTTCTCTCCTGGTATTTTTTTTCTCGTTACCATTGAGCTCGTGCTCATGCTCATGCTCGGACAAAATCCTTCCTCTCACCTTTTGTTCACTCTTCCCCCCTGCCCTCTCTTCTTCCTTCTTGTGGAGAAGTTCTGATCAATACTCCTACTTAACCCCCCCGGCGTCTCCTTGATTGAAGGTTTTCAATTCTCTTCCCCTCTGTAGACCGATCAGAGATCTCGGTAAGGTCTCTGGTCTGGTCCATAACCCCCTTTTTTCATTTGATTTTTTCCCTTCCCTCACTATACACCTGCCATTTCACCGAAATGAGCCCACATAATGTCATACGGCCCCTCCCGTCCTCCTTTCAACAACAGCCCCCGGAAGGCTATCTCCCCTACCTCCATTATGTCTCTACCGTTCATCGCCTAAAATGCCGATGTCGCCCTCCCGCAGAAAGATTGATCTTCTACCCCCTCTTCGATCTTCACAGCCTGTGGACTGATTCCGAACAAATCTGCCCGTTGCTTTACTCAAAAAGCATCCCTCTCGGTCCCCCCTCGGACTAAAAATAACTCTTTTGCTTTTCCAATAGGTCTTCCCTTCTCTTGCAATTATGACTTTTACCTCTTCTTACATTCCCAACCAAGTCGCTCCTTCTTTTTTCCCCCCTTCTTATGAAGTGAATTTCCCTGCGCTAACCGTTCGAGAGCTTTCCCCTCTGATGATCGGGGGATTATCTTTGGTCGTTCCTTTATGGGATTTGAAGAAGAGGTAGGACTTACGATTCATTATGTCCCCTCCTTTTTCAAAACACACCTTGTTGGACGCACGCTTCCCCCTCTTCTTCTCCTCAATGCCCAAGCTTCCTTTTTTCGCGGATTCTCCTTCCCTGCAATTCTTTTTGGTGTAGAAGAACCTCTCTCACCCTCTATCAGGATTTTCAGATGTTATTCTCCTCCCTCGATTCTTCGTCATGTGCTTCAGGGCGATCCTTTTCCTCCATTTGAGATCGTTGAAGGAGTCGACTTTTTCCCTCTCTTGTCTGCACCCTCTCTGCGAAATTAAATAGATATCAGATCAATAGAAAAGAAGGAGTTTTTCCGGTTTATAGCACCCCCGCTCTGAGTAGATTCTGTCGCTCTTCTGAGATGAAGATCCTCTTTCTCTTCCGCCCCATAAGTTTCTTTTCTCCTTTTCCCCCCAAACGTCAATCCCCCCCTCTTTCTTCCTCCTGGTCCTTGGGCGGACTCCCAGAGTCGATTTTGATTTATATGAATGAAACCTTCTTCTTTAGAAGATTCTCTTCTTCACTGTAAGTCGAAATCCCTCAATGGTGAAGAGATTTCTCTCTCGCTTCATTAGGTTTTCTTCAGTCTTTCGAGGGAAGGATACTAGATCTCTCGCCAGATCTCCTTTATACTTTTCTACTCTGCAGACTGTCTTAGCTTACGTCTCTCCTCCTCCCTTTGAAGCCATAATAATTTCCCTCCTCTTTTCTTCTCCCTCCGACGAGGTATACGGCGCGAAGACTTGTTCTTCTCTGTTTGTAAGCCATCTCGTTTTTCCATGGCAATTCACTGTTGTACTCCCCCCTTGCAGACTTGGCATAACCTCCCCTTCTCCTCCCTCTCTCAAAGATCTATCTCCACATCCTCCTATCTTTCTCGTGGTTTTTTGTTGAGAGGCTATTTCGTGATCCTTGGTACGAATCGGCCTCTTTGAGTTTTTTTTTTGGCTGTCGAGTCTTTGTAAGAGGAAAAGGGAGTACTTCCCCTCTCTCCTTTTTTTGAAACCGGTCCTCATCTCTCTAAAAGGTCTGCGGCCCCTGCTCTGGTCGACCTCATTAACAGACTTCTATTCTTCTTCTTCTTTCCGAAGTCAGGCATGCGATTTTTTACTTAAGTTAGTTGAAGTAACGACTACACTACTTTTCCTTAGATATGGGCGCCCACAGCGTCGAGAACGTGAAGAGACTCTTCCGAAAGTCTCCCCCTCCTTTCTCTTAGTATAACGTTTTGTAAACCGCGATGGTATTTATGCAGGTGTATTTTTGAAGGCGTCCTTCCCCTAATCAATTTTCGTGCAGTTTAGTCTCTACTTAGTTCTCCCTCCCTCCTTGTCGAGTTCCCCCCTTAAGGTCCCACTCTTCTTAACTTGGTAACTTTTGAGGTGAGTACGTCTCCCCCCCCTTATCTCTTCATCTAGACGAGCGATCGTCAGGGGCGGAGGCACGGTCCTTCTCCAGTTGAGAATGATTTTCTCTTTTTTCGTGACTGTATTGAGCACTCGCGTTTCCCCCTTAGTCCCCATAATCTACGTCCCCATCTAGGTGCTTTTTTTTCCTGTCCGCCGCCCCCTCATTCCGTTAATCCAAGAATCCTCGCTTTCTTTCTTCCAATCGAGGTATCTTTTTTTTTGTCAGAGCCAGCTCTCGAGGCTCGAACTCCGCGGAGGCGGTTTTAATCCCCTGCATTGTTACTACTTCTCCCCTCCGCCTCTGTTTAGCTGGTTTTCGTCCTCCTTTCGGTGTTTTCAAGCAAACCCCTTCCCCTCCTCCCTCTCTCTTCGTCCGGAAGCCTCGTAGTCGATCCATCCGCAAAGAATCGATTTTCGCCCAGCCCTTTAGTTTTCCCCCCTCTCGTAGTTTCTTTTTTTCCTCCATCCCGGAAGAACTTACGTTGTGGAACGATGGCTTCTGGGCATCGGGAAGTCTCCGTCTCCCCGATTCTCCATGCCCAAAATCTAGTTGATTCTTTTTTTGGTCCCCTTAGTCCCTTCCTTACCTGTCCGATTATAGTCTTGGTTCCTATTTCCCCTGTTTTTTCCCGATGGAGGCGACTTCTCCGCCGATGAATGTCGTAGCGCCAGCTCTCCTTAATGATCCCTCTATGCGTATGATTCTTCCCCCGTTTCAGGTTTAGGCCTCTCTTGCCAGTTTCGGAATTTTCTGTAGACCAGGCCGTAGGGATGGGTTCCCCCCCCCTCTACTTCTTATTTGGTATATTCTTTCTTAGTCATTTCCCTTTTTCTCCCCTTTTCTGTACCTCTAAGCGCTGTAGACAGGTCTCATCCTAGTTGGTTATCGGACATTCCCCTCCACGTTTTACCTCTGAAGTTATGATTTAGTCGGAATCATGGACCCCTTTCCCTACCCCCGTCTTCCCAACTACCTCCGGTCGATAAAAGCGCCGGTCTTTTCAGTCCCTCTTTCCCCTTCGTCTATGCCGCAGATGCAGG
>Ga0179593_1394701_pt1 | contig 14917 bp, 13 predicted proteins | sample CZODoug2_1_08_16_FD_185931 | JGI IMG/M metagenome (GOLD analysis project Ga0179593, IMG submission 185931) | Vadose zone soil fungal communities from Angelo Coast Range Reserve, California, USA - CZODoug2_1_08_16fungal (PacBio error correction) | ecosystem: Environmental > Terrestrial > Soil >... | reverse complement strand
GGGTTCTCCTTTTTTTGTCCCCCACAAAACCTCTCTAAGTTCTGATTCAGTCTTTCTTGTGTTCGGACCCCGTTGGTACCTGACACGCCCCGTTATCTCTCCACAAACCAAGTTCTGTCTCCTTCGTGTTCTTTGCTTTTTTCGACCCCTATTTATTTTTCTCCGTCATTTCCCCTGCGCCGTGGCTGCCTCTTCTTTGCCGGCAACCCCCCCTCAGTATTTCTTTTGGTTGCCCCGACTTTTAGTCGCCTCCCTGCGTGTCGTCGCGCGATTCGCTCGAACTTCACCTTTTTTCTTTAAGGTTCCTGAACCCCTCTTCCTGTCGCTTTTTTCTTTTGCTCAGCGCATGGCCCCCTACTTACGCCTCCCCTCCTTCGGTCCTTTTTTACTTAACCAACCTCCCCTTTAGATTAAGGCCCAGTTTCTCGATTCAGGGTGACCTCGTTTAACCCTATTGAGTTGCATCAGCACAGTATGACGCAATTTTTTCTTTGTAAGCCCTGTTCCATAAAACCAGTCAACCGTAGGATCCCTCTTCCCTTTTCAGACCACGGACAGACCTTTTCCCTCCCCCCTATTTTTTTTTTTATCGCTTTCACGATTGAAGCCTGATCCTTCCCCTTCTCTTTTGTTTTCCCATTCTGTTGCAGCCAATTCCTGCTTCTTTGGCGCAAATATTTGTAAACGTTCCTACAATGCTGTTTTCTATTCCTTTTGAGCGGACCTAACTTCCGTTTCTCTTCTCTTAAGATTTTCTGTCTTTCCTGACGTTCCTTTTTTCCCCCCACCTCAAACGGTTTTACGTTCTTGCTACTCCCCCTCAGGATCTACACCCCTGGTTTGTTTTTTCCCCTCTTCCGTCGCCGATAAGGCGTTACCTTTTAAATCAACGACGTTCTTCCACACCTTTTTTTTTGGTTTTAAAATGGGGATTAGGATTAGAAGTGCTTTCTCCTTTACTCACCTTCCCAGGCGACGTCTCATCCCCCTTTTCCCATCCCGAACGCTATCTCTTTTTCGATATGGACTCGACTTGCATTCACTGTTTACCCTCGAATATGTTCTCCTCGAGAATATGGACCTTCCCCGATCCATGAAAGACTTCAATCCTTTTTCTTCCTTGGATTATGGGTAAGTTCTTGCGTTTGGTCGTTATTGTGATTTCTGTCATGCGCGATTGGTTCTAGTGAAGTCATACGACCTACACGGCTTGTCGGCGAGCGACGTACCGCCCCTTCCCTGATTTTTTCCCTTCTTTTTTTTTTTATCGGCCGTCCCTCCCTTTTTGGACTAGGACCCAGGGCCTCCCAGGACAGGGTCTTCCCGTCCCTCCCATTAACGCTGTTTCGTTTATTTTTCAGAATCCGGCCCTTTTTTCCCTTTCCTAAGTCCGACAATCCCCCCCTTACTCTCTGATTTTTTGCCCTAAACCGCTAGATTCCCGTTGTTCACGCCCCCTTTGTCCAAAGATGTCACCTCCACAACAGCGTCTTGATCGCATTGCGTTTTGCTTTGCTTGGGTGACTTGATTCGCCTGTTCGTTTCTCTTTTTTTTTCCTCCTTTTACGCAGAATATCCGAGGAAGGTCCCTTTTCGACCCCGCAGGCACATCCTAACGCTTGTTCAAAAATTTTCTTTGTCACTGCTTCTCAAGTAGCCGGCTTGCAGTTTTCTCCGGTGGTAAATTTTTGCTTCTTTACACTCCCTCCTTTTTCTGGGGATAATTCGCTGGCCGCCAAGCTCACTACAATTCCGATCATTCTCTCTTTCCTAGTTTTTTTGATCTTATCTTTGACTTTCCTTTTCCCGCTTCCTGGCTCCCCTTTTCAATGACCCCCCCCTCCTCCCTCCCTGGCCGCTTCCGTGTCGAGGTTACCACAGTTTCCCGATTTCTCATGCTGCAATATTTCGACGGCCCTTTTTTCTACATCTGTTGAACCCCGGAGCTGTTTGTTCCTTAGCCTTCATTTTCAGTGTCATTATGAGGGCCTCTGTGTTTTTCGCCTTAACCGTCGACACGAACCTGGTCTTCCAAGAACAAATTCAAGCAGCACGCATTCGGCGTTTCCGTCTTCTCAATTTGTTGTGATTCCTTTTTGCCCACTTCTTTCCCCCCCCTCCGTGGCCCTTCCCCGTTTCAAACAATATCCCCTCTACTTCTGTAGGTTTTTCTGCCATGGACATCCACCACTCGGTTGATAGTCTTTTCCCACCTCCCACCTGACAATCCGATATTGATTTTCTTCTCTTTGATCTGGCGTCTCTTCACTTCCCTGTTCTCTTTTCTTTCTTCCAGCTGTGGACCAGCAAACCGGGTTCCTTCTTCCTTCGTCGACTAAGGACACCGCGACTTCGACCTTCAGGTCCCTCCTATGGTACTTTCTACCTCCTCTTTTCTCCTGGCCGTGTAGGCTTGTTTTTTCCCTCCCTTTATTCACAGATCAGTTCCCTCTTTTTTCCCAATCCCCTCCCTTATCCGCCCCGGACTTCCTCCGTCCTTCGTTCAGTAGGTGGCTGTTTTTAGCCTTTCTTTCCTTTTACCCTTCGAAGGGTCGATTCTCGCGTGCAGACTGCCTTCTCTTGTTCTCTGTTTTTCGTCCGCATCGTTCCATCGATCTCAGTTCCTGGGTTGTCGTTTTTTTTCTCTTCTTCTTTTGCCAACGCGCCCCTTGTCACAGTGATAGATTTGGACCGACAAGTTCTAATTCCTTGGTTTTTCCGACACAGTTTCCGCCTCTCTTTGTTGATCGAAGTTTAGTTTTTGTGTAACTTTCCCCTTTCTCTCTTTGGTGTGCAGTGTGAGTTTAAGCTGGAGCAAGTCGCCCTCCCGCACAACTCCCAGTTTTATTGTGCTCGATCAAACTGGTGGATCTTCTCTTCACTTCCCCCCGACGCTGGCCTTTTTCCTCTTATCTTCCTAGACCGCGCCGGTTTTTCGATCCCCCTTTGATGAGTTTTGCACTTCTCACCCCCATTGCCGGCTTCCCTGGTCCCGGGATCATAGTCCTTCCCTCTTCCGGATTTTGTGCTCTTTGGATTGTTCTTTTCTCGATTCTCTCTTTCTTCTTTCACCCCTCTTTTTTCTCTCTACTGACTTTGGCGGTTCTGTCTTTTTTTTTCCTTTCGTGCCGACGGATAAATCTGACGTTTGTGTGAGACGGATAGACTTTCTACGAAACAGTTGTCATGACTTTTTCTGTCCTGACTTCCCCTTTCTTACAGGTAACCGTCCATCGTGAAACTCCTTCCCTTCCCCCATGTTACTTCCTTGTGGTTGTGACTCTTTCTCGCTTCAGTCTTGACTGCTTATCCCCTTCGGGACAGTCGAGTTGTTTTCCATCGCTTTTGGTCCCCAGTGTGGTCGTAAATTTGCTTTTTTCCTTGTTCTTTTCCCTTCCTCATCGCGCCCGCACAGATGTGATGTCCCCACGACTCGAACGGGGTCCCGAAACGATGGGTTCGCATCTGGGGGTTTCCGTGATCCCAGTTCCCTTTTTTTTTTTCTCCATTCACTTTTTCTGTCGGACTACTTTTTCCGCCGTCGGACCTCGATGCTTTGATTACATTCACTGATGTGGTTTGGGTTGAGCCTCGGTCGTTCTCCTTTCCACCCAATAGTCACGTTTGACCAGTCTCATGAAGAACGAAATTCTATATTTTTTTTATGGTTTCAAGTGCAGACTTCCTCCCCCATCTCTTTTCTTCCCCTCCGTGTTTCTCAATCACGATGAGTTCTTCTCTATCCCGGGCAACTGTTCCACACCATCACTATAGCCTTTCGGCCTTCATTTTATTTTTCTTTTTGGTTCTCCTTGGTGCCTCGTTCTTCATTATCTCACCCCCCCCATTCCTTTCTTTAATCTTCTATTCCAGAATCGTCTTTTCCCACCTCTCTTTTTGTTTGACGAGGACCTTATTAACTGTGATCCTTTTTTTTCCTCCCCTCTGGCGGTACTTCTTTTGCAACGCGTTCGATTTTCTTCACACCCTTCGGTGCGGCGCGTGATTTATGCCAAATTCCCCCTTTTTTAATAAGCAAAGTCGACCCACCACTTCTTTACTGAATTCTTGGTCGTGTCTTTTTCTTCCCTCCTTGTCGAAGACCTCCTTCGGGCCTGCGCTTATCTTCCCCCTGCGCCTCCCGTTCTCACTTTTTCCGTTTTTTTTGACAGTGTAAATTCCTTTCCTTTAACGGCAGTATTCGCCACTGTTTTTTCTCCCCTTTACCCCAACACACCCCGAACCCGTTCCCCTTATTATACCAGTTGCCTGCTCCTGACCGTTGCTTTCCGCCCCCTTTTTTCGGATCCGCTTTTCCCCGCATTGAATCCATGAAGTCCTATCGTCTCTCCTTTCTAACCGTCCTTTCGCACCCCCATTGTCCGTCTCGTTGACTTTATATCTACTTGCAACTAAAAGCAGGTGGTTTTTTTCTACCTGACTGAAAGTTTTGTTTTATCTGGCTTCTTTCTTTACGCGCGCATACGTCCCTTCCTTTTCCCCAGCTTGATTGTCCTTTTCATCGCATGCAGCTTGATACCTCCCCCAGGATACGGTCTGTCGACTTTTCCCCCATTATGGCCGACTAACCCTCGCCACAAACTTTTTTTTATCCGTCTTCCTGCCACCGTAATAACGACTCGTTACACCACACTTTCTGTTTTTTGTAGAACCATGTTGCGTGAATTTTCCGGGGGGGAAGGTCCGCTCTCACTAACAAGGGAGAGATTGCGAATCTCCTCCCTTTACCTATAAATCTATTATGTTTTCGCCGTTTTTCTCTACTGCCTTTCCTTATACAGATTCTATGTCTCCTTACTCCTTTTAGAAGGCTAGGTGGGGTTTTGGTTTTGGTAGGCGGTGGTGTAGGGTGTGTTTTTTTTTTTTTTTGGGTGTGTGGGGTCTTTTTTTCTCGTTGAGGCCTGTGCTTCTCCTAAAGCACCTCATTTCCTTTCCTCCCGTTAGATTCTGGTCGGCTTTTGACGGGCTTTGTGCCCTTCGCTAGGGTGTATTTCTCTCTTGGGTTTGTTTGTTATCGTTCTTTCTTCCGAAGCCTACACGCGTCGTACTCTCTCTCTTCCCCCCCTCTACGGTCCCCCGCAGGTGAGTTTCCGGTCTTCCTCTTTTTTTTTAACTTCGACCCTTTGCTTGGTACCTCCCTTGCAGGGCCTCGTCGCCCGTAAGGGCTCTAATTCACGGCCTTCCCCATTTTCATGATTTCGGTGAGTTGGCCGCAGAGCCCTGTTCTTCCTGGAAGCCGTCCCACTGACATTCTCTTCTTTCTCTTTTTTGACAGTGGAATACTGATAGATTAAAAGTGCACTCAAGTTTGCCCCCCTCCTCCCAACCAAGGGAGAGTTCTTTAGGTTTTCGATTGGTGCTTGATGCATCGTCGACGGTTCACCCGTAAAATGCCTCCTCCTACCCTCTCCGGCCCTCTGATAATGGAGAACCCTGAGGGAACTCATCCTCCCTGGCTGGTTTCAAATATGTTGCTATCCAGCCGGTAGTAGAAAGTTTTTCTTTAGTTCCCCCTCTGTGGTAAATCGACCGAATCCTTCTCCGTGATTGATTTCTGGTTTCAATTCTCGGCCACTCCGCCAGCTCCATTTTCCCCCCCCCCTTTTTAAGAATTCCTTCCATGTTGTTGTTTTTTTTCTTCTCGATTTCACGGACTGTCTTTCTGTTTCGGCCCTCGACTACATATCTCGATTTCGCTTGTTTCGATGCTACCAAAGGGGTCTTTTCTTCTTTTAAGCCCCTTTAGTACTGCGATGCCCATTGAGTTTCTTAAAATTTTCTTTAGGTTCCTTAAGGGTTCTCCAGGCTCCGCTTTTCCTTTTTTCTTAGCGGGAGCCCTTTGCTCGAACTGTCGAACCGCACCTTTCGGCATCACGGCCAAGCAGTTCCCAATCCCTCATCGCGGGCTATAGTCTTTCGGTTTTTTATTCTTTTTTCCACTTGACGGTGCCCTATCTTAGCCGGTTGTCAACCTCAACCCTTCCTTTCCGCTTTCTCTTTTGGTTCGGGTTCCACTTACCCTTGTTTTCACCTGGTCTGCGGACCCAAAGGCACCTTCCTTGTGACGATTGCCCGACTTTCTTTTCTTCTTGAGGGCCCTTGAATTTTTTTTTCGTCGACTACTTACCTTAGTTTTCAACTTTCCCTAGTCCGACTTGCCGGACTACGAAAGGACACCGTCATTCTTTTTTCTTTTCTCTTGTGCTTCAGCCCCTTCTTCGTAGGGTTTCTTGTTCTCACCTCTCCCAGCCCAGTTTTATTCACGCTCCCCCCCTCTGCTCGTACCCCCTCCAAATCCCTGAGCCCAGATTTTCTGTAGATGTTGAGCGGATAGCAGTTCGGCAGGCTCTTTCTTTTCCTTTTTATCTGTTATGTTCTCCTCTCTTCATTTCATTCCTTCTATGTATCGTCCCTTAGACGTTGCCACGGGCCCTCCCCTTCTAGAGTTCTGTTATTGTTTGATAGGTCTTTAGAAAATCTCCCTTTGTCTCTTCGCTTTGACACGCACAATTCTCTCCCTTACTCCCCCCATGTTTTAGTCGCACTTTTTTTTCCTTCCCCCTTTTGTTGATGGGGTCACGTTTCTTATGGTTACTGTCTCTTTTTTGTTTCAGTCTGGCCTTTCTTTTCCGCTCCGCGAGCCCTTTCCACTCTCCGTTTTTCTTTCGTCATTTTTTCCTTGACCTATAAATTTCCAATGTACGTGGTACCGGACCTGCGACCCTCCGGAGTGCTTTCTCCTTCGCCCCCCCAAACGTGGCTCGAGCCCTCTACAACACCGTCGTTTTTGTTTTTCCCCTTTCTAATCTGGGAAGACTTCCGCCGGCCTTGGTGTCGAGTCTTTATTTCATGGCGACCCTAGCTATTTTTTTTGGCCTACAGTTTTACCTCGACCCTTAACATCTTTGGCCCCTGGCTGTTTTCTGGCCTGTAGATGCGTGCTTTTTCATTGCCTTTTTTTTTGTTTGGGGATATCCATGTTTTCTATCCTCAACCACAGTGCTTTCTTTTCCCTCAGTCACCCCGTAACGCGTCCCGTTTTCTTTCCCCTTTCCGGAATAGACCCTGGGTGCCGGGCTTTTTTTTTCCTTAGTTAGAGCGCTGGTCCGGCTCTTTTTGCCCCTTTTGATGAGGATAAATGACAGTCTGCCGCGGGTGTGGCCCCTTCATTTTTCTTAACCTTCGGCTGCCGCTCTTTTATTGGGCCCATTTTCTGCTCCTCTCTGAGCCCCTGCCACGATGGGATGTCTCCCCTCTGCACCCGGACTGTTGCAAGAAACCGGGTGCCCCAGATTTTTTCCCAGGTCTCCCACGGTAATAGGAGTCCCGCCAAAGTCTGCTACCGCTCTTATTCCTCCCTATGCACGTCAGAGTCTTACCCAGATTTTTTTTTGCTCTCCTTTCCGTTTTCGGATTGTCGGCCCCGAATATTCCCACTCTCAAGCTCCACCCTGCCGGACCTGTCCTTTTTTTTTTTTCCCCGTTGCCGGGATAAGCCTCTCACTCCTTCCTTTTTTTACCCTTTTCTCTTTGTTGTTTGAGAGCAGATTCTTTTATCCTTTCCTGGAAACCACATTACTTTTTTGCCTGTTCTTTTGTCGTTTCCGGTTGATCGTAAACAGAAGCCACTAATCTCAACCCCCAACACACGTTCCTTTCGGGAACTCCTCGAATGTCTTTTCTTCTCGACAATATATTGATTCTTTAAAGCTTATTACGGTTCAGACCCCTTTCTTCCATGGGTCGAACGCGCGGGCATTTCCTTTAGATTTTATCTCCAATTTTTCCTTCTTTCTCCCCCTGTGCCAAGACCAGCTTCAACCAGCTGTCCCCGGTTTAATCACAATATTGATGGAATTTTTCTTGAATTGATCTTTTCTCATGTAGAAGGACTCGCTGCAGTGTGAGCCCCCGTAGCTCCACCCTTCCCTTCATTCCCTTCTCTTTTCCTTAAATTTTCTCGTATGTCTTTTGACCCTTTTCCATACTCTGTGCTACAGTCTCATTTTTTTTTACTTTCTTCAAAGGTATATCCCACCTAAACCGTCCTTGGATTCTTCGTGCACCGGTTTTTTCCCTCCCATCCCACTTGTGCTGCCCTTCACCGCTGTGAAGCATTCCCCAGCTCTCCCTTTACTTTTCCTCACCACGTACATGAGCCGAGCACCCTCCTTCTCCTTTTCATTCTTACTTTCTCCTTTGAGACCCGCCTTTTTTTTGATATTGAGCGCACGGTTTTAGAGCCTTCATTTTTCTGTTCGCGTGCTTTCCCTTCCCCTCTGCTTGCGTCCTCCCCCCTCTTCTCCTTTGATCGCGACGAAAACCCGGTTCTTCCGGACGGACGTCGCCAGCTGAGCCTCACCCCCACCTTTGTCTGAAGTGAACAGATCAAACGATGGCGAGTCCCCCCTCGGGCCCCGCTTGTCCCCCTGATTTCAGCGGATTTTTTCTTCCCGATTTTATCACTTCAAGCGCTGGTTTCTTCTATTTCACCCCTTTGACCCCCCTACTGCGATCTTGGTTTTCGGCCCGGCTGCTTTTCCCTTCTCTTCCTGCGCCTCTACGGCTCTGCTTTGCGTCTGCATCTACCCTTCTACGGCCATATGTACCTGCTTGCACGATCTACTTTTCATTGCGGCTTTTTCGGCTTGTTTCTCGCCCTTTTCCTGTGGTAGATGTGCATTTTTTCTTTTTTAATGTCGATGGTGAGGATTCTTTTCTCGACGCCGGCAGGGTACAGAGAGAGTCCCGCACATGCCCTGCCATGGGACCCCATCGTGTGTTTCAACCCCCCCCCCCTTCGAAGTCTTAATCTGCAGTTAATTCTACCGGTTTCGGTCCATCCGGCAATTTTTTCCTTTCTCCTCCATTATGTTAATATAAAGATCACATGAAAATTCCGTAGTTTTTACGTTGGCCGCATTCCGCCCCCGCTTGGTTCCTTTTATGTTTCCCCTTTTCAAACTTTCGTATTTCGAGTGTTTTCCTGATTTCCCCCTGCGATAAAGGGTCCACGTTTTCAACCCTTTACTCCTTCTGCTTGGCCGCCTTTATGCTTGCTTCTTTGCTGTTTTTATGCCCTCCATGTTCTGTTCGACTCTTTCGGACGTTTTGGTCTGCCTCCTCACGTCCCTTCCGTGCTTAGGAAACACTGCCGTGCCCATCAGACCTTTTGTAACATCTGTCTCTCAATGAAGTTTTCTCCCATTCCTCTTTTCCTTGACATCGCTCGAACGCTGTGTCCCTCGCCCCTTGACCTTTCTCTCTTTAGTCTTTTACTTCCGCTGGGTTTACAAGCCTGAAATACCTTTCTTCACAATATATCGCTTTTCCCGCTCCGTTTGTTGTTTTTTTTTTTTTTTGTGGATTCTGATTATTCCTTGCTTTTACGGCCTTTCAGTCGAATTATCAAAGACGTTTTTGTCCTCTTTCTTTGTCCGATGTACCTACCTTGTCCGAGCTTGCCGGTACTTCCACTCTTCTATTCGCATTGATATATCCCTGTTTTCCCAGTTCCTTCTTATTGATGGTCTCCGTTTCGTTTTTATTGTAGACTTGGTGCCTTTCTTTTCCGCTAGTAGAAGATTGCCGGATTACTTCCCCCCTCTGACGTTGTCAACCTTTTTTTCATCTTTTTTCCCTTTTTTGTTCCCTTGGTCCACACTTGCCTGTGGCCTTTATCCGCTTTTGGCCCATTTTCCCCCCCATCTCAGCCGGTCTGTCGGTTGTTCATGGCGTTCCCTCCAACCCCCCTCTTGGCTCTTCTGCGTCAACTCCTACTCCTAGAGTGAATGTTCTGCCGTTATCTTCTGAGAGGCCCTGTTCCCTTTTTTTTTCTTGGTGACCAGGCTTTTTTCCAAGTCCCCCTTTCCCGAATTTTCAGCTCTAACTTACCTCCCTGCTTTCATGCTTTTTTTTCTGACGCGCTCTGCCTTCCGGGAGTTGCGGGTCTGCATGCAAGACGATCATAGTTTTCATTCCATCAGCCCCTCTATATCCCACCGCAACAGTCTATAGCAGGTCTGCCGTCTCTTCTTTTTTTTAGCGTGGAGGTGCTCGGTCCCTTGCACGAGACTTCCGTTATGGAAAGACTCATGCACCTGATCCGGGACCCTATGGGCCTTCCTTCCGCCATCGGCGAAAGCAGAAATCTCTTTAGTTTCCTTCACGTTGGAATCTCTTTCGTGCGCCCCCCCTCTATTTTTTTGGACAGATGACTCCACAACCATTTTCTCCATTCCATGTGTAGCTCCTTCCCGCTGGTGTTGTGCTTTTCTCCGCCCGTCGTTGTTAGGGGTACTTGACTTCATTTTCGTTTTTTTTCAAGAGGGGATTCTGGCGTTGGCGATGTCTCCTCCCGTCAAGACCGGTTTTTCTGGCCTGACTCTTTTTTCCTCTTTTCACGGTAAAGAGCCCGCTCCGGGCAGCTTCTCTCCAGTCTCCTCTCTTCTTGAGTTTCCTCTCTCACACCTTTTCTCTCTCCTCTCCTAAACACCAGGCTTCGGCGTATTTACCTTTCTTAATAGGTGTTTCAGCATTTCAGACGGTTTTCGGGACTGTGATTTTTGCTGATTCTCCGATTTTTCCTTCTTATTCACATCGTTGGCCAAGCGCAGCACATGCGTTTGAGTTTCTTCTTTCCTGGTAGTTTTTTTTCCTTATTAATCCGACGGTGCTGTGTGTTGTTTTTTAGGATACTCTTGTTGGTTCCCTTGTGCGTCACTACCTCTTCCCCGCCTTGCCGTTTCGGTCCACCCGTGCCATTTTTGATCCCCCTTTTCGGAATATAACGGCTGCTGGTTGTTGACGTTCCCGTGTAGCGCTCCCTCTCATTTTTTCTTCCTTTTTCCCCTGGCGGCCAGTCGTGCTAAAGACGCCTCCTGGTCTTCATCCCTTTTCCCCCCCTTATTTGACTACCTTTTTGACCGCGCCTTCTCCTCTCCCCCTACCGATGGGCATGTCCTGCCCTAATCTAACGTTTTTTGAATCGATCTATTTGCTTACCGTCCTTTCTTCCGCCCGGGAATCCCCGTCCCCAAAGCTCTTTCTCAAGAAAATCATAGTTCTATCCCCCCTCAATCCCTTCTGCCTCCCCCCCGATGATCTTTTTCCACCTTTTGGTGTTTTAGATTAATGATGGTCGCTTGTTTTACCAGAGAGAAAACCCCCTTGAAGCTCCATGCCATGAATTGTTGTTCACGTTGCCTTGCTAGCCTTCCACCTTTTTCCTCCCTCCGTTGTTGGTTTTTTTCTACTTCTTCGGAGGGGAGTACCGGGGCCTGTAACAACCTCAAACCTCCCCTCTAGCACTTCGGCGTTGAGCTTTTAGATGGTTTTTCCCCTTCCGGTGAACTGAAAGCTTAACTCCCCCCACCACAGCTTTCTTCCTTCCTTTGCACCGCGTTTTTGTGAGGTATTTTCTCGACCACTATGATGATTGCGGCGGACCCCTCTACTAACTGTTAAGCCCTGTCTTTTTCCCCTAGTTTACCCAAGCCGATTGTCGGTTACCACAGACTTTCTTCATCCATATTGTCTGTCTTCCTCGTGATGCCAATTGACCTTTCTTCAAATCCCCCTTAATCTACTCTTCATGAAGGAGGCGCGTATTGAGCGTTCGTCTCACTTGTCGAATGATCCCCTTTGGGCAGGGCGCGCTCGAAACTTTACCCAACCCAGGCATAATCCTTACCCAATTTGATAGTATGGCCGTTGACCGGTACTCCTTGCCTGTGGAGCAAGTTCGACCTGTGTGGCTCCTTTTTCCCCCCCCCCCCCCTCACAGTAAGGATATCCTCGGCACTCTCCCTTCTACCCTACCTCCCCTTTTTTTCCTTTTTTCCTGTTGAAGTCAGACAGATAGCCCGAGGAATTCGCCTCACCGTCCTGAGCACCCCTTCCCTCTTTTCCGTCTGCACATTCCGGGATCCCGTCCTTGTGTGTTCATCGATTTTCGTACTTTTTTAGATCGGACCTCCCGTCCGGCCCCCCCCTTTTCGCTCGTTATCCGATTCCGTCATGGTTTCGTGATTTCTCCTGAAGATGACAGTAAAGGTGTATTCTCCCATTCTCCTCCGTCGTCCAAGCTTCCTCACGATTCCCCCCCCTCTCGACCCGCCTTCTTGACCCCGCTCAAACTGGTCGCGTCCAACTTTTTTGTTTGCGGAACATGGTCTTGTTTTGATAAGGTGAGGTGAGTTCTCTCACTACCTTGGAGGCGTTGGCCGCTTTTTCTTCCACGTGTCCCATCACTGAACGCGCCATCTGCTTGTCCCGCCTCTGGTCTACTGTTCTACTGATGACCAGAGAAGGTCCCCTTCTCCCTTAGACTGACCTTCGAGGCGCTGCCGCCTGCCGCTTCCCCTTCCCACCTTCCTCCTCAACGTAGAGGTGTCGGCGGTATCGACTTTTTTCCCCCTTGGTTCGATTCGATGTGTGGACTTTCGCTTGGCTGATCTTGCATCCTGAGCTACTCTTTTCTCTGCGTCCGCACCGCATTTCCGTCACCCGCCGGTGATTTTCCGGTTATTTTTTAACTTCCTTTTTGTCAAATCCGGACTGTTTCTCTGTGCCCAGGCCCTTTCCTTAATCCGTCTCTCCACCTCCCGTCGATGTCTGTGCCGTTTCCGCATCGAGCCCCTCGTTTTTGTTTCTTTCCATTTACGCCTCCCCTAAATCAAGCCTGTACTTTCGTGCTCTTTTTGCCACCGCTATATTAAGGGCAGGTTGCCCTTTTTTTTTTCCCCCCCCACAAGGGAGAGACGATTGATGATGCGTTGCTGATGGGCTTGTGTGCCTTTTTTCTGACCAGAACCTTTTTTCTTCCTTTTAGTGACGCACAGGTTTTTTTTTCATATCCCTTCCGGCAATTTTCCCTTTAGACCTTTGAAGGCACCCTCAACGTCGGTCAAATCTGTTCGTCACTCCCCGGTTCGTCCTAGCCTCATCTTCTGACCCACGTTGTTTTTACAGCGCCGACAAGCGGCCTCGCATTGTCGTCTTGGTTTCCTCTTTTCCGGTCTCCCTTGCAATACTATTTTTCATAAGACTCTTGGTTGTTGTTTGCGAGAGATTTTTGTTTCGTTATTCTGGATTGTCTGCTTGAATCCAGATCCCATCCTCCTCTAGGAGCTTTCTTTCTCACCACAGCGTGTCGTCTCTCCGTCCTTGGGCTTTTTTAACCTTCTTGTCGTTCTTTACCATCTCTCTTTTGGGTTTTTCCTTCCTTTGGTCGGTAATGCAGTTCCTTCTCGGTGAATATTCTTCGGGATGCCCTGTGCGTTCGTCCCTGTCCCTCCCTTTCGGAATAAAGGCAAAAAGCCCATTTTTCCCCAAAGCTTAAGGCGGTTCCTAGTTCTTTTCTTTTGTATTTGTGCACACTGCGTTAATTCCCGGTGGTAAATCGGATCGTAATAAAGGCGCTGTTTGGTGGTGGTAGGATCAGACATCCCCTCCCCTTTGATCGTGCTTTAAACCCCCCTTCACCAGATATTGTTGCAGTTTTTTCTTCGTGCTTGATTAGAGCCCTTACTGTAGTCCTCTTTACCAGGACCCGTGCCTGCAACCCGTCGAAATTGGGCCGTATTGAATAAGGCCCCATAAGGAATTGAAGGTCATCGCTGGGCTTCTTCCTTCTGAGTTTATTTTTTTCGACTCTCATCAACCAGCGCGCATTCACAGACCCTTTCCCCTACCCAAGCACTCTATTTACTCCGATCCCCAGACGACGGCGTAGTTTTTGGAGGGCTCGCCCTTCCTTCCCTCCATTCGTTTTTGCCAGGGTTTCTTTCTGACTCGGATGCAGCGCCCATTCTATGTTATTTACCTTGTTTCAATAGGCCTTCCGCGCATGTTCTACACATCTGCTTTAGGGCTTCCTCCTAGTCGCGTTCTTAGCTCGTGTGAAAGTGATATTTTCCCCAGAGACCCATTCTCACGTAATCCCATGTTTTCCTACCTATGGCTCCGATGTTTTGTCCGATCCTCATCTTTTTGAGTGGGCGGCATTATGAGATTGGTGTGACAGTAGTTTCGGTTAGATTTGAGCCTTCTGCTCCTTACTAAAGACCCTTGTTTTCTTTTTGATCCCTTGCCCTTTTCTGTCCTTCTATCTTTTCCATGACGGGAATACTCGCGAAACCTTCGCATGACTTTTTCCGCAATAAACAAACGTTCGTTTCTCTCTGAAACCACCAGCGTTTTCGGTCTTCAGGTCAGGCCCAACCGAGGATGACTTTTTTGTGCTTCAGGGCGTTTTTTGGCTCCTACTGCTGATTTATGGTTCCTGTCTTACCGTTGGAGGCCCCTTTGTCTCAGAACCTGTTTGCGGTTCTTTTTTCCGTTTGCCGTTGTAAGACGTTACTTGAGCGTTTTTTTTGTGTTGGTGATCTTCATGTGGCTCAGTCAACTTCTTTCCTATGGGATGTCGGCCCTCCGTACCTTGCCATTCCGACCCCCTTGCCGTAATATACTTGGATTTGGTGGTTGGTGCCGGTTTCCCCGAGCTCTCGAACTTCCTTCTCGTCTTCGTCCCCGGTCATGCCCCTTCCTTCCGCGCGCCTCCGGCAGGGCCATAAATTTGTTTTCTTTCCCCTTTAGGCTGTTTTTCAGGGTGTCATTGTCTACGCGAATGCGCCTCCCCTATTTTGCTTTCCGAAAAAATCGAACGGCTCCCTAAACATAGCTGGTTTTCGACCCCTATGCTTCTCTTTTTCACCGGTAAATAGCTTTTCGTCCCTACTCAATCGTGGTCAGTAATCCCGCCTCCGTCCGATGCCCTCTCTGAAAGTAAGCTGTGTTTTTTTTCTTCTAATGACGGTCGGTTTCGGTCACCCCTCCGCGAACCCTTGACGCAAGCTCCATTTCGACTCTCTCTTTTTATGGTGGTGTCCCTTGG
>Ga0179593_1344022_pt1 | contig 14917 bp, 24 predicted proteins | sample CZODoug2_1_08_16_FD_185931 | JGI IMG/M metagenome (GOLD analysis project Ga0179593, IMG submission 185931) | Vadose zone soil fungal communities from Angelo Coast Range Reserve, California, USA - CZODoug2_1_08_16fungal (PacBio error correction) | ecosystem: Environmental > Terrestrial > Soil >... | reverse complement strand
CTGCCTCTTCCGCATCGCCTCTTTATTGGCTAGGCCTCTTCTGTGTCTCTCTTGTCTTTTACTTTTTTCTGGCGCGGCTGACAACAATCTCTTCCCCCTTTTTTGGACTCTGGGTCACCCTGTTTTTTGTTCGGCCCCGGCTAACAGGCACTCCCCTTTTCACTGCCTGTCCTCTTTAGATAGTTCCCACTCCTCCTTCTTTTCCAATTTGGGATATCATCGTTTTTTTTCTCCAGAGTGTAATAAGTCACAAAAGAAGAATGCCTAGAGATAAATGCTTGCTCCGTCTGGTTGGGGGGTTTTTGTGATGACACCAGAGCGTGTGTGGTCACAACTTTTGGTCCACTTTTGCACTTAACCCCCCCCCTTATTTTTTCGAGATGTGATCAGAGCCTCCCCCCTCCCCCTTCAGGTTCCCGTGCCTCAACTGTTAAAGTCACTTTTCCCCCCCCCAATGATTCGAGGACCTTTTCTTACCCCATGTTTTGCTTAACTTTCCATTCACTGTCCCTTTTGTGACCCTTTACCAAATTCCTCCTTAATAAGGCTTGTCCCTTCACCGCCCCACAGCAATTCCCCTCTTTATGTTAGTGTTTCATTTATCTCTAGGTCGAATATCTAAGATTTCTCTAGTACCTCCCTTCTTTTATTTGTCGCAATTCCTGTGTCTTCCCTAGACCAGTTTTCAGAGTTCTCCCTTTTTTTTCCGTCATTTGCAAATATCCCCTTCATTTCTTTTTTTCAGCACGCTTGACCACATTATTAGAGTCAATCATTTTCTTTTCACATTTTTCTGTGTCCATATAATCCCAGTTTTTTTTTTTTACTCTACCCAAATTTTTCCCCCCCCCACACCTGATAGGATAACCTTTTCTTGACTTTCGAGTCTGTGTCTGCTATCCGTTCAAAGAATTTGTGGTATCTTGTGCGTATTTGAGTTCTTTTCTCATTTTTTTTTTTTTTCTCAAGTTTTTAGGCCCTGAGATTCACACATCGCAATTCGCCACCCCACCTCCTCTTCTATTTTATCCCATGGCCTCTTCTCGTTGACTATCTTCCTAAGGGTATGCACGTCCCCCCTTTGGGCCATGGTGATTTTTTTGGTAGGGATGACACCAGACAACTTCGCCCTTCCATTTCTGTGTTCCTCTATTTGGCCTCTATTTTCTCATTTTTCAGTCCTTCCTGGCCGTCTCACCGTCTCGACCCAGTTGTTTAAATCGCTGCGATGAGTACCAGACCCTCAACGTTATTTCTTAAGGTCAATCAGGACGAACGAAATTACCCCCTCTCTTTCTGGGCCACGTTTTGTCCCCCTTTCAACCACAACCAATGTTCCCTGGCAGGGCCTTGTCCTTTCTGGCATTCATTGTCCATAACCCCCCCCCCCTCCTACCCCGCATTTCCCACCCCTAAAACAAAACTTCATCTTTAAACAATAACCCTATTTCCCTCCTATCCCTTTTTTATCAGAAGTCGCATATTTGAGCACTGTGGCTGTTTCTCTGCCCCTCCATTGTTTTTTCTTTTTTCTTCTATCTTTTTTCCTTTTTGTCCTTTTGCTTGTAGATTCTTTGATTCCCCCCTTCCCGAAGCAGGTTTTGTCCGTGTCCCGTTCCACTAGCAACCCCCCCGCTCCCCCCCCTTCTTCCATTAATGATCCACGACGTGCACTTTCGCCACTGTGATCCCACACACCTCCCCACACTCCTTGTCCTCTTCTGACGTTGCCCCCCCCCCCCCCCTCATAACTTGAGAGCATGGCGAATTCAATTGTCCACTTCGATGGATGTTAAGTTTTCAGGTATTCCTTCCCTTTTCCTTTCTGTGTCATCGGTATCTTAAGGCCTCGTGCTAATCTTTTATTACTTGCCTATTCACTTTTTCCTCCTCCTCATTTTTTTTGTTTTGCTCGGTCGTGTGTGTGTCAGTAACTGTTATGCCCCAGGATGTGTATCAATCGATCATAGGACAGCCTGGAGACATGAAAGGGTAACTTGTTAAAACTTACATAACCATATTTGCCCCCCTTTTCATATTGTCGACCAATCTCTTTTGCTTGGCCCCACTTCTCCTCTTTTCCCGATGTCTTTTTGCATGCTCTTGTCTTTCTTTTACATCATACTCTCTTTTATTTCTCAAGGTCTTGCTTTGATTTTTCCTTCTACATGATGAGACTCTTATGTCTTACCCCCCCTCTCCCCCCTCCCCCCAATTCCTAGCCAACTATACTCGGCCCCCCCCCACCAAGCTAACTTTTTCTCTCCCCCCACTCCTTTCCCTCCCCCCAAATGCCCACTTCTTTCCTTCCCCTTTTTATGTAATGGTTGTTTTCTCTGCATTTTTTTTCTTAATGGGCCACATTAACAGGGTGGGGGGTGTGTTTCATTTACCTTCCCTTTCATAGTCCCCTTCTTAGTCAGCCCCCTTCACCCATTCATTTTTGTTCTGTCCAAACTTTTTTGACCCCCTCCTCCCCCTAGGGGGTTTCATTAGCACCCTCCGCATCCGTTTGGTTACAGTTGTACCCTCCATTTGTTCACCTCACACTCCTAAGTATATACCTCTCTCTCCTTCCCCCCTCCTTTTCGATAGTGGCCTCCCATAGTATACTCTCTACCCCTACTTTCCCGACAACCATCCGATTTTTTTTGATGTTTTTTTTTTTTTGTTTTTCTTTGCTTTTTTTTTTTGTTGTTGCATTTTTTTAGTAGGGTGTGTACTCCTTTCCTCTCACCCCTTCGGCTAGTTTCATCATCCGAAGTGCTTTCTCTCATCGTAAACCCGTCCCTTCATCCATTCTACGTAATCCTTGCATTACGTGAGCCTTCATACTTTTCTCCATTATCGTTTCCTCAAACTTACTTAGCACAATCTTCGACACTTCGACAAATTCCACCCTCGGCCTCCATCCTCCCTCCCCCCAGCGTTATTCTTAACCCCTTGTCCGCCCCCCCCTCGTCCCTGTCCCTCCATGGTTAACTTAGTCGTTATTTGCCACCCTTTTTTTTTGAAAATAGTCCAAAAGTTGTTTTCACATACTAAGGAAAGCATGACATTTTGTCCATCCCCCCTCTTTGTGCCCCAATTCCGAAACACGGTCCTCCTAATGCCCAGACTTTCCCCCTCACACGATAAATTTGCCTCAAGGATTTCACTGTAGCTCATCTCATATCTTATATAATATCTTTTCTCTCTAGCTAGATATCTCAGTATATACTATCTCTTCTCCCCTCACTGATTGGTCACTTCTTGGTCCTTTGACCCTATTCACAATGTTTCCTTCTTCCCTTTTTACTCCCCCTTTCATTTAACATGACTTCATTTTCCCCCCCCTAACCGACCATTCCTAGTCATTTTAGTTTTTTCCATATGTACTGCAAATCTTACAGGAATATAGCTCTAGGTTTACCTCTCTGAGAATTTTTCAACCTTTTCTTGTTTTCTTTCTCCACCCTTTTTCCCACCATGTTGTCCCTTTTATTTGACTTACCACCCCACCTCCAAGACCTGATAGATTCTTCGGCTACTAGGGCGACAGAGTTTTGTTTCAACTTTCCTTTTTTCCCTCACGAACCCCCCTCTTCCATCTTTTTTTTTTCTTTTCTCCCTTTTTTCCCGTCATTTACCTGGTAGTCCCCCCCCCCCCTGTTTTGTTCCATGGGTTCCAACCTATATGAAGGAGTGTTTCCTGCCCCTCCTATCACTTGGGACTTCATGCATCGTTCGTAACCCCAAGCAAACCTTCCCTCTCTTAAAATGCCACACCCCGCGAAATAGAGAGGCTATTACGGTTTTTTCCCCATTCTGTTACTACCTCTACTTTTTTTTTACCTTTTGATTTTTTTTCTCTTTCCCGCCTCTCTCCATGTTAAGTGTCGCTTTTACTCCTTTTCTTTTCATTATTACAGCACTTCTCCACAATCTCTCCCTTTTGTTAATCCCCCCCCGTTTTCCAGTAATGTACCAATGGTGTCCCAAGACAACATGTCGAAAATACCCCCATGACTTTCCCCTTATACCAAACTCCCCCCGCACCCGCAATCTCCTCAGTTTCAAAGTTTATTCCCATCTTTTTTTCTTCCCTTGTTCTCCATAGTGTAATTCATCCCTCTGTAGTGCCTCTAGATGCCTCCCGTTTTTTTGGGAGATTAAATGAAGGTGTACTTTGATGTGGCGACCCTGTCTTCCTTCCTTACGTGTACCCATTATTTTTTTACCCATGTGTGTCCTCCCCTTCGCTCCACTCCTCCTCTTCCTTTTCCTCCCAACCTTCAAGTAATCTTTTTTTTGTCCCCAAGTATTGCTTTCCCTTTCCTTCATTGTATTTACTCCCTTTTCCCTTTACCAATCTGAAGTTCCTACTTGGCGTCTGTTCCCCCTAATGCCCCCCCTATATCATCTCCATGATCTATCCTTTCTTTATATCTAAAGTCCTTTCACGTACAGTTTCTTAGAGTACCCCTCCTAGTATAGATGATCTACAAGACTTCCCCCCTTTCTCCCTTTGACCATGTTTTAGTTTTTTAAATTTTCTTTTGTCCCCTTTCTCCCCTCTTCGGATTCCGCCCAGTTTTGCAACTTATTCTTTCATCCTCTAATTTTTCTACTTTTTTCCCTTTGCCCCACACCTCTTTTCGCATTAGAAGCCCCACACCCCCCACTGAACAAAAGATAGTCCCCCTTTTTGCGTAGAACAATTTTTCTGGACTGCGCCCCCTCTCATTTTACGGCTTGTTATAGTTTTTGTAAGTCCTTTTTTTTTTGTGTATCACTTATCCCCTGTTTTGCTTCTCTTTATCCTAGGCTTTTGCGTTTTGTTTTTCTGTAGAGAGCCGTGTGATTCTTGGAATCCGACCATCTTTTTATTAGACAGAGCCTCATTATTCACCCAGACCCCCCTATTGTCCATATACTATGAAATGATATAGATGACTCAATGTGTCACTCATCTCTCTGGTTACTATCCCCTCTTTTCCACTTAAGTTTTTGAGAATCTTTTTCCACCCCTCGCCGAATCTCCCCCCCTCTGTTTATAAGAGTTTCTTAATTATTAGCCGGAACCACCTCCTTCGTTGAGTTCCTCTCATCATTATTCACCCACCGCTCTTCGCACCCCCTTCCTCTCTTGGGTTAATTTTACCATGGACCCCCCGTGTTTTCATAAACCCCCCCCGATTGTTTTTCAAAACATTTACAAAAAATGGCTGTTTCCTTTCTCCTTCATGATGGCATTCTTGGTTTCCCACCTCCTCACCTCCTGTTCCCCCGAATTCCCCCTACAACTCCCCCCCATTTCTATGGTAAAATAATAACGCATAATACCTTGCCCCGTGTTATACGCTTCACACCGCCGACCATCTATAGAACCACATCTCTCTTTTTCATTGTCTTCGTAAAAGGTTTATCACCCCCCTTGTCCCTTTATATTGACTTTCTCCTCTGATGCGTTTATTTTGTATTTCCCCCCCCCCTGGTTTTGAAAGCCAATCCTTGAAGTAAACCTTCTTTTCTCGGAATAAACAAATGAACTTCATACCTCTCTCCAGGTGGCCAAACGACAAAGCTTCCAAAATGGCCCCCCATCTAGTAGTCCGTGCCTGGCCTTTTCACCCCTCCCAACTATCCTTCTAATTAAATACCATTGTTTTTAACAGATTTGGTTATAATTTTCTTTAGTTACTGCCCCGAACGATAGACTATTTTTATTTTAATCATTAGTTTTCGCTTCCTTTTCACATTGAACTCCTCATTTCATTCGGCTTCTTTTTCCCCTCCTCTCTTTTCTAGCTGAGGCCCATTCCACAATTTAATATTATGCACTATGGCCGTATAAAATAGATCCCTCTCCAATGTCATATGTTTGACTTTGTCATACCTTAAATAATTACTACCCACCCTTCCCCCCCCACCACCGGAATTTATTCGTCCACATGCCTGGTGCATTTGCACCTTTTCATCCTAGCCAGCATGACTTTTTTTTTTATGTTTTTTTCTATCTGTCTCTTTTCTTCTTTTTAGTGTGCTTTGATCTTTTATGTTTACGTAATTGTCGTCCTCGCTTCTGCGTGTGATTCCCTCTTTTTTTTTTTTTTTCCCACCACTCAACCACATACCTGCACACCCTATGTCTTCCCCTCCCACAATGATACCTTCATCTCCCCCAGTTGTGTCACATAGGTTAGTCCCCGTTCCCAGACCCTGTAATTTTCCCCTGTTTCTGTATTCTTGTTCTGAATTTTTTATTAGGAATTCGGGTTTGTTCTTATTTCTTTTTTTGTTGAATATGACCCTTATTATTCCCTTCACCCCCAGTCGTTTCCCCTTCCCGCTCTTCTTTTTGTATGTTTTTTTTTTCCCAACAATTTGTGTCATCGATCGAGGGTTTACGCCCCGCCCCACGAGATGACAGGGTTAATAACCCCTCTTGCGAGGGTATTTCAAATGACGCCCCTCCTATATCTTACTCCCTCACTTCTTGTTCTCTCTCTGATCTCTCCCTTGTCTCTGCAAATCCACAGTTTCCTTCTTCATGGAGTGGGTGTAGCCTTTTCTCTTCATTTGCCCAACAAGGAGCAGGCACTTTGAATTTAAGATTCTGCTCCCCCTTCCTTCTATCCCTAGCCCCCTTGAGATATCGATCCAGCGTTGCCACTTTGCTTTTTTTATGCCTTCTTCTCCCCCCTTGACTTATGGCCCTTTCTCCCCCCCCATGCAACTCTCCTGCACGCACCCCACTTTTTTTCAAACCCCCAATCAACCGGTCCTATACGACCAACTAAATCTTCCCCTTGTGCCCCCTCCCCCGGACAGTCATCTGCCAGTCTCTTTCAGAAGGCTGTTCCTCCTTTTTTCTCCCCACGCCACTTTTTGTTCCCCTTTATCCCCCCGCAAACAAGTTGGGTATGTTCCCCACGACCTGCCTGAACATAAATGATGCCTTTTTTTGGACCATTTCTGTGTCCCTTCGTTAACCCAAATTTCTTATTTCCCCCCCTACCATTCTCCCCCCCCCCCCCTGCAATCAGTTCCCTTTTTTCTTCGACTTGATCCTCTATCTTTGTACTTTTCCTCTTAATATCTTTCTGAGTATCCCCCTCTTTGGTTTTTACTCCACTTTATTCTACCTAATACGTCATACGTCTCTCTTTTTTCCCCTTAACCGATATGAATATGTGTCCTGACCTTCCACTTTTCTTGAACCTTTACATTTTTAGTTCCCTTCACAGTTTCCTTAAAGTTTCCCCTCTTACACCTGTAGCATCCAATCCCTCCCCGGCCCTTTTATAACCCTGTCTCCGACCTGTGTCCCCCTCCTGGATGCTTTAGCTTCTAATCGCCCTTTTCGAGGTGGGTCCTGTCCCCATCCCCTCCCCCCCTTTTGCAAACAGTTTCACCTCCTTCCTCCCCCAGACCCCGGACGGAGCATCCTTCTTTCCCAGTAAATCAACGTTATTTTTAATTATTGTCTTTGACCTCCCTTCTGTCATACCTGTTTCTTTCACCTGTATTCTATTATGTGCTTCAGTTTCTTCTTCCTTTTTTTCTTCGTCCCCTTTTTTCTTCGTGGAGACCTGTTCCTTTTCTCCTTTGTGTCTAAAAAGATGAGCTACGTTTTCTCCCCCAGTCATCGAAAGAGTCTCCGTTTTTAATAGAGTCCCACAAACCTCCCCTTCTAGAGGAGTTGATTTATCACCCTCCCTCCTGCTCCCCTTCATTTTTTTGTTTTTTTTACTGCTTATGATTCCTTAAGAGCCTCTAATCTTATTATATTTGGGTTTTCATTCGGTGTACTTGCGACTATATGTCCGACTTTTACCCATATCAATATCCTTTTCCATCATAATAACCGTTCACCACATGTCCGTCCTTCACCCCCCCCCTTGTTCTAATTTTCATTCCCTTAAATGAAGGTTAACCAGACGTTTTAACAATTACGAAATAATATCTCACTTGAAGGTCTTCTTTCACCTTCTTTTCCTTCGAAGTCATTTGAGGAATTTTTTTCCACACCCCGGGACACTCAAGGTTATCCCATCCATTTTTCCCTGTTGCATTCTCTGCATCTTTGAGATGTTGCTTTTTCTGCAACGTGTGATCTGGCTCGGCTCTTGTCAACCAATGTGGACAACTTGGCTGAACATGACACCCACTTATTTTTTACCGCTTCTGCTCTCTTTCTCCGCAGGCTGACAATCCCTCTATTGCCCTTTTCTTCACCCTTGCACTCACTTTTCCAGCATTTAAGATAAACGTGGCTTTATTTCCTATATTGGTGTTGCCCCGAAATTTTCCTTTACCAATGTGGCTCCAATTTGTGCGTTGTTTTTCCCCGGCTTCCCCCCTTGACAGCGTTAATGATTTGCTCGTTGTCGCCATTGTTTTGACCCCCCATAGTTCCCCTTATATCTTCGTTTTCTTTTTGTTCTTCCTTCCTCCCCCTGTCTCTATCATCTATCTTGTCTCTATATTAGTCTCTCAGCCTATCTATCTCTTCTCCCCTTTGATGAAGTCAATAAAGCCCGAGCCTTTTTCTATTCGTTTTTGTTCCCCTTTTCGAACTATCCCATTATTTCTTCATTTTCGAACTTGACCCACCATTACTAGCAGTGCCCTAGATAGTCTGGCCCGGTGCTTCCCATTTTCATACTTTTCGGTTCTTTTTTCCAAAAACCTGTCAAACCCCCAGAACTTCATATCGACTTTTTCTCTTCCTTTCGATCTTTGTTTCGCCTTCCAATGACATTTTGTGATTGCGGCCGAGTTTCGCAGTTGTTTTGTTTTTTCTCAAGCTCCGTAGTAAGTTCCCCCTTATTCAAACACCACCCCACCTTGTTTTTTTCTCCCCCCCCCGAGCACTTCTGTCGCCTTCCCGTCTCCCCCCTCCTCAGGCGAGACTGGTTCTGTTTTTTGTCCCCTCCCTTTATCTGTCACCCTCACCCCGGCGGTTGTGTCTTCTGAATTACACCCCTCTCCCCGATATGCTAATATAGTCCCTTTTTTCTGTTGTCATTTTTTTTTTAGCCTGTCCTTTTTCTTTCTCTTGCACGTCTGTTCAGTTTAGGTCCAACTCCTTTTTCTACACACTCTAATCTTCCTGATGGTTGGCCCACATGTCCGCCTCGGTATCTTGAGGGTAAGTCACAAGCCACACTGCTCGGCGTCTTTGTTGATTGTCCCCTGCTTTGAGTTTTTCCGTGCCACACCATGTTTTACTTTTCTGTATACCAGTTAAGCCCCTCACACACCGTTCTCCTGTTTGTGAACCAGAGCACCCTTCCGATATTCCCGCGGACCAGTCAATGTCACCATGCGCACTCCCGCCCGAGACAGTGAACACCCCCATCACTTTCCCCACGCCTCATCCTGGACGAGATTTCGCAATCCTTCTCCCTCCAACATTTATACAACGACTAGGTCGACTACACACCCTGACACTAATCCTATTTCTCTCCTCTTTCAGATCAGGCCTCCTTTTTTTCCCACAGTGATTTCTCCTCAAACTCTCTCAGTTCGATGTGCAGTATGGTGAAGCACTGTATTGTCGCCTCTTCCTTTTTTTCCCTAGATCAACCCCCCTTGGACTCACAGTTTTTCGACTTATCCTCCCTTCTCTGTATTCTATTCATTATGCAACACCACGAGACACTTTCCCACGTTGCCTCTCCACACTTCAAGTGAGTGATACCCCCCCTCTTGACACTTATTCTTGCTCTGCGACCTAAGTTGCAAATCCCCCTTATGAGAATGCAAAACATTTTTTTTCAAAATAGGGTAGAATTTACTCCTCCCTCCACATTTCCATCTATTATTTCATTTTTCTTTAGTTTAGTTTATTATTCTTTTCCCAAGTGCATATTCTTTCCCTTTCCTCTTTCTTTTTTCCCCGCTCCTTTTTTTTTTGATCGCTGAAATTGTTTAAATAATGATGCACTAGACTTTTCCCTCATCCCTGATAAAGATAACCCAATGCACTCGAGATCTTAATATGAAATTTTCCAACGCCTCCTACAATACGACCTATGTGAACAATGAACCTTAATTCTCAATTAGGTTTGAGTTGCCCCTTTTCTTCTCTATACCTATTTTCTTTTTCCTATTTCGTTTTCTTCTTATTCTTCAGTTTTTTGCTTGTTCTAGAAACTATTTTTTTTTGTGACTCTTTCTCGGCTTCCCATGGGCCTCACTATCACAATCCAACTTTACCTGACAAACAATATCTAATCACCCCCCCCTCCCACAATGCTATTCCTTAGGACCACACGCATTGTTTTTCCCCAGTTTTTTTCAATCTCCTCTCCCCCATTTTTCTTCTTATGTTATAGAGAATTTTTTAGGTCCTTTTGGTGGTCCCTGCGGTTCGTGAGTGTGGACGACATGAATTCATCAGTCCCCCCCCTTCCATTTTGATTTTTTACAATTGTCCCTACCTCCTCTTGAACTCCTATTTTTCCCCCCCCCTGGTTTCCTTTTGAAACCGATAGAGGTTCTTTAAACCTCAATCTCTTATTTAAAATACATATCGCTCTAATACCGTCGAGGTTCTTCACCACAGAATTATCCCTCTTCTCGAAATTCTGTTCTGTCTGGTGTGTCCTACCCTTTCATGGCCCCCACACAACGTTTCTTTTTGATAACGATCTCGTCCCCCCTAATCACTCTTTGAGAGATCCCTGCCCCTTTTTCTGGAGATATGGGTTTTTAGGAGTGCTCCTCTTAGTCACCCCCCCCCCCCCCCAGAAATTTCCCCATCAAAGCAAATCACCTCCAAGTATCACCTAGACACAACCCACCAAGTTCCTTTCCCTTCTAGCCCAAACATCGACATGTCCTCTTTCCAATGGTTCTCTTTGTTTTTTCCCCTTTTTTTTTTGAAATGATCGCCCCCCCCACCTGGTATGGACACATTATACCTGATGGCTTTAAATCAAAGTTTATCCACCCCCACATATAGATTTGCAAAATAACCTTCAAAAACATGCACTCCTTTCCATTTTGTTCTTCTTCCGGATTCTTAGAGGGCGACTACTTACCTCTTTCTCTATATTATACTAATTTATCTCTCTGATATATAAGCTTCCCTGGGAAGGACACTTTCCTTTCCCCATTCTTCAAATTACGGGCACACAGTCCTTCAAGGTCCCCAATTTTCAAATAAATGACTTTTAGAATTATGTTGACCCCCTTCCCTATAGGTTCGGGGCTTCTTTTAGAGTTAAAAAATTCATTTTTCATTTCGCCAATTTAAAAGTGTTACCAACTTCATGTTGCTCCCAAACCCCAAGACTGTGCTCTCTCTATTCATAGGAGGATCGTTTTGAATTAATCATACTTAGAACACCTTGTCTGCTCCCCTTTTCTATTATTTTTTACTTTTCAACTTTTCCCTTCATGGTTATCGCCATGTTGTGTTATAATGTTTCCGTCTTTGATCCTTCCCCCAATTCATCTGTTGAAAGTCATCATCCCCTTTCCCTGAAATATGCCCCAACTTTTCCCCCCCCCATCCACTATAAGAGAGGCTATTCCTCTACCCATTTTCTCCTCCTGTTTTGTTGTAGATCCTTCTCTTCTAATAGACTCTCATATTTATTTTTTTGTCTTTCTTTATTGCTTTTTTTGTATTTCCTCTTCCCAACCCCCCCTTCATTTTTTGCCACCTGATCCACATTTAACGTCCTTGCAACCAGTTTAGAACACCCCTGGCGACCCCCCTCCTTTCCCCCCACCTTCATGAGGAACGTTATAAAGTACCACCTAAGATCCCCAATTTATCTTTTTTTCCCCAGTTTCTCCTGATTTTTTTCCATTCACAAACTAAGGTCCACCCTTATTTGAATTAAGATGCTACAGTTTTTGTTGTTTCTTTCCGGTGGGTTCAACCCCACTTTTTGGCCCCCCTCTTTTTACCCTTATTTTACCATTTCTCCTCTCAGCCTCGAACCTCCTATCTCGTCTGAATTTTCCCCCAACTAGGTTACTTTTCAACCCCCCCTTATTGATGTCATTTCTTTTGTCAATTCTTGAACGTTCCCCCTTAAATTAATTCATAGTGGCTCGTTTGTCCATTCCCAATCCCTTCCCCTCTAGTATATATCTCTATTATAACTACTCTATCTATACTATATATATATTAGTATCTCTCTTTTTGGTCCTGATCCAGAAAATGCCAGTGAGATGCATGTTTTTGTCCTTATTTTTTTCAAAATATTTTCTTCCTTGCGAAAGTGGACCACCCCCATATTTGCTTTGTCTCCTTTATCCCTTTTTGTCCTCCCTTTCGTATTTTCCCCCCCAAAGTGACCCCACCCCCCATATCCACTTTTCCATTAGGCACATCGATTTTTTCCATTACCTCCCTTTGTTGTGTTATTTTTCTTTCTTTTTGCGGCTTTGTTTGTTTTTTTACGCTTCTCTTTGAACTCATTATCCCAACCCTAGAATGAAAACACTGCATGAATCTCCTTCTATCTTTTTCGCCATATCCCGTTCTTTTCCCCCCCCCTCAGATTTGTGTGCCATGAATGGTAGGGCTTCCCCCCACCCATAGAAGACACATAGACAAACCTTTCTTTTGAGATCTCTCCTTTTTTTTTCCCCTGGGGGGGACTGATTTATTCCCTCTCGTTACTTCCACCGTCTTTTTTAACCCGACCCCTGATAGTTCCGGGAATTTAAACCTGGATCTTTTGGTTAACCCCCCTCTCCTCTTCCCAATTTTCCACCAATCATCCCCCAAATTCCTTTCCTTAATAAGTTGAATTACGGCCTTACCACCACCCCCCCTCCTCCCCCCTCATTCCCCCGAAATCCCCAAAACCCCACATAATAAAACCACCCTCCCCTGTACTACTATTTTTCACCAATTACCCCCCCTCTTTTCCACCCCCATGGGGTCCATGAACCCGTTTATCATTGTGTTATTTTTTAGATGTTCCTTTTCTGAATTGGAGTTTTCCCTTGATCACAATGGACAGCTCAGCGTCGAATTCCCTCTTTTTTTTTATCCCCCTGCAACACGGCTCAAAGATTCCCTTCTCGAAAACTCTTCCTCCAAAAAATCCACTTTAGATGGAGCGATTTTCCCCCCAGTTTGTTTCCCCATCAAACGAGATTAAGAATAAATTCCATTCCGGCTACCTTCCCAGTTATGCTCTCTTCAAGATATATAATTTATCCAGGGATCTTTTCCTTTTCTTTTTCATAGTCTATCTCCCCCCACTTTATCCTCCCTCCTTTTTTGTTGAGATTTTAAATTGAAATACTCCTTTTGAAACTATCCCACTAGATCACTAGGTCCCCTGCCAGTCCTCTTCTTACATGTTCTTCAACTCCCCCCCTTATACCCATATTGTGAACCCCTTCCTCCATACCAAATCAGTTTCTTTCACCCTTCCCATTCTTTACCGCTTTTTTTTTCTCTTCGTTTTATCCTTTTCTCTGATCTGCCAGTTTTTCTTTGATTCCTAGCAACCTTCCCCCCCCGGAGCGGGCTTCCCATTGTTATCACTTCAACCATCCCCTTTTCCCCACACTATTCCTCCCCCCCCTACCCATTTCCATTTTCCTTAGACCACACTGCACTTGTCAACTCGGTTAGTCAAATGTGACCCCCCTAGCTAAACGGGTCTTTCTTATCTTATAGGTTCAATTTTGTTCTTCTCGTTGGTTTTCCCCAAAATTTTGTTCTGGTTCGTTTGTCCTGACTTCCGTCCTTTCCCTATTCCCCCCTGCCTGTTTTTATTCTTTTTTTACAAACATTTTCCTACACGATTGGTTTAATTAACCCTCGATCCAGGGTTAACCCCCTCGTACTCTTTTTTACACCCCTCAATCGACGTCTTAAGACCTTTCCTCTTAATCTTCTGGGTCTTGACCCCTTTCTAGAAGTATCCATCTTTAGACCCAAATTCCCTTGTCTGCGAGGTTTTTTAAGCCACCCCATTCCCCCCCCCATGTTCTCCTTCAACCGACTCGCTTCCCCTCCTCTCCCTAATATCCTGCATTTTTTGGCATTCCATAGTGGGTTTTTTAGACCTTATCCCCCCCACTTAAGCTTTACCCACAACATCACTCCCCTCATACCAGAAAAACCCTTGTTCATATTTCCCCCCCAACGTCCTGTAAATGCATCTCCCCCCCCCCACACATTGACCTACTTGCAACAAGGGTATATTGGTTTTCCCCGTTTTTGACCAACCCGCTCAACCCCTTTTTTTTGATTTGCCCACCAGTTAAAATTGATTTCTGACATTTTTTTTTTTTCCCCCAACCTTGGTCACCTTTCCCCTAATTTACCTAATTGTTTATATTGTCCCCCCCCATAGGCAAACCCCCCAACATGCTATCACAGTGCTTTTGGATTCTTTTTTTTTCCTCCTCTTATATATATCTCTATATATCTCCCCTATCTCTATTAATCTATATATATATATCAGATTGCCTTATTTTTGGAATGGAAGAGCCCCATGATCCCCCAATGTTACATTTCCACTACCTTGAACCCTTCAACCCCCCCCCTTTCCCCACATATCTTTTTTTTTAATTCTGTACTCAAGTTTTTCCGTCAATCCTTTTTCGGCGCTCCCGATCTTTTCAAAACTTAGTTTTCATCGCCACAGTTTTTTAAACAAATTTTTCCCACCGTCATGCTCCCCCCCCTCTTTCTCCCTGATTCCTCTAGGCTGAGACAGTCCTGTTTTTCAACTCCCCCTCTAGAACCATTTCCTAATAAATTTCCTCCTTTCCTTTTTTCCTTTAACCCCTTCTTAGGTTTATTAGTTTCCATGTTTTTTATTTTTTTTGTGTTCAGGGGATACGTACCAACCCCCTTGACAGACTATTCTCTTCCCACAGAACTTGATTACAAATATGCCCCCCCCCCCTAATATGCTCTTTTATTAAGATAGTTAAACAT
>Ga0179593_1373764_pt1 | contig 14918 bp, 18 predicted proteins | sample CZODoug2_1_08_16_FD_185931 | JGI IMG/M metagenome (GOLD analysis project Ga0179593, IMG submission 185931) | Vadose zone soil fungal communities from Angelo Coast Range Reserve, California, USA - CZODoug2_1_08_16fungal (PacBio error correction) | ecosystem: Environmental > Terrestrial > Soil >... | reverse complement strand
TCTGAGGCGATTAGGAGGTTGGGCATCCCGGCTGTTGACTCTTTTTTCCCCTCTCCCCCCTGGTTGGCGTACGTCCATAATCTGCCCAAGCTTCTCACTTTTCCCTCCTCGACGAGATTGTCTTCAGTTCTTCCTTTTACAAAGTCTTAGGAGCCCCGGGCAATTGACGCTTCTTGCAGGACTGGCGCCCCTACTTTACCTTTTTACAAAGCCGTCATCTTTGACTATTTCAGACTCCCTTTTTTTTTTTTCTTCTTTCTCCCTCGGAAGGTGACAGGTCCTTATTCTTTCGTTTTTTAAAGGCGGTTGCTTTTCCACACGGTCCTCCATTTGACTCATCCCCTTCTCGTCTCTACTCGTCCTTTCCTCGACTTCTTTACTCCGGGTTTCTTCTTGGTTTTTTTTCTTCCCTCGATTCCTGTTTCAACTTTGCCCACCCAACGGCTTCCGGGGCTGAAGGGTACACAACTGTAGCAGCGGGCCACCCGGTTTTTTGTTTCTTTTTTTTTCTGGCGCAAACCGCTATTTAGTCAGTTTTCTCCCGTCCGCCTTTTCCCCCCCTATTTGAAGATACCCCCCCTCTATGGTTGTTTGTCGCCCCTGTTGTGAGGTTTGTCAATTAGGGGGACTTCCACTTTTTTCTTCTGTTTGCTGTGGTTGCCCGCTTCCAGTAATGTCCCCGTTCAATGCCTCCCCCCTGTGGAGGGGGCGTCCCCTCTGTTACCAGACTTTGGTTCGTGATTGACTGTTTTTTCTTCGAGGGGGTAAGTCAGTTGTTGAGTAGTGAGGATGAACCCGGAGACACCCTCGGTTCTCTCCCTCTTTTTTTAGTCAGAGCCCTTCTTGCCCGGCCCCAGCTTTTTTTTCTTTTTCCCGTCCAGCAAACGGGTATACTCGGTTCACCCGACTTTTTACGGGGAGTTGATTTTTACCGGAATTGCCAGCGGGTCCTAATTCGTCCCCCCCCCCCACTCCACCCCTCAACTGTCTACTTACCATTCCCCCCTTCCTTGCCCACCCACCACAACAACGCGGGTATGTCACTGCTTGTGGGAGGTACAGAGTCTGCTTCTTCCGGATTCGGCCGAAACAGCCCTTTCCTCCATCGCTGCCCTGGAAATGGTGAACCCGCTGTGTCCGGGGGGTTTGTTTTTTTCTTTTAGGTTGAGAATAGTGCTTGGGACAACCTGGGGGAAACCGTTCCTTTTAACCCCCTGCTTTTTTTTTTTGGACCCTCCGTTGACCCAACCCTTCTATTCTGGTTTTCCCCTCCTCTTTTCTGAAGCCTTTCCTGAAGGTCGAAATCACCCTTTTTTTTTTTTTTTTTTTTGTCTAGGAGCCCCGGATCTTTTGGTTGAGCGGCATTTGTCTCTCTCGCCCTTGTGGACTCCTTGTCCTTTGCCATCCTTTCCCCCTTTGGCTGAAATGTCTGGTGTCAGCCTGACCCCCCACCCTTTCCCATTTCCCACAAGATGGGAGTGCAGGCTTACCCTTTTTCCGGTTGTGCAGTAAGGCTCCTGGCAACCTGTTGTTCCTTTTCGTTTTTTCCCCCCGCGAGAAGTGGTTTGAGGGCGCTCGCTTTCTTTGAAACGTCCCAAACTGACCCTTGCTTGCTTTTTTGGTTTTTGGCACCTCGGGTTTCTGTTTCTCCCCTTTTTTTTTTTTTTGGCCCCTGGGAAAAGTTAGACTCATGCGTCGGGCTTTTTGCTTTATTGACATTGGTGCTCAGCAAAAAAGGACACTTGCTATCCTTAGTTTTTTTCGTTTTTCTTTGCCCCCTCAACCCCGTGAACGGCCTTTTTCTACTTGCCTCTTTTTACTCTCCCCCCAAGGGGTCCTGGATCGAAGGCCACCGGTTGTCTTTTCTCCCTTCCAGATTGAAATCGTTAATGGGACGGCGTATCCCCCCAGATTCTCCCTTTTCGACCTTTTTGGGGGTTAAAGTCCTTTTTTTCGCTTTGATTTGTCCTTTTACTTTTCCTTGATGTCCCAGCCAAGCGCATTTCCGCTCCCCCAGAGGAAGGAACCCCAAAGGCGGAGTGTGTTCCGTCCTCCCTACGTTGCCCCCTTTTTGTTTCTTTTCCCCTAGGGCCTCCCCACCCTTTAAACGAAGCCCACTTGCTCCAGACGGATTGGGAACGCTCGCCTTTCGACCCCCTTTTTTTTTTTTCCATTCTTATCCCTTCTCCTACCTCTACTGACTTTTTTTAGCAAGGAGGTGGTTTGGCTGGGCTGTTTTTTTTTCTTTTTGCTTCTCTTCCCGCGGTCCGTTACTTTCTTTTTTTTTTTTTAACCTTCGTGACGATGAGGTTCCCCCCTCGATGTTGGTTTTCCCAAATCATCCGGGGATGCCTGTTCTTTTTAATTTTGTTCTCTTTCCTTTTGTACTTTTTTCTTCCCCCTTTTTTCCCCCCCAGAGCCTTGGTCCGGTCCTTCGTCCCCTTCAAACGACCCAACATTCTTGATCACTTGCGATTTTTTTGCTTCCCCTCTGTTTTCTACTGGCTTGAAATCTTGGTTCCCAGAAACCACAGTTATTCGACTGCTATCGCTTTTGTCTGTCCCTTCAACTTGTTCCCCCTTTTCGGACAGGCAGTTGTTCCCTTCTTTCTTAAAATAGACCCAACCGGGGGCCAACGGCAACTGTGTGTGCCAGAGTGAAATCCCTTTTTTTTTTTTTTCTTCTCTTCCTTTATTTCTGGCAAAAGAGAAAACCACATTCCTACTGTTCAACCTTTCGATACGCCTCTTTTTCCGAGTCCACAATTTTGACTTGCACCCACTTGTAAGAACCCTGGACAGCACGAGAAAAACTTTTATCTCTTCACCCTTCTCCACGAGGTACTTTTACCCCTTGTTTTGCGTTCACCGTCTTTCATTGGATTGTTCTTTTTCCCCTTCTGTTAAAAGTATGCACTTCCTATTTTCCGCTCCACCTCCCCATCCCCTGCTCAGAAGCCCTTCGGTAACCAAACCGCCTACCGTTTCTTGATGGGCTTTTCGGCCGTGTACGGGCGGCTTTTTTTTACTCACCTTTCCCCCTTTTCTTTTGACTGGGGTTAGGAGTCCTACGAAACACCGTCCGTCCCCGTTTCTGTTAATGAATGTTGTCCAGGTTCAGGAACTATGATCTTATCCCTGTTTGGTACATCCTCGCACAGGTTTTGGTTGCTTTCTCCCCTCCCCCCCCTCGTTTCCCTCTGAGGTAAAAAGAGTGCAAAGTCTGCACTCAGTCCCCTTCCACCTTGTCCCCCCCATCTCCCTCCGATTTAGCTTTTTTTTGGGGATGTTTATGCGCGGCCCACCCGTGACGTTTCCATATTTGTCTTTTTTTCGAAACGATAATCCCGTACACTAGGTTACCCTACACTCTTTTTTTTTGAAAGCCCATTTGGTCGTGGCCGGGTCCACCCGCTGCTTTCTTCATCAGAATGCATGAAGTTTTCCTTTTCATTTCTTCGGTTGTCTACGGTGAACGGATAGAAAACTGGTACTAGACTCCCCTCGCCGCGAGAAGCATTTTACAAGGTCCCTTCCCCCAGAACCCTTTTCTCTTTTCCTCTTATACGTTTTTTTTCTTTTTATAGATCTTTGGTTTGGACTTTTTGGACCCCTACTTGAGCAAGGGTGAATCGTTTTATTTTAGGTCTCCGTTTGGTCCTCGTCTTCCGATAAACTCATGATTGGCATTTTTCGCGTATCTCATTTTCAGCTCTTTTTTTTTTTTTTTTTACCCCCGGCAGGTGGATGCGTGGTCCCCCTTTTCCTTTTCCGCGGTTTCCCAAGGAAAGGTGTTTTCTTTCATCTTTAACAATTGGGTGTAGGACTTTCTTTTCCTTTTTTTCAAATTCCATTTGCACTGTGCTGAGTCCCCGGGGGAATCCGTGCCCCTTTTGCATTCCACCCCCCTCACCCCTCCTTAGTCCGGAGAAACCACCATTTTCTTGGGATCGTGTGAGGTCTGGATACGCTTTTCGATTTTCTTTTTTTTTCTTTTCTTTTTGACCTCGTATTCTTCCCTTTTTTCTGTCCCATTGATGGACACAGTGGCCCCGCTTTTCGTATTCCTGGAATGGATTACAGGCGGTGCAGTTGTTCTTGTCAACGGTTGGCATGGGCAACTTCCCTTCGTTTTTTCTTTGGTCGCCGGTCTTCGCACCCCCTTTCTTATTTAAGTAGGGTGTCTGGGTGTCTCTCTTTTTTTGTGAACCTTGCTATTTTTCCCCATTTTCCTTTTTTGCGTGTTGAACCCACCTAACTTCCCTTCGATTTGCTGGGCGTGTTGGTTTTTTTTTGATGAGTGGGTTTTCAGTTTACCTACCTTTCCTTTTTTTTCGTTCCCCTCCTTTCTATTTGTTCAAATTTCCCAGTCCGTTTTTTTTCTTTCGAACCCATTTACCCTTTACCCCTGCTCCCCCCCCTTTGTTGAGAACCTTTGTGAGGACTTTTTTTTGTGGCTTCTTGTTTAGCTGCCCTCCTTGGTTTTTTTTCCTTTTTTTCCGCGGCGTTTTCGCCCTGAGTCTCCCGGTGCTTTTTTATTTCGTCGAGTCAGTCGGTTTGCCCCTCTCTCCTCCTCACATAGATGTTTAAAACGTGGCTTTTCTGAGCATTGCGTTTTTGGCTTGTTGGTCGATGTTTCTTGCCATTGTGGGGAAGTACCCTTACCGTTTTAAGAGCGTTACACAACCATTCTGTTTTTTACGTTTCCATTTTTTCCCTCCTCTCCTTTTTTCAGGTAGCGTGTGAAGATTGGGGCGGCCCCAACCTGTCCCTTCCTTTTTTTTACGGGATAGGTTTACCGCCCCCCCGTTTCGAAGTTCTTTCTTCGTCAATGACGGATTTCATTTTTTTGTGCTTGTCGGTGTGAATGATCGTTTTTCCCCTTACGCTGGTTCCGTTTCCTCCTTTTTTTGAAGGTGAATTCTCTGAAGTTTACCTCCCGGTTTCCTCAATAATCGGTTGGCCGTCTACTTCATCTCTCAGAAGTTCTCATCCCGTAAGCCAGTTTTTTGAGGCCAAGCTCGTCAGTTGCCTTTTCTTTCTGATCATGCCAACTTCCTCCCCCCAACCTGTTGATAAAAACTTTGATTCTCGAGTCTCTCTTTTTAAGCGGGGTTTCTCTGATTTTTTTGTACCCGTATGGTCTCCCTTGGGGTTTTTCGGTGATGTGCTGGCTCGGTTTTTGTTTTTTTCAAAAACCAGTTGTTCCCTTTCCCTTTTTGGAGGTTTCGAGGACACCCGCTCTTTTCTTCCTCTGCCTTTCTGACCTGGAAGAGTATGAGACTTTTTTTTTTTGGTCACGTGGGGGGATATCACTATTTTTGTCTTCCCAAGCCTCGTGTAGGTCTGGGTTTATTCAGGAGCTGGGGGGTGATCCCCAGCCTTTCCATTGCTCTGGCAAGGTCTTTGTCCGCCGACGGGCTGGTCCTGCGATTCCATGTTTTCTGTTGTTGCCCTTTCTCCTGTTTTAAGGATGACTGTTGACCGTTGAGTCATTCTACCCACTGTCCGTTTCCCGGTTGCGGTCCCATCTTCTTTGCTCCGACGTGAGCTTTGGGTCCGGGTTTTTGTTGGGTCTCCGCGGATCCCAGGACGATGAAATAGGCCCTTCATGTCCCTTCCCCGGTAAGACCCGAACTTTGCCGATTGATTTTTTTTTTTTCCCATTCCTTTTTAACGGTCAGTTCTTGCGTGTACCCCATTTCCTCCCCTCTCCTTTTTTTTTTGGGTTGCCCGCAACACAAATGATGCTGGGGATCTTTGTTTTACCCCCCCGGAGGGGAAGGATGTTCGGAATCGGTCCATTCCCCTTCCTCTAATCGGTACCATTAACAAATTATTTTTTTTTCTTGTGTTTTTCTTTTGTTGCTTAAAGCATTTATACACCTTTTTCGTCCTTCAGTTCTTGACACCATTGTAACACTTTTTAGGTTTTAAGCATTTACGGATATATGTCTTTCCCATTTTTTTCCCCCCCTTCGTTTTTTGTCACTTGGATCACTGGACTTTTTTTTGATTTAGTACCCTTGGATGTGTGAATGCCTTCCCTTCCCTTGTCTTTTCGGGAAGATCCTATCGAGATCTGTGGTCCTCCTCTCCCTTGTGGTTTCTAACCAGGCAGTTCTTTGTCCATCACCGGGTTCTAGATGTTGTTCCCCCCCCCTACAATGGTCAGGTTATCCATTCGGCTTTGCAGCTACGTTTCAATCTGGTTGGCCCCTTGGGAGGTTCTAAGTTCCGGTTTTTCTCCTCCTTCTTTTCGTAGTTTTATACCCAGCGGAACCATGGTTTCGCCTTTTTTTTTTAGTGTTTGACCTGGTCCGTTGATATGTTCGGCATGTCTGTCGGTTTGGAAGGTTGGGTGTCCCCCCCTTAGTCTGAAACCGCTGTCGGTTGTCTTTACACTCCCCCCTTTTCCCCTTTCAACTTCCCCGGTGCAAAAGGCGATACCGTTTTCTCACTTTTTGAGTTGCCCCGACACCGCTGGTCAGGCATGCCTTGACCAATCCCATGTTTCGTTTTCGGGGTTTATCCTCTTTTTTACGCAAGCGGAACTCACCCTGGACCCTTTTTTTTCTCCACCCATCCTCTCCACTTGGCACCTCTTTTCCCCCCCAAAAGGCAGGAATCACGGCTGGACGGGTTTTTCCTTACCATTTTTGTGTTGTTTCCCCATTGGAAGGAACGTCCCAGGCTTCCCCCCCAACTGCCCCAATTCCATTTGTTTTCGTTTTTTTGTTTCCCCCAACAAGAAGCTTGTGCTTCCCTCCAACCGACTGATTTTTTTCTTCCCCCACATAAAGGGTGTCTGGGGCGGGGCGTTTTTTCCCTGATTTTTCGTCTTTTTTCTTTTGCTTCTGTTGCTCCCCCAGAGGTTCTGAACTAAGGGTGGTCCCCCCGCTGCGACTTTGTACCTTTCTTCCCACCCTTTTAGTGGGGACGGTTTTTGGTTTTTTGCCCCCGTCTTTATGGTTTTAGTTCCCCTCCAGCGGCCTTCAACCCTTGGAGCTCTTGGGAGTCTTCTTTTTTTTGCGTTCGACTACTCTTCTCCTCTCGGTTCTTTTTTTCTGGCGGACCGTGGAACAGATGGCCCCCCTTTCGTCCTAATTAACGGTCGACCTGCCCAGCAGGTCCTTCCCCTCCCCCTTGCCCCAAAGAAGTAATTGGGGTCTGCACTATCTCGAGTTCGGATTTCTCCTGTTTTCTTTTTAGTAGGAGGTGTTTGGTCCCTGTTTCTCGGTTTTTTTTTTTTTATACGCGAGGTTTCCAAGTGCCTCCCCTCCCCCCTTCTCGAGCGGTCTGGAAGACTTGAACGGACGCTTTTTTTCTTTTTGAAGTTTTTTTCTTAGTTTTAGAGAACCCCGCTTTTTTTTTTCATTTCTCCCCCTTCCACCTATTGCCGCCGCTATCCCTATATATTTTTCCTTGTGTCTAGAGCCTTTGCGGCGTCGATTTGAGGCGGGTTCAAGCCTGCTGTTTTTCCTTCTCCACCCGGGCCTTTTTTTCCCCGTCATAAAGGTTTTTCTTTTTGCAAGTAGTGTCTCATCTCACCGATGAGCGGGCGTCTCATGGACACTTGTCTAGGAGTACCTTTTTTTTTGGCCCCTAGGAAGCTGGAGCCGCGGACCTATGGACTTCTTGCCTCTTTCCCTTTTCTGATTCCCCCCCCAACGGGCGGTGGGGGTTTTTTTGATTACGAGTCCGGTCCTTTTCCCGGCACCGGGGCAAGAGTGGCTTTTCCGGTTTCGCGTCAGAGGAAAATGCCTCAATTCGAGTTCCATTCCGGTTTCCGCCGGGTTTCTCTTTCTCCTTTTTTTCTGTTTTTTCATCGACCACCTCAACATTGAACCCCCCTTTTCTTATTTTCTTCGGTTTTCCCACCGTCGCAAGCGGTCACAAGTGGAGTTCATTGAAATTTGGAGAAACTCGCTGATGGCCTTTTCTTGCGTCAACTAGGACCCTCGCCAAGTCTCTACTATTTGCCTGTTTTTTTTCAATGGATCACATACATCTCTTGTGTGCTTTTGCTTTTGGTCGCTGTTTGTTGTCCATAGGGTTACTTGTGCCCTTTTGATTTTTTTTGGGTTTTCAAGTTCCACCTTCTCATTTTTTTTCACGTTTTTTTTTCCACTGTCCGGGCCCCCGCACGATTGGCGTCCATTCCAAATTCTTGGGGATTGATATTTCTGTGGTGGTAAGTCCGTTTTCCCGTTGACTCTTTTTTCTTTTCTTAGCCCGGAGACTTACGTGCGGCCTTTTTCAGTTTTGATTGCCTTTTTGTTTCGTCCTCCCAAAACCACGTGAACGGGGTATCGCGGGTTCCACCGTTTTTTTTGTCTTTTTTGCCCTTCCACTTCACGGCCAGAGGTCCTCACCTTTGTTTGGATTCCCCACCCTAAACTTTCCCTTGGCGAAATGTCCGCCGCCCCCTCCCCCTCGTCCCATTTTTTTTTTTTTATTTCGCTTTTTTTCTGTCCCTCCGATTCATAGGAACCGTTGACTGACGGGAAACGGGACGGTTTTTTGGCCCTTTTCCCTTTCCACCGTTGGACACTCACCGGAGTGAGTTGCCTTGCTTTCTCCGTCCGTTTCAGGGAGGCAATTAGTGATGGAATGAACCTTTTTTTCCCTTTTTCCTTGACCATTTTTTTCCTCGGACCCCCGTTCCATATTTTTTTTTTCTTTGCCCCAAGCGCATTTTTTTTCCTTCATTCCCGATTTTACTTCCAAAGAGTTGTCGTTTTTTTTTCCTCTGGCCCTTTTTGTAATCGGCAAAGCCGCCTCTCATGCTTCTTTTCTTTACCTCCTGGGACAATAGTTTTTTTCATTTTTCCAAGGTTGATTTTAACCCTGCTGTTTTGTGACGTATTCCCCCCCTCTTTTCATAAACCGATGAATTGTGCCCTTGTCCGCCGGTTGGTAATAGGGTGCGGCTTTATTGACCCCCGGCTCTCCTCTTTTTTTTACGGGACAACGCAAGAGCCTGGGTTCTTTCCTCCTTTTCCGGTATGCTGCCACTTTTACAATGATTTTTTTCTTCTGGGCTCGGCATGGGCATGGCCCCCCCTTTTTTTCCTTTTTTTCCTTCTGAATGGCGGTTTTTTGAGGAGAATTGCACATGTTCGGCCCCTTCTTTCCCTTTTGCCTCCTTTCCCTTCTCCAGCAACCACCTGGACCTGTCCGGAAAGTTTGCGGGACCCTTCGCCCCCCAATCCTCATTTTTTTTCCTTTTCTTTTTCTGATTTTCTTTGCCATTTTTACTTTTCCCGGTGAAATTCGACCCCGCTGGTATCCTTTGGCCCCAAGTCGGTGTCTGGCTCTTGCCCCCTCCCAATTATACTGTCCAAGGTTTATCCCCACCCAAGTCTATCAATGTTCTCGAACTTCCCTTTCTGGGAGTACCCCTTTTTATCTCGCTTATCTTTTTTTGAACATTTTCTGGTGGCCACGCCATGCTCCCCCCCTCGACGGTAGAATAGAAACATCTAACTACCCAAGATCGGTGTGTGTCACAAGTGACCCCAATACCCTCTTCTTTTGTTCCCCTCCACTTTTTTTCACCACGTCTTCCTGAAACTTGAACTTTACCCCCCCTTTCTGGAGAACAACGGGAAACGTCTTTTCTTTTTTCAGCGCTACCCAATAGTTGCCTCTTTTTTCACCCCATCGTCCGACCCTCCCTCCTGAGGCAAGGGGTGGCGGAGCCTTTTTTTTGCGTTCTTTGTGAGGGATGCTGCGCCTTGTTTAACTTTGTTTTCTGGCCCGACGACTGGGTTTTTTCCCCGGTCGGAAGAGGTAGCTAAGATGATGCCCTCCATTTTAGGTATTTTTTTCCCTGAGGACTGAATTTCCTTGTGCCTATTTTTTTTTACTTCTGTTCTTTTACGCTAAGCTCCCCTTGGGCGTTTTCCTTTTGACTGTTTTGCAAAATATGAAAGTTGACTTGATTTACTTCTTTTCATTAAGATAACTTTGTTATCAGGTATTCATCATTTCGGGGATTTTTTTCACCCCCCTTGGGCGGAACTGATCTTCGCTTGTTTCTTACCCGTACTTTTTTTTTGACGATTTTTGTTCTGTCCCCCCGTGGTTCTTGTGAATTTCCCTGCATTTGCAGACCCCCCTTTTTCCCCTAAAAACCTCCAATTGAGCGCCAGGATTTTTTTCCAGGCATTTTGTGAGATTCTTTTGCCCGCGCAACACTCGCGTTCTTCCCTTTTTATAACTAGGATAACTGAAGCGCAGATTCACAACATTTTTTCCCCCCCTAGTGCCGCTAAACGGGACCCTTTCTTTTTTTCTCCTCCTCCGCCTCGGCACGCCAGTGAGCGTTTTATCGACCCTTACTCCTCTCCTTTCTTGTCAATAGGTTTCCGGCGCCCATTACTTCTTAACTCGCTCAGCGACCAACCTGACCCCTGGCCCATTATAGCCCTAATTCGGCAACAAAAAGTTCGAACCGTTCATTGATTTGTCGATCCTGGTTAAGGAGGCTTGGCCCGAACCCCCCTCATCCCCTTTCTTGCCTTGCTGTCCTGGTTTTGTTGGGCCTTTGCTTCCCATCCCAAGGACCGGAAGACGTTTCTTGTCCCTTGCCTTTGAAGGGCCTTGCAATTTGTTCTTTGCCCATCCCTGATAAGAAGGTTTCATTTCGCACAGCGGGGCAATTTTTTTCCCTACCCACCGCAAGTTGTACCTCCAGTCTTCCCCTGCGCAAATGCAAGTACTCAACAACCCCTCTTATCCCATTCCCACCCTCCCTCGAACCCTCGTGCAGCCGAGTTTCCTCCTGTTTTTTGGGTTCTTTCTTGGCGGCACTTTTTCCTGCATCCCCGTATCCGGCCCCATGTCGTTCTACCCACCAGATCACCCCTCCATTCCCCTCTTTTCCCCTCCCCACAGGGTCCTACTGTGGTGTTTTGGTCAGTGTAAAAGTGGCCTGAGGGGCTCCCAGCAACGGTTCCCCCTAAGTAAGAATACGCTCCGTTTTTCGTTTTTTTTTCGCTTCTCCCTTTTCCTCAGCCCTCCTCATAGTCCAGCTGCGCCTTCCCCTGTTCTTACCCTTTTATACCTGTGATATACTCTTTTTTCCCTCCCCCTTTTTTTTTTTTTTTGAGTTATCCTTGTTTCCTTTCCCCAACCCATGGCTTCTCATCTCGTTTTGATGTTCTTATGGATTTCCATTCAGTTGTGAGTGGTTTTCCCCTGACGAGAGTTGGCCTCCACATTTCTGGTCTCTTTTTTTGTTCCTTCCCAGAATGTTTTTTTTCCCCTGCTGCCCCCCACGTTTTCATGACAAGGTCCTGGTCCCCTCGTTACTTCAGTACTGAGTTTTCCTTTTTCAACCATTTAACTGGTCCGGAATTCCCGGTTGGCGTCCCCTTACGGGTTTTGCCGCGCCCAGACCCCCCCCGCACACCTCTTTACCCAAATCCGGCCCCCTATGCTTAGGTTTCCTTTTTTTTTTGTATTGTCTTACTCACGTCTTTTCTTTTTGTTCGTTTTTTTGACCCTCCCCTCTTTCCCCGGGCGGGTTGGGTTTTCAGGTGTCTTTCCCCCCTTTACCCCGTCGGGTCTATTCCCTGACAGTTGTCCTTTTTATTTTAGTTTGGAAGTGACTATGTCAACGGGCAGGGTTGACCTCCCTTTCTTTTTTTTGTATTTGTGGGAGTTTCTCAGCCTCCAGTGAGGATCCTGTAGGTTGGAGGTGTCCCCTACCCCGCCCGTACAATGATCCTTTCCTTCCTTTTTTTCTTTTCTCGGTGGTTTGGAAACCCCCCTTTTGTAAGCAATGGTGTATTTGGGGCGTTTTCTTTTGTTTCCTCGGGTCCTGGTGTTTTGACGGGTACCTTTGGTGGTTTTCCGGCTTCTGCAAACCTCCAAGTAGTCCCCCCTTTTTCTCCTAAAAACAATGTGTGGTTCCCCTTTTTTCTTGTCTTCCAGTGTTTACTTATCAGAAAGGTCTCTTTCGGGCGGCATTGTTTTTTCTACCCTGTTCTTCCAGCTTTTCCCTTGTGGACTCTGTTGAGCTTGGCGAGCCCCTTGAGGTATACCGTCCGGCCCTCTCAGCATCCTTTGGGACCCTCCTTTCGCCGAAAAAACTAGATTTTTTTTGGTCCCGTCTGTCTTGAGTTAGTTTTCCAAGGGGGGCTTTGAATTTGTTCATTTGCTCTTTCCAGGAACAGGAAAGTTCAAGACCGTTGCCCCCCCTTGCACGCAGTGACTCATCCACGCTTTTCCGTTCGCTCCCGGGGGGCCTTTTTTTGTGGCAACCCAAGCTTCTTTCTTCCTTGAGCAACAGGGGCTCTGGGACTTCCCTCCTGCAGTCGCATTGCAGGGCACCCTTATGGGGCTTTGCCTGGGAAGACCTTTTCGGGAACTTCCGCTGCTCTTTTAACGGCATCCGCCCTTTCCCCTCAGCGCAGGATTCAGTTTTTTTTTCCATCCCGCACTGCGGTTTTGTGTGAAGGTTTTTTACGCGGTTTTCCTCCAGGAGAACAGTTTCCTAGTCCCATAAGCTTTTTTTGACCCGCTGGTTCCAATGTGTCGGAAGCATCAATCCCCCATTTCCCACCTCGTGATTTCCCATTCCCCCCCATGCATTTTCGGGCTTTTTTTTTTTTGGTGGATGTTGGCTGGCCGATTGGATATCTTGTGGTTACTTATTCGAGCGGTTCCCCTTTTTCCAGTCCTTTTTCGCCTCTGTGGGCTTTTTCTTGGAAGGGGGCGGCGAGGGGGTGAAAAATTCCTTGTTCCGCGTTGGAGGGGCGGACACAACTTTGTTACTGCGTTTTTTTTTATCTTGACCGGGATTTAAGTGAGGATGCGATGGGGATGTCCCTCCCCCCCCCACGGGGGCAAGGGATTTATCTTTCAGTTGCTCGTGCTTTTCTTTTCACCTCTCAGTTGGGCGGTATTATCTTGTTTTTTTCTTTTGTGTGGGGTCCTTTTCCTTTGCCTTTTCGGATTTCAGTTGCCATCTTTGGTGACACGGATTTGTTCCCCGACGACCCTTGTCGGAGCTCCTTTGGCTTTGTTTCTTTTTTTTTGAACCTTTCTGTCTTGCCAATTTTGAAGGCAGAAAGGTTCGGCCACATTTTCTCCCTTTTTTTGTTGAATTTTTTGCGCCTTGCAAAGCATTTTTCGAAAGTGATCCGGTGTCAAGTGTTTTTTCTCTTTCTCGCCCACGTTTCTTATCAGGGCCTGGAATGCCAGTCTTTTTTTTGTTTTTCCACTTGTTTTACCCTATCCCCAGCAGGGAATCACCTTGTACTTGTTTTTCCAGATTTCCAGTTCACATGGATTAGCTTTTTTTCCCATTTTTTTTCTTTCCCGCTTGCATAGCGTGGAACGGACCCCCAGTGAGTGCGTCTGTTGTTGACGTTCTTTTTTCTCGTCGTGTCCTTTTTTTTACGCATACTGCCCCCGGATTCTTTTTTGTCTCCTGCATCCATAGGTGAGTCATTTTTTTAGTATTTCCCCCTTTTCTTAGACGAAAGTTGAAATTTACATTTGACCCCTTCTTCCCCTTTTTGGTACAGGCCGTAGATCCCCTCGGGATCGTCCCCCAAAGTTTAGGCGAACTACTTGTCTTTTCTTTTTTTCCTCCTTTTCCAGTCGACCCTGGAAAATGCCTTTCCCATGGCCCAGGTCGAGGGTTGTTGGTTCCGTTTCCCCCGATCCGAGTCTTTCCTGATTCCACAGCGACCTCTTTTTCCCCCCACCCACGACGTTAAAACTTGTTACCATTTTCACGGAGCGTTTGTCTTTCCGCCCTCCTTCCCGATCCAAAGGATTTGCCAAGAACGTTTCTTGCGTGGGCGGTTGCCATGACTCCCCCTTTTTTCTTCCGATGTGGCCAGCTGCATTCTCTTACCCCCAAGCTTTAAGTCCCGCCTTTTCGTAGTTTGGGCGTGGAGGGTTTCCCTTTTTTGTAAGTTGGGAGGGTGGAGTTTGACCGTTTTTCTTCCACCTCTTTCACTTCGTCTTAAAACGCATACTGACAAATTCTTTCCGGGTTTTGGTCAAACCGTAGATTTAAACAGTTTTTCCCGTTCAGATCCCCTCCCAACCTCTGGTAGGGCCGCATTTTTTCCTACATTGACAACAGTCACTGTGAGCTTTGTTCTTCCCCGGTCAATCCGTCAGAAATGCAAAAGCGGAACTTCTCCTCCTTCCCCCCCAACCAACTCTCGATTACAACTGCCCCTCTTGGTCGTTTCAACCTCTGTTCGGGGTACCCCTTAAACCTTGATTTTTTTTTTTCCTTGGCCATGACGGGAGGGAAAATCTTTGTTTTTCCCACTCCACACCAACTCCAAGTGAAAGTCCCCTATTGGGACCCCCCGTTTCCCCATCTCTGTTCTGTCCAATCCCCCCCAAGCAGTCTGTAGTTTTTATTGCCATCACATTAGTCTGATGGTGGATCTTTCTTTGTTCCCCCCCTTTCCTCTAGCCGTTTTTAGGTGCCTTCTTCCCCTTTTTTTGCTGTGAAACTTAACTCCCTTGGTGGCCCGACTGTCGGACGGGGGTACCCCTTTCCTTTTGAACTATCCCACAGGTTTTTGTGGCTTTGAGTTTAGGGCGACTCGTCCCCATGCGAACCTCCCCGTCGTGGGCTTTTTTCGAGTCGCTCCCTAGGAACGCTAAGTAGTTGATAGCTTTTTCCCCTTTTGAGGCGTTTTACCGGACAACAGATTTGCCCCTGGGATTCGTTCCCTTTCTTCCTTGCAGAGGGAGTTAATTTCTCCCAAACCGGTGCCGTATGGTGCAGATCTATTATGATCGGGTGCTTCCCAGCCCCTTCAGAGTCGTCTGTAGCCACCGCCTTCCGCATTTTTTCGTTGGCAAACTGTAACTAGATGAGTGTTTTCCCGATCCTTCAATCTGCTCGACGCGCGGGCCGGAAAACCTGACTT
>Ga0179593_1541572_pt1 | contig 14919 bp, 25 predicted proteins | sample CZODoug2_1_08_16_FD_185931 | JGI IMG/M metagenome (GOLD analysis project Ga0179593, IMG submission 185931) | Vadose zone soil fungal communities from Angelo Coast Range Reserve, California, USA - CZODoug2_1_08_16fungal (PacBio error correction) | ecosystem: Environmental > Terrestrial > Soil >... | reverse complement strand
CTTTTTTTTTCAGATATTTGCAAAGAATCAGGCTTTTCTTTTCCCCCCCCCCTTTCTCTTTTTTCAATCTACGCTTCATTTGGTTCCTCGGAGCCGGGACTATTTGGGGCTCCTGTGTTTTTCTCTGCTTCCTCTTTTCGCTTCGAATTTTAGACATACTCTTCCCTTTTTTTCCTTTTCTCGAAGCGCCCCCCTCGTTCTTGATCAAGGAGAAATTCGGGTCCCTTTTTTAGCCGCGAATAAATTCGACATGTTTTTTCCCTCTTTTCCATGTTCTCTCCCCGTTCCTTCCCAGCAACTATTGCCCCCACAACTCCTCTCTTTTTTCCCCCAACTTGCCTGGGGACGGAACATTCCTCCCTTTTCTTTTTCTTCCCCCCCCCCATGCTCACGGAAATTCCCAAGCCTGCTTTTGCAGAAAGCAGACCGATGTCCCTTTTTCTTTTTTTTCTTATGACTGAGAAGATGAAGTATCCTTTCTTTCGGTTCCCTTCCCCTTTTTTTTTTCTTTCTCTTAGGTGAACCTGGCCTTGTTTTTCCCAATAATGGCAAGGACTTTTCTTTTTTCTTTTTCCTTCGAAACATGTGTTTCGCCTGGTTTTCCTTCCCCATGCTATTCCGGATTATCGTTCCTAAGGCTTCCCTTTTTCTTTTTCTTTTTCCCAATTTCTTATTAAGTGACACCCTTCTTCCCCCCCTTCCCCCTGAGTTCTGTGTCTCCCCGGTTACCTTTTTTCCTGCTGAGTCTGGCGCTCGCTCCTTTCTGGCTTTTCCCCTTTCTTCGCTGATAAACTTCTTGGATCGAGTTTGTTTTCTCCCCCCCCCTTTTTCCCCCCCCTCCTCCTACGCTTGGTTTTGCCCCAAGTTTTTCTCTTAAATTCCTAGCACGCCGTCTCCAATTACCCCTCTTTTTTTTTGTTCGATGGTTTGAGGGAATTTCCCCCTTTTTTTTCTTTTTCTTTTTCTTCTGCACCCCCCCCTCTTAGATTCGCATCCGAGGCTTTAGTGAACAGGACCGAGTCTCCTCTTCTCCCCCTTCTTTTTGACGTCCCCAACGTTTTTCTCGGCTCTTCACCAGCCATCTCCTGTTCCTTTCCCCCCCTTTTCTTTTTTCCCCCTCGGTGATCACGGTATAAAAGCTCCCCTTCCCTCTTTCTTTCTCCCATGAACTTTTTCGGCCCCCCTTGAGGTACTGTTTGTTCTGCTTTCAACATTCCATCTCTCATTTCCCATTTTTTCTGTTTTTTCTTTTCCCCGGCATGTCCCTTATTGCCAAAATCGAGGCACCGGGCGCCCTTTCCCTTTTTTTTTCAGCAAGTATTCGCGATTTTCTTCCCCCTCATTTTTTTTTTTTTTTTTTTCCAAGCGATGCTTGAATGGCCCTCCTTTAACAGCCGGGGACTTCCCCCTCCGGTTGGATAGATTTTCCCCCTTTTTTTTTAAATTATGCTCTCTGTGACATTGGTTCCTTTGAAACACTTTTTTTGCGGCTGGTGGATATTAATAGTTTTTTTTTTTCCCCCCTTTGATGCCGAAACTCTGAATCTTCCAACACCACAAGGAGAACCCTTTTTGTATTCCCTCTCCCCCCTACGGGGCGAAGTCGGTTGAACGTCCTTCCTTTCCTTCTTTTCCCTTTTGTGCACACTGGTCTCGTTGAAGTTCTGTTCTCAAGATTGATGTATTCCCCTTTCCACATTCCGGGGAACAGTCCTTCTTTTTTTCCACCGCGGGTCCGGTGCTTCGCTGGAAGAAGGTCTTCTCCCCCTTCCCAGTCGCCTAGGTACCGGGTTTTTCTTTTTTCATTTCCCGGGGCCCTTTTCCCCTTTTGACACCATTGGCCCGCTCCTTTCCCTGTCGGAAGGTGATCGCTTTTCCCTTCTTTTTCTCTTTTTCTGAATACCTTCCCCTCGGAGCGAGGGGCCCCTTGACTTTTTTTTTCCCTGGGGCAGTTCTTGAACTTCCCCCCCCCCCCCCCCTTTCTTGTGCATTGAGTTCGGTCCCCCTTTTACAGAATAAGGACCAACTTGGTAGTCCGTGTTCGCCCCCCCCCCTTTTCGGGCGGTACAGCTTCTATTCTTCCCTTTTTTCCCTATGCCGATGCTTTTTGTCTTCTGGGGCTAGGGCTTTCTTTTTTTTTTTTGCAGTTCTCTAGGACACTTTCCTTCTTCTTTCCTTTTTCTTCTATTGCCTCCCCGCACTTCTCCCCCCACCAAATGAGAAAACCCCCCCCCCCACCCTTCCCTTTTTTCAACAGAGTAATGTTGAATAGAGGGATGTTTCTCCTTTTTTTCCTTTTCTTCCCCCGATGATGAAGATCTTTTGACTCGTCTTCTTCCTTTTGGTGCCAGCTATGAAGCGGTCCCTTCCGTTTTTTTTTTTTCTGTTATTTTTCTTCTTTTCTTTTTCCCTTTCCCCAGCCGCGTGTCTTTTTTCACTACCCTCCCCTCCCAGACGGATTGTTCGGCAGTGATGGTCTGGCTCCTTCTCTCCCATGATCGAAGGAAGCCGTTCACGATTTTTTTTTTTTTTCCTCCCTCCCCCTCTTCTTGGTCTGGATTCTTTTTTGCGTTTTTTTGCTCCACTGGTCGTACGAGACGAAAACCGCTTTTTTTTTTTTCCTTTTTTAGGCACGTTCAACGATATTCTCTTCCCCCCCTTCCCCTCCCCCCCCCCCAACCAACCTGTGTTCGCTCTTTTTTTTGTCCCCGCGGGACGGTGAAGCCCCTCTTCTTTTCCTTCCCCTGGAAGACGAAGGATTGTCGGAATGAGGACCCCTTCCCTTCTTTTTCTTCTCCTCTTTTGTTGAAGATTGACGATTTTTTTCTTTTCGGCGACCAGGGCGGGAGCGGCCCCGCTGCTTTCTTTTTTGCCTTTCTATCTATATATTTTAATAATAAGACTTTTTTTTTTCCCTCTTTTTCCCCCTGGTTGCGAAACTCTTCCTTCTTTTGCCGCCGCGCCATGGTCGCGCACTTGCCCCCCCCCTTCTTCGCAAATAGCAATCAATTTCGTCCCCCCCCCCCCTCCCTTTTTTCTTTCTCCAGAGGCTTCGACTTTTTCTCCGGTTTCGATCAATAAGTGAATGCATCCCCCCTCCCTCTCTTTTCCCCCTTCCTTGCCCAGGCCCCTGTTTTCTCCGGCCAGAGCGGAGGCGGTCCATGTGTTTTTTTGTATGTAAATCAGATTTTCTTTCCCTTTTTTTTTTCCTCCCCCCCTGCCCCCCTATGTTTTTCTTCCTCTGTTCTACAAGCGCAAGCAACGCCTTCATGAGTTCCCTTTCCTTCCCTGGACCCGCTATGATCAGTAAGTTGAGTACAACCCCCCTCTTTTCCTTTTTGTCTCCTACTTTACGTTCTTCTTTTTTCCAGGGAAAATCCGGCGGTTCATAGGTAACCAGAATCGCTTCTTTTCTTTTTTTTTTTCCCCTTCTACCAAAACATCGATGAGTACTCCCCTTCCCTTTCCCCCCCCCCCCCGGGCTTTGCCTTCTTCATAAGGGGCTGGCAACCATTCCGTCACTTCTTCCTTCTTCCCCATTCATTCGGTTGCAGTAAATCACTGTCCCTTTCCCCCTTTTTTTTTTTCCTCCTAGTCTGATGCGCGTGCCGGCGTAAGATTTCTAGTTCTTTTTTTTTTCTTTTGTTTTTTTTTTTTTTTTAAAAAGGTCTTCTTCTTCCCCCTTTTTTTTTTTTTTTTGACTTTTTTTCCAGCTTTTTTTCCTTAGTTTTCGTGGGAACCTGTTAAAACTCTGCACGCCCCCCCCCTTTCCACCATGAATGAGTTTTTTTTTTTTTTTTTTTTTTCTTTTTTTTCTTGTTCATTCCTGAAACACCTTCTTGTCCTAAATAGGAGGTACTCCTCCTTCCCCCCCCCCCCTCGTCGGGCGACACTTTATTTCGGTTATAGAATCCTAACCCTTCCTGAAGGATTAAAAGGTTTTCTTCTTTTCCTCTTTTCCCTCAGCCATTCGAGGGGCCCCTCTCTCAACCTTTCTTTTCCGAAGGTATTCGGTCTACCCCCTTTTCCCCCCCTTCCCATTCCCTTCTTTCTTCTCCCCGCCGCAGGGGCGCGGGCATCCTTCCAGGGACTTTTTTTTTCTTCCGGTTAAAATATTTGAGTTTTTTTTTTCCAAAGTTGGGATAAATCTATCAGCTCCCTTTTATCCGTGGAACGATTTAAATATGCGATTTTTCCCCTTCTCCTTTTCCTTCCCTTCCTTTTCTCGCTACTTTGACGGGGATGACTAACGCTCCTCCCTCCGCCTTTTACCCTCCTCTTTTCGGCCTTTCAGAATTTCCCTTCGCCCGCCTTATCCTTTTTTTCCTTGTGTGTTTAACTCCCCCCCCTCTTTTTTCTTTCTTGCTAGCTTTGTAAACCTCCCCCCCCCACCAGGCGCGGAACTATTTTTCTGCAGGTAAAAAGGAAAACCCTTTTCTTCTTCTTCCCTTTTTTTCTCCATTTCAACTCCCCCCCCAGAACTAATTTTCTTTGCGGGCCGGATACTACGGCTGTTTCTTCCGTTTTCTTTTTTCTTCTTGCATTCCGCGGCAAATGCTTTTCCCCCTCGTCATGAACTTGCCCTCTGTGCCTTGCTGCCGGTGGCCTCGGATTTTGTTGTCGCATGCTTTTCACTCCTTCTTTTTCCTCCCCCCTTTTCTTGGAACCTGTTCCCCCCCCCCTCCAAAAGTAACCTCCTCCCCTTTTTTCCGGGAAAACCCCTTTCCCTGATATCCCCATTTCCCTGTGCTCACCGCGGCGCTTTTTCCAGGTACCGGAGGATTTTTTTTTCCCCCCTTCTATCTAGTTTTTTGGATGCCCTGTAAGTTCTCTGATCCTAAGTTTTCTTTCCCCCCTTTTCCCACTTCTCTCTTTTTCCTCCTTTTTTTTTTTTTTCGTGCAGATGTCATTACCCTTCTTTTTCCAAGTTTCCCCTTCCCTTGGAGTTCCTCGATGACTCTTTTTCCCTCTCTTGCTTAAGCGCTCCTTAATGGCCCCCAGCGTGAGGCTTGGTTCCCCTAACCCCTGCCCTGCTCCTCCTGATCCAAAGAGGAAGTTCTTTTCCTCTTTTTTTTTGCCCTTTTGACTTCCATTTCCCCCTGAAGCCCTCTTCAGACAGCCCCTGGTTAGTAACGTCCCTTTTTCCGGGAATCACAAGAGTGCTTCCCCTTCTTTTTTTTTTTCTGGCCACGGGCTCTCCCATTTTTTTTTTCTTGCTTTCCGGGTCAATCTATCAAGGCCCATTTTTTTCCCCTTTCGGAGCGTAGAAAAACTCCTTCCTTTTCCCTTTTTCTTTTTTTTTTTTTCTTTTTTTTTTTGACCCCCCCTTTCTTTTTTCCTTCCTTACTTCGACAGGATCCGCCTTCCCAGGATTTAAGTCCCCTCTTCCTTTCTCCCTTCCCCTTTCTTACACTCGACTGATCTTTTTGCCAGTCCGATATTCAAGCTTTTTGTATTCTTTTGCTTTTCTATCTCTCCCCCTTCTTTGTCCGTTCCCCCCCCCCCCCTTTCCAAAAATAGAGTCGTCCCTTTTCTTTCTTTCCGGAGGTGCTTTTTTTATGTAATCCCAAGTCCCCCGAACCCTTTTTTTCCCCCTTTTCCACATTAGTGACTGAACTGTTACATTTCCTTTCTTTTCTTTTCTCCCTTCGCGGAGGGGGGGGCCCTCTTTTTTCTTTCTCTCTCAATTTAGATAAAACAGTTTTATTTCCTCCTTCTTTACTATAAAAACCCCCCGTAATTTTCAAAAATTTTCGACGAATCCTCCCACCCCTTTTTTCTCTGGGGCATTGGTAAGCCGCTCCCCCCCCCCCCCCACCCTTTCTCCTCTGCGTCTTTTACTTTAGTTTAGATTAGATGACCCCTTCTTGTTTTCTCTGCAAAAAAATATACTTCTTTTTCCCTTTCGTCCTTTTTTTTTCTCCCCCCTCCGTTTTGTTGTTTTTTTCCTTGCAGGAAGATATTGTGAAGATCCTTCTTTTCCTCTCCCCTCTCTTTCCTTCTAAGATTTTTTGTCCCTTTTGTTTTCTCCCGACTATTTGGGGGATAATGTTGTTTCGCTGCTACCCCCCTTTTTTTTGTTTCGCTTCGAATTTTTAGACCAAATTCTTTTTTTTCTCTTTGCCGGACAGCTTCTGATTTCGGCCCCCCTGCTCCCTCGGGGCTCGCGAAGGCGCCTTCCCTCCCGACAATGGAAACAAGTTATTTTCCCCCCCTTTTTTTTTTCCCTTCTTTACTTGGGATTACCACCACACCCCAAACGACGCGAAGCGATTTTGAGTAACCCCTTTCCTTCGAAAAATTTCTCGATCAACCCCCCCCCCCAAACCCTTTCCCTTCCCCCCCCCTTTCATAATACCCTTCACCCTCTTCTATCTTGTGCCAGTCGAGTTAACGGAGTGCTCTCCCTTTTCCTTCTTACGGGGAAGCGAGCTGTAGAAGTTCTCTTCCCCCTTTTTTCCTTCTTCGTTTTCCACATATTGGCCCTGCTTTTCGGGAGTTGTATTCCTCCCCCCCTTTTAACTGACATGATAGATGACCTTACTTTCCCTCTTTTTTTTTCCTAAGGCTCGGTGTGCCCGCTTCCCCTCTTGTGATCCGTGGCACAAAAGCCCCTTTTTTACAGGGGATGTCTGGACGATGGCTTTGCTCCCTTCCCCCCTTTTTTTCTCCCGGCCGCTGATAAACTTTTATCGTGTCTTTTTGACCAGCCCTCACGCTTTGGTTTGCCCAAATGCTTCCCCCCCTTTCCCTTCCCCTAGCAAGGACGAGAAATTACCGCTTTTTTCTTCTCTTCTTTTTCTCTTGTTGGAGAACTTTCCCCACTAACCCTTTTTTTCGCTGAGTGATATGCAAGACCCCCTACCTAGAAAGGATTTCCTTCCTTTCTTCGGCGTCTTTCGTCCCCCAGAAACCGTAGGATTCCCTTCAGGGCATCTGAGTGACTCAACCCCTTTTTTTTCTCTTCCCTTTTTTATGAGTGTTCCACCCTTTTTTTGCCGGTAATTGAACAACTCCCTTTTCACGCGGTTCTTTTTCTCCTCCCCCGGTATCCAGTTTCCACCACTCTCTCGCATGACTTTTTTCGCACACGGATACTTTTTAACGTTTTGTTTGCCCTTTTCGCCCAATTTTTCCAAAGCTAAATCTTCCAAGCAGTGCAAAATTCATTGCCTCACCCCCCCTTTTCTTCCCCCGGCAGCCTTCCCCCCTTCGCGTCATTCGCGAATTTTACTTGCACAATCTCCCTTCTGCTCCGGTGGAGAGGACCTTCCCACTTCCCTGTCCTTAATTCCCCTTTTTTTTCCTCATCTATTCTCTGGTCGTCGTTGAAAATTCGGCTCGACGCTTTCCCTGACCGATAAATATATTTTTTTTTCCCCCCCCTTTATTGTGGATGATTAGTTCTTTGATGCAGAAACTCGAGCCAGCTTTTCCCCCCCCCACAAGGGAGAAGGTTTGATGCCATCCCCCCTAGCTGTCCCGTCGTTGAAGAAAGAGACTTTTTTCCTTTTCTCCCGGCATGAGTGAACCTCCTCCCTTTCCTCCCTTTTTTTTTTTCAGCTGGCCCCCCCTTAAACATTCGGGGAACAGGCGTTTATCGCATATTTTCCCCTTCAACGTCGCATCGGACGCGCTTGAATTCTTTTTTTCCTCCCTTCCCCCCCCCCCCCCTTCGCCAGTTCTCCTGACATGGTTTTTCCTCGGCAGCCTGAAAGATTTCTCTTTTCCCCTCGATGGAGGAGGGGTCCTTTCAGGTATTCGCCGGGAATTGCGCCCGGTTCGCTTTTTTTCGCCCGCGACAAGGTTTATTTTTTTGTTCCCCCCCCCTCGACTTTGGACTTCTTTCTGAAAGGGAAAAGGGAAAGCCTTTATTTCCTTCCACCTAATCAATTACTTTCGGATCTCTTCCCCCCCATAGGTTTTCCCCCCTTTTTTCCCTTTAGGCCCCCCTCGGTTTCAAATTCGATGCCCCCTCTTTTTTTTTTTCCTCCAAAGCCGAGCTTAGGAGTGCAATCCTCCCCTTTTCTTTCCCTCCTTTTGGTTTCCCTCTTTTCCATGTTTGATTTCCCCGCAGTTTAACGCTGCACCAAATGATAAAACAAACCCTCCCCCCCCTTTTTTTTCGCTACAGAGTTAATGTGCCTCCTTGTTTTTTTTTTTTTCTTGATGGACGGTTCGATATTCCCCCCCCCTGTCTCTGCGGATTTGTGCCAAGCTATGAAGCGGTTGTTTCCCTTCCCCCCTTTGTTGGAGTTATCGGAGGAGTACTTTTTTCCTCTTTTTTTTTTTTTTTCTTTTCCTTTTTCCATCCCCACGCGATTTTTCCCTTCTTTTTTTTTTGTCTTTTCTTTCTTCCTGACGAAAAAAGACGAACATGCCAATGATCTCCTTTTTTCAAGCTGGGAACTGAGCATAAGCGGGTCTTCTCCTCTTCTTTTTCCCCCTCCCTTCTTCTTCTCGCTTCTTTAACCTCCTTCGATGGGAGGTGGTCCCTCCCTTTTTTTCACGAGAGCGATTAAAACGCTCCTTCCTCCTTCCCCCCCCTTTTTTTTGTTAGCGCGCCTTCGGTCGTTCCGCGTTCTGCATTCACTATGATCATCAACCGGACCCCCTTTTTTTCTTCCTGGAAACGGCGACATAATATGGAGGCCGTCCTTTTTTTCTTTCCTTTCGAGCCGCTTTTTTGGGCCTTCGGGCCAATAGTGAGTTTACTTTCGCAGCCCTTTTTTTTTTCGTTGTTGTTGTTTAAAGGATATCACTGGCTGCGAAAGGTTTCCTTTTTTTTCGGCACGGGAAAAAACCCCCCCCCTCATCTTTTTTTCCCCCCCCTCCTCCCTTTTTTTCTTTCCCCCCTCCTTGACCCCAAGAAAAGAGGGAGTGCTCCCTCTTCTCTTAAGGTAAGGTTTTGCTCTCCATAGGATTTTCAGGGCTTTCACCGTCCGCGGACCCATGGCCGGCTTCCGAGAGAGGAGCGATGTTGGTTGTCCTTTCTTCCTTTCTTTTTCCTTTTTTTGGCACTTTTGCCTCGCCAATTCTGGGGGCCTTCGCGTTCTCTTCTGAGTTATCGAAACGTCCATTACGTATTTCCCCCCCCCCCCCCCCTTTCCCCCCTTTTTTCTTTACAAACCAGTCTCCTTTTTTGCTCTTTCAGTTTCAGGAACTGCCAGGGACATCAACGCCGAAACCCCCCCATCCCGCGTCATAGTTACACAGAATCTCTTCTTTCCTTTTTCCCCCCCCCAACATCGAGTTTCTTACCCCCCCCCCCCCCACCCGGGCAGAATTTCAGAGAACTTCTCTTCCCCACAAATCGCAGAGACAGTTGCAGACCCCCTTTTTTCCCCTCCTCGTTGCCCTTTTTTCCTGCTTTTTTCCCCTTCAAACAGCCATAGGAAGGCAACTACCTTTTTCCCCTGCGTTCAGATTTCGAGTTCCTGTTGGTTTCTTTCCTTTTTTTTTTTTTGGTTCCTGTCTCCTTTCATCCAGGCTGGGAACTTGACAAAGGCCTTTTTTTGCACCTGTAAACGCTGCACGCCCCTTTCCCTTCCCCTTCTCCCTCCAAAGGCATCGTTTTGGCCCGTCCCTCCCAGCAATCCGTCGAGGGGGCCTAACCCCCCCTTTTTTCCCCTGCCCGCATTGTACCCCCCTTTTTTCCTCTTTTTTCTTCTCCACCACTTCTCCCCCGGTTTAATTGATTCTGTTTTCTTTCCTCCCTTTCTCTCTAAGCCTTCCGTTTTCCGCTTTTTTTGAAACTGCGTCCGCGCCCCCTAGGGCCCCCATAGCTCACCTTTTCCCTCCCTCCAGTTATTTCTTCTGAACCCGTTGCGATCACCTTCGAAACATTTTTTTTTTTTTTTTTGGGGGACCATTTTTCCCTTTTTCCCTTTCCCCTCGACCCCTCCCCCCGGTTAAAAATAGGCGACTGGGGCGCCTTTTTCCCCCCTTATTCAGGCTCAAGGAGAGCGATGCGGTTCTTCCTTTCCTTTCTGCTCTCCTCTTTTTAAAAATAACTTCGCTCATAATTGAGAACATCCTTTTCATTCACGAAGAAGTGTGTCCTATCTTTTTTATCCCATCTCCTTTCCCGCTCTTTATATTGGTCTGCATCAAACCTTTCCCCCGCTGAAGAGTTCTCCTTCCCTTCCCACAACTATTATATCCCCCGGTCCCCTAGGTTTTATAGGGGGCATTTCCCCCCCCCCCCCCAGGATCGAGAAGAATTTTTTCCCCCCTCTTCCTTTCTTCTTCCGATCACCCCCTCTTGCCGTTGCGGGTTTTTACTTTCCGTTGATTCCTCCTTCCCCCCTTCTCGCGGCCAATTGCTGTGCAAGAAAATCTCTCCTCCTTTTTTTCGGCCCGCTGCCTCAACCCTTTTTGATTTTTTGATTGTGTTGTCCCCCCCCCCTCCGTCTGAAATTGTGGACATCTCTTCTCTTTTTCCCTTTCCTCCCCCCCCCCCTTAACCCCCTTCCTTCTATCCCCGTCCCCCCCTTTCATTGCTCGATTAAGCGGACCTTGGCCTCCCCCCCTGTGCTCAACCGCGGCTCCTCCTTCCCTTCTTTTTTCGTTTTGCCTTCCCAAAATGCTATGCGCGTGTTCCCTGAAGCTCTTCGGATCCTACTTTTTCCTGTCCCCCTCTCCTTTTTTCTCGACTTTCTCTTTTATTTTTTTCCGTTGCGATCATCACGCAAAAAACTCACCAGGTGTTCTTCCCCCCCCCGGCGAACCCGAGGAGTGCCTTCCTCTTTTTCCTCCCTTTTTGGCTATTGGATTTAATTTGCTTTGCTTCATACTGGGCTAAAACCCCCCTTTTTCTTTCCCTTCCAACCCTTTCTTGGCCCACTCCCCCTTTTCCAGGTTATAAGCGGCCTGGGCGCCTTTTACTTTTTGCGCCAGGACTCATTCCTCCCCCCCGCGCCCCTGTTTTTACCCACTTTCTTGGTAGTTTTGTGCCACCGGCTCCATCGGTAAACTGAACTCCTCCCCCCCCCTTTTTCCCCCTGGGCGCCTCTCTTTGGTACTTTAAAACTTAGGCATTGTTTTCCGGGTCATCTATCACCATTTTTTTTCGATTGAGAAGTCGTCCACCCTTCCTCCCTTTCTCATGGGCCTTCTTGGTACCCTCCCCCCCTTCCATTTCTTTTCCTCATTTACTTCGACAACAGCTCCGCTTTTTTCAAGTCAGGCGGCGCAGGAATAGCCCCCCTCCCCCCCCCCCCTTTTTTTTCCTACCTTTTTTTTCCTTTTCCATTAGTTCAGGTTCCGATTATTCCAAGCTTTTGTAAATCGTGAGCGAAGAGTTTTGGGTTATCGCTCCCTTTTGCACTGTTTTCTTTGTCGGTCGCGTCTCGGGCGTCGTTTGTGTGGGGGCCTGATTCTTTTTCTCCCCTTCCCTTTTCCCAGTTTTTCTTTTCTTTTTCATTCCATGTCGGGATTTATTCCCCGGCTAACCTTTCGCGAGCCGAGTTACTCTTTGATCGTCCTTTCCCCCCCCCTGTGCGTGTTATCCGCTTCCAATGATCCCCGTAATCACAAGATTATGGTCCCCCCCCTTTCCCGAGAACGGGGATGTGCATTTTTTTCCTCCCCCCCCCTCGATTAAACACAGGGGACTCCTATGCGTAGTGTTTAAGGTCCCCCTTTTCTTTCCCCCTAGCGTTTCGCTGAAGATAGACCCCTTCCCTCTTTTTTTTCTTCTTCTAACGTCCCCCTCTTCTTTCCTTCCCTTTTTTTGAGATCTGGGCCGGTCATAATTTGCCCAAGAAGATATTTTTCCCTTCCTTCTCTGAAACGATAGGGGTCAATATAGCTTTTTTTTTCCTTACCCCCCCCCCCCCTCCCCCCCTCCTTATTTTGTTTTTTTTCCGGTCCCTTCCTCGTTCCGCTTCGAATTTTTAGACCATAATCTTTTGCTTCCCCTTTTTTCTTCCGGAAGCGCTATGATCGGCACCACTTCCCTTTTTTCCCCTTTCTCCCCCCTGTGTCTGGCAATTTATTAGCCGGGGATAAATCCGACCTGTTTCCCCCAATGTGGAAATTGTAGAGAAAGTTCTTGTCTTTTCCCCCCCTCCCTCCCCCCTGTCCCAAATTTTTGAGTCACCCAACTTTGCCTGGGGGGACGTGACCCTTCCCCCAACTCGGGCTAAACGAATTAACACAAGCTTGTCCTTCTTTCCTTCTTTTCCCCTCCTGTTCCCTTTTTTGGTCTTTCCTCGATGCACTGCGCCGATGACGTATCCTCCTTTTCTTTCGAAGTATGAGGAAAATGTCCTTTTTTTTTTTCCCTTTCCCGGTGCCTCCCTACAGGAGGTGGCGACGTCTCCCCCCCTTTTTTTTTTTCGCCACTGCATGATACCTTCTGCCCCCCTTCCCCCCTCCTTCTCGTTCCCTCCTTGTCTCTTCAGTTACCATTGTGATCCGGTTTGGCACCCCTTTTTCCTGAGACGTTACTCACCCAGGGGATGTCTGTCTTCTTTTTTCTTTTCTTTTTTCCCTGGCTCTCTTCTCTGACTAACTCCCCAGTGCAGTGTGGAGGGGGACAGCCCTCACTCTTTTTTTCTTTAAAGGGCGACTTAATCCTAGCCCCCTTCTTCCCCCCTTCCTTTTTTTTCCTCTGTTTGCTTTTTTTCACCTTTGAGTTGCGTGAGATCTTTTTTTTTTATAGAAGATCGCAAAATTCCGAGAGGCCCTCTTTTTTTCCCCCCCCAAAACACCCCCCCTTATGTCTTCCATTTCTTGGGCGTTGAAGACAAACCCACCCCCCCCTCTCCTAGGATCTTCACACAGCCCTCTCCCTTTTCCCTCCTTCTACGCGCGCGGTTGTCTCAAGTTACTTTCCCCCAAGGTCGCTATAGAGCATGACTTTTTCGCCCCTTGTAGGTACTTGTTTGTTTGATCCCCCCTCTAAGATGTCCCCTCCCTTTCAGACTTATTTTTTTCCCCCCCACTCATTGCGGACAACAAAATCCCTTTTTTTTTCTTGCCTTCCCAGGAAGCGGCCCTTCTTCCTCCTCCCCCCCCCGCATTTCTTCCTGTCATTTGAGGAGGAATCAACGAAAGTAACCTGCCTTGTTTTCTTTTTCTCTGTGAATAGATTCTTCCTTTTCCTTCGTTTCCCTTCTTTTTTCAAACGTCGTTTTTCCCTTCCGCTCCCCCACCTAGTGCGCGGCTGGTGGATAACTTTCCCAAGACCTGATGAAGACACTGAGTCTTTTTTTTTTCGTCCTTTCACAAACACAAGGCCAGTTCCCAAGATAAAGAGGCGGTGGGGGAGGGGTTTGGGGGGGGGGTGTTTTCTTTTGGGGGGGGGTCGGGTTTTGGGGTGAGGGGGGGGTTTTGGGGGGGGGGTTTTTTTTTGGGGGGGTTGGTTGGGGGGGGGGTTTGGGGGGCGAACTTCTTCCCTTTTTTTCCTTTGCTCCGGAAATTTTTTTTCAGGCGCGGGAGTATATGGGGCTGTCTTCCTCTTTTTTTTAGCGAAGTATTTTAAACCTTCCCTTTTTTATCCGCATATTTGAACTTTTCCCCCCCTCCTTCCCTCGTTTTCCTTTAACTTCCCAACTTTACAGGCGCCCAGTCCTCATACCCCCCGTCGAATCGGGGGCATGCTTTCCGACTTTCCTCTCCCCCTCTTTTTTTTTCTTGTCATCTGTTTGTTTTTTAGGCGTCGCCGAATTTACCTTAGCGCTGCTCCCCCCCCGGGCCCTCGAATGGGCTGATGTGAGGACCCTTCTTTTCTCCCTTCCCTTTTCCCTTCGTGTCCTTTTTCTCGGTCCTCATCAAGTTGAAACCGGCGGTCCGGCTTTCCCCCCCCCATTCGTAAAATGCGGAGTAACTCCTTCCTTTTTTTTTCTTTTTTTTTTTTTTTCATTGCCCTTACAAAGCGTGGCTTAGGCGTGAAGAGTTTACAGGTGGCCCCTTTTTTTCCTGCAATTTGGTAATAGTAAAGCTTTTCTCTCCCTTTTTTTTTCCCCCCTCACGCCGTTTCTGCACAACAGGGAACTCGGAAGATGACGCGTTCGACGACAGATTTTCCCTTTTTTTTTTCCCATTTTGAGAGGGAAGGGTGACGGGCCACCTCTTCCTCCTCTGGTACTTTCCCTGTTTCTTTGAAGCGACATGCCGTTCTCTATGCGGCCCGGTTTTTTTTCTCTGATGTTTTGGTAAGAAGTACAAGGCCCCCCCCCCGCTCTCTCTTTTTTTTCCTTTTCCCCTGAACCCCCCTCCTTCTTGTGTCCCTCCGAAAAAATGCAATGATCGAAGGAAGGCCTTTTCCTTTTTTTTTTTCCTGACTGAGCATTAGGCGGTTCTTTCTTCTTCGACCCCCAACTTCCGGCTGGGTTTCCGCCTAAGGCCCAGATGGCGACGGCCTTTTCCTTCTTTCCTCACAACGCTGCTCGAGGACAACCCCCCTTGGTCCTCCCCCCTCTTTTTTTTCTTCCTCTGTTCTTTCGGAGCCGTTTCTTGCATTCCACTATGAGTCTCCCCCTTTTTTTCCGAAGGGATTGTAGAATGCGGTGCCCCTTCCCTTCCCTTTTCCTTGATGTTGTTACTCCTTTTTTTTTTTTATGTTTGGGGCCGGTGCGCGGACCAGGTCTTTTTTTCGTGCTTACCTTTCGCAGCCATTTTCTCTCTCTTTTTTTTTTGAGACGATTTTCGGTAAGCACGTGGGGCCGCGCGCCCTGGTTTCCTCTTTTTTCCCCCCCAAAAAATAGCTCGTCCCCCCTTTTTTCCCCTGCAGGGCCCCCAACTTCCTTTACCAATCCTTCGTTTCACGGTACGGTGAGATCCCCCTTTTTCGAGGGCTCCACCGTCCCGCTCCCCCTTTTTTTTTTTTTTTTCATAAGAGCGAGGCGGCCATGTTTTTTTTGTAAATCGATCTAGTGACGTTGGGATCCCCTCCTTCCCCCCTTTTCCCTT
>Ga0179593_1481123_pt1:5000-14919 | contig 14919 bp, 17 predicted proteins | sample CZODoug2_1_08_16_FD_185931 | JGI IMG/M metagenome (GOLD analysis project Ga0179593, IMG submission 185931) | Vadose zone soil fungal communities from Angelo Coast Range Reserve, California, USA - CZODoug2_1_08_16fungal (PacBio error correction) | ecosystem: Environmental > Terrestrial... | reverse complement strand
TCCAGTGTCCCCCCCCGGCAGTGATCGGTTCCCTCTCGTTATCTGTGATTTTTTCCTCTTCCCTTAGGTTTCTGGGACAGTTTCAGTCGGACCGGTCATCAACAAGCAGATTTTTTTGCCCTTCCCCCCGCCCCTGACCCTCCCACATTCCCTCTGTTCCGTTTCCTTTTTATCGCGGCGCGACCAAGCTTGTTTCTCAGGAAGTGTCTTTTCTTCCCCCTCCTTCGTAGTCCCAGCGACCTTCCTTGGCGTGGTGCTCAGTTTGGCCTCAACCTTTAGGTCAACGCGGGGGCAACTTTTCCCGAGCGGATCCCCCGCTTGCGGGCATGTGCCTTGGTGTGTTTCTGAGACTAAGCGAAACAGTCTTTCTTTTTGCGATTTTTATGAATATTTTTTGGTTCTCCAGTCCGATGACCCCTCTTGTTTCTTTTTTTTATCGGCGGGATACATTCCCGATAACTTTTTTTTTCTTGGGTCTGATGTGGAATGTTTTTTTTTCGCCCTTCTTTTCGAGATTTCCTCATCTCCTTCGGGCCGTTTTTGATGTTTCTTCCCATTTTTCGATTAGGGATGACCTCCCTCCCTCATGCTAGCCTGTTGTTATACTTGTTTTGCCCTCCATCATTTTTTCTTGTCAGTCTATCTTAGTTTTTTTTTGAATTCCCTGTCCCTCCCCCCCACACGTTTGCCAACTCTTTAGGTCTTAGTTTAAGGAGTAAAGAGCTACTTCACGCGATTTCTGATCGGCTTGTTTTTCCGCTCCGTGCCGTTCGGTGCTCTTTTTTTTTTCCTCTCTTTTCCCTCGACGCCGCTCCCGCTTTTTTGTTTTCTTTTCTACAACAGTGGCGCACCGCGTTTAGCCCGTGGGGCTGTCTCTAACTTTTTTTGCGCCCCCGCATCTGGTCTTTTTCCCCCCTTGTTTTCCCCCCTTTCCCTGGGTCTGCGGTTGTGCGCGCAAGCGATCGGTCGCTTCAACCCCCTTTTTTTCAATAGTGCATCACCACAACCTTTGACCCCTCTACGTTTGGCAAATCAAAACCTTTTTACTTTTTCCTTGTTCTCCACGGGCTCGGGTCTCTCCCTCCTTCATTTTTACGCGCTGAAGGCGAGCGGCTAAACGCGTCTCCGAGCCCCCACGGCCGTATCTCAGCACGAGCCGTTTCCTTTTCTTGAAGACCTCCCCCTGCCAGACTCCCTTTCCCAACACGAGTCCCCTCCGCGACCCCTTTGTCTTCCCCCCTTTCCTCAAGAACGGCCAAGAGCATGCGCCCCTTTAATAGACCCCTGGACGAGCCGAAGTTTCAACTCTTCCCCCTTACCCCGCTTGAAGGGCGCTGCGACTTCTCCCATCCCCCCCCTTATCACCCCTCTCCTCACCTTTATTTCACTCTTACCGCTTTTCCTTCTTTTCTCCATCACACCCATTCCCTTTCCTCTCCCTTTACAATTCTTGCTTCGCCTTCTCCCTCCGACATTTTCCCCCTAATTCACCCCCGCTGCCCCCACTTCCTTTCTATGCTGCCACTTCTTTCCCTCCCTTCCGCCCTAACTTTTTCATTATTTTCTCTTTTCCCCTTCACCTTCTTCTTCCCTTCCCCCCCCTTTTTCCATCCTGCACCCCCTCCTTGGTGTTCTTCCCCTTTCCCTAACTCCTTGCTATCGGTCATCTGCGGGATCTCCCCCCTCCACCTCCTTCCTTGCCTCTAGCGATACGCTCTCTCTCTCCCATCAAGCTCCCAGCACACTCCCCCCCGTTTTTCCCCTGCGCTCGCCCCTCCCTCTTTGCTGACCCTTACGGACATTGGTTCCTACTTAGAGCCTGAGGACGAACTTGCCTCCTACACCGCTTTCCGCGGTGACGAAGACGCGACTGATCGGCCTTTTTTTTTGCCGGTTTGAGAGAGGTCGCACTTCGATTTGTGATCGATCCTCTCGCCGGCAAGCAAACGCTGCATCTCTCGCATCCTCAGATCATACCCCACATTAGCCTCCTTTTAATACCTCCCTTTATTTCAGAGTACGGCCCGTTTCTCCTCTCCAATACGTCCAAGAAAATGTTATCCTTCCTTCCCTCCTTTGTTGGTTGTTGAGATCTCTCTCTGAGGTGGCTCTCGCGCTGGATTTTCTGTCCCCTTCGGTTTCACCTCCCCTTTACCCTTCCTTCTCCTTTGCGCCCCAATATCGTGCCTATTCCTTTTTGGCAGTGGCGCGAGAGCTCTTTTTATTGCGTCGTCCCCTTTCTTAAACAAATATGACCTCGCTGAGAACGCTCTAGATTATGTTTGCCCCGCCCCCATAGGTCTCCATTGGCTTTGATGCTATCTGCTGTTTTTCTCTTTGCCGGAGGGAAGCTGGGCGCTTTCCGCAAAATGTCAGGACGAGTTCTTCCCACTCGCGGTTAGTCTTTTTCGATTTCTATGCCCCCCGTTTCGCTTTTTCGAGATCGGTTGCTACTCCGCGCAGGCCGAATTTTTCATTTTCGTCGATGACCAGCAGACTTCTAGTTTCCCTCCTATCTTTACGCTTCCGTGCCCTTATACGGATTAAGGCCTTTCGCTATATTCTCATAGAAGGCGTTTTTTCCACCCTTCCCCTGAAGGATGATTGGTCTTCCGAGACCCCCCTTTCGCTCAGTTTCTTGCTTGTGTCTGCGAAGGATGCCCTCTATTGTAGCGGTCGGCCCCTCTTTGCTTTTTCCCCCTGGCTTCGGGATCGGGCCCCGGTTTTGATGTCTGCGTTTTGGTTTCGCCGCTCGCCTTCAGCGCTTTTTGACCTTTTCGTGAGATAAGAAACGCGAGTGACGATGAACAGAGACGAACGGTGGGCCCCCCCGCGGCGTTCCTATGGTCACCGTTGTGGTGAGTCCGTTCCCCCCTTTGTTTCTAGAACGATAGCCTCCGTCTCTGACTCTTGGACAGAGTTGAAGTCCCACTTTCCTTACCCCAAGCGACTTTTTTATATTCCTGAAGCTATGACGGCGTTGGCCTCTATTTTTGTTTTAATCGTAGGCGGTCGACTTTTTGCCCTCTCTCCCGATTTTCAGAGGCCCCCTTTTAACTCTCATTTTCGCTGCGCGCCTCGGCCTTCCCCTGCCCCACTCGGTGCCTTTTTGTCATAAGCCGAGCGATTCGGCCTTCACCGTTTCTAGCCGTTCCTTCAAGACCGTCTGTTTTTTTTTCCCCCGCGGTTTCCCCGATGAGCCTCGCCCACACCCCTGTTCGAGCCGGCGAAGCGCTTTCTAGGGTAGCCCTTCTACGAGACAGCGCGAAGTGTTTCACCTGCCGCCGCGCCGACTCGTTTTTACTTTTTCAGCTTTCACAAGAAGATCCCGTCCACCTTCTTGTTAGAACCATTTAGTCTTCTCTGTAAGAGGTTCAGGTAAGTCCCTTCTTCCCCGACCAGCACCACGATGGTTTCTATTCCCCGTTTGAACCTCCCCGCATCTTAACCCCTCCGCGTTAGCCAGTTCCCCTCTTTGTAGCTCTAGATATTAACCCCCCCCTTGACAGGCTGGAATCCAGTCTTTTCCCGTTCCCGTTTGGCAGCCTTCGCTACCTTTCTTCCACTGATCGCAGCCTTTTCGGCGTAGGCTTGCCTTTTTAGAGCGCCCTCTCTATCACCCCCCTCACAAGTCCTCTCATCTTTTTGTTTCCGCGCCCTCTCTTCTTCCCATGACCCCCAGCATTGATTTTTCCCCTTTGGAATTGTCCTCCGTTTTTTTCTTTAGTTCGGCCCCACTTGTGTGTTTCGAACGCCGGATGGACGCACATTCCCCTGTATGTCGCCCATTCACTGATCCGTCCGCCTGGAACCGATCACGATGCCGGGTTCCAAAGTTTTTTTTACAAGCTGCGTATGAGATATATCTTTTCTTTGAGCGATCAGACGCTGTGGAAGTTCCCACTCGCCCCCCTTGAATAGTGATCCTTTTCCCCCTTTCTTCTCCCCGTTGATTGTCACCGTCGGCTTCTGTCGTCTCCCTCTTTGCAATTAATTAAACAAGCAGATGTTTTCTCCCCCTCCCATTACTCGTCTGACACCCTCCCTTGATTTGTTTCGCGGGATGTTTTCCTCCCCGTTCCCATAGCTTTTTTTTTCCGGCTTGTGGAGGGTGATAAATCTTTCTCCCTAACCTCACTCCTCCCTGGATTTTTTTTTTTGCTGCCAGTCCTAAACTTAGCTCCTTCTTCCCCCGTTGACACTGCTGGAGCCTGTCTTCGCGTTTTTTTTTTTGGGTACTGCTTAATCTACTGGCGCGGCGCTGTTCTGTCCCCTTAGTTCTGTTTATCTAAGTTGCCCCGACACCATCGTGGTGCTGTCGTTTCATTGGCGCGGTTTTCTTAGTACCGCTTTAACGGCGTATCGCGGCCTGTACGGGACGGGTCTTTGGTTTCCCTATGGGAGCGTTCCTCCTTCTCGGGCTCGGCCCGTGTGCTTGTGTCTTTTGAGGTCCGATGCTTGCGGGGGCCGACCAGACTCCTAGGTTCCTCACAGGTGGTTATCCTTGCGCAATAGTGCGTAGATCGGTTTCTCCTCGATCTTTCTTTCCTGGGCTTCACGACACGGTGAAATCACCCTCGCTCTTCCTTGTGCCTGCTATGGCCCTCTGATACTTCCCCGAGATTTTCCGGAGTCTCGCCAACTCTTTTTTTTTTTTAGGGTTTGACTGTTTTGTACCCGCTCGCCATCCGCCATTATCTGTGGCGCTGCGAGAACATTTCGTCCCCCCCCTTTTCATTTGTTGCATGGCCGATCATACGCGCCGTCCGTTTTCTTTTTTAGGGTCTGTAATGGAACTTGCTTTTTCGCCAGTCCATGCGATCTAAAACTGCCTTGGTCAATCCCGTCGGGACTTCCCCTGCACCCCCAAACCCCAAATCCGGAAATCTACTCCCGCCCCCCCCTTCCCCCCCCAGTTTTTTTAGCTGTCATCTTCTTCTCTCTGGATTGCCTGAGTTGCAACGGAGAAGTTTTCGAGCGTGCCCACCCCCTTGCAGCACCCCCCTTGCCTCAGGAGCCAGACTCTTCTGCATCGAGGCCGACCGCGTACTACATTCTTCGTCAGCCTTCAACACGAAGTCCTCCTCCGTCCTCCTTTTTCCTCGTCGCGCAACCGGACGAACCCCAGCTTTTGAGCCCATTTTCCTTCTCCCCTGCTGAGTCTTGCAAGTTTTCGAAGCCGAATCCTTTTCTCCTTTTTTTTCAAGACAGAAGATAGTTCCTTTATATGCTTCCTCTGACCCACCCCCCTCCTTTGTCCTAGAGCCTCCTCTCCTCCTATTCATCTTCAATTCGGCCCCCTCCGGCGTCGATCCACGCTTCCGCCCTAGACCCCACTAGAGCGGAACTTCTCTTTTGGAATCCCCCTCCTCCCCCAGCGTTGGACGACTTCGGTTTTCACACCTCGGTCAACAGACTCTATTCCCTCCTTCCACGGTGCTGCCGGCGCAGCTTGCGGCACCGCCATTTTTTTTTCTAGTAGGTTCCCAAAGGCGCTCGGTCTGGTCGTCTGTTTTCATTTTCTGATTCCAACTTTACGTCCCAGCGGCCAGCTCATTCCTTTCACAAATGAGCCTTTTCTGCGCACAGCGATTATCTTCCTCCTTCTTCTGAACAACCACAAAAAGCGCTCTCCCTTCCCCCCATATACTTTTAATAATAATACGTTGTTGTTTTTTTAGGAGAGATAGAGTTGGCTTTATCGCTCTTTTTGTTCTATTTGGCGAAAGTCCGTTCCTGGTAATACCGTCTCTTCGCAATACCGCTCCTGAGTTTCGTCGATTCTTGGCACGATGGCCTCTCATGCTCGTTGCGCCGTCAGCGTTGTCTTTTTCCGATGTCTAGCCTTGACGATGTTTTTTTCCTTCGGCTGTTGTCTCCTTCTTTTTCGGCCCCGCTGCGCGGCTGGAATATCTTTCTTTTTTTTTTTTACTTATGCTTGTGCGCTTTTCGGACACAATGTCGGCTGTCATCTGCGGAGCGCGTTGCCTTTTGTGGATCGGCGCCTTCTGGCTTTAGATATAAGTATCGGCTCTTGCTGAGCTTTTGAGATGAAATGAAGATTTTCCGCTTTCGGCTAGACCCATCTTTTCCCCCTCATCGAAATCTACGGATTCTTCGGTCTTCTAATTCCCCCCGAATCTCAGGGCGCAGGTCCATGTCGGTCGCCCATTGGATCTTACCCAGGACAGGGTGGGCTAGTGTTGCCATCTTATTTTTCCCCCTTGTTTCTTGGTCGTTTCCGGTAGGACTTCGCCTGATCCGGGTTTGCGGCTCCCGTTTTTTTATGTCTTTTCTCCCGTCTCCTCAGCGCGTATTCCGCGTGCGTTTTAGGCTCAGAAGAGCGACGTTATGCAGCGAACGCTTTTTTTCCTTTTTGCCCGAGCGACCCTCTTTCCGGATTCCCGTTGTTGATGGCCCAGTCTCTTTCCCCGTTTGACCCGAAGACTGGCTCGAGCGCGCACCCTTGTAATTTTCCCCCCCTGTTTTAATCCCCTCCCATCCTGCCACGATAGTTCGAGGATCGCCTACATCTTTCCCTGAATTTTTGCGCCCTGGTCGCGCCGGTCCCGAATAGGTGTCTAGCCCCCCAATCCGAGCTCCAGGCCAGCCTTACCGTTCTATGCCCCCCTGACCAGTGCCCCATCTCGGTTTGATTTACCGAAGTCCTTCCTATTTCCGTATTGATTCAAAAACACTTTTTTGCGTTTTTTTTTTGTAGTCGAGCAGCCGTGAATCCCCCTCCTGTCCGAGCCCGCCGACGATCGACGGCACGATTGAGGATCGCCCCTTTTTTTAAAAATTTTCGAGCCGGCGGACGCCTTCTTTCGCAAGGCCAGAAGCTACGCGCGACGTGAGCAATCCATCTCGGTCAGCTCCGAGCCGATCGTGCGGTCCCTCCTTCGTGCCCGCGAGCCCGTCCCCCTTCCTCCCCCTTTTACGATCGACGAAGTTTACCGGTCCCCCCCTGCCCTTCGGCCTTCCACTTTCTTTCCCACCCCTCTTTTTTCCATCTCGAGAACAGCACGAATATTTGAATTTGCTAGTAGAAGCTGCTGTTTTCTCCTAACCCACACCGATCATGACCGATGTTTTTGCCAGCGGCATCCCTTTTTTTTGTCCGCTTGCGCCTTCCCTCAAACATTGCAGCCAACCCGACTGACTTTTGCCTTTTTTCCCTCGTTTAGTTTCTTGGTAACGCTTGATTTATCAAACTCCCTCTTCTCTCGTAGCTGCTAGAGGATGAAAAGTCCCCCCCTCCTGCTCTGTACTTTTTCAGGCGGCACCGTCTTAATTGTTTTCGGAACAAATATTCTGTTCCGATTTTCTTTTTCCAGACTACCTTTGAAGAAAGTCGCACCTCCTGGTAACCTCCACGATGCCGGTTGACCCCTTTTTTTACCCCTTTCCCCCAGCCGTCTGTTTTGAATATCTCTTTTATCATTCTCCGTTGTTTTTTGCTCCTCCTTTGAAATTATCATCCCGCTTGGTCTGCCCTTCTTTTTCCGGAAGATTCCTACACCAGAGGATTTACTCGTCCCCTGATGTCAGGAAAAAGATAGCGCTTCCTGCTTGTTTTTCCAACCAGAAGATGGTTTCTCTTCCCCCCTTTCCTAATGCCAATTCCATGATCTGTCGCTTTTTTCATAGAGGATCCTGACCATGGAATTCTTTTGATCTTAAATCTATTCCGTCTTTTCCACGCGTCCCCTCTCCTCTCCATTCTCTTTCAGTTTAGGTGACAGTGTGCCGAAACTCGTTCCCTCTTCCCCGATTGGTAACGGGGCCAACTGCTTTCTCTGTCTTAGCGGGGTGTGGGGTTCTCATGCTGATGCAGATCCACATCCCTAATTCGCCTTCTGTTCTTGCCTATTCGTTCCGGTATGATCACCATCTTTCTGTGCCTAGTCTTAATGACATTCCCGCTAACCTTTTTTTTCTCTTTTCTACCTCGTTGGACGTTGATAGCTTGGTGACATTTTTTGTCGGGTTCCGCCGCTTCTCTTTTTGCTTTAGTTGATGATGATAACCGTCTCCCTGCCTATGCTTTTGACTCCCCCAAAGCTCTCGCCTTCCCCTTTGTCTTTGGTGGTGGCCTAGCCTCCCTTTTTTCGCGGTCGCCTCGGAATCGGGTTTCCGGTTTGGTCCCTTTTGTCACTTTCCCACCCTCGAAGTCTTCGCTCCGGCGATCCCCCGCACCAGCGATGGGGCTGTTCCTTTGGGCCCCGGCAGAATGCTCACCTTGCCGCTTCCGCCCTTGATTCGCTTCTCAAACCTTCTCTTTTTTTACTGGAGGAAGCGCGCGGACCCGTTCCTCCCCGTTTTCCCCGAGCTTCGCCGATGTGGTCTCTCATTCGGATTGGAGGATCGGGATGTTCTTCTTCCCTCTCTCCCGATTTTTTCTTCTAGCCGGCGTGATCTGCTCTCAATTTTTAACTTCAGGGCATCACCACAACGGTCCCCTTGCGCACGGCACAATCACAACCACCGTTTTTCTTTCTGCTTGGCTGGATCGCACTCCTTGCTTGGACTTTACCTTACTCTCGGCTAAACCATCCCTTTCACCAGGCGACGTAGATCCCCCTCCGCTCGCCTCCCGAGACGAACATCATACCCCTGCGGCCGCCGTCAAAAAGAGAAAGCCTCCGGTTCTTCGAACAGCCGACAGCACCGGGCCCATTTTCGTCCCCGAAATAGCTCCTCCCAAAGCCGTAGAAGGGCCCGAACGTCTCTAGGGCTCTTCCGACTCAGCTCATCTGCTTGTCCTCCTCCAGTCATGCTTCCGGCGCGGTCGCCTACGCCGATGATTTGAATCCCCCGCACTCCGAGACGCCCCGCTCTCACCCGAGCTTCCGCGCGAACGCGCAGTTTTGCTCCGCCATGACGACAAAAGCGGCCCTCTGCCGACCACCAGCGGTTCTACTTTTGCGGTCCGTCAAGACTGGCCCTTGCTTCCCCCGCCATTACGGAGAGTCGCCCTTGTTTCCTCTCAGCTTGTTCTGATTATAGATTCACTTCCTCGACCCCTTGCCAAGCGCGGATCTCGCTCTCTTTTTTTAGCGTCTTTCCCAAGGCGATATCCCCAGCAGGATGTACCAACGCGCTTACACAGGCGGTGCCTCCTGTCTAACCAGCCCCAGCGCATACACCTGCCCTTTCGTACACTCCAATAAGTTGTTGTGTTGTCTCTCTTGTGTCTGTATCGCTCTGTGATGTTCCTTATTCTTACCTCCGTTACGGTCTTTACCCTCCGTCGGGGGTTCCTTTTTTTTTTTTTTTATCGAGTCTACTGATGATGGGCTCCTCTCAGGTCCGCGTTGGGAACGTCTCCTTCATTTTTCCTCCTCAGACCCTTCTACTCTCTCAATAGCCGCTCCGTTGCATGGCGGCGGGTTTTTCCGGTTCCGAAAGGATTCAGGCCGGCCGCGGCTGGAAACTTAGCCGATGGTGTTCCCTGCCCTCCCTTTTGGAATTTTTTTTTTGCGCCCACCCCTGTAGTCGCGTGGTTCCGCTTTTCTCTTGGCGGCGCCGGAGTTGCTTTCTTTTTTTTTTATATGTTCGGCGAGCTCGCTCTAAGCATTCTTCCCCCGGCTCCCAGCAGCCTCTCGTGGCCTGGAATATCTGCGCTCCCCGTATTCTCCGGCTTTTATTGAGTAATTTCGGCCTCCGAAGGGCCCTTTTCAACTTTCCTGATGGCTGTGAGAATGACCCAGCCTTATGGAGGATGTTGGCTTTGTGACAGCTGCCTGTCTTTCGGGATGGATTTTTCCCCCCGGTTTCCTCGAGATGTCTCCCTCCTCTTGGCTATTTATAACGGTTTGTTTTATGCTTTTTTTTAGACTCTCGCGAAGAGCTTCGCGTCTCTGGATTTTCCGATTCAGACAACGTCTCTCCTAACCAGCGAGAACTACACTTTTGT
>Ga0179593_1469181_pt1 | contig 14919 bp, 18 predicted proteins | sample CZODoug2_1_08_16_FD_185931 | JGI IMG/M metagenome (GOLD analysis project Ga0179593, IMG submission 185931) | Vadose zone soil fungal communities from Angelo Coast Range Reserve, California, USA - CZODoug2_1_08_16fungal (PacBio error correction) | ecosystem: Environmental > Terrestrial > Soil >... | reverse complement strand
AATTGGTCCGATCGTTGTAGAGCCCTTCCCCTGTCTAGGAGCCCCTCGTTCTTGACCCAAGCCTTGATACAAAGCCGTGTTTTTACCCCAGCACGAGCCCCCCTGCCCCGCGGAGAGACCGCAGCCGCCCTGGAGAGTGTAGTCAGAACCGGATTAGTCTCCTTTTTCTCCCCCTTTCCCCCCGACCCTTCCTTTTACAATAGATTATTTTTTTCTCACTCTTATCTCGTTTATTCACGCGCTTCTACGGTTGGGGCCCGCCCCAAGAGAGTAATACGGGTTTCTAGGATTCGGCCGTGACTCTTCCTCCTTTCGTTCCTCCCCCTTTTCTTTTTGGCACAGACCTCATTCCGACTTTCCTTTGAGCGCGTCCCCCCTTTAGTGAGGTGTTAGCCCCCTGAGAAAAATAGCAAAGTAAACTCGCCTTTCCCTCCCCTCTCTTACTTCTTTTGTATCGATATCAGACTCGCTCTTGGCATGCCCGCATCTGATCTACGAGGTTTTAGATTCTAGGAGTCCTCCTCGTTGATTTTCCCCTCCTTTTCCTTCCGCTCTTTTTTTTCTTGGCTTTCGCGGAGCGCTCTACCCCATCCAGTCCGGTTGCGATCAGGAAAAACTCCTTTCTCCTACAGGAGTGCAGTCGTCGAGTCTCTTTTACCCGGACCGCCTCCCCTTTGTTCCCTTCAGCCTTCGGTCACAGGTTTTTCCCGTCACCAGTCCCGGTCCATAGAGGTAGCCTTTACATGATTCCCAGGTTTGTTTACCCGTATCGACCAAGAGTTTTTCTTATATCCCCACTCCTCTTTGTCTTCTTTGATTCCCTCTTTAGGATAAATGGCGGATCGTCTGTTTTCCCGTGCGTTTCCTATTATCGTACGATATCAGATGGTAGTCAGGTTCTTCTCGGGGTACGCCCCCCCCTTCTTAAATTGACCCCCTCCTTTCTTTTTGGCATAGTCACTTCCTTGGTCGGAAATCTTCCCCCCTCTCACATTCCCTACGTCGCCGGAGCTGGATGTCGGAGTTTACTCTTTCCCCCCGACCCTCCTTTCTCAGTTTCTTTGAGGTTGGTGATTGTTCCGTTCGTTCCCCCGCTCGTTCTTTTTAATTCCTGCGTTCTCACTTCATTCTCACCCTGATTTCTTTCCTTCTCTGTGGCTCCCTCTTTTTTCCCCGACGCCCTTGTTCTCCCCGAGGCGTTAGATCCCTGGTTGACCCGATTTTGCTGACTTAGTTTTTTGACTTCTTTTCTATGGATTTTTCCCCGCTCTCTCTTTTTTGGCCCTGATCGAGCTCTCCCCCCGATTTTTTGGACTGTTTCGGACGGTCGGTTAACAGTCTTTGGTTCTCTTGGGACTATACCGATTTGCCTTCTTTCCCCCTTACGATACCCCTTTTTCTTTTGTCCGCGTCAGCCTGGCGCCGGCTGGTTTTCGTTTCGGCTCGTTCCTCTCTCTGGTTTCTGCCGGTTGTTTCCTATGCTTGACTTCCTAACCAATGACCCTAGTGCATTGGTTTCTCCTCTCGGTACTTTACTTTTCTACGAGCTTCTTCGGTAGATGTCCTCATTCGTGTTGGTTGTTTTTTTTTCTTACTCCCTCCGTACAGGAGCATATCCCTTTTCCTACCGTGCCCTAATGTTTGTTTCTTCTTTTCCCCTGCCCTTCTCCCTTCTTCTTCCTTCCAATTCCTCCCTTTCCGAGGGCATACGATTGCCAGACGGCTTTCTCGTTTTTGTCCGGCGATTTTTCTGTTTGACCGTCCTCCAGTTGATAGAAGTAAGCTCCCTAGCCTCGCTTTTCACACCCCCCCCCCCCCCCCCCCCCTCTTTCTCCTGTATTTTAACCACTTCTCCTGTGGCCCCCCCTTTCATAAGCGGTGCCAGCTTCGTCATACTTCCTCCCCCCTCCTTTTTTCCGTTAGACTCTTCGCGCGTTGCTACTGTCCCTCGCTTCTATGCTTTCCACGTCGTAAACGGCTTGACCCTTATCGAATCCCCTTTCTTTTGTTTCCTTTTTTCGTTAGGCGCACAGCCCTTTGTCTTTCTCTTCGTCCGTCCTTTTTTTCATTTGCAAGATTGACCTTTCGCAGAGAAGATTGGGTACACGAGCAGTCCCGCTTCTTCTCCGGAGCTCAACTTTTTCCGCGTACATTCTTCCGAGACGCTTTTTTCGTTCGCGGGACCCCCTTCCTTTGAGGATCCCGGTCCGCCCGTCCTTCTCCGATACTCCGGCCGTTTTTCCTGGCCCCTTTCATCAACGCGACCCAGGTCTGAGTTATACTCCTTGCAGCCCTTTTGATAGCAACTTTGAGGCGATCCCAAAGGCTTTTTTTTTTCCAACTTTTTTCTCCCTCCAGCCCAGAACGCATTTTAATTCGGCCACGGACTTGCTCTCCCCGTTTCCCCCTCCTCCCACGTTGAATCTACTCCAGTGAAACGGGACCTCGGAGAGATAGAACCAGACTTTCTCCCCCTCTTAGAGCGTTCCCATTTTCTTTTTTTTCCTTTTCTGAGGATAGGGAGTTAAATGTCGCGTCCTTTGGGTTGGTTGGGGGGTGGAAATGTTTTTGTTTGACTTTTGTGTTGCCTTTTGTTGTCTTGTTGTTTTTTTTTTTTGTGTTGGTGGCTGGTTTTTCGGCTTTTTTTTTTTTTTTTTTTTTTTTTTTTTTTTTCTTTTTTATGGCGGTCCTCCGGTGACTTGGACATTTATGTAGGTTCAACGACCGCCCCCTTTCTTCGAGGATTCTTTTGGACCCTGGAGTTTCCGATTTCGCTCCCTTCCCCCCCTTTTCCCCTTTCTTGGCCAAGGCCCCCCCCCCCCCTGAGTTTAAGAATGAGTACCTTCCTGTCTTCCTTTTTCTTCTTCGCTATCCTTTTCGTCTCTTGATGGGTTTGTTTGACTTTTTTTGTGATCTTGATGATCCACCCCCCTGAGTGGGACTCTCCTAGACCTTCCTTTTTCTTTAAAATGTCGCATGAATTCTATCCGTTTTCTCCCCTTTTGCCGTTCCCACTTTCTTTCTCCACGCTGCTTTTTTTTTGTGGCTTTCCCTCCCCGTTTTTTATTGCACTCTGATTCAGCGGGATTCCTTATCCCCCTTGGAAGGGAAATAATCTAACTTTTTTCGATCTCCCCCCTTCCCCCCTTCTGCCACCCTCCCGTTTCTTCCCTCTACCTTACTTCGCTCTTGGTTTTCGTTTTTTTACTTGGGGATCTCCCCCCGAGGGCATTCGTCCGTTCCCTGTAAGGGGTCGAACCGTCCCCCCCCTTTAGTCAGTTTTTTTTCCCTCTTTTTCCTTTTTGAGAGATAACTCCGCTAATCCCCTTTTTTTGCTAAGGAGAGACTTGGCCCACGTCGCCGAGAGGACTCCCTGACGTTTGTTCTCCCCCCCAGCATCCTTTCCATCGCTCCAGCTTCGGAGTAGTCTTTTCCTTCTTAGCGTTTCTCACCCTTTTTTTTTCATATCCGGGACGTTCTTTAACTACGGTGCACTTCCCCCCCCTCCTCCTCTTGATCCTCGTCATACGCTTTCAACGATTTATTCTGAAACCACCCCCCCCTTAACTTTTTTCTCCCGAGACAACCTTGTTTCTTGAATACGAATCAATAGCTGTTTTTTTAAGTCTTTTCCCCCCTCTCTACTCCTTCTCCCCCCTTTTCTATCTTTTGATGGTTTTTTAGCAGAAGAGAGCCCCATAAAACCAACCGAGCCTAGGATAGTAAAGTCCTCTTCTGGTTCCTTGCTCGCCTTTTTAGTCGTCTGCACGATTTTGGGACCTTTTCTTCCTGCTGTTTCTCTCTGTGGCCTTTCCCGCGTTTTTATTAAGGCTAAGGGCTGTCACTTCCCCCCCCCTTTTCTTTTATTCTAGCTTTTCGTTGACTCTCGAGCTCGAGCTCGACTTTCCTCCGAGTCAGGTGACGCTCCCCTTCAAGATTCAACGACAATTTCTTTTTTCCCCCCCTGCGCCTCCTCTCTTTTGACTGCCTCCTTCCCTGCGCTCCCCGTCGTGTTCGACTCTTCTGGATTTCCCCAGCTTCCGGTCAATTGCTGTGATTTCCCCCAGATTATGTTGGACCCCTTGTAGTTCTCCCTTTTTGTCTTCCTTCCTTCACGAACGTCGCCAGTTGGTGCTCGCCCCATGAGGATCCTTGGCGTCGAGGTACGATCCCCTCCTCTTTTTCTTTTGAAGCTTTGATGCCCCGAGAAAGAGTCTGGTTCTCTTGTTAGACCTCGGTCCCTTTTTTTAATATGAGCTCCCTTTCCTCCACCCTTAGATCTTTGTCGTGTGACCTTCAGATGCGAACGGCCAGCGCCCCTCCCCCCCTATGAGGAGTCCTATTTTACCCCGTCGACGCCTCCTTTCTGACCTCAGGTTTTTTTCTTTGGCTCTCGGATTGGTCCAGATTCCTCGGTTTTTTCTCTTCTCGGCGCTTCCCCGAGCGGAGCGACCTCTCCCTTCTTTCTCTTTTTTTTGCGGCCAGTTTTCACATTTTTTCCTCCGCAAACCGATTGCTTCAGGCCTTTCCGTTGTTTGTAAATTTCCTTGCATAGCTTTTCCCTTGCGGTGCCGCTTGCGTCTTCGGGCGGTTTCTGGCAATTCCTCTTCCCCTGATGTGTGGCAGCTTCGTACCTTTTTTCACCCTTCTTTTCTACCAGTTGTTTCTCTTTGTATTTTTTTTTCTTTCTCCGCTTTCCGGAGCTGATCTTGCTCCCACTCCAGAGAGGCTGGAAGGTAGGGAATCTGTACCCCTCTTTTTCTGCAGTATTTTCCCTGCTTCGTCTCCCCCTTCTTTCTAGGTTTGCTTTTCCGTTTTCAAATGATGCGGAGTCTCCGAACCCCCTGACCGCCGCGTCTCCCTTTAGCGGTGAATTTCGACCTTACGTGACTCATTCCCTCCTTGTTGTTGACTCTTTTCTCTCGCCATATTCTCCCCTGCACCGTTTTGGTTTCGTAGTCTCCAGCGAATCCGTCTTCTTAGGTGAAACGTTCCCCCAAGGGCATCGCCTAGCTTGCTTTCATCCTTTCCTTTCCTCCCTTTCTGGTTGTCCTTTTTCCTTTTTTACGAGTAAGCATTCTCCTCAGCTGCCGTTTTCTTTGGCCCCCCTGCCACAGCGCCCAGCCTATTTTTTTTTCAATCTACAAGCCGTGTTCGCTTTTCTCTCTTTCCGGAGTTCTCGCTCTTCCCCCTTCGCCCCACAGACCCCGTTGGTCCATCGCTCTTACTGCTTACTCCCCTCCCTCACGTCCTCCTCCTTCTTGGAGACACGTCATCGGAGCGTTTGGCCTGCCTTTGCGGTTTTTTTTTTCGGCCCACCCCTGTTTTGGACCCTTTTTGCCGCAAAGCTGCTCTAGCCCCCCAGTTTCTTTTTTTCTCTCTTGTATTGCGCCCTTTTCCTCTCCGTTTTTTTCAGCGGGTCGCTTTTTTCCTCATCCCTAGCTTCCCCCCTTTTCCGGCTCGCAGTCTTCTGCTTTTCAACTCAAGAAGTTGTCCGCTTCCCCCTTTTTTGGCTCTTTTTCCTTTTCGTAGTTTAGAATGCCTTTGCACTCCCCCCCCCTTTCCTGACCCTGCGCCATCTTTCCTCCCCCGATCTTCCCCGGTAGCCTAGCGGCGATCCTCTTCCCTGCAGCCCGGGCTTCCGACTCCCTTACTAGCACCCCCGTTCGTGTGCGCACCCCCTTCCCCCCCCTTCCATCGGGCGTCCTACTTCAGGACGAAACTCGTACGTTCCCCACGCCCCAGGGTCCTTCTTCCGATGCGGTGCGCAGCCCCCCCTGCCTGTTCCCCCCCTCCGACTGTCTTCGTTCTTTTCTGGCTCCCTTCTCCTGTCGTTCACCTTCTTCTCTGGGGGAGCGGTCTCTCTCCATGGTTTAGTCTCTGTGCGTTCTAGTCGAGATGAGATTTCGGCGACTCGACGTTCCGACTCCCCCAGTTGGCCTTTTTTGGACTTTCCGACGCTGGTCCCCTTTTTTTTCCACACTCGAGCCCTATCCCTTTTTTGGAAAGGAGTACCCGCCTGCCAATTTGGGCTAGAGTAGGTTTCTCCTTCCCCCTTACTTTCTTCCTTTTTCTCTTTTTCGTTAGGTGTCCTTCTTTTGTTTCTGGCTTATTTGGCCCTTTCCTTCCCCGGCTCCCTTTCCCATTTTTTCTTTTTTGGAAGGTAGTTAACCTGCATAGAACGATGCCGTCCTTCGCGCGCCTTCTTTCTCGTTTTTTTTTTTTTCAAACCTTTTCCTTCCTCTTTTCTTTTTCCTCTCCCTCCTCTCTTTTCAGTCCACTCTTTTCCCCCCATGATAAGTGACTTTGTCCGCCCCCCCATTTGGCCTGGTTTCCTCTTGGAAGTGCCCCCTGTTTTTTTTTTTCCTCTCCCCGCTGCAGTGACGGTTTCCTCGCTTCTCGCTTCTCCTAGCACGTGGCGTTTCCTTCTCTTCCCGTTGTTGTTGTTTCTTCTCTACGGGTTACCGCGTTTTTCCCTCGACTTCCCCTGCTTTTGAGGCGCCTCTTGTATTCCCGTGTTGCTCCCGGTACATCACTCTTTTTCCCCCCCCGCTGCTTCCCTGGGCGTCTGAGTCCTTTTTCTCTTTCCGTAGCTCGGACCCTCCCTTTACTCAGTAATCCCCCATATTCCCTCGAACGCTGTTCTTTTCGCTCATAGTCTCCCCCACACACTCGTTTGTGTTAGAGGATTGACGTTTGGCCCTGGCAGCAGTTGTCCTGCTTACTTCTTTTGTCCCCCCTATGGTCCCGTTTGATTCCTTATTTTTTTTTCCCCTGTTCGCGGGGGAGCCCGCTAGGATCCCCAAACGATAAACGTTCTTCCTTCGTTTCTCCCCTCCCACTTTCCCTCTTCTTTCGACAGTAAGTTTTTTTTCTTTCGATAGTGGCAATCCCCGTTTCCCAAGCGCTTGGTTTTCGATTTTGGAATATCCGAAGTTGTTCGGTCCGATCTTTCTTTTCGGTTCAACATTTATGTAACCCCTTCGAGCTTTGACCCCAATCGGCCCTGACTTTCTTTCCCCCGCGCTCGTCTCCCCCCTTCGACCGTACGATGTCTTTCTTCAAAGTCCCGTCTCATCGTTTTGGTTACTTTGAGCGTCCAGGACGCGTGTCAGCGACCTCCACTTTTTGTGTCCCCCCTCCCCGGTCCCCCTCTCCTCTCCTTGGTTAGTCGATTTTTAAGCTTTCCTAGGCGTTTTTCGGCTTCTATTCCTGAGGATGGTGGTTTTTCCGGTCCCTTCGGGGCTGACTACTCTATTTTTCTTTCGTCCGTTTTGCGTTCCATTTATTTATCCCTTCAGAAATTCAATTTTATCTGTTTCCCGTCTCTTCCTCTGTTTCCTTTTTAGTTCGCTCTCAGAGTGTGCCTCTCCCTTCTCGGTGCTTGAACCCAGTCGGACCCCCCCGCCGCCCGAGGTAATTAGCCACGGAGATTTTTCGTCGCCAGATGATAGCTATCGGTTCCCGCTCCCCGCCACTTTTTTTCTTTTCCCGGCCCTTTTTCGGCGCCAACCCCCCGTCCCCGACTGACGTGAGCCTTTTTTTTTTGCTCTGTTTTCGAGGATTTCCTCTTGTCGCTTTCACCGTCTATTTCCGTTTTCCTTCATCCTCTGACCCGAATTGACTTCTCTTAAGATTTCTTTTTTTTTCATTTCTTGGTTTCCGCGACGCCCCCCCCCTGCTTTCCCTTCCGATCTCCTTGACTAAGTGGGTCCCGACCCCCATGGTTTAGTTTCAAAATTAGGTATGACCTTTTTTATCCTAGATACATGGGTTACTCTATTACTATTTGAAAAGGTGAGGATTCTTTTCATGTGGCTCGCCCCTCTGATTGTCCTTTTCTAATTACGGACCTTTTCCCCCACTGGATGGGTTTTTGTTCTGTTGTACCCTTCTTGCTCGATCGCTTTTCTTTTCGAAGCTTTTTTTTTTTCTTCTTTTTTTTCCCTCTCTGGACACCCTCGATCCCGTTCTCTTTAGGGGATTGGCTGGCTCGCGGGATATGTCCCCGATCGTTCTGTCTTTCAACTTGATTCTTTCTTTTTCCTGCGTCCTCCCCTTCTGTATTAGGTCCATCAGTTTATGATTCCATTCTCTTTACCCTTGTTGAGTGCTTTCCTCTCTCTTTCCTTTCCTCCTTTTTTTTCTGATTCTCTTACGACCAGTTCTTATTCCCTTCACTTTTTTCATCACCTGCACCGTAATCGCGGCTGTTTTTTGCCATGATAATCGAATCCGATCATTGCCCCCGGCCGGCCAGCTCTGGTAGTCTCTCCTCGTCCCCTCCCCTTCCTATTCTACTTTTCTTTTCGTTGTGACCCCCTCCTTCTTTCTTCTCCCCCAGCCTCCGGCAGCCTTTTTCTGAATCGCTCCCCTTGCCGTATGAAACGTGAATTGCCCCTTGACCTCCCCTCTCCGCCGTTTTTCCGTAGGTTACAATTTTAATTTTTTTTTCTCTGTCGCTACTTTTCTCCTGCTTCGGACCCGAATCCAATTTCCTAGGCCGTCCCCTCTTTTCCCACCCCCTTTACGTTTCTGTAAGAAGTTGTTCTTTCCTCTTCCCCCCCAAATGGGGGCCCTGAATGTTTTCTCGCCCACCATAGAGCCCCTCCGCCGTTTCTGCCTTCCTCTTTCGTCCTCTAGTCGACGCTTTGGAACTCGCCCTTTTCAGTAGAAGAACCTCCTGCCACGAACGTTTATCCGGGTTGTCATCCTTCGTTTTCCCCCGCTTCTTATTTTCTGCTAAGAGCCGACCTTTCTTTTTGATTTGCCCTTGTTAGAGTATCTTCTTCACAGAGAGCCCCGTGTAGAATCTGCACCGTCAGTTTTTCCCCCTTGTTTAGACCCCTCTCCCTGGTAGGAGTTTTGCTGCTTATCTAGAAGCCCTCCCCCTTTGCTATACTCTCCTGACGGGTCCCCTCCCCCCTCTTTTTTCTTTTCTGACATCTTCACGCCATTTGTTCTTTTAATCTACTCCTTGCCTGAGTGCGATAATTTACCAGCCTCAGTGGCTCGCCTCTGTGGACCCTCTCTTCTTTTTTTGACCTCGCTTTTAACCCCTCTACAGATAGGATTTTTTTTTTTTTCCCCCTGGCGTTTTTTACACTTTGTTTTCCCCCCCAAAGGCAAGTGTTTTGTACGGAGGGAATCCTTTCCTGTCCCGGAAACCTTGTTCCTTTCTTTTCCTAGCTTCTTCCCTTTTCGTGCCGCTTTTTTCCCTGCCCCGCCCTGTGCGACCGATCCTTCTCCTGTTCCTCCCTCTTCTGGCAGCCCACCAGAGCCAAGACTTGTTTCCTTCGAAGGCTTTGCTTTCCCCTTTCCCGTTCTTTTCCCCGAGATCTGACGATTCCGATCCTTCTCGGGACGTTGACTTCTTTTTTTCCTTTTTTTTGCCCACCTTCCCTTTTCTAATCCCTTTTCCAGGATTCATCGTTCGTTTGACCCTCTTGGGTTTCTTCAGTGCGCACTTTTTGCTGCGGGCCAACCCCCCCCTTCGTCGAGTTCGCCAACCGGAGTTGTCCGCCCACCTGACTCTCCTAGGCTAGTTTTTTACCTAGATCTCTCTTTTTTCAGTCCCCTTTGGTTCCTTTGCCCGAGCTCCGTTTTTCTTTGAATGAGAGACCCACTCTCTCCCCGCTTTTTTCTCTTCTGATTCTTGGGGGCTTTCCCACGTTTTTTCTAAACCCCTTTCTCCTTCTCTCTCCTGCTTTCCTGCGCTTTTCCCCAAGAATCCCCTTTTCTTCGGTAGGCGTTTATCTCCTCGTTGTTGGTTTTTTCTCTCTACAACGATCCCCCTTTTCCACTTAACTTTTTTTTATGCGTACTTTTCTAGGCTCCTCGGAAGCCGCAAGTTGCCCCCCTTCTCCGCAGCGAATTCCCCCCAGTACCCTCTTCCCCTCTCCTCCCCTTCCGCCTTCTCTTTTTTTATTCCTAGCCGACTCTTTCCCCTCCCTTTTCAGTTTTTTCTGCCCCGCTCGCTTCTTTCCCGCCTTGCCTGCTCTCATCCAGTGCTTTGGAGGTGGATTCACCATTTCCCTTTTCGGTTTTTTTGCTTCAACGGTTAGGTACCTCCTCTCGTTGTCCCCAGAACTGTTACCGCTCTATTTCGTTAGAGTTTTTCCCCTCACAAGTGGTTTGAAGCTACAGCACCCCTCACTTCCCCATTCCCCCGATCCCCATCCCTTTTTCACAAGCCCACGTTTTCGACTAACTCCGAGTCGATCCCGCCCCTTTACCTCCTTTCCTCCCTTCCCCATTTTGATATGCCATCTTTTCCCTCCCAGAGGCGTTCTTTTTTCCTTTCTGTTTTTCCTTTTTTTCTCCCAATTGTTGTCTGGCCCAGATTTTTTTACTTTTTTTCCCGGGCTAGAGCTCTCTCACACTTGAAGACGCAGTTCAAATTATGTCAACTTCTCCCTTCCTGGCTTTCTTTCTTTTCCCCTTCCGCTTTTCTCCTCAGGTCTTTTTTTTCCCCCTGCTCCTCTTTCGTTTTCCCAGAGTGTTTTCCCCCCCGACCCTCAAAGGCGAAGATCTGGCACTGGTTCTTCTTTTCCGATTTTTTTCTTTCTGGAACTTATGTCCTTCTTTCCCTTTATCTTCGTTTCGAAGAGTCTTGAAGGTACCCCTTTTGAGTCTCCCCTCTCAATGCAGTTCTTGTTTATCTTTCTTACTCCCTTCTCTGAAGTTTTGGCTCATCAGAGGTGCCCCCTTTCGCTTTTTTTTTTTAGTGCCCCTCCAGGTCTGTTCGCGTTCCTTCTCACGGTTCCTTTGTAGTGACCTTCGCCTATCAGAAAGGGGCCCGCGCCCCCGCCCATCTTCTCCTTCCCCCTGGCGTATTTCGGGATTTTCTCTCCCATGCTGCTTCTGCTTCTTTGCTTTTGAAGTTGATGCTAGGATATTGTTTACCTTAGAGGTTATCGCTTCTTTCCGAGCGGCCCCCCAAAGAAACTTTCCCTCGCCCCCGAGTCTCTGTTTCGAGCCAGCATCCTGTTCCCCCGTTGGTTTTCTGGTTCTTTCCCTCAAGGATTGTCTTTCCGAGGCTTTGAGATCCTCATGGGTTTTGACCCTCCGGAGAATATCGGCAGGAATTCTGATACTCCTAGAGAAGTTTTCTCCCCTCGCTCCTAGGGATTTTTGGTCGAGTCTTATCTGCTCTCAATCAGCCCTCTCTGGAGATTAAGACTCCTCTTTTAACTTTCTTATCCGGGTATCCCTCTAGTGGTTTTCTCCCTTCTGTCAGGATTTCCTCTCGCTGTTTTCTTCGTTTACTCGACGGACACTTCTCATAGGAATGGGACCTGCTTCTGATATCCAGGCCTGTTTATCGACCCTTCCTTCTTTTCCGCTTGAGCTTCTCCGCTTTTGAATTTAGTTTCTTCCGAGATCTTGGGACCCCGAGCGCTACTTTTGTTTTATATATATTTTCCTTCCCTTTTTTTTTTGAGATGAACTCCGGGGACCAGTAGCGCTTATATTCCCGTCTTCTTTCTTGCCACCTTCCTATTTTTCATTTATCATGACTCCGTCTTTGCCCCCCCTTCCGGAACCTTCCTCAGCTTCATTTCCGAGAGCGAGCTCCTCCTATCGCAATTAAGATCTCTTTCTTTTTTCCTAGGCCGACGTCCTCCGATCGCCGCCATCTTGTTTGATCTTCCTTCTCCGCGACCAGCCCTTTGGTAAACTTCTTTTCCCTGGCCTTTTCTTTTCCTTGGGCGGAGTCTCGATCTCCCATAGCTCTCCACCCTTTCCCCCTCGCTTCTTCTGTCTTCCCTTTGTTGCTACTTCTTAACTTTGCTGATATGCCTCACCTTGGTCCCCCCCAACCCACGTTTCTTTTTAGAACGCTCCGTTCGCTTCAAGCAGTGGCCCCTGTCCCGCCCCCCCCCTTTACCCCCTTTGGATCCCCCCCCACCCCTACCCCCCCAGGCCCCCTAACAAGACCCCCTCCCCTGTGGCCGACTCTCCCCCCCTAGAAGAGTAGAGATTCCCTCTCGTTTCCCGATAGTTTTTTAATGCTCCCTTTCAGTACAAGCCCGAGAGGTTCATCTCCCTGGAATAATAGAAATATCCACCGTCCTTCTATTCTTCGCCTGTGTCCACGGTTTTACCCCAGTTTCCCCGATTTTCCGCCGACGTCCCTCTGTTGAGGGATCTTTACCTTCCCCAGATCTTAGGTTTATATCCCTGTTGACCCCCCTCGTGTCGCTTGCTACCACTCTTTCCCCCTTTATGTACGATTTTTAGTTTTTTATCCCCCAACAGATTCAAAGAGTTTCTTGCCTCCGTATGAAGGCCTTCTATTGGCATCTCTTTTTTTTATCGAAGTAGGACAGGGCCTCCTCGTTCTTTATCTTCTGTCTTTTGATTCCTCTACCCCCTCCGACCTAATAGCTTGCCTGAAGACGTGAACGATCTCACTTTCAACCATGTTACTAGAACCACGCCTCTTTGTAAGCTCTGGACTCTCTTCTTTTCCTAACCCTTCTGTCTTCCCCTATCTTCTTTTTTAAAACGGAGTGTTACTGTTCTAGCACGATTGTTCCCTCTGCCGCTCTCTGTGCGTTTTTTGAGCGTGTTTTGACTTTTTATTCTTAGGGGTCCTCATCCCTCCCCTCATCGACCGTCTTTAGAGGTAAAAGTTTCTGACTTATGACACCTACCTCCCTCTCCCCTTCCCGTTAATCTACTGAGGGTACTTGAACCCTCCTCTTCTCCCGTGCAGGCGGTCACTTCCCTGACCCCTCGCGAAGTTTGTGTCCTGACTGTAGTTTAGAGCCGCGTTCCCGAGGTCTCCCCTCCTTCTTCGGGACGTTTCCACTTTTTTGGTCGCTGCTGTCCTTCCTTGTTCCCCCTTTTTTCATAAAGGATCCTTTCTCGGGGACCTTTGTCCCCAAGTAAGTTGATGTATGCCCGTTCTTGCTCCCTCACCCTTGACCTTGTTTTTGCAACCTTTTCCTGATGATTCCGCCTCTATTTTCTGCTATATCCTCTCTAGTCAGGACCTTACCCCCGTCGCCCGAGCCTAAGTCCCGTGCCTCCCCCCTTTTTACGTCTCGGCGTCTTTCCCTCTTTCTTGAATTGATTTTTCTTCCTTCGTCGCGCCAACTCTTTCATTGACTGGGTAATAGGGTCCCATAGCGGGAATCGCCACACATTTTTTTCGGGTTTCATCCCCCTCTCCTTGTTGTTTCTCTATCTTCAAGGACCTCCTTTAAAATTGAAGAAATGCTGTCAGGACGGTCCCGCTTCTTCCCGGGCGCACCTTGTGGACTATCACCTCTCTTACCCTTTCACGCTCTTTTTTAAAGAAATCCGTGCCCGCCGAAGCAGGATCTTAGTCGCGCACTTTTTGTCTATTTCAGTCGTTGGTCTAAGGTACGACAGTAGGGCATGGGAAAACCCGAGTTCCCTCTCAGAAGAAAGACATTCCCCTCCCTCCAGGGCGGCTATTTTTTCCCCCCACCACACTTTCCCTTTTTTTGACATTTTTGTTGGACGGTCAGATCCTTATCAAAGTAACTCGATTCAGTAGATTGGTTTTTTTTCCCCGACCGTCCCCTCTCCTCTTGATCCCTTTCCTTTGGGGTCGCGGAGGTTTTTCGACTCCCCTCCCTCCCCTCACCCTAGAAAACGTGCTCTTGTGCTCTGACCTCGTCCCCATCTCGTTCTTAGAGACGAGTCGTTCCACCTTCCCCCCCGCTTTCATCTTTTTTCTCCCATTTGATTTCTCTGGTATAACGTGCTATCGTTCTCGGTCTTTTTTCAGCCCCTTTGGGGAGGTTAATTTCGATTCTTTCCCCCCTTATGAAGAGCCGTGACTTATAGCGCGATTTCCAACGACCCGGTTTCTTTTCCATGACGCTTTTAGATTTGTGTAGGTTCACCCCTTCTACGTGACCCTTCCCTTGTAGAACTCGCCCCTTCTTAAACCCGTCAATTGCGCCAGGGATCCCATCGTTTGTTCTTAAGCACTTTAGATGTTTCTTTGCCCATCTTTTTCTTCGGATACTAATGAGGATTTTTAGTTTAGCTGCTCTTTTTTCTCCACCGGCCCCCTGAGTGTCTCAGGGTTAAGCATCATCTTCTTACCATGCGGTCCTACCCGTCTCTTTCTTGTTATGCACTCCTCTTCTCCTCTCCCTTTTAGCTGTGATAGCTTTTCCAAGCCTTCACTCGTACCCACTTTCCCCGTTTCGGTTCGCGCAGCCATTTTTTGGTTTGAACAGATTAGAGATTCCTGACAATTTCACCTCACCCTCTTTTTTGTATAGCCTTTTTATTCACTTTCAACTCTTTGACGACTTCTCTTTTCCAGAGCCACGGGATGGATTTGTGGATTTTCTGGCCTCTGTCCCCGATTGCTGGTCTTTTCCGTCTTCTTTCGCATGACCAGCGGTTCCCCTAGAGCCTCTTCTTTTCAGAGTGCGTCCTTCCCAGTCCAAATTGGTGTCCTCCGGCTCCCACTTTCCCCCGCTTCCGATTGCTTTCAGAGTCCCTGACGATCTGGTTGAACTCGTTCCGAGTTTGACTTGGTTTTTTTTGATCAGATTTAGCCGGTCTACGATAGAGTCACCCTGGTCCCCCCGAGCCCTTTGCCTCTTTTTTCCCTCCCCCACGACCTTTTTGTTCCCTTTTTCCTGATAAGTTCCCCTTTACTCTTTGTTAAAAGTCTTTTCATGATGCGCGGTTACTCGCTTTTCTCGAGGAAGGGATGTTTTTTTTTTTTTTTTTTTTATTCTCTCGCTGAGTGATTTTCCTTCCTTCAATAGATACTATTCCTTTGCGGCTCGCTGGTCGTTTCCAGGTTCGTCCCTGGGTTCCCGACATGGCGGAGTCGTTTATGAGAATAACTTTTTTTTCCTGCCTAGGTTCTGCATTTTCTTTCCTCCTAAGGGAATATTCCGCTCTCTTTTTTAGGTA
>Ga0179593_1442022_pt1 | contig 14920 bp, 10 predicted proteins | sample CZODoug2_1_08_16_FD_185931 | JGI IMG/M metagenome (GOLD analysis project Ga0179593, IMG submission 185931) | Vadose zone soil fungal communities from Angelo Coast Range Reserve, California, USA - CZODoug2_1_08_16fungal (PacBio error correction) | ecosystem: Environmental > Terrestrial > Soil >... | reverse complement strand
CTGCGTTTTCCCATATCGTTGTCGGAATCGTCTATCGTTCGGGTCTGTTCGGGACCCCCTTCCCCCCCCATCCTCCCCCCTTCGGAAGTTAACTTCGGGTAAGATCTGCGAAGTTTGTTTTTTTGGGTCCTCCTTTTTTTCCTTCCCTCGCTCCGCTGTCTCATGATGGTTTAGCGACTAATATGCGTGAGAGCTGATGTCGTATACTCGGTGATTGCGCGCAGAGCTGCAATTCTTCGAAGATCGAAAAAGGTCCTCTGCCGGCTCCCATACTCTTTCTCTTTCCTCCTCACCTTTTTTTTGTGGTCCCAGAAAGGTGACACGAGGCGACGGAACTCCCCGCAGCCCAGAAGCTTTTAGTCGATCTCCCCCCCTTTGTTAGGAGACACAAAAGACATTTTACTTTCCCGACTCCTCGTCCTCCTTTCCTTCTTCTCGGCAGGAAGGTCTTGGCCGTCAATCCTGAGTTTTGCCGCACCGCCTCTGGTTTTCGGCGCGAACTCTGGGGAATCGTCCCTCACGTTTTCCTGCCCCAGGTTTTTCGGGATTTTTATCGGGTGAGGTAAGATTTGCACCCCGTTCCCGTTCCCTCTTCCTCGTCAGACATGTCTGCCGCGGATCTAGTAGTGAGGCTTTGGTGAACCTCGGTTTCTTTTGTCCCCTTCTTCCCGCCGTTCAGGTTAGCCGGATGCCGGCCCTCCCCCCCCTCCCCCTTCCGACCTATCTATAGATTTCTCCTCCTCGTTTGTGTTGTTTTATTCTTGTTGATACTGACTGAAGCAATGGCGATGGGTTATGCCGCTGTTCCCTCGAAACACTTTTTCGACTTTCGAACAACCCCCCTCCCCCTTGTTGTCACCACCTCGCCCTATTTAGCCCGACTAATGCTCCAGGCCACCTGTTTTCTCTGCCCGCTTTCGCCGGGCTTCTTAAAGGGTTAACTTTTTTCCCATTCCCCCTCTCCTCCTTCTCAGCGTAACGGTGAGAGTCACCGACCTTCACATTCTTGCGCGCTACCTCCCCGCCTCTTTCCCGGCCCAACAACTTATGAGCCTGCACACCTTCCTCAGACGCTCCTGCGCCCTTTCCCCCTCCTTGTCTTTGCAGCCGAACAATGTAGTGGCTCGAATCCACCGACATGCCGACGAACTTATGGGCGAGATTTTCTTCTATTTTCCCGCTTTTTTTCACCGGGACGTTCGACAAACAGCCGATTCGTTAGTCCCAATGCCATTTTTTTACAGGCGGGAGACGTGCCTGCCGATATGCCAGCCCGCTTGCTCCCGGTTCGCCTTACTTCGTTACAGAAGAACATCCCCTGCGCTATCTCTCCGTCGCCGAGCAGCGCTCGCGCTTGCCTTCCCTCTGCCCGAAGACCCAACACAGCAACTGTTGCCCGTCATCCCCTTGTCCCCCCCCGGAGTCACTCCGGTCTAATTAGTGGTGACCGACCCAGACCTTCCCTCCTCCTTCTTTCTGCTCCAGAGTATGGTTCGAGAAGAGCCAGCACCTCCCGCGCGGTGAATTGAGGCCTGTTTCCTTTCTATAATTTCCTTTCTTTGATACTTTTCCCGCCCATTCTCCCCTCTGATGGTGTATACTCGTCGCGATAGACGAGGCGTGTCAGCGCCATCGTCCTTTCTTGCGCCGCATCCTTCCCCCTTTCCCCCGGGTCCTTTTTTTTCCTGAGAGAGACATGAACCTTCTGCGCTTTTTTCGCCCTCTTCTGGTTTTCCCGCCCCAGCCTTTTCGCTTGGCTCACCCCCGGTGACAGCCTTGCGAGAGGTCAGTCCTGGCAGAGCGCGCGCTGCGGGCTTTCTTCTGTTCCCTTTGAGTTATGTTTCTGTAGCACGACGTGCTCTCGAAGATCGAATTCCCGCCGCTATTGGCCGGTTTTCCTTTTTTTTTTTCTGAAAATTGCAACTACATTCAAGCCCGGCCCGCTGCGGAAGATGCTGCTCGTTCTCGCCGACCTGACTTCCCCCCTCCCCCCCCTACATTTGCAGGAGCTCTTAGAAATTCCCTCCTCTCACTTTCCCTTCCCCCGGCCACCTGAACCGACACTCCGGTTGGCTCTCACGCACAGCCAGACGATACTCGAACTTGATCTTCTTGCTGCGCCGCGCCTACTCCGGCAACCCGGCCATTTCCGCCTCCATGTAGCCAAGACCGTCATCAGACAGTGTTTTGTTGCGCATTCTTTTCTTTTTCTTTCGACCGAGTCGATTGGTCCAGCCCCCGCCGCATTCTCCGCGTACCGGCGGAACTCCCCTCCCCCTTTCTCTTTCAATCTGGACCGGTCCTTAGAAAAGTCTGGTGCTAGCCGCGCAGACCACCGGGCAGTCCCTTTTTTTCGTTATCGGCGAGCCCGTCTACCCTCCGCTCAAGATAAGACGAGTTATATGAGCCGGCAGTTGTGTTTCTTTTTTTTCCCCTTTGGCCTCCTGCTCGATATCAGACCCTCCGTAAAGCCGGCGACTGAACAAGCACGTGTCCTGACCACCGATGTCAATTGTTTCCCCACCACCTTCGACGTGTGGACCGTCGATTCTAGCACTACGCGCTCCTACACCCTCCTTTCTTTCTCCTTTCCCCTATAGTTGGAAAGACGCTGCGAATGAGAAGCAAGCGCTCAACCAGCCGGGTTGCGGATGGTCCCTTGCTCTCCCCCCCCTCCTATTCGTAAGCTGCGCGTCAAAAAGCTTTGACTTCTTCCCCCTACCCCCCTTTTTTCGCTCGATATGGCAAAGCTGGTGAGTAGCAGAGTCGAGTTTAGCGTGGTGGATCGCAAGCCCATGCCCCCTGCCCCAACCCGGTGTGATCGCATTGGCTTCGGCTTTCGACAGAGTCATTCCCGAGGCGGCGTCTTGGACATAACAATCGGAGTTGTAGAGAGTTTCTTAGAGGAGAAGATCGACGGTAAAAAAGCCCGCCCTTGGTCAGACGCCGCCGTGACGGTAACTTTTTCCCCTTTCTTGCGCGCACGGAAGATTTGCTTGAAGTCCGGCGAGCCCCCCTCTCCTCTGTCAAAGTCCCCCTTCAGAGATAGGAGAGAACCGCATTTGAGAGTTGAGATCTTGTAGGCTGCGCTCCGGATAACGTCCCAACGGTCCCATCCCCGCTTCTTTTCCCAGAGTCCCCATAAGCCTGGACTCCCCTTCTCCCCTTCTTCTGTCCCAGTTGCGAGAGTTGACGAAATTGAAGTCGGGATGAGACTCTCCCCCCTGTCTCTTCCCCGAAGTCGTCGAACGACACATCCAGGAGAGACGGACGCAACAGGAGACGGTCTTCGCAGGGCTTGGAGGACATATGCTCTCTTATTTTAAGGGGAAGTATGAGGTAGGAGCTTTCTCTACGATTCTCTTCCCTCTCTTTCCTGTTTTGCGGTCGTGCTCCCGGATGTAGGTCTATTTGCCTTTGGTTTTTTACTAGATCTACGGGAGAAGAGCCCTCATTCCTGATATTTTGGATTCTATGAGCTTCAGGTCTTGATGTAGCTTCCCTGCCTCCCCCCTCCCCTCTTGCATTGGAGGCCGGGTATTTTAATTTCGACGAAAGAACACCAGTGCCTGAAGGATGCGGCTGAACTCTTCGCTTCTAACACTTCTTTCTCCCCTTCCCCAATGCAAGATAGAAGAGGTTTTTTTCCATGTCCCTTGCAGCTCTCCCTTTCCCCTTTCGGCACAGGGTATAGTTATGCGGTCAACCCTGAGATTTGCTAAAATGGCGGCGGCGACCACAGATTCCTGTGGAGACGAGCCTCCTCTTTTCCCAAGATTTTCCTGTCGATATAAGACACTGACGTTTGCTCCTTTTTGCGTGTTGTTCTCCTCCTTCTTCCCGGCCTAGAAAGACCGGCTGCCCATCGCACGAGTATATGAACCCCCAAAGCGACTCTGTCTCGATTCGAGGACTATCATTCCACCCCTCGATATCCTGGCGTGAAGACGCCGCATGCCACCGTTAGCCTTGTCTTTTTTTTTTTCTCTCCAATATAGGAGCGGGAACTCCCAGTACGATTTTTTTCTGTTAGGTCCCCACATATTAGAAGGATTGGACGGGTCCATTGCTCCTTCGCGCTTCCTTTTTTCTCCGCTTGTAATGCCTCACGAGAGTGCTAGGCTTTTTGCGTTTCTCATGGCGTCTTTTCTCTTCTTCCTTCACGGTGAACGGCCTCGCCGATTATGTTACGCGGTGTCAGATCGACTTGGTTCCTTCGTCCGCGGCAATACCCGATGTCTTCGCCTGAAATCGTCTTTTTTGCTCAACGGCCGGTGACCCGCTTAGAAGAAATCCGAGTCCCCTTCCCCTCCGCGGTCGTCTAAGCATGCCCTCCTTGACTCCCCCCGACAGTTGATAGGCTGCAAACATCTCCTCTCCCAATCGTTCTTATTGAGAGGCGTCGGCAGTTTTGCCTCCTCCCCCGGTTTTGCCGCCCGCGGTTTTGTTTCGGTCGCCCCCTCAACTCCTCTTCCGTCCTTCATCGACAGAGCCGCTATCGGCGGCGATTTTTTTGCGGTTTTTCCTCTTTGCAACCCGGTCAAGAGCCGTGAGTGCACATCTGTCAAGGTCGAGCATTGGTCGGCCCCCGGATTCCCCTTTCCGATTTTTTTCCCACGCAGGTTTCTTTTCTTTTTTCTTTCCGGTCGATTCTGCCGGCCGGAACCCAATCCAATGATTCAGCCTATCTATATTTTCCTCTCCCCCCGTGTTGTTTCTCTCTCTTCGCTGAAGCAAGTGGAGCTTGGTTGCCCCTCCACGTCGACGGGAAACGAAAAAAATACGAAACGACGCACCACCTCGCCCGAGTAGTCTTTTTCGCACCCGTGATAGCGAAGTTCGCTCTCCCCTTTTTCTTTCCTTTTCCCAAACCGCAAACGCCTTACCACCCTCTCCGCCAGTGTATCCTCGGGGCCGGTAAGACAGATCCCCTCTTCTCTACCCGAACCCCGCCGCGGTAGGACCCCCCTTTGTTTACCCCTTCCTACTCCTTCCCCCCCCTGAAGTTGATTACTTGTAGTATGTGCAGAAGATCACAATGCTTCGTGGTCGTCGGTCCCCCATCCCCTCAGTACGAAGCTTATGGACGATACGCGTTTCTAGGGTTCCCTTTTTTTCCCCCCAACCAGACGATTTCGTCGCCACTGAATCGAGGCTGGAATGCTTTTGTGAGGACCTTGTCAGATCTGCGCCTGACTGCGGCGCCGTCCCGCCCTTCTTTTTTCCCTTCTTTCGAAGCCCTCCAGCCCTCGCGACGATGAGCGCTAAGCTTTTTCGTTCGCTTTCGCTTCCTTCCAATTAATGCAGTACCCCACCCTCCACCTGCAGCGTGATGTTTTTACACTGCCCTAAACGGCCAATCCTTTTTTTTTCATGCTCTCCCTGACCCCTCAATGATACTGACGTTTTCCCGGCAGGAGATGGTCGCTTTGATGTCCAGAAACTGTAGCGTTTTGTCCGGCCTTCTCTTCAGCCATGGAATCTATTTTTGAAGCACGACCTATCATTTCCCCGCTTGGTTCCCTCTTCCTTTTCCTCTCTACCGCAGTCTTTGATCTTAGCCCGGGCCTGAGGCAGAGAAAGAGACGCCAAGCTCCAACGTTCTTTTTTCAGACCTCCCTTTTGAAACCACCGCGGTTTAATGCTGATTTATCTTAGCAAATTTTTTCCCCACTCCCCTTTTTCTCTTTCTTCCTCCTGTGACCATGGCGATCCCCTGGTGGTTTGGTCATCCTGGCGAGGCTCGATATGCAGGGGCTCGTTCCCCTCCCATCTTCTAGCTGCCTGGAGTTAGACTTTAGCACACAGACCCGGTTTTTCTAATTCGTTACTTCTCCCTCTCTCTTCCCCCCCTTTTTAGGAGGTCAGTTCGAACATGGCAAATACCGTCCCCGACCCCCGGCAAGTGCGTTCATCTGCTGCATGATTTGCTCCCGGACATGACGCTAATAGTGTCCCCCGCCTAGCTTCCGTCTCTCTTTCCCGCCTGTCGTGATCTCGACGACCGTAAAAACGTGTCCCTCGAAAGACCCTCCGGTGATCGACCTGCCACACGGCCCCCCCCCCGATCGCAGCCTTTATTCCTTTCTTCCCGGGAGAATTCCGCCGTAAAGGATCTCACCTGAAAATACTCGTATCTCTCAGCGCCTTCCAGTTTTTTTTTTTCTCGGCTCGAAGGATGTTGTCGGGAGAAACTCCAGTTCTTGCCGACACGGCCTGCCATTACGACGCCCTATTTAAAGCATAGACTCGGTTAAAGCGGACCCGGTGATTTTCCTAAAAGTTGGTTGATGTTCTTGATCCGGTAAGACGGTCCTTCCAAGGTTTCGCTACGTTATAGGATGCTCCTGCACTGTCCCCCAGACCTCTCACCACCCTCTCCCTAAGGTTCATCGCGAGCCTGCCGTTTGCTTCCGACTTCCTAGATATCAGGAAGAAGTCAAATCCCTTAATATAAAGCCGTTCTGACCTCCTCCCCCTTCTTTGCGTTCATTCCCCCCCCTCCGCCGTGTTTGACAGTACGATCTGACGAATATTGGCTCGACAACGCCCGCTTGTTTTTCCTCCTCTCCGCAACGTGTGGAAAGGACAGCTTGACCTAAGCCCCGCGATCAAAAGCACTTCGGTGTCTTCTTGAGGCTATTCGATCCCCCCCTCCCGCGCCCAGAATCTGCGCGAAACAAGATTTTTTCTCCATTTTCCTCCCCCCCCCTTCCTTCTTTTTTTTTTTAGAGAGATCTGACCAGATGGTTGAGGCAGCATCTCAGTCCCTTCCCCTCTTATCGGGGTTTTCTTTTGCCCTAGATCCAGGCACTCCCCCCGCCTTTTCCCTCCCTCTTTTAGGCGTAGGACAAGCGTCACTCATCCTGAGGATGTCGAGTTCCCCTCCCCATCGTCTTGTCGCGAGAGTATGTTTCCGCCTTCGACTGTAAACCCGTCGGAGGTGGTTGACTGACGCAGCTTTCCCTCGTGGTCAGGGAACGGGTTTAGTCGGACGGCTTGAAGCGGAGTCTCTGCGCTTCCCCCCCGGAACGGCCGGCTCGTCAGAGAAAAGTAGTTGCAGCTGATCTTATTGTAGGACGGCGCTGTAACGGCCCCCCTTTTCCCGAATTTTCCCCCCCTTTCCTGGCTCGACACCAACTTTTGAGCCTCGACCTCTTTTCTACCTCTTTCTATTTCTTCCTAAGGACCTTAGTGAGACTCGCCTTCTCCACCTCCTCAAGCTTGTAGCAAGAAACATTCATCCTCTGCGCGTCCCCCGGCGCTTTTTCTTCAGCCTTTCCCTTTCCTTACTTAGACTTCGTGACGGTGCTGAGACGGTGAAGCGGAGACGGAAGTGATTTTTTTAGTGAGGAGATCTTATTGCCGGTTATTCCTCGCCCCCCCCGTCTGTATTTATCCCTGGCCTGTGGCCGGGTCTTTACTCTAAGTTTGATTTCGATCACGGCTTCTTTCTTTTCTTCTAGGAGCGTCCAGAGTCAGGAGAGCCCGAGACGCCCCTTCATCATCTTGAATTTTGCGGCCGGGTAGTTGCCCCTCGACTCCTCCCCCAGTTCCGCCAGATAGAGGGCAGAATTCGATCTCGCCCCTTCTGCGTGCAGACAGGAGAACCCGCAAGCTAGCGCTTTCGAGTAGTTCTTCAAAAGCATTCTCACTGAGCTCGCCAGGCTTCTTGTTGGCCCGTTTCCCGGGATAGAAATGAGGTCACCGGGATTGACTTTTTTCTTTGAAACTCGCTTTCCACTCTAATGTGGCTACGAGCAGCAGCAGGAACCGACTGTTTTGATGTAGCTACCTTAATGAAGGTTGCGCTTGGCGCGATTTCGGAGCCTTTCCGGAGCCTGTATCAGAGCAACGTACGTGTTATCCCCTCCTGTTCCTCTTCTCGCACAAGCTCGATTAGTCCGAATTATAGGATAGCATCAAAAAATCAGAATCCTGGAGTCCCCCCAAGCGACGCCTTTTCCCCTCTCTCATTGGGGAGAGTCGAATTACCTCTTCTTCTCCTGCCATCGCGATCGTTCGTGTATGATTCGGGCAAAAAATTTCTTCGAAGTATTTTTTTTTGCCGGGTCATCCTTTCATATATGACCGTTATGTTGGTATGATTTCATTCCCCCCCTTTTCTCTTTCGGTAGGCGTAGCGATCAGAGGAGTTGAGCTTTGTTGATGTCGTCCGCCTACGTTAAAGGCTTCTCAGTATTTCAGAGTTGTTTTTCTCTCTACCAAGGTAACTCCGACGGACCAGAACTCCCTCTTGCCTTTTTGTCCTCACCTCTGGAGTTTTTTGGACGAAAGTCACGTTTTTTTCACCGTCCCTTCCTCCGTTGGAAATAACGCGTCTCGTGAACCCCTGAATCGTTAGTCTAGCAGTCGGTTTCGGCCTCCGGACCACGACATTGTTTCCCCCCTTTTGCCCCCCTCCTTGACCTCCTGACCCGCCTGGAGGGGAGCGGCTTCTTCTCTTCTCTTTTTTCTTCCATCATGTTTGTTGCAGTCACTGCGTATTTTTTCAGTCTCTCCATCGGGGTCACCGGCGTTTTTTCTTTCCCAGAATTCTGGCGGCGAGGGTGATATCTTCTTGCCGCTTTTCCCCCTAGTCAAGATGACCGGACGACCTAGGGCACCTGCGCCCTCCCTTTTTTATTCGGGATCTTCGCGGACGGTCCCGTTTTTTTGGACCAGCGTTTATAGTTTGTCGTTCGCCGTAGACCAGGTTCGAGGCTTGCCGTCCTTTTTCCCCCTTACCTCCAAATTGATCAGAGGTGATCTCTCTTTCTCCTCCTCCCGTTTGTTTTTTTTTCTATCTCTCGACTCGAAGCCCAATGGCTATGGGTTCGTCCGGCATTATAGAAATTTCAGTAAGGACGCAACGCCACCTCACCCTCTTGTCCCCCGCCCGATTTCTTTCCCCTCAGATCCCGGGCCGCCCAAAGTGTTAGCCACGTTGCCCGGATCGCCGGGCTCCCTTTACCAGTTTTTTCCCACCGGGACGCCACCCGCATCCCCCCCTCTCCCTTCTTTTGCCGGTCGAGCCGCACCCCGATGGCTAGAACACTTTTCAAACCGCCTCGGCGTCCCAAACCCTGGTTGATTCCCACTCCCCCCCCTGGACGAAGACGCTACAGAAGCCCTGATCCTCGTCCCTGCGGTTTCCTCTATAAATTTAGGGGTCGTCGCCGACCGACAGGATCGAGACAGATTTTGGGCAGATGCAGCCGGGATTTCTCCTTCCCTAGACTTCAAAGTGCCTTTAGCCACCCCGCCTTTCTTTTCGCAATGCCATAGATTGGGGTCTTCCCCCTTAGTACGAGTCACTGGTCGATTTTCCTCTCCTTTCCTCTGGCGCGTAAGTTCCACCGTCGTAGCCGACAGACCGGCGCGCCATCCTCTGAGCCTTTCCCTGAGCCTCTGTTTGAAGGACCCGATTCCTCATACCCCACAGAAAAATGCGAGTCTCTTCCTTTTGCCCATTCCCCTTCCCCTCCTCTCCCTTATGGCAGAACATACCCTCACGTCTATCCTTCCGGCGATATGGTTTTCGCCCTCCCTAGAAAGAAAATCGTCGAGGTGAATACCTCCGTTTTTGCGCCCGGTCTCTCGTTCTTTTTCTTCCTTACGAAGTCTGCTACATAGCGATGGTGCCTGCTCGAGTGTAGAGCCGCTTCGTGCTCGGCTCTGTCGTTCCTGGTTCCCTCCCCCTATTGCGCCAAGCGCAACGGAATTCGGCCGATGCGAACCCCATGTGCACCCCCATCCCTTCTTTTCCCTGCTGTTAATATCGCAATTCATCGTGGCTCGACGCATTTAGCTCTTTTTTTAGGTGAAAGCATGGTCGAGCCGCGTGCCGTTTTTCGAGCTCGCGCTGGTTGATTCCAGTTTCTTCCTCTCTCTATTTGACGGGTTCGCCTGTGCCTGGGCTTCTGAATATCGAATTTCCGAGACCCGCTTCCTTTGTGCGTTGTATGTCGCAAAGTTGCCCACACTTAACCTCCTGAAATTCCCCAGCTGCGGCAGATGCTGCTAGGGATCCTTGACTTTCTCTTTTTCCCCCATCCGAGCGTCTGGAGCTTCTCCCGGCTCTATCTTCGACGACCCTGCCCACGGCACCCCGACCCGCACTCCTTTTCTCCTACAGCCCTACCGGCCATGCTATCGCCGAATTTGATCGTCTTCCTTTTTTTTTGTTTTGCGCCCTCCCAGTTCTCTTCCCCCTGAAAGACGCCGTCTATGTCCGCAAGCCCGGAGTAAGACCCTCGAATTTTTTTGTTTTCGCTGCTTCAGCTGGATGGTTGGCGTCCAAATCGTTCTTTGCCAGAAAGAATCCTTAGCCGACGTCCCTGCGGACACTCCCTAGCATCGGTCAAGCGGGACAATGTTGTACGGGAGCCCGTGGTGTAGTGTCTCATACGCCACCTGGTTCCCTTTTTTGCAGTTATCGGCGAACGTCACCCCTCCCCCCCTCATCTCCAAGCAGCCGACGGTCTCGACGAGCCCGGAAGGTGCAGTGGCCTCTCTATCTCTAGCCGACGTTCCCTAATTTCGACGACAATTCCGTGCCGACCCCTTATGTCACGGCTGAGTCATTCAAACTTGAGGTTCAGTCTATATGCGCATCTTCCGTTCGACACGCCGTTCTTTTTTTTCTCTTTTCCTCCTAATGAAAGGACCGATGAAGAAGCCGAATACAAGGTTTATCAACACCCGTTTGTTGCGTTTTCTATTTCTCTCCCCCCCCCCTCTCTCGCGAAGATGATGGCCAAACAGCTGAACGATCTCTCTCTTTCCTTAATACAGACGTTGCGGCCTTTTTTTATGAGGCTTCTGCAAGCTGGGTGCGAAGTCTTCCTCTCCTATCTTTTTGTGTTATCGTTAGCTCAAGGCCCGTTTCCCCCCCCTCTTTTCTCTCCTTTTTCAGAGGCGTAGGCAGCGTCCTTAAAGATCGAGGAGATCGCCCCCCTTCCCTCTTTGTCGAGCGCGTGTATTTCTTTGCTCAGTCTTCTCCTGGTCAACCAGTTCGGAATTTTTTTGAATTTGGCAGAAGCCCCTTGACATATTGGTCATTCATTTATGTGTTACGGCGGCCCTTTGAAGTTGCCTTAGATTCGAGCTCAGGAAAATCCTGCCGGCCTTCCTACCCCTTCTGTCGCTTTAGCATTATTGTAGGATCCGCCCCTCCTCTCCCGGCAAAACGCGTCGCCCGGTTCTGCGATGTATTATCGACAACAACCGTGCGCCCCCCAGTCAAAGGTCAGTCTTTTACCTATTGGCGCATGAGTGAATACGGTTTCCCGTCTGAGAATGCAGGATTAGAGACACTTATAGAAGATGTTCTCCCTACCACCCCCCCGATCCCTGATCGACCCCACAAAAGGCGCGGTCGGAGAAGGTTTGGCTTCCCCTTCCCCTTTTTTTTCTCGTTTGTGACTTTACGGTCAGCGCTGAGTCAGGTACGACTAATCAACTTTTCAGGCCTATTAGTATTTCAGTGAGTTCCTTGTTTTCCAACCTCTGTATGTAGATTGCGTTCTTTCCTATCTCTAGCCGGGAGAGAGTCCTTCCCCCATATGGTAGTTTTTTTCAGAATGTATCTCAGGTCCGGCGGACTAGCTCATATGCCGAAATACTTCTTGCCGGGGTCTTTCTTTGTTATTTTGAACTTTTTCGAACGCCGCCACCCTTATCCTCTCTCCTTCTCAGTCGATTTTTTCGCCCCGGCGTGCTACAGCTTCTGACAACGTTAAAAGCATCTCCGATTTCGACGCGCATCACCCTCTTTCCTTTCCGCTTCTTCCCCTTCTCAACGGGGATCGACCATGGCAGGTCCCCTTCTTCCGATGACAGCCCCATTGAGCGGTCCTACCACGATTCCTGTGGCGACCGAGCATTTCTTTCGTTACACCGAGGTTTTGTCATGTGATTAAGGAGAAATTCCTTTTGCCCTTCCTTTTCGGTTCTTCTCCCTCAGGAGACAGTCGCGACCGATGCAATCCTAGGATATCTCTTCCTTTCTTATAGGAAAAAGTCAGACCCCTGTTCATCCTTTCTATTATCGAACCCCATCGATATAATGGAGAATATCCTGCAGACCCCCTCCTTTCCAGTGTTTTTCTTTGCTTTTTACCCTAGGTCAGGTAACTCGTAGATAGTGAGGGTCTGTTGTGGAACCGATTAGACTGCTTTTTGCATTTTGTCATTGCCGGTATCTTCTCTTCTGCAGTTTCTGTTGGGTTATGCTTTCCTCGTCCTCTATCCTCCTTCTCTTGACGCGTAGCGCTCATCGGAGGTTTAGTGATGTCGCGACGAGTTTGAAACGCCGCGCCGAGTGCCGCCCCCTGCTCTTTCTCTCCCAGTCCTCGCGCCGGCAAGACCTTCTTTGATTTTCCTTTGCGTTACGAAATCGAGTTGTTTGCTCACTTCACGGGTCTACCCCGCAGGAACGATAAATACCCGTCTCAGGCCCCTAAGCGTTCTTCCCTTCTGTCCTTTCGGCTACGTACCCAAATTGTCTGTTCCCTTCTTATCATGGCCTCCTGGTTTTTTTTTTCTTAGGTTGTAGGCCGTGTTTTTGCCCCCGGAATTTAGCCTTTTTAAGACGCTTTCTTTTTTAGTAGAGTCCTCTTTTAAGGCTTCCCCTCCCGTACCCCTTTTCTTCCTTTAGGAGAGGGTTCTTTTTTCGGCCGGATTGCCCCCCCCCTTCCCTCTCCAGGACGACATTTGCAAACGGCTGGAACTGTCGTACGGGCATCTTTCGAATCGTGCTAGGTTGTGACCCTCTTTCTCTTTTTGTTTTGCGACGTCGACAGGTTCAGAGTTATGCCTGCGCCCCATTCTTTCCACATGAGGCAGATCATATATCTTTTCCCCCTTCCTCCTTTGTTTGTTTCTCTCTTCTCTCTGACCTCCATTGATCTTTCCTTTCTTCCTTCTAACAGGTAGTAATCTTCCGAAACCGGTTCCAACCCTGAACGCTTTTTTTTTTCCCCCCCTCCGCACGATTCGACGAAAGATTCCGGACAGACAAGGTCGACGCCGTGCCCGATGTCGGCTGTCTCTTTTACTTTTTCACCGGAAACGAAACCGACTAACCCCCCTCGCCTTTACTCGGTTCTTTTTTCTCCCTCCCTCCACGATGCGAGAAGAAACCAAGAATCATCTTCAAAAACCGGATTGTCAGCAGGAACACCTGCCATCCCTCCCTCTCTTTTCCCGTCTTCCGTACTACGGTGACGCCGATAAATGTCTTTTCCAGTCCCTCCTCGCAATTCTCTTCACTTTTCCCTCTTTTCTTTTCATGAGACGAGGGATTTCTCCTGCTTTGTCCGTGCGTTAGCCACCCAGCGATTTCGTCATGCCATCGAGATTTTTCTTCCTGTGAGGTACCTTGGATCTGAGCCTAATCCCTTTCAGCTCGTGCTCGGCCGTTCACCGTCGCGCTTACAGAGCTATTAGATTCGCAGCTAAGAAGACGAGTCCCGCGCCTACCTTCCATCTGAATTTGTCCCTTACCCACCATCCAATTACGAGCGTCGTCACAGGCCCAATGACCTTCCATAAGGCGCCTCCTGTTTCTCAAGACCTACCGATCTCGAGTTCAGCGACATCTCTGGTTCGTTTTTTTTTTGACTCGCCCAGGTGCAATGTCGTCTGCGTGGTGCCCGTTCTTTCCCCGTTCCCTTATATCGTTTTTTTTAAGGCGATCCCCCCCCCCTACCTAATTCTCTCCATCTATGGTTCCGATCCTTTCGTCCTCGAAGCCGCATGTAGTTTCTCTGCGTCCCTTCGTCGTTCCTCCCCTCCAGCTCCATCCCAGCTGAAAAAGGAATTGGTCCTGATTTGCTCCTTCAATGAAAACGACGTTTTCTTATTTGCTGCTAGTTTCTCCCCCCCTTCTCTCGTTTTGTATACTCAGCCTTTTCGATCTGGCGCAGAGTCCCTCTTCTAGATCCATTGTAACCACTTTAGATCTCTGATCTTCTTGCCGCTGTTCGTCAAATAGGATAGATTCCCGGGTTAGAATGTAGAAAGACCTTCTTGCCTCTATCGACTTCTCCTCTCTAGGCTTGAACCTTCCTGGGAGCGTTTCCTCCACTCGTCCCCACTAACATTGCCCTCCCCGGAAAGATCTGGCAGGACCCTTTTTTTCTTTCTAGAAGAAATGATGCATCTCGACCCCCCAAATAGCTTCCTGCGTCTTTCCGGATCCGTTTTTCTACCCTTTTCCCCTGGTCAAATATTCCAGCTACTAGTTGGACGAAAGACCACCTCCGCCCTCCGAACCTGACCTCCAAAATTATATTCTTGCCGTAGCAGCCTAACGCCCGGTCTCCTGCCAACACCCTGCAACTACGCCTTAGGTCTCCTCCAGCCCCTTGAGGCCGACCGAGAATGGTTTTTCGCGTTTCCCTCTTTTTCATCTTTCGACATTCGTGGTCGATTGTAGCTCCAGAAGTCCCATTACGGTCAGTAGCCCCCAATCATCTCCCTTTGATTTATGAAATTTTGCCCGGGAGCCACGTTGGTTGTCTCCGCTGCCATCAACGGGACTCAGTCGTTTGGACCTTCCGTCCCTCCTTCCTTCACCGGCCCAGAAGTCTCAAAGCGGCAGGACGGGAATTCTCCTGCTTCGGGTTTCATTTCCTCGCTCCTTATTCTAGAATAAGTCCAAGCTGCTGCCTCCCCCCCTCCTTTCCTACCCCTATTAATGGCTGCGTAATTAAACCCCTTCTGAAGTGTTGACCCCTTTCTGCGCCTTTACTTCTCCTCCCCCCGAAGATTTGATGTTTCGATCGCAGACCAGTGCCACCCTTCCCTCTGCCCCCCCCGTTAAGTAAATACCAGGACGATAAACATCGGGTTCGTCTTAGCTGATCACACCCTCTCTGAGCCCCCCCTTCGCTGCTTCTCAAAAAGAGGGAAG
>Ga0179593_1432360_pt1 | contig 14920 bp, 31 predicted proteins | sample CZODoug2_1_08_16_FD_185931 | JGI IMG/M metagenome (GOLD analysis project Ga0179593, IMG submission 185931) | Vadose zone soil fungal communities from Angelo Coast Range Reserve, California, USA - CZODoug2_1_08_16fungal (PacBio error correction) | ecosystem: Environmental > Terrestrial > Soil >... | reverse complement strand
CCCCAAAACAAACAAAAAATTTTTTTTACCACACGCCTTTCCCCCTCTTCCTTGCCCCCTTGCCCTTCACCCCTTTTTCGTTTTGCTGTCCACCCCCTTTTCCCCACTTTCTGAACCCCCCAACACCAACGAAGGTATACTGCCGCCTACTTCCCCATTTTTGCAGGCAAGTGTAGGTCCTTTTCTCCGCGGAAAGGTGGTGGTTCCCTACTTTTTCCACCACATTCTTAGATCTTGATTTCTCGTTTTTCCCCCATTCTCATTCTTGCTTGAGGTTCTGTAAACCTGCAGGGATGCTCAATAAACTTGGTCATTATTTCCCCTTTTCCCCACTTGCCAAAATATCAAACCCCTTTACCGACCTTTTTTTTTTCCCGCCGTGATGATTTTTTCTTGCGTGCGTCCCCCCCAAGCCCCTGTGATACAGCCCTATCGTCACCACCCTCATTTTTTACCTTCTGAATGAAAGCCTTACATGACTTGATTCATTTTTCATGAGATTCTTGCTCTCCCCTCTGTTGTCCCTTTCTCCTTCCTTGGTCACCCCTTTTTGAATTTTTCTCGTTATAAAGACCCCGCCCTATGGAAATGGTTCGTAGCTTGTCATTTTTTTTACTGTCCCCACATGCGGATGCGAACATGTTTCCACGTACAGCACCAAAGATGCTTTTTCCCCTCACAGGTTCTTTCACCCCCCCAGTCTTTTGAATCAGTCTCCTCTCTTCTTTTTTGTTGAGGAGATTCTGCTGGCGTAAGAGGCCCGTAGACACCTGTGATATATGTTCGCCAAATCTTGATTGTTGTTTTTCGTGCACTGATTTTTCAGAATGTCATCTTAGAGTAGGATGCCACTTTTCACTTCCCGGGAATCTTTTGTGTTCTCCCCCCAACCTTTCTAAACAATGTCGACTGACCCCACCACCCTTTCATAGTCTGCTAATTTCCCTTTGCTCATCCACAACCTAGAAAGTAATCGATAATTGTGAACCTGCTCTCCTTTAGCCTTTCCATCAATTCTGTGTGACCCCAATGATTTGTCCTTCCCTTTAGAAACTTTGGCTTTTGTGGTGCCAATGCTTCACCATGATAAAATCCCTTTTTTTCCAAAAGAAAAATATCCCATCTTAAATGTTTTGACTTTCGCTCGCCTGTCTGAGATTTTGCAGTTGAGTTTTTGTTGGCATCTCTTGAGCCTTTTAATTCCCCCTGCAGAGTTCCATTCTGACAGGAAATCTTCCGAAGTCCACACCTTCATTTAAAGAGAATCCTTGTTGGGGCCAGTAGGTCTGGCCACCACACTTCGCATCGTGGGTCCCACTTGGAGAATTTTTGGCCCTTCAACGTGGCCTTTGCCTTTACCACGTAGCCTGTTAGTTAATACAACCCTGCCTTTTGGTATTTTTTTTGACCCTTTTGGTGCTGTGTACGGTCAACCTTCCCACTGTGTGAGCAATTGTTCCATATCTTGAGATGATGACACTTCCTTGTCCCGTTGGCAGGCAACAGTGGCAAGACTCTTGTTTTCCGGCGGTGTTTGGCTGACCTTTTCCTTCTTTGAGGGTTCCAGTTTCAGTCGTCCATCATGCAGTTGACTCAGTTTTTTTACTAGTACCCCCCGAACCTTGGAAGGAATGGTTTAATTTTTGACTTTGGTCATGATGTGACATCATTTGTTTCCCCTTTTTTTAAATGTCGTCCAGCACCCAGTCTCTTCTCACTCCTACTTCCTGCTCTTGACTGAACACGTTCCCACACCCCCGAACCAGTTTTGCAAAGAAAAAGCCCCCCTTTTGACAATTCTGTTTTGAAAGTTTTTTTCTTTTCTTTTTCACAGGAACTCCCTCCAGCTGGATGCAGACCCTTACAGTTGATTTATGTTTTCGGCCGTGCCTGTAATGCCCAGGTCTATTGAGCATTGGCGATGCTTTCATTTCAATTTTTGGTCTTGGGAGGGTCTCCAATAAATTCGAAAACGGTTTTTTTTTTTTCGACTGGAAACCAAACTGCAGGGAGGGGGTCAGACCAACGAGACACTACTCCTTCACACCATTACCACTTTCTTCCCTGAAAGATTTTTGGAGGGACCTGTCCATTACAGTCTCTGTCTGCCCTCCCCGCTGCGCCGTGTGTCCCCCATTTTTCCCCCCTTAGGAATTCCTTTCCACAATCCTGAGAATGAATTGTAATTCCCTTACCAACGGGCCTGCGGTTTCCGTCCTTTTTAACTTCCTCCTAGAACGGTGGTTTTTCTATATCAAAGTTGACCCCCCTAAGTCATTTTTTCCTCCCCTTTCTCCTTCTGGTACCACGCTTTTTGAAAGAGCGCAATCATTTATGCACCCAGTGTTTCTAGTCTTGGCCTTACTTTTTCAAGTCTCCACAGGGGCCCCCTTTCCAGATCCACAATTTTTTTGTGTTCCCTTTGAAACGGTGAGTGAAACATTTTCTTTCTCTTTCTCCTGAATGTCCGGCTGCATTCCCCCTTCCTGATTCACCCATAATTTTTCCCATTTTCATGTTTATTCCCCCCCCACAACAGGCCCCCATTGGCCCGCAGCTTTTATTCTTTTTTGTGCGTTCTTTTTAGAAAGATCTCTAGGTTTCCTTTTCTATGTCATGAATCCCATTCCACTGCGGTAAGTGCTTCTTTGTTTCTTTTGCCGTTTAGCTTGACTCCCTTCCCTACTTTAAACCAACTACATTTTTTTTTTTGCTCGACCCCCACTCCAGCCTCGTGTAGAAGTTTTCCTTTCATTGTCCATCCACCCATGCTTTACTGTTTTTTTATCAGAAGGCCCCTTATTCCCCTGTAAGTCTCTTTTCTTCCCTTCCTGGTCACACCAGTCCCTGTCAAGGCGTTTTACTCTTTTTCTGGGATTTTTGCTCCCATTTTTTTTTCTTTCCGTGTTTTTGCCCCTTTCATTTTGTTTTGTGGCCTGTATAAGTGACCCTTTTGGTATTCAACCTTTTTCCCCTTTGGCCCCTTTGTTTCACTTTTTATCCTATGTTTGCTGAGGGTCCCCCGTCTAAACATCCCAACACCCCTCCTGTCTACTCTTTTTTTTCTCCGTTTTTTTGTTGTTTCTCCTCGAGCTTCCCTGTAGGTTTTTTTCTTTTTTAAGACCAGTCCTATTCCCATTCTTACCGGAGTTGGACTCTCACTTCTCAACCCTGTTGTACCTTTACCTTATACGGCCCCCCACCACTGTTTGAGGACAGACCCTGACCGCCACCCTTCAGCCCCCCCCACTTCCACCCCTTACATTTGTCTTGTGACCAGTACCTGGTACGCACAGTCCCCGTTCACCTTCATTTTTTTTTTCCCTCATGCCCCTTCAAACCATGAGACTCTGTTTTCTTGCACGGCTTCGAGCCCATTGCTGGTCTTAGGTTCCTTAGCCACCAAGCGTATAAGGTGGGTTTCGGATAGTTTCCCCCAGCATTTCCAGGCTGCCTCCGGGAACCAAATACCCATTGTACTGTATGCCTTCCCATATGCTTGATGCTCTTTATCCTCCATGATTTTGCATCCTGCGAGAAGCTGAAAATGTTTCCTTTTTTTCATCAAGGGTTCCATCCACCTGCGTCTATAGGCATTATACAAGCCATAGTTCACCCTACACTATAACTGCGGTTCCCCCCCTCATGTCTTCACTTGTTGACTTTTTCCCCTGCACGCCTTGGATTTGCCTTCCACGTGAAAATTAAACACCTGGGATGCGTTCTTTGCCGTAATTTGCTGTCTTCTTTTCCTCTTGTTCCTCATGTTCTGTTGCTTTTCACGGACTTATTTTTTTTTTCGCACTTTGCTATATCCTGCGTCAAAGACATGTTCTCTTGATTTGCTTTTTTTTTTACAAGGCCCCTTTTCCGCTGCATCGATTTATTGTAATTTTACGCAATGTAGAGGTATCTCTTCTCTTCCTTCATGACGGCCCGACTTTTTTTTGGACCCAAATGACAACCCATGGCATTTCTTCAGTTTAGACACGCTCTCCCTTATTCACTTGACTCAACTTTATGATAAGGCCTTTGTGAGGTGAGGCTTTTTCCCTTCCCCGTTTGGGTAGGACAAATTCTTTCCCCATTTTTTTTTTATTTTCCGTTTTTTTTTCAACACAATCTTGTACCCCCTGTCTGATTAACATACATCCAACAATTTACCTGACCCTGAATGCTAGCCCTTATGAGGACCCCATACAGCACTTTCCGCCTCCTCCTTTTTTTTCCCCTCTTTAGGTTGCCCCGTTCAATTATGTGGTTTTTTCTCCTGAATTGTTCCCATATTTTTTTGAGGGCTTTTTCCCCTTGCTAAATCTGGACTATCTTTGTGTTTGTTAGTTAAACTTCCACTGGGCCCCAGTTGACTTTCCTGAATGGTGTGCTTTTCCTTTACCATTTCAACACCATTTCCATTGCCCGTTCACAATTTGGTCCATCAGACATCCCCCTTCCCCCAAGTTTTTGTTACTAAGTAACTGATCACGCTGCTGACTATTCCCCCTCAGTCCCCTTCCCTCAGAACCTGCCTCCCATACCCCCACTTTTCCTCCCCATGTCCAATTCTTTTCCCCTACCCTCTACAGATAATGGAACCAGTTGCTCATCACAGTTTCCATTTTTTGCTTTCTCCCCACCCCCCCCTTCGACCCCAAAAAAATCCAAAGCTTTTTTTTTCTTTTTCCTTTAGCCCTCCCTTTTCCCTTGGCAAAGTTAAAGTGTTCCTTCTGCGTCCCCACGGAGGCCTCATCCTGGTGGGACATTACTGGCGCCACCCCTCTTACCCAAACTCTTGCGATTTTTGTCATCTAATTGTCTTTGCCCCCCTTTTTGTTGGTCCCATGCAGGGTCCCACTCAAGGGCTTTTCACAGGTCAAGATCAATTTCCCCCTCTCCCCCCCCACGCAAACTCGGTTAAACCCCTTCAGGCCTTGCGGAGTTTTTTCTCCCTTCCCGTATGATGCTTTGTGCTTGTTTTCCCCGAACCCCAACTTTTCCTGGTGATACATAGTACCAACCTCATTTTTCTTTCCCAACCTTGACTTCTGACCTCCTTTTCCCACTGATCTTGCTCAGACTTGGGCTGCTGAGGTTCATTTTTTTCCTTTTAATGAGAAGTGGTCCCTTAGCGGTTTGCCGGTTTCCCCCCAAGTTTTTCGGAATTTTCAGTAGCTTGTCGCCCTCTGCTGAATCTTACTTCAACCTTCACGTGCCATACACAAAACCTCCCCCGAGTTGTCTGTTTGAATCCCTTGTTCCACCCCCTTCTTGCCTTCTCATATCTCTATCCTCGTGTTTTTTTTGAGTTCTTGGCCATGATCTGTTTCATTTTTGCTTCACCTTTTCTCTTTCTTTCCAGCACCTTGTGTGTTGTTCTGAGGCCACGTGAGCGGAATTCCCAGCAGCTATGGTCTGCAGCAGTTGACCCAGCTACTGACCCCCCGTAAAGAGTGGATGGTTTTTTTCTTGACACAACCCCCCCCCTCAACCCCCGTTCTATGACCATTTTTCCTCCATCTTCTGAAATTCCGCGGCAGCATCACCCTTCCTATTCTTCCTTTTCACGGCTTTTTCAATAAGGCATCAATATATGTTTTACATAAAAAGGTTTGTTCCTTTTTCTTTACACCATTGGGCTTTTTCCCTTACAATAAAGCCCCCCCCCGCTGCCAGAAAACTCCAACTTTCCTTCCCTTTTGATTCACGCTTTGAGGTTGCCTGTTGAGGGGATGGCCATTCTCTTAGACCATTGTATTGAACCACCCTCGCGTTACCTTGCATGACCCAATGGCCTCATGAGTCAACCCGAGCCCTCCCCCTTTTGCGAATTGTTCGCCCAGTAGTAAGTAGTCCTGCAACCCCCCCATGCTTCGTTTCCCCTCGTGTGTCCAATGGTATTCAGTTGCCTCCTTCCCCTTTCCTTCTAAGTTAGCGGCTAGTCCTACCCCCTTTTCTTTTTTTGTACTTTTGTTTTGTTTCGAAAGTGGTTTGTGTCCTCAACCTTATGTGTGCCCACCTTTTCCTTCTGTTTGCTGGCTTAAAATCCTGAGTCCTGGCAAGGCGTTGCAAGAGTTTGCCCCCCATTGAAGGTCTTGATGTAATTTGTTGATGCCCGACCTTTTTAGGGTAATATTTTTTTGCATCCGTTTGCTCTCTTGTCCTTTGTAACAGAACTTGGGGAATTTATTTCCCCCTTTCACTTGGGTAATCTTTGAAATCAGGGAACTTTTTTCGACAGCCTTCCCTCCCAGTCGCTTTTGATCCTCTCATCCTTGCCCTGGTCCATTCCTTCACCCCCCACCTCTGGCTATGCTCCACTTTAGCACCATGTGGGTTCACACTCGAACCTCTTGTTTTTTGTTATTTTCCGAAAGGTGTACCCCCAAATTAGTATTCTTTTTCAATAAATACAGCTGTGCCTCCCCCCCCCACGGCTCGCCTTTGAAGTCTTCATTCAGGTCTCAATGACGAATGTCTGGAGTCATGGCTTTTCGTTTTTTGAGGTGGTTTATGTTTTTCTCCTAGTCACCGGAGTGTGATGTTGGCTCTTTGACCCAAGAAAAATTTCTTTTCGACTTTGTTGGCAGACCCCCCCCCCTGCGCCCATACCTAACACCGTCCTTAAGGATTGGTTCAATTGAGACCCCCTTTACATATGGGCTCGTCCTTCCATCTTTTTGCGTTGTCCTGAACTGTCTGGCTGCCTTTGCCCCCTCACTTTCCCAGTCTTTATTAATCTGTATTTGACTTTCCCCTTGTTTTATGTTTTCTAATTTTTCTTGGTTACAGGCACTTCCAGTCTTTTCAAAGGATTTGGCTTTCCTATATCCCCCCAGTGCAGTCACACCTTTCCGTGTAGTCAGACATTAATGCAATGATTGCACCCGGTTTTCCGATCACGCAACCAGTACCCCCCTTCTCCCCCCAAGTGTTTAATTTCCCTTTTGCCGGTCCCTTCAGTTTCTTCCCCTTTGACACAAGTTCCTCCCTGAAAGTCTTTGTGGAGACCAAATGCTCTTTATATTTAGATTGAATGAGGTTGTCTTGGGGGTTGTTCATCCCCATACCTTCCCCAAAGGGGGTTCACCCCCTTGACCCATTTGGCCTTAAAAGGCCCCTTTTTCAAGAGTCTCCCATCTGATAGTTGGAGTTATTTCTCCACTGATCTAGGCGTACAGCCGCTGTCAAGGTCCATCCCCTGACTCGTAACTCCGGATTTCGTTTTGTTTTATTTCCTTCCCCCTTTTTGACAATCCACATCTCCCTCCAAAAAGTATAACATTTTGGGGTTCTCAGACACCGTCCAGACCAGCAATAGTGGGCTTTCCACTGGTCCTTTTTTTTTTTTTTTTTTCTGTCTTTCCTGATCTTACCCATGATTTTTCCCTGGTTCATTAAGATGCAAGGATTCCCCCTGTTTTTTTTTTGGTTCCTTTTTTTTTCGGTTCCCCTTCCCTGTACAAAGTGGGTTTTCTCTGGGTCGGTTTGTGTTTGTGCAGCCCCATTTGTTGCCCCAGTTGTTGGTTTTTCCCCGTGTGTTGTTTTAAGGGTATATTGAAAGTACTTAACAATTTCTCTTTTTCCATCTTTCCATCGGCCAACTCTTTTTCCTATTGTTTGATTTTTTCTTTCCCCATCCCCCCCCACCTCATGCCCTCCTTGTCCTCTTTTTCTAAGAATTTTTTTTTTTTCTGAGCTAAAGTTGGGACATTTCTGGGGGTTGGATTGTGTCAGACTCCCATCCTTCAAAATATGCTCGTTTCCCCCTTCTTTCAGACTGGCTCAAAGGAGACGTTACGGGTCCGCCACCCACCCTGTTTGGAGAGGACCCCCCCCTGACTCCCCCCCCTGTTGACACCCAGCACCCCCCCCGGAGTATCCCCCCTTTGTCCTTGTTGTGAACGGTTATAAAAGAAAGCCTGAACCCCCTAGTGGTGAACTCCGGTACCTGCCCCTTCCCCCCTGGTTGAGCCATGGCCAAGAACTTCCCCCAAATGTTTCAGCCCACTTGGTCCTTCTTCTCCCCCTGTGAAATTTTGTGTTTTTAGTTATATTTTGAGCATGTCAAGTCGCCCGATGTTTCTCGCCACCCCTGAAATCCGTCTTTTATTTGACCATAGTGGATCTCTAAATTTCCCTCCCCTCAAATGAGATCAGCGGAGAAGCTGCTTGCCCAAGGGCCCTTTTTTGTTCTTTTCCTTGTTCACGGCCCCCTTTGAGATTGCATCCAGGCCCTTGTTCGCCCCCCTAAGTCCATGTCTTCCCTTCTAAAGATTCACCATGCCTTTCCTCCCCTCCATTGTCTGACACTTGTGGATCTCCCTGCAACATTGAGAACTTTTCCTTCTTCCCTTCCCCCCTTTGAAATGAACACCTTTTTGTGGTTTTATGACTTTCTTGGCTCTCTTCCCTCTGAACTCTAATGGCTTCATTTGTTGCCTGCAGGGATTATGTCGATCCCCCCCACTGCCCATTTTTGATCTTGATTTCCTTCCCACGTCCGGTTCGCCCTCGCGTGTTTGTTCCTTCCTCCCCAACTGCCAAGCGGCTTAGATGATGGCCATTAAGCTTTCGTCCGCCCCTGTTCCAAACCCTTTTGACCCCCCCCCTTTGAGCATCCTAGGAGTGGGTGTCCCCTCCCTCCCATGTATGTGCCCTGTACCGAACCATTCCTTCAGCATCTTTGCCTGGGGTTGAGGTCTCTTTTCCGTTTTTGTCTGACAAAACCTCCTCTTTTTAAGCCATCGGCCCACACCTCCCCCCTCACTTAAGAGTTTTTTTCCCCCATCCCCCCACCCCCCCCCCACCCGCCCTGTGCTTGGATATATCCTCTGGACACTTCCATCTAATTGATGCCATTGAAGAAGCATTTATTGGAAGTCTGCCTCCCTCTTCCTTCTCAAACCCTTTCATGTTTGTGCCCCTTTTCCTGCCTGGTCTTTCCCCAGCGTTCAGGAGGGCTTTATTTCAAGCTTCGTCACTCTTTGTTGTGTGTGCGTTCACCTGTCAACCCCAGCTCCTCCCTTTACTTTGGATTTTCCCCACCCACCACCAACGGGCCCCCAGCCGGGACCCCCATCTGCAAGCAGTTACCCTCCATTCCTTCCCCGTTCGTCCTCACCCCCAATAGACTTAACTTCCTGCTGACCCCTTCCCCTCAAACTGTTTTTCATCATTTTTTGCCCTGCTCCCTACCCTCAATGCCCCCCCCCGGCCCCCTCCTTTCCTGTCCCCCCACCTTACCTTTCACTTCCAGCCCCAGATACTTTTAACAGTTGCTCATACCAGTTGAATTACCCCCCATCGGAACCCCCAAACAAAATACAAGCAGGGTTCTCCTATTCTTCCACTTCAATTCCGTTAATGGCACCTTTTTTTGGACCCACGGATGGTTTCTACCGCTTTGGTGGCCACATACTACTGGTCTCCCAAAAAGTAGACTCCCCCCCAAACTCTTGTTGTGGTTTTTTTTTTTTTTTCTTGTTTTTTTTTTTTTTTTTTTTTTTTTTTTTTTTTTTTTCAGAGCTTTTTCCCAGGGAGTGTCCTCATTGTTCTTTTTCTTATTCAATTTCCTGCTTCCAACCTGTGGCTCATAGATTAATCCCCAATGGCATTTGTTGAAGTTTACCCGGTCCTATATCTTTTCTTCATACATTCTCTTTCTTTTTTTTGGGTCCACAAAGCCCACTGTGTGGCGTACGCAGTACCCCCCCCTCCTGTGATTTCACACCTCATGGAGACCATTATTATTTTTAGCCAATTATTCACAGACTAATCATGATCTTGTTTATTGCTCAGATTGGATTTTAACTTTCCTTAATATTTTTCATTTGTACCTTCTCCCGTTAGTCTGTTTAATTCAAGACCCCCCAGAATTCCCCCGGCCTGTTGTCATCCTGTGGCTTCCCCCCCTCTTTTCATGCTTGATGACACTTCCGTCACCCTCCCAAACAATCACGATGTGCTGTGTCCCACTTAACAGTTCACCCCCACCTTCTTGTACAATGATAATGCATCTTCTATTTTCTTCCCTTGTGGTTTTTGTTGCTCGTCGAGGCCCCGGAGCATTGGAAAAGATGTTGTTTGGACTTTTCTTATGTCCCTCCCCCATTTCTGTTGTTGTGTCCTTTTGCATGTGCCTCCGCAGACATCTTTTAAGCAGATTATGTCAAGCTACTACCCAGTTTCCCGCTTTCTTGTGCTGTATCCCACCTTCTACCTATTCCCAGCTTTTTTTTCTTCCTCATCTTTGACCGGTTTCCCCTCTTCCTGCATCACATCATTATCTCCGTTCGTCTTTCTCTTCATAGTGTCATCACCTTTTCTTTGGTGAAATCAACATGTCTTGTTTTCCCCCCTTTTTTTTTGTTCTTACCTTACAGTTAGCAACTCGTCCCCCCCCTACTGTTTAAATTCCATACCCCTTTTTCACGTTTTAACCCTGCTTGATAGATTTAGTTTGAGAGGGATGGCCCAGTTCTTGCGCCCTACTCTGTCTCATCCCGCCAGGTTCATTTTTGACCCCCCCCTTCACTTCTTCCAGAATGGCCAAAACGCTCCCAAAGCGGTGGCGTCATACTTTTTTTTCTCCGTTTTTCCCCAAACTGCTCTCCTCCGTTTGTCAAATTTTTTTGAGGAAGTTGCCTTCCCCTTGAATTTGAGCCTCGTTTTCTTTTCTCTTAATCCAAACTTCTTTTTTCTTTTTTTTTGGTTCCCCCCTAAAGTTGTGTCTGTGTACGAACCTTTTCCCCTGGATGACTCCCCCTTTTCCATATTTGAGCTTTTGTTTTTTTTTTTTTCCCCCACTTATTTATGGTTCAGGCAACAGGGTTCCCCTCCTAGTTTTTTTTCCCTTTCGGTTCTTCGGCAGGGATGATGACCGACCTTGATGGTTCCCTTCTCAGCATGCCTTTGATTCTCTTTTTTTTTCTTTCCGTCCCCCTTTTTGTTCCGGAATGGATTTTGTCTGACTTGGGCAAAGAGTGACATTCCTTCAATTTTGTCAATTTCCATGGAAAAAGAACCTTCCGCTGATAATACATCAGAATTTCCCCTTTCCGTCCCTTCCCCCCCCCTCTTCTTTTTCTCTTAACTCTTCGCCCACCAGTGAAAAGCCCCTGAAATTCTGGGTGGTTCTTGATTTCTGTGACCCCCTTATTATATTTTTCCCGCCCTTACTCCGATGGATGCAGGCCCCAATTCGGACTCTTTTCGTGCCTGTAGATAATTTCCCTTCTTTAGCCTTTTGGCTTTTCTCATTGGTCTGGCTGAATTGTGGGGAGGTGTTTGAGTTACTCAGACATCGCAAAATTTTTTTGATGTTTTCGCATTTGTCCAAAAGAACCAAACCTGACGATCGCATCTTGTGTTGGTCATTTCCAAAACTGAGACACCTCACCTACAACTCCCCTTGCCCCCATCTTCGGTAGGTAAATTGCATCCCACAATGTGGTACATGATGTTTGTCCTTCCCCTTCCCCTCGGCTTGGCCCTTTGTTCCGTTGTCAAACATGGGCGGAGGCACTTCCTTCATTCCCCCTCTTCATATCCTTAACACCTTTTTTTTCAGAATTAAACCCTTCCCTTCTTCCAATTTGCCTTTTCCCATTGCCCCCCCCTCAAGTCTCCATTTTTTTGCTGACTATATGACCACCTTCTCACCCTAAGTCGTGCCAGTAGCAGTCTTTTTTCACAAGTATGCCCTCGCAGACCGAAAATGCAGGCAAATTCAGAATCCCAATTGTTTTTAATTTTCTCCTTTATTGCCTCCTTCAATTTCCTGTGCGTGAGATCCACAAGTCGTCATCCCCCTTAATTGCGTAGACTGTGACCCTCTTTTTTATTCATTTTTCCTGTCATGTCGTGTCGTGGCAGGCCCCTCGACACCCTTTTCCATTGTGTTCCCTTGGCCCCTTTCTTAACCCCCTTCCCCAATTTTGTCAAGCAGCTTAAGTCTGACTAATTTTGCGTGCTTTAGACCTTTTATCTTTCAAGACCTTCTTTCCCGTTCTCCCAAAGTACCCAGGCCCTTTCCCTTTTCTTTTGGCTTCCATCTGCTTCTCCCTGCTTCCATAACTTCCCCCACCCCCCTTATACAGGTTTGGATCCACTCAACTCACCGAATGCTGTAAACATTTTCCGTTCTTTCCATTGCTCCCCCCAAAGCTTGGGTCATTCCTTTACTTCCCCTTCTTCCCACTGTTTTTTTTCCCTTTCTGTTCTTACTTAACTGGTCACAAGACCCCCTGACAAGGGTATCCTCTGTGTCTGGTGGATGGTTTGCCTTAAGACCGGTCGTTCTTTTGTTGCCCTCCAACATTTTGTTTTTCTTTTATGAGGAACTTATTCTTCCAAAGTCTCCCTTGGTGTTTTTCGTCCATACCCTAGGTCCCCGTCTTAGAAGAGGTGAGTCTGTTCTTACCAATCAACACACCGGCCTTGTGCCTCTCTTTTCCCCTTCTTTTTCCCGCCTCCTCTTGGTGTTTTTTTGCGAGAGCTTTTTTTTGCCTTGATGTGTGTTCTTGTCCGAAATGTCCTCACACCCTCGATCAGGTTGGGGGCCTCTGGCAAAGATGGTTCAAGTTGAACAGTTCTCTCGTTCCCCCCAACCTTTCGAGTCCCCTCCCCCTACCTCCACCCAGTCTGGCCTTAAACCAGTGGGGGGGGCCCGAAACTTTTTCCCCCACTTGAACCTGTGTATTAAAGTAAGGTACTACCTCCTAAGTCCCCTCCCCGCAATTCTTCTTTGCCTTCCCCCCCCGGAGAAAATCCTTTTGAGCCCTTGCAAGGCAACTGACAATTTTAAAGCCAAATTCTGTACTGCTTCTTAGCACCCTCGACCTTTTTTTAGGATGGTTGCCTCCCCCCCCTTTTTCAGAGAGATTCCTAAACTCTCGCAACCTAAGCACATTCCGTAAGGGTAATGTGTCCGGTCCCCCCCCCCTCGGCTTTCGAAACCTATCCATATTTTCCCTCCCTCATGATCCTAGTCTCCGCTCTTTTCCAATGTTCCTGTTTTGCATTCCCCTGGGTAAATTTGAAAACATTTTCAGTGTTGAATACGTCCTTTTTTTGCATGCACCCTCCCCTCATTCGTCTAATTTTTCACCTTAAACCACCCATTTATCCCCCCTTTTTTAGGTTGACACTTGTGTTCTCTAAACCCCTGTGCGAACTTGAAGTCTCCTTCATGCTTTCCCATTCAACACGATGCAGCCTGCCTGGTGATTGATGTCTTTTCTTCCTTCTTTCACTTTGCACTGCTTTAACCCTTCTCGGGTTGATGCCCTTTTTTTTTTTAGTAGAGACACAACCCCCTCCCCTTGTTAACACTTGATTAAGGTAACCCAATTGTATTCTCAGTTACGAGGCTTTGGTCCCCAGGTTTTTCCCAATTGCGTTGCTGACAGATGGTCCCCTTACTTCCCGGAATCCCTCCCCCTTTTGTGCACCTGACAACAAGGGCCAGGTCAGGTCATAGTATTTGCCAGGAGTCCACCTTTTTGACCCTGAATTTATTGCTGCACATGTACTACCTTTTTAATCCTTCTTTCTTTTTTCTTCTTGGGAGGGAGTATTGTATTCCCCTTTTTTCTGAACCCCAGTCTTCATTTTCTTTTCAGTATTCCCCGTAAACATCCACCCTCCACCCCTTTACTCATGTTGAGAACAGACACCTCCCCCCAACCCCCCTTTTCCCCCCCTGACACGACTTCTCTCCCCCTCATGGTCCCCCTTCTTGACCCCCTATCTACGCCTCCCCTCCTCTCATTTATTTTTTTTAGTCATCCAGCGTAGTTATTAGTTCCCCCGTATTTTTCATAATGTTGTGGTCCAAGTAGGAAAGATCCCCCATCCTTGGAGGGGCTTTTCATGTTTCCATCCCTATCCTCTCCCTCTTTGGTGTTCATTTCCTTCCCCCTTGAACAGATGATAGGCATCTCCTAGCCGTCCTGGTCTTTACACTTTCCCCAAAAAAATCCATGTCACAAATCTTCAGTGTTTCCCCTCCCTTTCCAAAGTTCTGTTCACTAAGTCCCCCCCAACTCCTCCCCCCCACTGATGAGACACTTCCCCCCCAAAATTTTGTCCCTTAATAGCAAGACCTGTAACCACCTTCACCTCCCTTGCCTGCCAAAACCCCCTACCCCCCTTTTTTTTCCCCCTCCCCACAATCTTTCACACCATTTGCTCATCACAGTGTCCCTTTTTCCCCATTGTAACCGCCCCACTTTTTCCCACCCCCCCCCCATCCACATTTTTTGTCTTCTTTAGCCGCTACTCTCATGCCAAGGCAATGTTACAGGCAACTTTTTCTTGCCCCTGATGGGCCGAAGAGTTGGTGGCCCACCCTGTGGCGCCATCTCTAACCTCTTCTATTGATGATTTTTCCCCCTTCACCAGAAGGCTTGCAGGGTTTCCTGCATGGCCAACTCTGCCGGGGCTATTTCAATCCTGGGGCAAGAGAATGGCCCTCTCCCCCACTCCCCACAATCTTTCCCTTTCCGTTCACCCCATTTTTCCTCTGATTGCTTTTCTTCATCCAAGTGCTGTTTTTCTTTGTTTTTTTTCTTCGTTCTACCACACAAAGCCCTGGGGATTAAAGAACTCCACCTCTTTTTTGCTTTCCAACCCTAGGCCCTTTCTCCTTCTCAAGCCGTCCCTGTTTTTTTTTCTAATAATGAGCTTTGGCTTGTGAGCCCGAGTTTTTTTATGACCCTTTCCAGACTCTGAGGAGAACTGTGGTCCCTAAAGGTTGGTAAGTCTCACTCCCCCAGCCTTTTCATGTTCCCGATTGTCACCTTCTTTCCTTCTTGATCCCTGCTCTTGCCACGAAAAAAAATCCAATTTATTTTTTTGCTGGCCATTACCCTCCAAGTGGCTCCCCCCCCCCTCTGTGACCATGTCTTCCTTCCATCTG
>Ga0179593_1327898_pt1 | contig 14920 bp, 15 predicted proteins | sample CZODoug2_1_08_16_FD_185931 | JGI IMG/M metagenome (GOLD analysis project Ga0179593, IMG submission 185931) | Vadose zone soil fungal communities from Angelo Coast Range Reserve, California, USA - CZODoug2_1_08_16fungal (PacBio error correction) | ecosystem: Environmental > Terrestrial > Soil >... | reverse complement strand
CTTGACCCCCCTCCCCCAATGGCGACAAATCGCGCGGTGGCTTGACGGAAGCTGACCTTTCCTTTCCTTTGAAGGTTTTCATGGTGGGGAAGACGGGGGAGGGTTTGGGTTTTTTGGTGGTGCGGGGGGGGGGGGGCGGGGGGGGGGTTTTTGTGCGGGCGCGTGGGGGGGGGGTTGGGGGGGGAGGGTGGGGCGGGGGGGCGGGGTTGGGGGGGCGGGGGGGGGGTTGGGGGGGGGGGGGGGTTGTGCCTGGGCTTGGGGCATGGTGTGGGGGGGGAGGGGTGGGGGTGTTGGGGGTTTGTTTTGAAACACAAAAAGTGCGATTGCCGGACAACCCTTTCCCCGGAATTCTCACTTGAGTTCGACCCCTCCTTCGAGTCTGGGTGTTTAAAAGGCCTTTCCGGTGACCGAACAACCGTGACGCCTTCCGGGCCGGCCTCCCCCCTTGGCGGAACTTTCCACACCTTCTTTTTTTTTCTTTTCGGCATCTCCCCTCCCCCTCCCACGTCGTGGGAATGAAAGCCGCTCAGAGAAAATTTCGTGTTTGTGCGGCTCCCCCTCTTTCATGTCACCAGCCGGCGACGTGTTTTTTTGACCAAGATCCAAATCCCTCTTTTCCCCCCCCTTCAATTCGATGGGACCCATTTGCCCTTACCAATCAGTTTTTTTCCCCTTTGAGTAACGTCCGACGACATTCTTTTTGTGTTGATTCAACGACTCAGTAAGCAATTGGTGACGCTCTTAGGAGCGTAAACTGGAATAGAGGTATTTTTTTTTTTGGCGTTGCTCCCGTTTTTGCACGCGTTAGCGGTCATGGAGCCTCCTCCGCAATTCATTAGACAGTTTCCACTCATAGGTTTCCTTGTAGTTTTTTGAGTAGTTCAACTTTTTATGAATAATCTTGTGGCCCCCCTTTCGGAGAGTTAGTAAGACTGAGGCTCCCATTCATATACAACTGAGTTTGGAGGTAGACCAGTTACGAGGGGAATACCTTTGAGACTTAGCACCTGCCCCTTTTTTCGCGACATAGGATTCTTGGGTGCTAGTTTGGTTTAGTTTCGGGTGCCGGGTCGTGGTTTGTGAGGTGTTTGTGTTTTGTTTAGTGGTGCCGGCATACAAGTGGTGTGAGGGGGCTTTCGGCCGCAAGGCGCGTGTGATCGCGGTTCCCTCTCTCTCACGCTGTTGTGTCCGGACAGCGGGTGTCGCCCGAGGGATTCTTTCGCTGGTCGACCGTAATTTCGTCATTTATGGACGTTTTTGCATTCTGTGTCCCGGTCCGGATGTCAGCTTTCGATACGACTGTGGCCGAGGTCCCTGGTTCGGGACAGTTTGGGCAAAACATCTCCCCTTCTCGAGAACAAGTACTCTTTTGCAACGTCGGGCCCATCGTTTGTTGGAGCACTTTTTCCAGCCAGGGTACTGTCCCTTTTGTTTAGTCCTTCTTCTCTCTCTCTCCTACGAATTAGTTAGCGAAATCGAAATAAGGCATCCGCACCGCGTCTTCTTTTCTTCCCACGGCTTGCCAAGATTTTATGTTCTCTCACGTCTTGCGGTTCTAGTGGGGATTTAGCTCCTACCTTTCTTCCCCCCCCAGGATCACTTACTCTCGCAGGCGTTAATAAAGGGTTTCTCTCGCCAAGTTACCCTGCCCACAGCCCAATCACGTTGTGTTTCAGGGAATGTAGCCGGCGCCAAGTACCTCCCTCGTGATTTCTGGCTCTGGGAAGAGTGATTACGATTTTGCCTGCCCGATCATTGTGGTGCTTCTCCCACACATTCCTTTCATTTTGCGCTTCTTGCATGACTTCCCCCTTCCTCCCCATCTGTGAACCTGAAGGGGGGTCCAAAAGGCAAAAGGCAGTTAGCCTCTTCGATTCCCCCCCCCCCCCCCCGCAAGTCTATGATGTTAAGCCTCATGCTTCCCACTCCCTCGCCTTGCATTTTTGGCACAATGGGATTAAAGCAAAAAGGCGCCAACGAGATCCCCCCCCCGGCGTTTGGCCCATTTCGAACTTTATCCGGCTGCCGTCTGCGCCCATTTGAAGCTGCAATTCGTGCCCAGATCCCTTTGTGTCAAGAATTTTATTTCCCTCTCAAGTTTCAATTCCTCAGCTGTCAGCAGGGTTCCCGACTGTCAGATACCGCTTTCCACCCAATGCTTGGTTTTCTCAATTTTCCGTTTTATCCCATCCAATTCGGCGCCAGGGTGGGCTACCATGTGCGTTTAGGCCGGTCTTTCTTTTTCTTGGGTCAGACACTCTTCCTGCGAATCTCTTGAATGTAGGACCCTCTTTACCATTTCTGTTCCACTCCTCCTCTGATGGCCTGCCCCGACCCACGATCAATAGTGTTATGACTCCGCTGATCTGTTGGAACAACGGCGGGCTGGCGTGGACCTCCGAATGTTGGTCCTAGTTCGGCCACTGGTTTTACGTCCCTGTTGCGGTCCGGAAGAGCCTGGGGCACCCCAGGACTTCGATTTGCTGTTATGTGACTGTTTCCGGCAAATTCCTCCCCCTTTCACCGCCATCCGGTTCCTGTCGAGTCGAACTGAGTATTACTTAGACCCTTTCTTTTCTACTTCGCTGGGTCTTTTTCTACCCAATTGCATCCCCTTCTGCGTGTACCAGCTCCCTGTCTTCTTCTGCGTTATGTAAGGAAAGGTCGACTGGTTTCGCAACGCCACCCTTCTCTTCTCACAATGCCGGGCACTACACTGACTACTTGAACCCTGCCCCTTTTACACCAGTTGCCCGTAGTGATTTTCTTACGACGCAGCGTATTCAGGGTAGATAGGGTTACAGTGTTTGTCTTTTTTTTTCCCCAGTCCCCCATCTTAAAATAAGAGTTTGCAGGCATTTTACTCGCAGCAACGACTTTTGTGCAATCTGGGCGTCTCAGCTGACACCAATTGGGTATTAGGACAGTCGGCGGATCTTTTACTGTGCCCTCAGTTCAGCTCCCATCGTCTTCGCGATTGGAGCGGCCTTGTATGCGGGCTTTGCGGCCAGGCTCATTCAGGAGCGAGTCACTTTTTGTATGCGGGATCAAATGCCAATCTTGGTCAGTCTAACATGGCGCCTCCGCCAAGCGCCTTCGGTCCTCTCAGGCGGAGTGAGAGATTTTTACCCTACTCTTTTTCTTGGCTTGTCGGAACGCATGTTCACCACGTATCGTATCCAAAGACCTACGTCTACTGAAAAAAAGGTTTAACCCCAATATCATGTGGAACACCACTAGTCTCCCCCCCCGTTGCGTCCCAGATGATCGTAGTTTGATCGTTCTTGGCGTATCTATTTTTTTTAATCGTCCCACTGCGGAATGTGGGCACCGCTGCTGTTCCTTTTTCTTAGGGCTTTTGGATGGCAACTTTCATCCTTCACCCTCTATGTCTTGATATCTGGACAGAACTGTACATTTGCGTTCGTTTATTCTTTCTCGTTGTAATTCGTTCGCGGAGGCAAGTGTAGTTCGGATAAGTCCGCCAACTTTTAACTGCACAAAACCCTTTCCCCAACAAGAAGAGGACCCGAGGCCGGTATTGAGACAGTCCCGATCGTTTGTCGCCCCAATCACTCCGAGAGAAATTGGGCCATCCAGCGCGAGCTGAGAGAGAGCTTGACCCAAGGCTGTCCTTTGACGAGTACTCGAACGTTCCGTTTTTCAGTTCCCAATGCGAAGCCGGTCCTCCAGCAGAAGGTTTTTCCCTAAGTCGAACAACTCGAGAGTCATGCTCCACTAGATCTCATATATCTTGTTTGTTGGAGATCCTCTTAAGGGTTTCTTTTTTTTTGACGGACCTCTGTTACTGTTTTTGTTTCTCGCGATTTCCTGCGCCCCCGAGTTAGCTCAAAATTCTTCCAGTTTACCTTTTCTAGAGCCTTGGGCCTGTCAAGATAGGGCACATCATGCTTCTGGTATTTCTTTTTCTATGATTGAGCCACCTCCTTTAACGGCAGATAAGGCTGATGGCCGTCGTGGTTCTTTTTTGCTGGCTTGTGGATCGGTTTTCCGAACTCTCCTCGAACGAATTTGTCTAAACTATAACGACATACGTTTTTTTGTAAACAGTTTTGACGGAGGTCCAACCTCATCTCGACCAAATAGGCCTTGGTTGCAGTTCCTGTGAAATCTACGAGTCCCCCTCAAATTTTTCTGCGTATGCCCCCTCCAAACCGTTTGCTCCGCTGTCCATGGTTTGGCGGATTATTAAATTAGCATGCACGTTAACTGTTACACTCTCTTGATAAGATTTCACGCTCGGTCTACGGAGTGGTCCACGTGCTTGACATTTTTTCCTCAGTATCGGTCCTTATAATGCAGGAGTGTATTTTTGACATTGGCGTTCCGCCTCCCGCAATTCACACTTTTCCGGTCCCCCCCCACCTCTTCTTTCCCCCTTTCCGTCGCAGTTCTGGACGTGGTAGTAGCGCAACGTAGGTCTCTTACCAGCTGAGTTTGCACAAATGTTCTCTACGTTATCGGCGGACTTCGGCTTTTCGCAGTCCCCCATCAAACTTAGGATTTCTCGTCGAGGAAGCCTGAGAGCCCCAGCTCCCGACTCTCTTTTCTTGGGTTAAAGATCCATTACCGGACCTCTTCGCCCCCTCTTTAGACCCATCTGACACTTTTTTTCCTACTTTTACTTTACGCCAGGGAACACCCACTTCCCCTTCTTCGCGAGGACCTTCATATTGGCCCCCTCGGCTCCCCGATGTAGTATGTACCCAACCTTTTACCCCTAGGAGCCCCTGTTCTTTACTCTGTCCCGTCATCCTGAAATGGTTAACTGCTACATCAAGAAGTGCCTACCTTCCCCTGGGCATTTTTTGATCTGTCCGTCACCCGGTTCCGACGTCCTTTGCCACGGGACTTCTTATCGGCTTGACCGCCATTCTGCTCTGGGTCACGACCGCCTTTCTTCCGTTTTTTTTTGCTCCTCTGACCCCCAATGTCCTCCCAAGACCATCTCCTTTTTTGTTACTTTTAATTTCTTTCCGGACGTTTGCTCGGAGGAGATTTGCCGTTTTTCAACCCTCTTTTTTTCCCCTGAGTTCGCAAATATTAGGTCCGGTTTTTCCGGCCTGCTCTTTTTCGGACACCTGTTCAACCTCTTGACTGCATGGGCGGACCCGGCACCGTGGTCGAACTTTCAAAGTCTGGGCCCTTTCACGCAGCTCGTTGGAAAGGTAAGGATCTTTCCATATCTTGATTTGGTCGTGGGTCGCCGTTTCTGGCACTTCCTTCTCGTGTACATTTTTTTTGTACCCCAGTTCACAGAACGCTTCCCTGAGATTCGCCCCCCAAGCCGGGCTGTTCCCCCCCCGTTCCAGGCCTGCCTCCTCCCTGCACCCGCTGCTATCAGGAATGCTCCGCCCCCACTGTTTCCCTTTGCGCATGTGAGGGGAATACCAGCAGATCCCATCGGGTGGAACCGCGTATATGTCTTCGTTCGAGTTGCTTGAGCGTTCTTCTGTGCCACGTTTCTCTTCTCCTGTTAACATTTTTCATTTTTCCATCGTTTTGTTTCGCGTGTGAGCCAGGCCGCCCGGATTTCGTTCGAACTTTTTTCTTCCCCTCACGTTGTTCCTTGCTAGCTTTTTTTCGCCGGAGTAGTTTTGTCCCCCCTGTCTTTGTTGCCCCACCAAGGAGATCTTAGTTCCGAATCTTTTTATATTAACCTGGGTTTCCTGGGTTTTCTATCGACGCGTCGATTGCATTTCCTTTAACCTTTTTGTCCAGCCATATTTGGATGGAAGAGGTCTTACCGTGTGTTAAGGAGGGTGGGCGGGGGGGTCTGGGATGGCTGCCCTCCCTTGTTGGTACACCCCCCTCGGGCTTCACTTTCGTGGTGGGTTTTCTTTGGGGGTCTGGGTTGCTTTTCTGTCGGATTTTTTGTGTTGGTGCTTTTTTGCGATTTGGTGGGTGTGATGACTTTAGGTCTCTTTGCCCCCCCCCCCCCCCCCCCCCCCCCTTTTCCAGGTTTTTTTTTTCTGAGGAAGCTAAATGTTATCAGCTGTTGCCAATCCCATCATGATTATGACTGTTCCTCTCTGTTTGTCCGCTCTCTCTTCTTTTCCTTTCGCTTTTCCCCCTGGTATTTTTTCTAACAACGTTTTGTTTTCATTCCTTGGCTCGCTACCATGTGACGCCCCGAAGCTTGCCGTGCTGGAGATCCTTTTCTCTGTTCCTTTTTTTACTTTTTTTTGCCTTCCCAAAATTTTTCCCTTCCCAAGCCATTTATTATATCACCCCAATTATATCCTTGCCCCAGCCGTCAGGTTTGATTCCCTCCTTTTGAGTCATGGTCCTTCCCCAGGTCTTTTCCCCCCCCCCTTTTGCTTCTGCCTCCCTCCGTTGTTGTGATCCCTTTGAAGCCCAGGGAACTGACAATCACCCCGTGATCGTGCAAAGAGGGCCAATTGAATATCGTTTTTTTTTCCTTCTTGACGTCTGTTTTTATGCGTCCCCTTCTCCCTTTTTTGTCTCTGCCGTTTCCCCTTCACTCTTTTTCTTCGCCCGATTAGAAACCAGTTTGTCCGGCCCGCCATCGCAGGGGAATGAAACCGCAACCTGTGAGTTTTGACTTCTCCCCCAGGGCCTTGTCTTCCCTTAGCCCTCCCCCTCGATTTTCTCGGTCATCCCCGCATCCCTTTGTGACCGAGCTTTTCCGCTGCGCCGTGGCAGCCGCACGAATAACACGTAGGTCCTTTCCCTGAGCGATTGGCATCCCTTCTTTTTTTTCCACCTTTTTTTTCCGCGACAGTGCAGTTTTTTTTTCCAATTCCCACCAACCTCTTCTCCCTTCTCCTCGTGAGATCCAGAACACAACCTCCCCCTCCATTGTTATTTCCCATGTCCCTACCCTGCCGGAACTCAACCCTACGGGGTCCCCCCCATCAGTTAGGTCGGCAGAAACTACCGGACAAGAGATACAAATTTTCTCACAACGTTCTTCCTCCCTTTCTCCGATTTTTTTTTGTTCCCCCTTTTTCGACCCCCCGAGGACCCGCCTTCCATGTTGCAGCAGTGAACCCGCACTTTTCCGCAGCCTCCGTCACACCGCCGGCTTTTCAAGCCCGAAGCAAGCAGAGTTACACCCCGCATGTTTTGATCCCACCACCTCCCTTCTTCCTTCCATCGGGCTTGGAAGTGTTTCTTTACTCGCCCCCCTCATCATCAGTGGGGAAGGCGTAAGATTCTTGTCCCTTAAGGCGTTGTGAAGTGAGGAAAGAGATTTGCCGGAGATGTTTTAAGGGACAAGTCGCCCTTTTCCTTGTAACCCTTTTTCCCCTTTTCCCCCCCCCGATCCCGTTTTCTCAAGCGTATCGTTCTGGTTGCTGGCGTTCCCCCCTGTAATTCTGCCATTGGACTTTGGACAAATTTTTGCGGGTAATGCCTCCTTTTTTTTTCATATTTTTGCTCCCTTCACTTCCCTCGTTTACCCCCCCTCCCTCGCTTTTTCTCCAATTCATGCTTGCTGGATGTTTCTTCAATTCTCACCGCCGTACTGGATTCCCTGACAGGAGTCCCCATTTCCCTTGTTTTTGGAGGTGGTTCCAGTCTCCAACCCCCCCTTTCTCCCTTTCCCCCTTTCGCCTTCTTTCCCTCCGTTTTTTCCCCGGGGCTCCAACGGGGCAGCGAATGGCCTTCCCGCTGACCCGGCGCCCTCGTCCACCCCCTTCCTGTGCAACGTTTCCTGCTTTGAACTGTCATGAAACATGCCGAGTGAGTGGTTGCCACTTTATGCCCATGGGTTTTTTCTTCGGTTTACCCTTTTTGTTTCTCCCCCCCAGTTACTCCCCCCTTAAATCCTTTGGCCCCGGAAATCCTCTTTTAAGAAGCGTGTTCCAATCGGTGCGTTCCGTGCAGGGCTTCCACCTCCCTGTTTCATCAGCTTGGAGATTTTTTCCCTTTGCTTTTACCGATCGCGGAGGGGCTCACCAAATTGCGGCGCCTTTTTTTTGTGTTACAATTTGGTGTAGGGCTTTGCGGCCAGCTTTGAACGACTTTTTCCCACCTTGAAAAAAATTGTTACGGAATATGGTTTTTGCAGTTGTCCCACTGGAAGTCTGGATTCCCCTTCTGGGACCCTCTAACTGCCGTCCCTCTTTGTACTTTCCCTCTTCCTTGCGAGAGGATGTGGCACGAAGAAAAGTTTTAAATCGTCCCAAATCGCACCGTCATTCCTGACCTCACCGTGTTTCATCGGATTGCAACTTCCTTCCTTCGGTCCTCCTTTTGGAACCCCCACTTCGCCCGTTGAGTTCCCGCTTCCTTATTCTTTTCCCGTCTCTTTATTTTCGCATTTTCCCCGTCCCCCCCCCCCTTTTAAGTGTCGGTCCCCCCCATTTGTTACATTACGCGTGGAAATGGTTTTTTTGGCGATTATGAAACCAAGCCAGTAAATTCCCTTATTTCTCTCCTCTTGACCCCTCCCCCCACCTTTGAAACCCCCTTCTCTTGGAGGACTGATATGGTCGAGCGCGATTTCATCAGTAGAGGTAGGACCATAGATTCCTCGCCTCAGACTCCACCAGTGCAGCCCCTCAAACCTCCCCACCTCAAGCGCCTTTCCCATTTACAAGTTTGATGGCGGGAGACCCCAATCGCACTATTCTTTTCCACTGTACACCTAGGATGTGCCCTTGGCACCCCCTCTTTCAGCCGCAGTCGACAGTTAATTTTTTTTACCAGGAGGAATGGCTGTGTACCTCCACTAACCTCTTTTTCGCTTCACTTTTCCTAACAATCCTCTCCGACCGGAATCCCCCCCATCAGCGCGACCATCTGTAAGTCATCCACTGTTGTGAGAGAGATGTGCCATGTCATGTTTTTCTTCTTCTTCTTCCCTTTTTTCCGTTCCCCCCCCCTTTTTCATGGGCACCCTTCCGATTCGGAGCGATTCCCATTTCATTCTGTTATATCCTTTGCTGAGCTCTACTTTCCCTTCCTGTTTAAAATCTTGGCAAATGTCTGTTATATACGTGATTGGTGTGATCCTTTCTGCCTCCCCTCCTTCCTGGGCCCCTCCTTGGATTGTTCTTGGAATGTCCCCTGGTTACGATTATCGAAACACATTTCTTTTTCCCTCATGGCGCCGCGCCCCCCCCCCTTACTTCCCCGACTCCAATTACCGCGAGGTGTTCCACAGGTGGGCTCATTGACCACTATTCTGGGCAGCTCACTGCTGTGTGATAATCTCGCTCCCATTCCATTTCCTTGGTAGCCTTCCATTTGCCACCTTGCCCGACAGAAGGCGGGGTGGAAGGAATCCCCCCCTAGACTCAAGATCACGTGCCCTCTATTTCCCCCTTTGTTTCAACCTCAAGGGCTATCGTTGGTTTCCCCCGTCGCTGACCTTACGCAGCTGACCCCGGTTACATTCCTGGCGTCTTTGTCTACGATGTAGTGACATTCTTTTTCCGCCCCCTTCCCTTTCCATCACGATCCCCTCAGACTCACCACGCAGTCTGCAGCCTAGGAGTGCAGTTCATTCCAGATATTAAGTTCTCTTTTTGTCTCCACGTGTCTCATTCGGCCTGTTCCCTCTCACATTGTCCTTGATTTTTTCTTCTTTCCCTCATTGACTCGCCGTTTGTGGTTCCTTCTTTTGTTATCCCCATCAATGTCATGTTTTTGGTGTTTTCTACCGACATACCGTTTGTCTTTACTTTCCCGCCGTGCCATTCTGTATTTCCTGTCACTATGACCGCCCCTACATCCCGGCGGCGTCTCAATTTCAGGTATGGATCCATTACTCGATCTCTATAAGAGAAGGCGCCAGCCCATTCTTCTTCCCCCCCCCCGATTGTCTCTTCCTAGGTATACCCATTCTTTTTCTACCCCCCCCTTCTTCCCATCCTGGCAATTAATGGACCGCTACCTTTCACACTTGATGTATACCTGATTAGTTTTCTCGCCCCGACGCTCTTCCCTCTCTTCCGCACTTTTCTATCGACGTGTTCCGGGATTTTGTTTCTTTTGCTCCGTTAACCCTTTCCCCTACGCATGCCCCCCTTTCCTCCAATTTGCACGAACCCCCCACCATTTCATAACTGGCTGATCTTCCTTATTCAGGCACAAATTGGACCACAGACCCACGGCTTTTTGTCCCTTTTGTATATTCCGTCCAGTCGCTTCTTTCTCTCTTTTTTTTTTCCGCCAATTTCCCTCTCCTTCCCGCCCGTTTTTCCCCTCTTTCCCTCTTTTCCTACCCGAGCACTTCTTGATTCTTTGTAGAATCGGCATCCCTTTTTCCTGGAACTGCCACTGCACTACTATTTCTTGTTCCCCCCTTGCGGGTTTCTTTGTTTTTTGCGAACTTCACCCCTTCCGCATTTCTACAATTGCAAAGTACTTTCCGGCGGGTCTGTTATTTTTCTGGGATTGAAAATTGGTTCTTTTTTCTTGAGGATTTGGAGGAAACTACTTCGTCGGGCCGTCCCTTTCTTTGTCACGCCTTCTAGTTAATGTTGTTGCAACCGGCGTTGTGCACCCCCTCTTGCCTACGGAAGGCCTCCCCACCCCCTGGCTGAACGCCACCCCAACTTTTTGCCTCTGGTCATTTACCGTCCCCCCCTCCCTCCTGTTGAACCAAGCATCTGACGTCCAGTCTTTTATCTTTTTAGGCGTCCTTTCCGCGGTAAAGTTTTCATTTTTTTTGACGTGCCTTCCGTTGACGATGGACCACCTTTCCAATTCACTTTCTGTCCTCTTCCCCTAGATCTCCCTTTTAAGAAGGTGACCCTCCAGGTACGCCGCCCCTGCACCCCCCGTCCACCGTGAAGGAGAAGCCCACCCTTCCTGCCTGACCCCTTCCCCTCCGCTGGAGGTTTTCTCAAAGTGAGGAAACTTATGCATTGGGGTTTCCCGCTGTCTCTTCCCCCCTTTTTCTTGAGAGGTTCACCTTGCTCCTGGATCTTTGTGCTTGACAGTTGACTCTTTTTTTGGCGTGCAAGATATGTTTAGGCACTGTTCGCGGGCGCGCCCATTTTTGGACGCCCGCAGCGGATTTCGTTTTTTTCACGCATTCTTTCTTCTTTAGCGGAGACTGCTCTTCGTTTTTTTTTTTCGAGAACTTCTCTAACCCCCCCGCAATGCCGGCGCCGTTTCCGCATGAGGCTTTCCTTTCATAGAAACCTCTTGACTTTTGTGGGACGCCCCCTCCTTCCGAGGGGCACCTTTTCAGCTTTGGCCTGGCACACTGTCGGACATAGGTAGTCAGGGTGTGTGATGCCGGGTTACCGGGTTGTCGGCGCGTGCCGGTGGGTGGGGACCGGCGTTGGCGTGCCAGTGGGGGTCCCTTGGTGTTTTGAACATTACCGCCGTTGTGCTGATGTGTTGTGTGGTTTTGATGAGTGCGGTTTGGTCCTGCAGGTCAGCGCCCCCTGACCTTGTTCGATTTGGTGAGCGGTCGTAACGCTAGAAGGGTTCAACCAAATCGCGACTCAAAGTTATCTGCGTAATTCGAGTTGCTCGGGCTTGATTTCTTTTCTCCGGCTACACATTTTTCCTGGGCTTCGGCTCGACAACTTTATGGCCCTTGAATTGAGCGCTGGTTTGGTTGTTGGGGCATACCAACTTTCGGGAGCGTACGCTTACCCGTATACAGCTTCCGATGCCTGTTTCAAGTTGGTCCGTTTCCTGGGGTGACGATCGAGCTTTCCCCACCAACGTTCCTTTTGCCTCCCCCATAGAACGGATTCTAGCCCCCCAATTCTCCCTTTGGCACAGTTTGGTTCACGATCCAGCCGACTCCGTTTTTCATGTTCAGACAGGGAGTTCTTTATTTGAGGAGAATTATATCTCTTGTTTTTCTAAGGTTTGTTGTGATAGATAATGCGCCTCCCCTACAAGGGAAGTACTCCTTTGAAATGCTCAAACGAGTTGATTTTTCCCTTAAACCCCTCTTATGCATGAACTCCTAATTTGCGGTCTCTTAATCCGTTCTATTGGCGTAGCGTGGTTTATCTTCTCCACACCCTTAAAACTCTCGCAGCTTCGAAAAGCGGCGCGTCCCCGTTGCCTGTGGTGTATGACCCTTTCCGCGGGGAATTTGCCCACCTCCCTAACTTTGTTCTTCTCTAGCCAGGTTACTGTGAAAGATCCGATCGCGGAAGAAGTTCCAAGCAGAAAGAGTTCGCCTATTGCCCCGCTCCAAAGAGCTTTCTCCTTCCTTGCCCGTCCACCCTCCGGCATTTTTTCGCTATTGGAACAACTTTGAACGTCCGAGGAATTTGCCAGGTGGTACCCAGGACATAATTTCTCCTGTGACCCCTTCTGACGCCCCCTTCTTTATTTATTACAAACAAACCTCACCTCCCGTTCATGAAGGGAAGATGATTGAAAATAGGACTGGCACAAATGGTTTTCCGCGCATTTTTTCTAGCCACTACCCGGAGAAAAGCACCCCTTTTCTAACCTCGAGTTTCACAACCTTCGGTAATCCACTGGAGAACTACTTGGGTGGCTGTCTCACAATGGATGCCTTAAACCTCCCTCCCTTCTTGCCGCGCGCGGTTGAACGCGCCAGAGCATGAAACGTTTCCAGAAATTTTCTCCTCCTCCTCATTTGTCCCCACTTCCTCCTCTCATCTTTTTTACCCTCCGTTTCCAAACCATTGTACGAATTCTTTCCAATGCGCGGGGTGAGGGTAAGGTTTGGGGGTCTCATAACCCACTGATAAATCAGCTTTTCGGTCGGTTCAGCCTGGGGATTTTTCACTCCCCTTCTTGGAGTGATCTCTGTGAAGTTCTTCCCTCTTTTCTTGTGGAAATCTGTTTTTCCCCCTTTCAGGTAAACGTCTCGTCTTCTTCAACCGGGCGTCTTAAACAGATCCCGATTCTTCCTTCCCGGCGGATTCTTTCACTGAAGAGGGGATTTCCCCCCTGTTTACTCCCGCCAGAATTTTTTTCCTAGTTTTTCCCTGGTTGCGGGTCCTGCTCAGTTTATATTTTTTTTGAGAGAAGGAGTGGCAACCCCCCCTAATCGAACGTCCTTCTCCCCTATGACGCCCTTTCTGTTTTATTTTCCCCCGCCACCGCTTTAAAGGTTTCCCTATATAATGATCTCCCCCTCAGGGATATGAACTTGAGAAATTTTTTTTTTTGGTCACCTAGCAAAAACCCGTGAATCCCTTCTGCGTTACCAGGTCCCCCTGGATTCATGCGTTCTGCCCGTTCTCTCCCCTGTCCCCGGGGAAAGAGACGGAGCGCCCACAAAGGGTTTCACCCGGCGTTCTGAGCCCCCGCCCCCCCAGTGGCCCGCCTCGATTCGTTTAGAGTGTCACCTGCATTGTGCAAAGGTGCTTAGGGATAGCTCCGTTTTGCCCCCCCCCGCAGGGTATGCACATGGGCTCCTTCTTTTTTGTAAAAGGTGTTTTCCTTGAATTTCCTACATCTTAAACTCCGGCCCTATTTCCGGAAATGTATAGTCCGCAGTCGATTGTGGGTGAACGGTCTTTGCTTCCTTTTTGACCTTTTATTTTGTCAACACCAAGAAATTTTTCTCCCTCTCTTTCGATCCCTTTTCCGCGCTTTCCCAGCCTCGCTCGGAGATTTTTTCATCGTCTTTTAGATTTGCGTCTCTACTCCTTTTTATGCTGGGCTTTTCTTGCACTCCCTTTATGCAGATCTAAGTGATCTGTCCCATAACCATTTGGTTTGAAAATCATCTTGTCCCGATGGCTTACTTATTCTCTCAGCGCGTCCTCTACCTTTCCTGACAGAATTTGATCTAGTGGCAGACGTTCTTTTTTAAGGACTGGTTCGTTCCCCCCGCAGTCCCCCCCTTCCCTTTTTAGACCCCCAAGGTCAGGTCAATGAATGAGTACACCTTTTGACTTCAAATCTCCCTTCCCTTCCGAACGTTTTTCCCCCCCCAACTCGAGCCCGTGAGCGTGAAAGCCCGCTTAGTAGATTCAGCTTCTTTTCATTACTCGCTGCCTTTTCTTCACCCACGTGTCCCTTCCCTTTTTTCCGGGTCTTCAATCCGCGCTGAAATGTGAGATGGTATGCGGAATGCCACCAAACAGAACGACCCTCCACCCGTCGATCTCATTTTTTTACGTCCTCAATGGGACCCCCGTCCGTGTTGTATCCTTGTTCGCGTACCGCCAAAGGCAGTTCTTTGTAGGCAAGGGAGTTCTGACTACGTTCTGCCCCCTCAAAAGACCCACGTGCCATGCCAGAAACAATACAAGCCTATGGCCCCCTTTTATGAGCCGTATTTTCTCTTTGGCGCCCCCAATCCCCCCAGTCCTGAGATTGACAGGATAAATCTTAAGTCGCCGTCAGGCCCCGTGCCCGTATAAATGCCAATAGGACCGTTTAGGCCAGAATCTCGCGTAGCGCGCGCAATTTCCAGTACCCCCCTCGCGAAGCCGGTCTCTCCGCACTGCAATGAAGACCATATATCTTCCCCCCCCCCCACCTCCCACGTTTTTTGAGAGAGATGTATTTGTCGACCGGCTTTCTCTCTTTTTTACTGGAAACTTTTCCGACCTATGGCGCTGTTCTTTTTTACCATTACTGGTTCTGCGCATGGCACGGGCCTATGGGCCGCAAGGCACATCTGCTTGATTTTTATCCGTTCTCTCCTTTCCTGAGTGGGGTTCCTCAGCGGAATGTCATAAGGCAGCGTTGGGCCCGTTTCTTGTTGCTGCATGGAACGTTTGGTCTCGGCTTCTCGTCTCCCGAATCTTGCCCTCTCCAGACTGGCGGGGGGCGTTTTTTTCTTGCTAACAACACGACCGAAGGCCAAGAGTGGGGGTGAAACTTTTTACGGCCGGTCCCGCTTCCCGACCCCTCTCCCTTGCCACTCTCTGGGGACTGTCCTTTCTTTTTCCGACCGTCGCCGATGACCAAGGAAGGTGCCCTATCGTTCTTATCCACCGCCCACCTTTTTTCCCTAAAGTTG
>Ga0179593_1309137_pt1 | contig 14921 bp, 19 predicted proteins | sample CZODoug2_1_08_16_FD_185931 | JGI IMG/M metagenome (GOLD analysis project Ga0179593, IMG submission 185931) | Vadose zone soil fungal communities from Angelo Coast Range Reserve, California, USA - CZODoug2_1_08_16fungal (PacBio error correction) | ecosystem: Environmental > Terrestrial > Soil >... | reverse complement strand
ATGGTTTTTCAAATTCGCCCATTTTTGGCTTTTGTCGAACGAAATTTACTGTCGGGACCCCTCGCACTACTTTCTTCCCCCCCTTTGTTTTCGTTTCTCTCATTGACTGGCCCTCCCCTCCCTACCCCTTGAAACTTTTCCAACGGTTTAACCATGATTTTGCGGCCTCAATTGATCATTTTGGTTGGCGAACGTTTGGTTTTTTACTATCTACCATTCCCTTCAACAAAAATTTCTGACCCCCACCTCCTGGTCGGTATCCTCCTCCGATTCGCACCTCCCCAGGGTCGCGGCTCAGTTCAAAAAAAGAGGGTCACACTCTTCCTCCCCCATCCCCTCCCGACGCCCCGCGTTCCCAGTCCCAATTCCCAAAGCCTGGCCTATTTATCCCCTGCCCTCCCTTCTGTCTTTGGGGGTCCGTTCGCACCAGCCCTTTGCGGGCCAACCTGTGTCGACCGTTTGTCTTGCCTCTTTTGACCACTGCAATTTTGGTTTATCTTTCCCCCTCACCTTCCTGATACCCACCCCCCTTATTGCGTTTCGGGCCTTTTGGCCGTCCCAGTAAGTAAAAACCCCTCTGCCCCCCGGCAAGCCTCGCTTTTTGTTTCTTTTCCCATGACACCCTGATAGTTGCTACGATGCACAGCCTGTTGGTTCATTGCTAGAAGACCCCTCAGAGTTTTGCCGCCCCTTTGAAGCATTCATCCCTCATTAAACGATGTCTCTTTTTGCGTTTTTGTTGTCGCCCCATCTCCCGAAACTCCTAATTAACCATTTTCGCCATTCTGCTTGTTGCGACAAGAAAAATGCGTCACGAATTTTTTTACCACTTCCTGGTCGCGCCTATCCCCCCGAGGTTCTTGATGGGAAAAGTTTGTGGACAGGCGAGGTACCCAGACCCTCGGGGAAACCACTCCCCGCCCTTGAGCCTTCGACAAACCCAGGGGTTTCCCATGACTTCTTGTCTTTTTTCCCCCCTCACCTTGCTGAGCCTAGGACGTTTGGGGTATGCCCCCCGAAAAGGAAAGATCTACTTTTGGCTTTTTCCCGCTCTTTTCACTTGCCCCTACACCACCCCCGGAAGTTGCCCTCAAGATGTTGAAAAGTGCCCCCAATTGAGAGCATCGTTTTTGCACCTTATCCGCCGGCCTCTTCACTCCGATTCATGGGTTGCCCGAAATCCCCCCCCGAATTCCAAGGTTTGAAGTTAGCTCCCGCCCCGGGGCGTATGTTCCGCATGTCTTTTTCGCGATCCGCTTTCCCGACACCCCCAGTCTAGATGAGTTTTAAGAGCTTCTTGGATACCCCATTCCCCCCCGGCGGGCCCTTTAACCTAACTGATAGTCCTCGTTCATGACAAAAGCCGAAAACTGCCCCGAAGACACCGTGCTCTGAGTTCCCCATTGGCCCTCTTTTCCACATCAGCCGTCTCAGACCTCCGCGCCAATCCGCCGTCAGCGCCTCCCACAGTTCCTGCCCTTGCGGTAACCCGTCGAATTCGTTTTACCTCAAAAAGGCCGCCGGGCTATTGATGATGTTTGCTTTTGAAAAGATCTTCCCAGGCCCGCCCCCCCACCCTAGTCCGGTTCCTCTTGGAAGTTTTCAAGCGCAAATTCCTCCCCCCCTTGATTTGGATACTAGGGTTTCTCGTTGCCAACGCCCCCACCACCCCCCCCCTTGTTACGCCAAACAAAATTCAATCCTTTGTCCCCTTTTCTCGGGCCCATCTGATCGCACCGCCTGCGAAATCCCCCCCCTCGCGGAACCATTTGTTTTGTTCAGCGAACGAAGTCGTGCACATTTTTCCCTGGTTTTCGTTTTTTTTTTTGGACCCGCCCTTCGGACTTCTCCGCTCTTCCCCTTCGCTCTCAGTACACCTCCCCATTTCGCGATCGTCCACCCGTAAACTCTTTTTCTCTGCGCCCCTTGCCGGTAGGTTTCTAGACTGGTTTGCCAGGCCGTTTCCTCATTTTGGCGCAGTCCTGTGTTTGCATGATATCAAACCGCTTTTTCCCCCCCAAAACGTTTTTGTTGTTCCTCTTTTTTTTTGTTTTGTATCAAGACCTACGCCTTTCCCAAGGTCCATCACGTTTGATTGCTGACGGATCCATTTGTCACCCTGGGTCCATTCCCCCCTGCGAAGGACAACCGTTGTCCGAAATTGAAGCGTTGCTGTCCCGCTCCCCACTTCATTCCCTCTCCTTTCTTGCCCAGATCAGCGGCTTTTGCACACATAGATCCTTTATGCGGGATTGCACCTTTCCATACCGTGACCCCAGTACGGTTAGACTTTGCCTGGAGAAACCGATCGGATTCTCGCCCCTATGCATCTCATGAGGGTTCCTTTTTTTTAAGAGATTTAGAAGCCCGACCTTGCTTCGTTGAAGATGTCTTGTAGCGCATGACTAGAGATCTTATTACAGGGATTTCGTTTTCGAATTCCCAGATTCCCTGGGGGCCTTTGATTTTTTCTCTATTTTTCTCTGGTGGTTGTTGGGTTCATTATTTTCACCTGGTCAAGTTCCCGTCTTTGCAATCGGCCTTTTTCCTGCATTTTGAATTACATATCTTGAACCTCCCCACCCTTGTATACTTAAGTTTTTCCTGTTTTATCCTATAAAAAAAAAAACCCTTTTTTGTTTTGCCCCTAGGCATCGTGGCAACCTCAGTTGCCGTCAAAATTCTTCATTATGCTCCCGTTTTTTGAGCGGGGGAGACCCTTTTTTCGCGTTGGTCTCCCTTTCCGAAGTTTTTTTAGCGTAAGTCCTCTACGTGCCGATTAATCTCTTCCATTTTTTGTTTCGGTCCTTCCTCACACCCACCCAGTTCGTGCTTTCCAAACGCCCCAGCAACGGCTCACATCCGCTTTGGTTTCCCTTCCAACTCTCCCCTTGTAGGATTTTCCAAAAACCTCCGACAGTTACGTTGCGTTTTTCTGAGTACCTCCCCCGGTTATCAAGTGGTCCAGACACAGAAATACTTTTATTCCTGCACCTGTGCGGGTTTAGCCCCCCTTTTTTTTTTGCCCTCTTGTCCCACCTAAGGCTCCCCTTTCCCACGATATGAACATTTGCTGGACCATTGCCAGAGAATATCGGTGAAGGGGTCCGAGTTGAAATCCTCTCGCACGGAGGTTCACCCCCCCCCACTTTTCTTCAATTGCAATTGAAACTTGCCATCTATTCGTCTGGTGTGTTTGGTGTCCCCCTTCTCCTGCTCGCCTTGCGCCCCCCCCTCCCCAGAACTCCTCACCAAAAAAATTTTGTTGATCCACCGGCACTTCTTTAGGAATTTACATACCTTAGTTCCTTGTTCAGCCGCAACCAAGGTGCCCCTCCCGTGATAGTTCCCCCTCCCAATGTTCTGGCCTGCCTTTTTCTTTTTTTACGCGCTGTCCGGAATTCTAGGAGATTGAAGCTCAGTCCCAGGATAAAACGTGCAGTGACTCTTTTTGTGGTCTTTTTCTTGGTTTGATTTCCCCGTGATTCCTTCCCCGGTTTATTGCTGGTTTTCTGACCGAGTTACAAGTCCCCGACCCCCTATATTGTTCGACCGGGCGCAAGACGTCATACTCTCGTTTTGGACGCCGGGCAGTTCCCCGCCGATAGTTGTTCCTCCCTTCCCCGACAATACAGGGCCCCTTCGTTTTTTTCCGTGAATGAATCCCCCCCTCCCCGAGATCCCTGTGTCGCCAAATCCTGGGATTTGCTCACCAACCTCACAAAAACTCACCTTGTCATGGCCAATAAGACGTGGTACTGGTTTTCCCCTCACCTGGTTTCTTGTCTCTTTTTTTCCCTTTAATTTTTTTGGCACAATTCCAAAGCTCCCTTTTCCCATTCAAGATCTATCTCCTTTTTTCTAATCAGTTGTTTTGGTTTTTTTTTTGATGAGGATATGTGGACACTTTCGCTTTCATTGCATCATGAAATGGGCTTTTGAGAGGGTTTTTGGCTTTGAAGTCTCTTCCCCCCCTTCGTCGTTTTGGAGTGTCGTGTGTCCGTGGTAATTGTCCGCTGCGAACCTGCCTCTTTTCTTTTTTTTGAGGGGCCTTCTCGGGAAATCGTTCTTTTGTCGTTGGTCTTTCCCGTCCGGAAGCCTGTTTTCGTCCTTCAGGGCGCTAGGATGTCCCTTCTCTTTTTCCCCCGTTAAGAAACCCCCCGATAGGGGTAAAACCCGGCGCCGACCTTTCTTTAGTATTCGTTTTTTTCCGGGCCTCAGAACAGACCTCCATTTCGTTTCCTTTGTTATATTTTCTCAACCTGCCCCTTCCCCTCTGTTTTTAACCCTTTCCGGCTCGGGTACACCCCCCCTCCAGGCGAGCCGGGATTTGAGAGCCGTCTGTGTCCCTTTCATTGTTATGTCAACTTTTTTTGAGTGTCTTCCCCCTCTCATTTTTACGATGGACCCCCCACCGACCCCTTTTTCTTCTGCGAGGCATTTTCGAATTTGACTTCGGGTAGTGGACCCCAACGCCCCCCCCCCCCTATTGAAAATGTCTAATCCACTACCCACTCCCAATTGGGCCAGTGCATTTTTTCCTTACGTTCCTCGAGGTCTTCTCGGTTTCCCCCCCCTCGATCTTCTCTTGGTTAATTTTGTCTTCTAGCGTTCAGATTCTTATTTTTTTCCCGCCGTTTCGTTTTTGCCATTTTTTGCCTTGCTGCACCCAGGAGATATAACCACTGTAATGGCTTTTGGAAACCTTTTTACCTGGGCCTCATCTATGAAACCTCCCCCCCCCTGCATGGTTTCACCCCCGCACACAATTCTTTTTGCGTCTCTTCCTGAGAAAACTGTATCGGTGTTTCGTGACCCTAAAACTTTGTGTGTCACTTCTCCCAGAAAACCTTTTTCCCCTCTGCTTTTTACATCGTTGAAATAATATTCACTTCCAATTAGACTTCCTATTCCCCCACCCCTAGTTTCTAAAGTGACTTAGAATCCACATCTTCAGGAGTTTCAAGATTCCTCCCCTTTTTGCCTTTTTTGAGCCTCCCCTTGTCTTTTATTCAGATGACGCTTCCCCGCCAGAAGCCATTACTTCATGTTGAGAGGGTACTTCTTGCACACTTTGAGATTCGATCCTGGTCCCACGTGCAGCTCGCCTTTTTTTTCTCGACACCTTCGTCCCCGATCCTAAGTGTCTCCCTGAAGGAGAATAGCTGATTTTTGACTCGGTTCTTTATATAAAAGTGGATTTTTCGACCGGCCCCAGATCAACGATCGTCAGAGTTTTTTGTGCTTGGGCCTCCCCCCTCCTTTTTCAATGCCTATCAAGATATTTCCCTATATCTCCGGATCTTTGACCTTGATCACCACCGCTGTTAAAGAGGTTACTTTCAATTTTTCTTTTTCCCAATGCTCAGAGTGTTTTTTTTTCTTTCTTTTTTTACCCCCCCCAGTCTATTTTTTCATGGGCCTCCTGTGCATGGGCTTTATTGACCCCCAGTGTCCGGGTATTCAAATTCAAAGTTTTTCATTTACCCTAGGGACTTTTTTTGACTTTTCCCTCGTTGACACTTTAAAGGAGGACTTTGGAAATAGCAACCCAGTTCTAGAGAAGGTGGCATCGGTTCGTAAACACTGTTGTTTGTCCCTTCCCCCCCCATGAGCGAGTCTGATTTTCCCCTGGAGGAGGCCACCCCCCGGGCCGTGAAGATGACAACCCCCATTTCCTTGTGAAGATCCGGTAAGGGCAACTCAGTGTCCCCTTCAGCCGTCGATGACTTTCGTTCCGATAGTTCGGGGTCGCGGCGTAGTCGGTATCCTAACCCCCCCCCCCATCACTCCAACCCGATGCGAACTGCCCAACATGGTGTGATGATTCTCGAGGTCTCACTCCTTTCGTCTGGAACCGCCTAATCCACGCGTGTAGCGGTTGATGGACTCTTGGCCGGGGTTGATGGTCCCATTATGCGCTTTTCTTTCCGAATGTACATTTCAGAAGTTAGAGTTTTCTGAGGGCTCTGCCGGAGATTTCAGTGAACGTATCCAGAGATTCATCATCATCTACCCCTCCCCGGTGTGCCCTTTTTCGTTAGATATTTTCGTGTTTCCCCCCTTGGTCCATCGCCCCACTGTGGTGTCTTGTTTCGCTGGGTTGGATTTTTTCTTCCCGCGTCTTATACTGCTCGTTTATGGTATTTGTGCCAATACCTTCCCCCCCCTTCTTAGGAGAGATGTATTTTTCGTTTGTACCGCCCTCTTTTATCCTGGTTACGGCCTGCCTCCCTGTCTAACTGAGTTTCCTTTTTCTGGCCCCCCTTGATCTTTTGGTTGTCTGGACGGAAAAGTTCATGGGGTCGCGAGCCGTTTCATTCGGATGAAAGGCACTTGCTCGGGGGGGGTCGCTGGGTCGGCTTTTGATCGAGCTGTTTTTTCGCGGTCCCCCTTATGGCCCCCCATAGTTAATCTTGCCTTTCATGGTTTTCGTTTTGTACTGAATTTTTTTTTTTCTCCCTTTGATTATCATTATCTATCTTCTCGGTCCAAGTGGGTCTCTAGCCAACTTTTTCAATAATTCACTCTCCATTTTCAAGACCTCGGTGTTTGTTTGCCCATTTCGCTTGCGTGTTTCCCTTCCTCCTGTAGATTTTTTCTCACTCTCGGGGTCCACCCCCGGCCTTTCCATCGTGGAATTTGATAGCAGCTTTCCCCCCTCCAGGAGCCTGACTTTTCCTACACCTGCATTTGCGGGTACCTCTCGAAGAGGTCCTTCTGTCTTCAATGTTTTTCGTGACTGTTTCTTGCTTATTGATCCCTCCCCCCTTGTTTCCTGTTTCCCCCCGCCCTGGATCTGCCTTCCCTAACTGATTGGGCTTTTCTTTCCATTCAAGTATCGCTGTCCTTTTTGTGAACCCCTCTATTCGGTGGACTTGCGAGTGCGTAGGTATTTGGTGGGCAATCCCGTTTTTCTTCTACTTTTCCCTCCCCTAGAGTGCTCCCGGTGTTCATTTAGTCCGTAGGTACCCCGCCTTTTTTGTCTGGCAAGGCCAGCTTAAGTCGGTTTTTTTGGTCTTTTTTTTTCTGTTGCGGCCCCTGACCCCCGGGACGTCGGATGATAAACCACCCATTCCTAGGCCCCCCCTTCCCACAAATTGTGCTTTCGGTCCGTATGCGGCTGTGGTGTTCCATCTCTTTTTGGACCTGTTGACCCTTTTCCCTCTCTTTCCGAATGCGGAGTCACCCCCTTAACACGGTAATCCGTCCTTTTTCTCTTTTTCTTTTTTTAATTGACCCGGATGCCTCTCCACACCCTGTTCCCCCCCCTTTTCTTGCCGCCTAGTAATCGTTTCTCTCCAGACGACACTTTTTCAGTCGGGCGCCAGCTGTTCTGACTATATTTTTTTTTCTCTTTTCCTCCTTTCTTTTTCTTTCGTTTTGTTTTTTTTTTTTCCTCTGATTTTTGCTCTGTGTTCCGCTTTTTACTCTTGGCTTTTCTGTTAATTTAGTTTTTTCTGTGCCCGGCGTCCCCCACTGAGAAGTTGGCGCCTTCTCAATGGTTTGCGCCATTTCTTTTGAGCACATCCCCATTCAATTTACAAAAAAATCTGCAACCCCGGCTCTATAATTTCCTAAATTGTCTGTTTTACGTCCCATTCGTTAGCTCTCAACACCCCCTTGAGGGAAAGCTCAAAGAATTTAAATATCCGGATTCCAGTTCAAAGCCCTTTCTGTTACCCCTAAGAAGTTTCCCCCAGGCCATGTCCCCCAAAAAATCTGTTACTTTATCCTTCCCTGTCCGTTCTAGCCACAACCATTGGACATCCTTCGATAATCCAACAATTTTAGCCCCATGACTTTTTGCCTTAGGAGACCGCCAGTAGGATCTTTCCTTTTTCACCATTCAGAACCGGTTTTTCAACAACGTCCACCCCGCATCGGGTCCTATGGTTCGCTGCCCATAGCATCCTGAAACCCCCTCGGCTTTCCAGACCCAAGAGATGGCGTATTCACAGCATATCTCGAACCACACCTGCATCGGTGCTAACTGTTTATCTCCCCCGTTGGGCCCATTTTCAGGTATTGCATTTGAAGTTTGATGACAATATTATGGTTCGGCTGATTGCAACGATGTTCTATGCGAGTGAGTTGTGCCCCCCCCATCAGTTGGTCCCAAGAAATTTTCTCATTCAGTGACCCCGGAAGTCGCAGTCCTTTTACAGCCACCCTTCTGCACGGCTTTTTTTCCCACATGTTCCCCCAACTTTCCGGCAGGGACAGCCAACAGCGTTCACGCTTTCTTGTCTTGGTCAAAAGGTTTTGTTTTGGAAAGCCTTTTTCGACCACAGAGAAACTTACGCCGAACATTTCCAAAACGGGCTACGCGTCAGTATTCTTCGACACCCACGTCCTCGTCCCCAGGACCTTAGGTTTCTTGTGCACCCCCTGTTCTTGGACCCCTGGGGCCACCGCCCCAAAAGACTCGCCACTTTTTCTTCTCCCGCCTCAGTTTCTGCCAGTAACACCTTTGAGACCTCTCCCCACTCCCCGCCGTCGGCAGAGTCCCACGGCAGCCCATTGAAAACGCTTTTTTGTTCTTGCCCACGTTCCAACCATTCTTCGTTTCAAGTCTGCCCCTGACCCCCAGTCCCTTCTTTCCTTGGGCCCCCTATCTAGGCCCCTGAATGTGGTGGATCTCTTGCGGGGGGGCGCGTCCGTTGCTTCAACATCTCGCTTTTCAGTTGCTTAGGGCGCTTCCTGGACTCCCCCCAGGCCCCTTCCTCCTCCCCCAAGGCGTCACCCCGCCCACGACGGCCAGACCCAACAGAGCGCTCTACTCTGGGCCAAGTGCGGCACCTTCCCCTTGCTTTTTTGTAGACTCGATTCGGCAGGAAACCCCCCCGCCTCTCTGCCCCCCCTGACCCCCTTCTTGTTTCCCGATGTCCCCCCGAAAGTGTTTTGTAAAACGCCGATTCCTCCCCGTTCAAAAAAACCCTGGGCTCCGGTCGCTGGTGGGGGACCGTTTGAATTTCTGGCCTCTTTCCTTCCCCTCGGATCCCCCCCCCCCCGCCGCCTGTCGAAAAGTGGAAAGGGGCAATTCCCCCCGTGAACCGGCGGCATACGTTTTTTTCAATCGTTTCCCCTTTTAAAAAAAAGTCCTCGTTACCAATCCACTCCCTTGTAGACTTTGGCCCCGAGTGCATCAGAATTTCACCAGACCCCTGAACTCTCTGACCGTCGGAAATTTTGGGGCCCTTCCGTCTTACGCGGCGCGCCCTAGCTTTCTTTGGGGTTGTTTTTTCGATGCTAAGCCCGTTTCGGACTGACGTCAACCAGCCGAGACAGCCTGTTTGTCTCCCAGGTCCCCGCGACTTATCGTTTTGGCAGAAGGGGTTGAAAATCCCCTTTTCCCTCAATGGCTTTTGATCAATTTCATGGGAACCTTTTCTTGATAACCGTTGGTCTTAGTGAGAGGTTCTTTTGGAGATTACTTTCTCGGCAACGCGTGTGCTTTTCAGAACCAAGTTCTTCTTTCTCCGGCGATGGCGCTCTACCGTCTGTCGATTTGCCGTTGCCGCCCCTGTTCTTCGCCTTTTGTCAAAATTCCCCCCCCCTGTCCCAGTCAGGATTTCAAACTTGAAAATTCTTCTGTAAGTCGGTTTTCCGCTACAAAGCATGCCTCTCCGTCCTTCCCCCTTCCCCCATTTCGGGGATTCCACCAGAAGGAATTTGAGCAACTCCCCCATTCAGATCCCCCTTTTTCTGAACGTCTTTTGATCCCCCTTTTTGAAGAATGAGAGGATTCTAGGAGTCTCGCCTTTTGATGCTGCCCAAGGCGAGAGGCCGCCGATCCCCATCTTTTTTTCTTTCCTTTCGTGTCTTTTTAGCTGCGATCTTAAAGCTCCTCCAGATCACTTCCCAGGCCCCCAGCGAGACATTTCGTGAGTTGCCTGGAGGCTCTCGATTGGCCCAATCGAGCTTGCCGAGGTCCACCCACGCCTGTCCCTTTTACTTTTTCCCCCCCACTTTGCTAATTTCTGTCCTCCCATTTTCATGACTCGCCCCCCCCAAAACGGCCATCTCCTTGCATCGAACTTTTCATGATTTCTTTTTCCTGGAGTCTAGTTGCGGTTGTCGAGGGCACGAACCTCGTTCTTACTCAAGAGGCCGATCGCAATGTTCCGTGGAGATTTTTCCGGTATTAAATCGGTTCAGTGTCCTGGGGAGTCCCTTCCCCAACCCCCCCCCCTAACAACTTAATTTTCTTTTTGTTTCGAAACTGAACGGTCACTCTCTCCCTCTTTGATCCAAAACCCTTTCTTCCCCAGAACCCTGCTTTTTAGTATTCTGTCAAAAGTCGAAATAATCGGGGCGTTCTATGCGCGGATGTTCCCACCGGTCTCTCCCCCAGACGTCTTTTCTTCTTTTTCTCCATTGGGATATTGAATGTGGCTGGTTTTTTTTCCCCTGACCCCCTTGTTGCATTGATTTTTCCCATCCAACCTTAACAATATCCCTCCCCTTCCTTTTCAGCCGCGCGTCCCCCCATTTTCCTTTCCCCAGCGGGGCTGTCGTGGCCCGAAGTTAATACGAGTCTGGAAGGAACCCAAAAATTTTTGTCCCCTGACAATTGTCATTCAATTTTTTTCCTTCCCCCATTTTTTTCCCCCATTTTTCGTTAGTTCTGGCGCTCATCCTGCAGTTTTTAGCTACAAATTTGCCCCCTGACGAACCACCTGTCTGTTTGTGGGAGAATGGTCGGTTGGGCTTGGATTTCTCTATAACCGATTTTCCCCCCTTTTTCCCCTTCAACCAAATGGGCCTCACGTTTTTACCCCAAGTCGTCCCGGAGGTGTTTTAGCTGCGTCCCGGGCCCTCTGAGTCCATGCCTGCATCGTTTTTCCTGATAACCCCTTCCTTTTCCGGCGGGAGGTTTGGTGATTTTGTTTGCTTTAAATCTGACCGATTTTAGCCCGGAAGTCTTTTTTTTTCAGTTCTATGGGCCGGTCCCAACCGGGCGACCCCTCGGTGGTTAATGGACCAGGAAAAACCCAAAAGACCAGTAGGATGATCCGCGTCAGCTCTCGTTTTTCTCGCGGATTTCCCCCGGTCTCTACAATCAGCTGATCATGGCATGTCGCAAGGCCCCCCTTCAGTAGGGAAGCTTCCCCCCCCCTCCCCCCCACAAAACGACGTTTCATGACACGTGGTTTACTGCTAGGGGCAACAAGAAGACCCCCCCTCTCGATGCGTCTTTCAAAAGGACCCGCAAACCCCATGTCCCACGCGCCCGCCCCCCTCTCCTTTCCTCCTTCTTTTTTCTTAGTTGTTTTTTTTGAGAGAGATTTTTTTGGTTTTTCCTTGCTCCCCCCAACGTAATTTGATGTTCACAGGCCGCAAGCGTAGGGTCTGCATTGAGAGGCAACCCCGGCGTACGTTTGGCAATGGCTTCCCCCTCCTTTTTTTTTCCTTGCACCTCCTCATTCCGACACATTTCCATGATGGTGCTGTGGGCAATCCTGCCGGGTAGTAGTCCGATCATGCGTACTTTTTGGGTATCTTTTGACGTGACGTCTTTGTAGACGTTTTCCGGGCCCCCCCCCCCCCCCTCTTAGGAAACTCCCGGCACTTCAATTTCCACTCGTTGCGTATTAGGGATCACACCTCTGAAAATGTAACAGCCCGCCACTTCCCACCCGCCTTTTGCTGTTTTTTGATTTGAGAACCGCAATTCTCTTGCTGTATGCCTCCTTTCCCTTTCCCGAGAAGAGCCAACCAGAAGACAGGTGGAGAGCAAAGCGACTGTTTTGCAAGTGGGAAGGGAACTGATGAAATTAAGGTTCGATTTCTCTCACTTAATACCCAGTCGGACTTCCCCCCCACATGAATGGCTTCAGGGCGCTGGGGCGGGGACCAGGAGAGAGAGTGCACCCCTTGACGGGAATTGAACATCTCGATTACCCCTTGTTTCAAATTTTTTTTTTCCCCCCTTTACAGATTTCCTTCCTACTAGAGGGTCTTCGGCCCCCCCCGGTCAGCGGTCGATCTTGGCAAACCCCCCCCGGGTGCGTCATTTTCGTTCAAGGTCCTGGTTTTGCGTTTTCCATGTCGTAGGTCTCCTCTTCCCCCTTTTTTCTTTTTCCCCCAGCAAAAAGTTTGCGCTCTACCCCCCCGTTCCGTTGATACCTATGATCGCGGAAACAACCCGAACCCTCCTGCTTGAAAGTGAAATACTAGCATTGGTGAGTCGCTTTCTTTGTCCCTTCTTCCCCCAACGGATTAGAGTTCTGTCTTCGTTTGACGCCCCCGAATAGTTGACTTTATCCCCCCAAAGCAACTGACACTTCGATGGGTCTTTAACCGGACCCTCTGTAATCTTACTCCTTTCGACTCTTGCTTCTTTCTGTCCGTCCTAAGAGTTTCTTTCCCAGTGCCTCCCTAACCTCTTCCAGGGCTTAGTTCATCCAATCAGTTTTGTTGGCTGAGATTAGCCGTACCTTCTTTCTTGTCCTGGAAAAAGGTTTGGCCCTTTTCCTTGGTGGCCGCCACGGAGGGATATTTCCCGGGTGCTCCTGCCAACTTTCCCGACGTAACTTTCTTAAAGTTTGCCTTCTTATCTCTCCCCCGCCGTCCAGTTCTCAATTCCGACACCTTGCGCTTTGATCAGGAGAGTTCCTGGCCCTTCCTCCTTCCTCGCTGTATACCAACCCCCCTTAGGGACAAGGAACCGAGAGGACGGCTCCGGCGAGCCATTTCGACTCGAGTTTGCCACCCGCTGCCGACTTGCCTCTCATCGCACCTTTCAGTTTTCCGTGATCACGCGTGTTTTTTTCCAGGTGCCTTGAATATTCTGTTGTAGGCCCTTTCTTTTTTCAGCATTAGTCACCTTGTGCATTTCGTTCTTTTTCGGCTGAACACTTGCAAAGTTTTTTTTTCCCAACCTCCCCTCATATGTCCCTGGTTCGCCTGGTTTACGCCTTGTCGGGCCCCCCAGAACCCACCCGCTACAATCCCAACTTTTATTTTTTGACCTGTAATTCGTCTTTTTCGAATCCCCCACAACACCGCTGGTGTGTGGCAATGCTGCCCTTGTTTCCTCTCATTTGCGCGTTCGCTCTAAATGATTTACGTGCCCCCAACATTTGTCACAGGCCCCCCTTTGTTCCCCCTTGAAAATATCGGGGCGTCGGGACTGATTTCGTGATGTGTCTTTCTCTTCTCTTCGTAGGGCTGTTCTACAGTGCTTCCAAACCCCCACCTTTCCCGACCCCTCTCTTCGGAGTCCCTGTAACGCACCCCAATGGCCTTGGGTACTAGAGTTTTCTTTTTTTTCCGTTTGTACGGACTCTTCAGGGATTTCGAGGACAACTATGCCAAGAAGATAATGACCACACTCTGTATGCGACTGCCGTAGACGGGGGGTTGCTTTTGCACCGTCTTCCCCAACCTCTTCTGGAACTTTGTTCCATATGGTTTGAGAGTTTGTCTCTTTTTTTTCAGGAAGGGGCGCTGTGTTTTGGTTCGCCCACGGTCCCTCAAGCTATTTTTTTTTTTCCCAAGTCATATTATCGCCGCGGGGCCCCCCAGTGTTTTTGAAGATATTGCTTCCACAAGCCCCATCCGGTGCTGTTTCGGTTCTTTATTGTTTGTGGGCACCCTTTTTTTTCTTGTCGTATGACTTGGTCCTAATGGGGCTATGCCCCCAATAGGATCGTTCCTCGCTGTCGTAGGTTTTTTTTCTCTTTTGACGGAACCCCTTCGGATTGCAGTGTCGTCGTGCGTTTTTCTTTCAAATAGAGGAATGGGTGACCCATCGATCCGGTGCGCGGACAAGCTTTTAATGTTCCTCCCGATGTTCCCTTCACTGTCTTTTCTTCTTGGTAAGAGAGTCCCCAAGCTCGTGTTGTCCCCTTAGGTGAGGTTTCCTTTTCTTCTGGAGAGAGGCCTGGTTTGCCGTGCCTTGGATTTCCCATGGAGGTTTCTTTTCATATTCGTTTTTTCGATTGGCTTTTCTTTTTTCTGGCTTACTGTAATTTGCTTTCCCCTAAAAGAGTCCTCACTTCGGTGCAAGGACCTTTTCTACATCTTTCTTGCCCCTCGACGCTAAAGGTATGTTACTCTGAGGTTTGTTCTGTTCAGGCTGCTCCTTTTGATTAGAGTGTTTTTTTTAACCTTCTTGTCGAAGTTATGAGAAATTGGGCGTCCCCCCTTTCTTTACGTTCTTGATAGAAGTTTCTTTCTTTCGTCGATTTCCCCCCTTGTTATACCAACCTTTAGCTTGTCGCCCTCCTTCTGCCTTCTGCTACTTCTTTTTCTCAACGTATGGATTCGTTGGCCTCTTTGCTGCATGCAATAGTTGACCTTCCCCCGGCTGCTTCCCTGTGCTCTTCCGTGGTCACTTTCCTCCCCTTGATGGTTTTGGGCTTCAATTCCGAGTAGCTGCAGGTGTTTTCCCCAAGTCTCTGGTTGCCCCTTCATTGTCGTCCTTTGAACATCTTTTTGTTTTTCTTCTTCATGTCGACTAGGAAGGTTTTTTGAATTTTTTTATGAATGTCGGCCAGATACCGTTTGATTTTTTGGGCCCCTTACTCCCATTTTTTCCTCCGTTTTTTTTGTTGGGAGTCTCTTTTTTTTTTTTTTTGCCAGGACCGACCGTTCCCTTCTTTCCTTTTTGAGCGTTTTCAATGGTCTTTTTTCGAATTACTTCCACCAGCGGCAATGTATTTTCTATATTTTTTTTTTGATTTGCTGCGCTCCCCTCTGTTTGTTTCCTTGGACCCTTTCTCTCCGAATGGGTCTACCCCCCACATACCCTTTCTTATGGAGAGGGGTTTTTTTTATTGCCTTATTCAGTTTGATGACCAATCGTTTCCCCACATAATCGGTTTTCCTTTCAAGCCTATCCTTCCTTTTTTTCGCACGCTTTGTGCCTCCTCACTTTTTTCCCGTCGGTTTGAACCGGCTTGCATTTTGGT
>Ga0179593_1290722_pt1 | contig 14921 bp, 20 predicted proteins | sample CZODoug2_1_08_16_FD_185931 | JGI IMG/M metagenome (GOLD analysis project Ga0179593, IMG submission 185931) | Vadose zone soil fungal communities from Angelo Coast Range Reserve, California, USA - CZODoug2_1_08_16fungal (PacBio error correction) | ecosystem: Environmental > Terrestrial > Soil >... | reverse complement strand
TTACGTTAAGAAAGAGTTCAGGTATGGTAGAACCAAAACTCTTTCAGACCTTTTTTTCTCTCGATTCCGTCCCTACGACTGGATATGATCATTCTACCTCATTATTACCTCCCGTTCGCTCAGAATGAATAGACCCCTCCTTGTGGAGTGGAGACCTATTTTTACTGACTTCTACTGCAATGCTTTTCATGTAGCATCTTAAGAATGATTTCCACCTTTGGCAGGTTGCTCCCACCAATCCCTAGTTCCCCTTTGCCCGTAGACCCCATCTTCCAAATACATTGTCCTACGTCTCCCCGTCCTCCCCCGCTCCCCCTCCCATCGTCAGCCATTTCTTCTTCCTCCAGGTGGCCTCTTTGAACCCCCTTTTTTGATACTATTTCTTTGGGTTGAGATGGGCTGGTTCTCCACTGATCGGTTCACACCCTTGGGATTTCCCGTATTCCCCTCATCCTTTATCCTCGGAGGATACGATACGATCCCTTTTGAATTTTCATCCCTAAGCCCGCCCACTTTTTCATTTTCCAACTTCCCCCTTCCCCCCCCTTTCCCCTTATACCCGGTCCTTTCCACCACAGGAGCTTGCCAGGGGAGGCTCGCTTGTGAACCTAAATTGAGTCGCACTGGTACCCCAAAACCCTTCTGTTTTTTTTAGCGTCGATGCCGATCCCATTCTTTTATTCCCTCCAGGGCGTGAGTCCTTATTTTCCCTAAGGCACGGGTCTCATGAATTTTCTCCTTAGAGGAGTCAAGCTTTTTTTTTTTCCTAAGGATTCCCTTTTATCCTCGGTGCTTTTTGGCTATGATGTTCCGCAGGCAATTTTCCATTCAGCAGGCTTCGGGACGTTAGATTCCCCAGCAAGTTTTTTTGTTTACGTGCTCGTCCGCTTGCACCCCCCCTTTTTGCTGCCCCGCCTAACAAATGGCCTTACGTTTGGCCAGTCATATGTGTAGACTCTTTGGATTGCCCTTGAGAGATTTCGAGATCCCCGTACTTTGTTATCATTTCCTCACGTTGCCTATGTCACCCCCCTCCCCACCCACACCTTCCTCGCCCGCACGACGGTACTTCCCACGACCTTTCCGTTACTTTAAGGACTGCTGGCTGTCCCTTTTGCTTTTCTTGTGCCCCGGACTCGTTGTTGCCCAAATGTGTTTCGATGAATTTGAGAGCTGTTTCGGCCCCCCTAACTTTGACGTATACAAAATCTGATGACCCCCGTTTCACCCCTCGTTTCTGTAATCGTGTAGCTCCCTCTCTCTTCTCTTTCTGTTAATTTTTGCCCGCCTGATCGACTCTCCCCCACCCCAGCCTTTACTCCCTCGTGCTTGTCTCTCTTATCCCCGAAAAAAAAAGTCCCCTTTGCCTGATTCCTCAACCGTTTTTCTACTATCCTCCTTCTTCCCTACGATCATTTTCCTAGTCACATCCCCCGACCGTTTCCCCTGTCTTCTCCGGCATTTCAGATTAGACGGCCAAGCGACGTCCCTTTGTTCCCCCTTACCTCCCTGGCTTTCTCTCTCGCATTGCGGTCCCTTTGCTCATTCCCCGCGGCAGATTTCGGTCTGCTATCTGATCTTCGGGTACATTCTCTTCAAGAAGGACGGCGCCCCCTCCCCCCTGTGCTTTTCCGGGGGGGTTTCACTTTCCTCAAGTCACTAACGCAACTTGTGACAGGTAGTGGTCTTGCGACCCAACGAATGGTGCGTATACCCTCTCCCAACATTGCTACCAGACATCGCTCTTCTGTTATAGCAGACAGTGAGAGGTCCCCGTCTGAAGTTTCTAGACGCGATGTCTCCCCGAGACCCATCACTCGCGTCGACAATGGGATTCCCCGTGCAGAAGAACATTTGTATTCTTTCGGACCCCTCTTCGTCTCTGTTTTTCTCCCTTTCCGTCAGCTGGGGTTAAGTGACCTTTGGTTTCCGCTTCCACCTTTACCCTGACTATCACGGCGATCTTCCAGAATTTTCTCTCCGTTTTTTTATATGCTTCAACACGTTGTGGAAGCACCTATCCCCTCCACTTCCCGCGGAACAGACCCCCCTCGACCCGCCATCCTGACTCGTTACTTTCACACGCTCACCTTGACTGCAGTAGGGCAAAACGTTACCGTAGTCGCCCACCTCTACCTTTCTCTATTCTTTACTCTCAGTTTTTTTTGCTCTCTTAGTATTTTAACGACTAAAGTGGCCGTGTTGTCCCTCAAGACACACGTGAGCGTGTGTCTACCGACGCTGGGTCATGCGGCTTACTTCTGGCTTTGGCTTCGGCGGCTTTTGTCGGCGAGTAAGGGGATGAAACCTTTTCTCCCGGCGATCTGCCTTTTAGTAGCTTGTCGACTATTCTCTCTTACGTTCGGTGTCCGGTCATAAATTAAAAATCTCCCTTCCCCTTCCCTGCCCCTCAGCTTTGCAGCGCCAAGATCGCTGCCCAGTTGAAAGGAGTGTCTTTTTCCTTTTTTTCCCCCCCCTGGGTGTTAGACCCAAGCTCGGCAGATTTAACAGTAACGTATCCACTCGCATTTTTTTTGGGCGCCCCCCCCTACAAGACGCCCTCCTAAGTTTCTTAGACACGCCGTCATTCCTTTCGTCACCCCTGACTCCCTTGTGGGAGTTTTTTCCCTTTAGAAGGAAAACCCTTCATGCTTCGTCTTTCTTTCGAATGCCGTCCCCGGATGGCCGAGTCCCCCCTCGTCACATCGCAGGATCCTCTCTATGATTAGTATGAGTGCTCAGATTCTTCCTCGCTAAACCGTTTTTGAGGTTTCCCTCTACGTTTCTTTCTGTCCCAGTAGGAAGCATATCACCTGCCTCCTGCTGCACCGGCAGAAGGCGCTGGACAAATAGGACCAACAAGTTTCATGCCTTTTAGTTCTTCCTCCTCCTACTTACGACGTCCAGCCGCTGTATTGGTTTCTTCCTCTCGATGCCTATTGAATCAGGAAGGATATGAGAATTGAATCTTTTTTCTGTTTGTCGCGAGACTTATTCTTATTGACCCGTGAAGCACCCCCGTCCATTTCCCCTTTCTCGATCGCCGACCCCTCCCCACGAATGGTTCCGGAAACTACCCCTCGTTGGTTTTTAGCCCGTATCCATTTCGGACCCGTCGCAGTTTTACGCTGCTAGCTTCCCCCACTTACCTTTGTGGTCATCCACCCTCCTAGTCCCACACCACCCCCACAAACAAGGCCGGTAGCGTAATTACTGTATGTGCAGGTATCGCACGCTTCCCCGTGTTCCTACTACTGTTTTTGGTGGAGGTTTGAACCTTATGAAAATTGGAGTTCACTCTTCCAATGCCGCGCCTCTACGAGCTAGGCCCAGGAGAGAGAACCTTCACCTCAAGGAAAGAGTTCCTTTTCTGTCGAATCCAACTTTCTTTTTGCTCAGACCTCTCCCGTTCAATCTCAAGGCTGGACAGTCAGGACCCTGCTGCCTGTTTTCTTTATCTCTTCCCTATCAAATCATTAAATCACGCTCCGGATCCAGTTATTTTATTCAGCGTGTTTTGCCTTTTTTCCATCAGGAGAGTGTCAATTTTTTTACGCTTTCACCTCCCCCTTCTTTGGCCCTTTATCAACGATCTTTCGGGACCACTTCCCCTGATCTACGTTCTTGCTAGCCTATTCAACGCTAAGACCTTAAAAGATCTGTGCGGACCGTTAGCCTTTCCCTTTTTTCGTTCCTTTGTTGATCTGTTGAACTCGTTGGTTGGGGTTTGCTCTCGATTCGGTTTCGGTCTCGTCTGTTTTTGACCTTTATAGGAGTTTCTGAAGGCTCGGACCTTGCTGTAACAGTGTTCTTTCCGAGATCCTTTCTACAGTTCCCTCCCCACTGCACACCCACGCTTCAAATCTGTTCATCCCCTTGTGTTCCACTCGTCCCTTGCTTTTGATATTGATGGTTGGTGCCTATCTGACGTTTAGCTTCTTCCTTTAGATTTTTCCCAGATTTTGCTCCAGCATGGCTGGCAAACCGAATGCCTCCTCCTGCCCATTTTGAGATTCTCCTTTTACTTACTCATTCGTTCAGATTTTTGTTACCCCCTTACGTTCAACGCCAAGCAGCCAGGACCTTTTTTTTTGTCGATTCCGGAGATTACCCTCCTGTCGGTTTCTTCGTTGGGTACTCCAACCCTTTATCGGAACCCCTCCCGAAGACCCAACCCGTCATTCCCCTTGCCAAGATTCCTGGTGTTCCTTCTTTGCAAGGCAATCTCCTTCCTTCCCCTAATCAGTTTTGTTTTTTTCTCCTTGCAGGAAGACACGAGTTTTCCCTTATTATTTTCCTAAAAACAATGGTCTCTTTCTCTAGGTGTCCGCCCTACCGCCGGGCTCCAGTAACAAAGAAGAAGCCGTATTCCCCCTCGTAGCGATCTCACTTTCTAAACCTTTACTGTCGGGAGTGTTTTTTGACTAATTTTTCCCCCCCTCCTTCTTTCCCTCTTTCGTTCCGTAGCGTTTGAACTTTCCTTCCCCACTGATGGCAGTCTGGCAGGCATGTCACTTTAATATTTCCCCTTCTGTAGTCAATCTTCATCTAATGACTTCTGCCCCCCGTCAGCGCGAAAAGCCTCAATAAGTTCCCCCTCCCCCCTCTTTCCTCCCCACTTTCCCCTCGGCCCCTCTTTGATTCCCGTAGGGTTTCGTTTGCTGTCCAGGGCCTTTCTGTCGGGAATCCCTGTCCAGTTCTCCTCCTCCGAAGGATCCTCTGAAAGTTCTCCTTCTTTCCCTGGCGCCGTTAGCGATTGTAGACGATCGCGCCCCACCACGCCACATTAAAAAACGGATTTTCACCCAAAACCGGCGTCCCCCCCCCTTCCTAACTCTTTGTTTCAGGACGGAGGATTCTCGTCCAGGATGAGGCACCCATAGTCCAACTGCGAGTAGTGGTCTCCTTTACCACGGAAACAGCATCGTTTCTCTTCTCCTTAATTGCGTCCGCTCTGTCGACCTCCCCTTGACGGCGTTTTGAATTGACTTCCTTTACTCTTATTAGCAACGCTTGGTCGAAACGGCTTTCCCGGTGCTCTCTCAGGGCCTTTTTCCGATTTTATCTTTCCTTGGATAATGCAGGAAGCCGCTCTGTCGTGACCCTTCGCGGACTGCCTTGCGGATACCCCTCTTCTCTCTTCCCCCCCGCTTTGGAGGACTACCCCTTGGCTCTCGTTGGCCCTAATCTGTGTGCTGGCGTCAAGCCCCGTGGCGGCGAGCGCTGTTTTCCTGGGTCGTGCCGGTGGACCTTCACCTCCCCCAAAAAAGTTTCCTACCTCCGACACTCTTTTCTCCTCCCCTATCTCCTTCCTCCCTTTCTTCTTCTACTGTCTTTTTTTTTTTGCAGACGGCTGACGGTTGTCTTCCCCCCCTACCTGGAGCTTCTGCTTACTGTTTTTTTAACTCACTGGAATGCTAACCCCCCTTCCCTTTGTTCCCTTCCCTCGGTTCGGCCCTCTTAGTCTTTTTCTTGTTAGTGTTTTTTTTGCGGTTGTTTGATCTCTACTACACCTACCCTTCCTAAATTCTGCAGGTTTTAGCCTCTCTTCCCGCCCCCCCCCCATTTCATCACGGGACCTTCTTTCCAAAACTTCGTCGACTTGCACGTCTGGGACCTTCAAACTGTTGTTCAGTTCCCCCCCCAACGTAGCCACCCGGATGTGTATCGATCTCTTCCTTTGTCCAGCTTCCGAGTCCCCTCAAGTCCGTCGTGTGCACCGGCCCGCGCTTTTTATGATCTCCTTTTCACCAGGAAGAGTCGTCATTGATCAGAGACCTTCGTTCTTATGGCTTTTCCCTATTTGCGCTTCAAGACGGACGGCCACATCCCTGAACGGGCGTTTCTTTTGGTTGTGCCTTTAAGGTTCCCTCTAAACTTATTAGGTTTTTTTTCTAGTCCTATTTGCCTTTTCCTTTTAACTCACCCCCTCTTCTTCTTCTTTGCGCGTCCGGTCCCCTTGCGCGTACGTCCTTGTAGTCGAGACGATAGGGTCGAACCCAATGAGAACCTCGAGCCCTGGGCTTTTGGCGTCAGGAGATACCGGTTCGGCATTTCCCTTTGCGATCTTTCCACTGCCTTCGATGGTGCGTGAAGACGCCCCACTGCACAATTCCTATCATCACGGCGAATACGAATTGAAAGACCTGAGAGGATATAACAGGGTTTCCTCCACCCCTGTCTCCTCCCCCGCCTCAGAAGACAAACGCCCCCTCCTGCAAGCTGACCTTTTCTCCGTTGCGGTGAGCACACGCCCTGCAATTCTTTTGTTTTTTTCGTTCTGGGGTCAGTCGGAACCTCCTCTCTCTCTTTTTTTCCCTCCTCCTCGTTTTTTTGTTTTTCGATCCTTCTTTCCCCTCTTTAAACAGTGAATGGTTCTAACCCAAGAGCTAGTATTTTCTCTTTTGTGATTCAGCCCCTCTCGGGCCTGCTGCTGCGTCTGGACGTTGTCGGACTGACCTTCCGGTGGCTTTCTCTCGCTTGCGTTACACCCGGGTTAGGTTTATATTCCACCTCTCTAGCTGCAGTCGTAGTCTTAGTAGACCCGAGAGACTTCTTTCCTTTGACTCTTCGTCACGTCCCCCTCTACGGTCCTTTCCCCTCTACGCCGATGTCCCGTTTTTTCCCAGTTAAGTTTCGCCGCTGTTTTTGAAGCCTTTGTTCGAGAGAGTTATTTCGTTTTGACCCGTATAGGCGCGAAACTCCCAGTCTTCCCCTTACTTTTCTCGTCGCCCAGGAGCGCAGACTTTTTTGCGACACGACCTCCCTTCATTTTTCTCCGACCCCCCGTCAGAAGTTGCGGTAGGGGTCCTTGAGCACGGTTTCACCGGAATGTTTTTCCTGTTATAGAAGACGTGTAAGTTCTTTCTCCCACTTCCCCTGCCCACTCAGCCGTCGCCCCCCCCTATTCTTCCTTATTTCTTCCCTTGCTACCCTCCTGAATCGATACTCTTTTTTCTTGCGTTGCCTCCCTCCCTGACGTCTTTTGCCCTTCGATTTGGACCCTGATCGGATCTACGCCGCTCCTGTTTACTCGGACCCTTTTCTTTCGCGCCAGACTAGTCGACTTCTCTCCTTTCATTTTTATTTTTTTTTGTCTTCGCGTCGCGACGACTGCCGTCGCATTGACTTTCATCCCTTTAAGAGTGGGTAGGTGTCGATTTCCGCGTGTCTCAGAACTTTCCCCTCCTCTTTCTTCTCGACGCCGATGGCCGCCCCCCCCTTGGCCCCCGTTGACGGCAACATTCACCGCCTTTTGTTCTGGATTTCGTTTCCACCGGTTCTCTTCGCGTACCCTTTTTTCAGCCCCTTGGCAACCAAAGCTTGTCTCTAAGAACTTTGCGTTCGCAGGGGTAGTCCGCTTTCTTCTCTGATTGTTGGTGCTGGCCTGCCCGTTGAAGCCCTTGACTTGCGCTTCGCTTTTAACGGCGGCGCCCCACCCGATTTCCTTTCCTTCCACTTTTGCTCGATTTTTCTCCTATTTGCCGCTCTCGCCCCCTTCATGACGCAGGCGCACCTCTTCATTCCCACTTTCCAGACTCAGTTCTCACTTGTGCGGCTGTATGTTTCCTTCCTCCTCTTTCTGCAGCTTTGTTGGTTGTGTGGATATGGAAGTGTCCGCACCACACCCGGAAGTGTGGCCACCGTCCTGCTGCGACGTAGTCCCAACCATTTGTCCGGGTCGACGTGCACCCTGACACTCTGCTCCCACAACAGCGTGCACCTGTTTTTTTGATACTCCTTCCTGACACCATGTTAGTGTTCACATGTGGATGACCACCACCTCCCGCACGACCTCGGTCGTCTTTTCCCCTCCCCCCCCCAGCCACTGTCACAGATGTCCCTCGCTCTGTGCCTAAAACAGCTCCGGTCCTTTCCCCTTGATTAGGTGGGGATCTTTACTGTTTGGGGTTTCGTCCCCCCTCTTCTTTATCCTTTCGCGTCCTGATACATTATCTCTCGTTCCTGATTACGGACTCCCGGGAGGGGACGGTTCTCTCTTTCCCCCCCAGTGCTTCCCCCCCCCCTTTCAAGACCCCTTCCCCCGACCTGATATCCCATTTGACCTGACACCGTGTTGTACTCCTGTGGTCCCCCTTATTGGTGTTTTTGGCTTTTTCTTCTCTTTCATGTCATGTTGCCTCTGTTTCCCCTAAGTTTTGTTCAATACGTAGTGATTTGCCCTTTAGATCACCCGTTGTTGAGAATTTTCAAAGGCCCCTGACCTCCTTTCGCGTATCAATTCTCGTACTTGAAGTTAATCGCACCCCCAGTGAGGGTTTCTCGATCCGTGCGCTTTACTATATCACAGGCTTTTTTTTTCCTTAGTGACTGGGGGCCAGCAAGTCTTTTTTTTTGCCTCTCCTCCTCAAAAGTCTTCAAATTTTTGTCGAACCCAGATAATGGGACATTGCGTTTTTTCTCCTTCAGCACTTTTTGTGGTGATATCTCTATTCCTTGGACAGTCCAGAGGAAATTATCTGTGCCCCCACCCCCCCTTTTCTTGGATTGTAGTTTTCCCGTTGCCACTACCTGCCTTTTTATCTAACCAGCTCTAGTGCACTTCCTTCCTTTGCGCTCATCCCCCTCACCTTTGGCGGGCCGTGCGAACTTCAGGCTACTCCTCCCTGACGTCGGCGTTCTGATAATCAACTGACATCATTTTTCAGATGCCTTCCTTCCACTCTATTTTCCCCCTTTTTTAGCAACACCCGCATGTCAAATCTCCGACCCGCGCACTCTAGATGTGCCACCCAAACCCCCTCCCCAATTTACGGCTCTCAAGCCCCCCATTTCTCATCACCTCTTTTTTATACTTCTTCTTTGTTCGCTCTTTTTTTTCCCCTGGAGCCATGATCCCCCTTCGGAATTAAATCAGCCGAAAGTTTAATAATCTGGATCGCTCGATAATTTACATGATGACTCTTTTTCCGGATTCCCCCCGCCGCCGACGCGCCCCCAAGGTACGGACCCCCCCCGTACACCTTTAAACAACACCTTGACAGTATACGGTCCCGCCATGAGATTGTATTTTCTGTCTTGAGCTTTCAACCCCGATTGCCCCCCCTCTTTCGTAGGTTTTTCTGATGTCCCGACCGTCCTCGTAGACCAGCAAGGGCTTCCGAGATTTCCCAGTAGTCTCATCATTGCTCCGAAGAGGCGCGCCCGGTCCGAACCCCAGTTTTCTTGATCCTCTTCTTTCGTTTGTCCAGTGTTCTCCCCGAACGGAGGGACACGTGAGCAGGCTCTGTCGTACGGCGGCCAGTCTTGCTGATTTTTCTTTTTCCCTCGCGCCCCCCCGCTTTTGGAGGCGCAAACACTGGCAAGGTTTGCCTTAACTTTGTGCTGGGCGCTGGTTTGGAGGAGCGTTCGCGCGACAGGGTAGTTTTTTCCCCCCCCCTCAATCTTTCAACGGCCACCCCCCCAAACACAGGCCCCGTCGACGCATAAGAAGATGACAAAACGTTCGACGACGACGTCTTCTGCGACACTGGATTGTTTCGACAGGCAGATATCTTCACCTTTCCCTTGTTCATTGATCTCTTACCGGCGCTTCAACCCGAATTATCCAGGTGGCTACACCCCTTATTAGGCACCCTAGGTAGGCATCCTGCGAGCGAGAAGAGCCTGTAGCCCCCACACTTGATCCCCCCCCGCTCGAGGAACCTCAACCCAAATAGGCCCTCTCCCTTCCTTCTCGTTGATCGCATCTGCCAACCCATACTACGGGCCGGTACACGTAGGCTTTCTGGAGAGAATACCCTGTTTTTTCGAGTTTCCCCCTCTCCTGCGGCGGTCTGCGCTAAGCGGCATTTTTTCCTATACGGATTTGACCCGACGGTCGTTGTGAGAACATGCCATCATTATCTGATCGTGACATTTTCCTCCCCTTCTCCGCTTGGTTCTCGAGCTTCTATGTGAGGGTAAGATTGGGGGCAGCCTTTATTTATAGTCCCATTCCCGTTGGCTTTACTGTGGGTGCAGGTGATTCCCCCTCATTCTTCAGTTTTTTCGGTCGAACCTGTTTTGACCCAATTTGGGGTTTTTTCCCCCTGTTTTCGTGTCGTCCCGACACTTATTTGTCGGGCGTTGAACCGTGGGACCTTCCCTCTTAGCGCCCCCGATCTTTTTCGCCCCCCCTTAAATAACTCTTGTTTGACCCTGGGCCCTTCACGGAAGCAGGCACTGAAGTCTTTCTTTCGGTTCCTTGAGCTTGGAAAAAACGTTCATTATATTTGTTTCGTGACGAAGATTCCCCCCGACTATATATCGAGTTCCTATCCTTCCCTGACTTCCTTATCGTGCTCCACCTTTTTTTCCCTGACACCTACGTTTCTCCTACCCCCCGCCGCGCAGCACCCGCACCAGCGCCGCTGCATTTTCCAGCGACTTTTTCTTCCACACGATACGTTAAGTCGTTTTTTGCCCCCGTGCACCTTTGGTGCCGTCAAAGAGAGATATCGCCTTTTCCTCTGTGTGGATCCCCTTTCTCATTCCCCCCCGTGAACCCGGGTTTCCCTCCTAATGAACCTTGGTGATCTTGTGCTAGACGCCTTTGTGCATGAGTAGGGGTTTTGTCGGGACTTTTTTTTTGTGAGGAGATGATGTGCTGCAACACGGGTGATAGCCCGCTCAGGTTTACTGACAGTGGCGTTAGCAACCAGCTTTCGGTCGTTGTCGTTTCCTCGGACGTCACGCCCCCGACTTTCCCGTTCCCTCCTCTGACATGATCCTTCCGATTGTCATCATGCATTTTAAGCCTTGGGAGCGCTTGTGATTTCTCTGGGTTCGACCCTATCTTCTCCGAAAAGGTGGTAAGGATCCACGGTCGTATTTGCGCCCAGAAGATTTCCTTGCAAGCCGTGTAGTTCGATCAACTGCCCTAGCCTCCACCGGAATACTAAGGGTCGGGAGGGTTCGGTGGAAAAATGAGCCTCAACACCGCGTCGCCTTTCTTCTGTCGAATCTTCCGTCTTTGCCGCGCCACTCTCCCCCATCCAGAGTTCCTACAGTTTCGATTACTGCCACACTCGAGTATAGTTCCCCATATTTTTGATTGCTTACGCCTGAGTCGTAGTTTTCCGTCTGAATCTGGACCTCTCTCTCGCGCCTCTAATTGGGCTCTGGGGACCCAACAGTTGATCTTTTTACTCCGACCGGATCGACGTTTCGGCCAGTCTGATTGTTTTCGCTTCGACGATTCCCTCCCCCGAAGAAGGATACGGTGCATGATGATTTTTAAGGAGTCCGATCCTCGTGTCTAAAAGGAAACCCCCCTGTTTTTCGGATCTCTTTCCGATTTTTTTCTTCCCCCCGAATTTCCGGGCCCCCCCCCCAAAAACACCAGAACCGCCGTTGGTGTAGCTAAGTTTTGTTTTGCGCGCCGTAAGCTTCCTTTTTTACCTTACTTGTGCCCAAGAACCAGGCTTTTCTTCAACAACCCCCACTTGTAGCCGTTGAACGTCCCTTTTGTCCTTGTCGTGTCTTCCCCTTCGTGGGAGCGTTTTGTCTTCTTCCTCTTTTTTTGCTTTTGTCGGTGTGAACTTCCCCTTCTGTCCCTGAGGGTGTTTGTTTTTTTCAACATACCCTGCTGCCTGCTTCAGCACCCTCCACGGCTCGCGACAGCAACCCATCTTCCGGCCCCTCTATTGACACATGTATAGCCTCCCCGTTTATTTTATCGATTTCGAAGGTACACTCCTAACCCCGTTGGCGCCTTCACAACATCCTTTTTTCCTGTGCTTTATCCGGAGGACCGATCAATCGGCCACTAATTCTTGGCACTCATGTTAGCCCAATGTTCTACTTTTGTTTGATTCTTAAGTCCATTCAGTAGCCTTTTTTCAGGTTCGTGTTTTTTTCGTCCGTTTCCCTGTGGCGTCTTCTCACGAGATTTTATTTGGGGACCTACGACCAAATCTCCTTGGCTTGTATTCCAGCTCACCGTTCTTTTACATTGTGCTCCCGCCAAGGTCTTGGTTCCGAGTTCCGTTGTGGCTCTGTCACTTGGGGGTCAGGTTCGTCGAGGGCGCGTCCGGCGCGTCCCAAAACTAGTCTAGATCCCCGTTTTTTGCGGGTTGGAACAGGTACCCGTCCCTTTGCATCAGTGCTCCAGTGGCCCTCCCATCCTGCCATTACGATTTCAAATTTGCCTCTTTAACATGGGTTGCTTCCCTCCAAATGGTACTATAGTTGTGTCGCAGACGTGTAGTGCGTCGTCTCTTAGTCCCGCGGTTTCTACCTCCGTTTTCTGGCACCTGTAGTGAAGCCTGCAGCTGCCCCCAGTGTGAGCAGTTTCTGAAAACTTTTTTGAGCAGAAGGCTCCCAGCTGAAGGTAAAAGCGCAAAAGCCCGCCCGTGCTGTTTCTTCATTTTTCGATCTACGGAGGGTCACTTCGTCTGTCTTTTTCCGTAGCCGTTAGGGATGTTCATCCCCCCCACGTCTTCCAGTTTCGACCCCAAGATCCGGACGTATCACTGCAAATCTCTCTCTTTCTTTCCCAGGTTGTTGTGGAGTTTGCCGGGCAGAAGCGTTTCCTGGTCGCCCAACCTATGTCCTTCACTTTGTCTTAGGCGAAGGTGTCCGCAATACCGCCGGGCTCCGTCCACACGAATATCGTGAGTTCCGCCGCTCTTAGAAAAAGTCAATTTTCGGGTGGCGCCCTTCTTGGCCCTAATATTTTTTTTTTTTTTTTTTTTTTTCCTTCCTCCTCCTTTCGTATTTTCAGCCAACCTTCTTTCACCTGATTTTTTTTTAAGCCCTTCCCTAACTATGAAGACATATGTACTACCAGTTACGCCTTCATGACGAGCTACACCTCGAGTGGACCCACCCTATTTTCTACCATTACGGCGTCTCCCGGTGTCCCCTTCCCCCCAGGTTGATATCGTCGGGGTGCTATGTGTTTTCTTTGAGCACTGATCTCGGGCCCGAAATGTGCGATCCGAACAGTTTCTGTATCGCGTACGATCTGTGAGCCTTTGAGTTTTAGCGAACGTCTCGCGCCCCCCCCGCCGGATCCCCCCACCCCCACCTTCCCCTGACCCCCAGGACGTAATATTTGACAGAGTTAAATTAACGGTCTTATCTTTTTGCCCAGATTATCGCAGGAGTTGAGTTCCAGATTACTCCCCTCAGTGATCTCGCAGCAAGGCGTTCCTAGTTTCCCCTCCAAAGTTCACTTTGCTCCTGATTTTTTTGGTCGAGTCGTGAACCGCTTGTCGTCCAAGGAGTCTGGTATAAGCGGCGGGTTTCCGCATTGATCGAAGGATTGCCCCTCAGTCCCCAGGTCTTTTTCTTTTTCGTGTGACGGAGCTTAGTCCCTCCTTTCTGGAGGACGTCTCTTATCGAGTTTTATTGAGGAGACAAATGAAAGCGTTGAACGTAATCTGTGTGCGATTTCGTTATTTCTTTCTTCGTGTCTTTTTCTCCCTGGGTCCCCAACGGGGCCAGCTGTCCCGACCCCACCAAACCACAGTCCTCTTCCTCAACAGAAAAGAAGGACCGCTGAAACCTACCTTAGCACGCGACTTGTATTTTTTTTTCCAATTTGTTTTTTTTTTTTTTTGTTTTTTGGTCGTTTCCAAGAGGTGATGCCACGGGAAAGTTTGTTTTTTCCTCCCGCGTAACGGACGAAACTCTTTCCAGGGGCATACCACCCAAAAGTAGTTTATTTTGAAGTTCCCTTGTGTAGGAAGACGGCGAGGTGTTTGTTTTTCGTTTGTTTCTTTTCGGGACTGGTGTGGTGTGTTGTTGGAAGGGTTGGTTGCTTCTCAAACAAAGTTTGTGTTTGCACCAAACCTCCTTTAGTTTTTGGCGCGGATGGTGCTAAAAGTGTGTGTCGGTTTTTGTTTTGATGCGTGTGCCTCGGGGAGTTGGTGGGGTGGGTTGGGGGGCGTTTGGGGTGGGGTTTGGGGTTTTCTTTGTGTTGTGGAAATACAATTTGAAAGGTCGGTGGTTGTTTATTGAAATAAAAATGGGTTGTTCGGTTTCATGGTGTGGTGGGTGTTTGGAAAAATTGGGGGGGGGGTTAGGTGTATGGGGTCTATTGGGTGTCTGTTTTGGGTTTTTTTTTTTTTTTTTTGGTTTGGTCCAGCTTTTTTTGTTTTTTTTTTTCTTTCCCCCTTTTCCAAAGCAGAGATGGGTTCCTTAGCCCAAGCGGATCGATCGAACCACCCAATTCTACTTCACTTCGGCGGCCGTTCTTTTCTCTTCCCCCACCCTCAGCCTGGACCGGGCGACAAGTCGTCGACTTCTATTCCCTTCGAGAAGACACGGTTTTCCTCTTCCACATCCCGGACTCGTTAGCCGGATTCAAGAGTCATGGAACAGCCGACGTCGGTTGAGCACCGGCAGCGCTTTTTCCGCTAGCTTATCGTGAGCCCTTGATCTTGAGAAAGCTTGTCGAGACTCTTCTATGGCGGGTCTCTTGGTCGAACTTTGTTCGACACCCCGAAACGCGTTTCTTTTTGTGCCGGGCTCACTTCCCCCACGCAACTTGGTGGTCGTTTCCCTGAAATTGCCCCCTTCTTTTCGAACGACCCACGGATTACCTTGGGAGAGACTAACGTTTAGTTTTTTTACGGGACGTTCTCAGATAGTCCTCACTCGAAACCTCCTCGTTTGAGCTCCTGGTTTAACTTTTTTTTTGAGCGACTCACTCTTCTTCGGCTTCCTTCGTGAGGAGACTGGCCCAAGCGCATAAGTTGGATTTTCTTTATTTCCCTGACACGCAGCTCTTCTCCTTTTTTAATCCTCCTACTTGAAGTTAAGAGATGGATTCTAACCGGGTGTCTACATAGCTACCTCCCACCTCCGCCGACTCAAAAGCCACAACTCACGACGAATGACCAATGTCGCGGTTTTGAAAAACTATTCCTGCAAGGCGGAGTCCCCCCAGTGACAGGGTTTTTACCGCCAAG
>Ga0179593_1540663_pt1 | contig 14922 bp, 28 predicted proteins | sample CZODoug2_1_08_16_FD_185931 | JGI IMG/M metagenome (GOLD analysis project Ga0179593, IMG submission 185931) | Vadose zone soil fungal communities from Angelo Coast Range Reserve, California, USA - CZODoug2_1_08_16fungal (PacBio error correction) | ecosystem: Environmental > Terrestrial > Soil >... | reverse complement strand
TGATTGGGAAGCAAGAAAACAAAAGGCCTTTTTCCTTTTTTTTTTTTTCTTCCTCTTCCTCTTTCAACGTTTAGAGATAAGCAGAAATAGAGTCGAGTTTGCGCTTTTTCTTTTTTTTTTTTCCCCCCCCCCTTTTTTCCTTTTCTTCTTCCCTTTCTCTAACGGCAGGTCCACGACGCGTGGCTGGTATCATTCAGAACACAAGTGGCGGCTTTTTGTTTTCTTTTTTTTTTTTTTCCTTCCTTGAAGGCATTCAGCTGGTTACTTCACGCGTATTATAGTAGCCTGGGCGAATAGAAAATATTATATGAGCTTTTTTTTTTTTCCTTCTCCCCCCCCCTTCTTTCTTTATTTTCCTTGTGCCTTTTCCGCTATTCGAGGATCTGCAATGTGCACTGCGTTTGGGATAATACTGCCCTCTTTTTTCCCCCCTTTTTTCCTCCCTTTTTGCGTCTACCTCTTTTCCCCGGAGGGAGAGGATGCGAAGAGTGAAGAGAAAGCCCAGAACCTTTCCCCCTTTTTTTTCCCCTTCTTTCTCCTTTTCGTACGCATAATAACCATCCAGGAAATTATTAAAGCAGGCTTCCCCCCCCCTCTTCCCCCCCTCCTTTTCTTTTTGCATTACAGCTCAGAAGGAGAGCCTTTTTTTTTTTTTTCCCTTTTTTTCCTTTTTTTTCTTTTTTTTTCCCCAATAAAAATGCAGAGCGGATATTATCAGTTCAATCGCGGAATTGAAGAACAGATCCCCCCCCCCTTTTCTTCCCCCCCTTTTTTTTTTTCCCTCCCCCTTTTCCAATCACAATGTGATCCCCGATTAATTTATGCTTTACACTCGATGCATAGGGATTCCCCCCTTTTTTTTTTTCCTTTCCCTTTCTCCCTCGTTTTTTCCTGTACGCGTTGTTTTGGCGAACCCACATGAAGTCAGTTATGATCCGTTCGCGATAATTATGGCTTAGGGCCCTTTTTCTTTTTTTTCTTTCTTTCCCTTTCTTTCCACACACCTTCTGGCCGGAAACCGGTTACTGTAAAGGATCGGAAATAGAGTAGGTTTTTTTTTTCTTCCCCCCTCTCCTTCTTTTTTTTCTTCTTGTAGTTTGCAACTCCGGCTACCAGAAGAAAAAAGCAGGGGAAGTCTTTTTTCTTTTTCCCCTTCCCCCTTTATTTTTTTTTTTTTTGTTTTGTCTTTTGTGTGGCGCGCCGATTATTATGACGATGAACGACAGGCCCTTCTTTCCTTTCCCTCTTCCCACCCCCCCCATTTTCCCTCCTACCTTCATTACGTCCTTTTTCCTCAGAAGTACGCGCGGCGCATTACGGCGATGAATCAGTTTTCCTTTTTTTTCCCCCCCCCTTTCCCCCCCCCCTTTCCGTGCACCGAAGCGCGATTCGAGGCCTACAGAAGAACATACAATGAGTAAACATGATGATCCCCTTTTCCCCCCCCCCCTCCCCCGCAGAGGGGCGCTCTTCGATACCTCAACGTTCCGACGGCGACCGGGCGCGCCCCCTTTTTCTCTTTTTTTTATCCCCCTTTTATCACCTACAATGTCGTTCGGTTGCACTGTGGCGTTGAACCCAATCGGCTTTATTACGCGTCGCAATTTTTTTTTCCTTCCCCCCCCCCTTCTCCCTTCTTTTCTCTTTTTTTAAGCACATGCAGCCGGTGGGGGAAACAAATTCGAGTGCTGTGACGAGCGGCCACCCTTTTTTCCCTTTTTTCTTTGCGTACTACGGCACTGCCGCATCCGTGGGAATTAAACAGGCGCGACGTGGTTGTTCTTTTTTTCCCCCCCTTCCTTCTTCCCTTTTTTTTTTTTTTTTCTCTTTCCTTTAGGATGCGGCATTGTTTTTTGTTCGCTAAAAGCAATGAATGGAAAAAGAATGGCACAGCTTTTTTTTTTTTCCCTTTTTTTTTTCCCTTCTTTCCTTTGTCCCCACTGGCAGCCGGGTGCGCGAGGATGGCATGTAGAATGACACACCGTCATGAATAGAATCATGAGTTCTCCCCCCTTTTTTTTTCTTCCGCTTCCGGCCGGGAGCAAGGAAACTGGGCGGCCCGATCAGATCGCGAGTGGGCTCACCTTTCCCCTTTTTTCCCCCTTCCCTCTTTTTTCCCTTCTTTTTTCATCCAACATAGCCCATGCACCCTTCGGCGCCGCCGGCCGTATTGTAATGCAAAAACAACAACCTGGGAGTATTTTTTTCCCCCTTTTTTTTCCTTTTTCCCTCTTTTTCTCCTTATCTTTTCCGCCCCCGCCCTTTTGCTTTTCGACCATACGATGGGCACGCCCCACCAGCCGGAGACGATCTACGTGTGACTGCCGATTCAAAGCTCCTCCCCCCCCCTTCTTACTCCCCCTGGCGGAGTTGTCTTCGCAGCCGAAAGGGAGGAAACGAGTAGTGGATTCTTTTTTTCCCCCCCTCCCTCCTCCTCCTTTTTTTTACTTCCCAGTCCTGGCTCCGATGCAGTAAATGGGAGAGTCGATTTTCTTCTTCTTTCCTTCCTTTTTCATTTTTCTTTTTTTTTTCTGACTGCTGGTGATCACTGCGGGGCGCGCCAATTTGTGGAGCGATATGCCGCTTTTTTTTTTTTTTTTCCCTTCCTCCCCCTTTTCCCCTCTTTCGTCCCTGTCCGCAAGTAGCAGCGGAGAGGTGAGGCGTACGGGACGGCCTTTTTTTTTTCCCTTTTTCTTTTTCTTATCCCTTCTCTTTTTCCCTCGTGATTCATGTGACCAGCAGGGCGGCCGGCCATTCATGCAGCCTTCTTCGGGCCTGAGCGGAAGTGATCTGATCAAACGAACACCGTCCTTTTTTTTTTCTTTCCCCTTTTTTTTTTTTTTTCTCCTCCCCTTCTTTCTTCCTCCGGTTCGCCCCGACCAAAAATATTTTGGCGACCGTGGCGGATTCACTTAGCTTGTTCGACGCTATGTATAAGTTAGAGCCGGCTTTTTCCTCTTTTTTTCTCTCTCTTTTCTCCCCTTCTACATAGATCCGGCTCTAACTTAACGCGTCGAACAAGGCTCAGTGAAATCGACATCGCCAAATATTTTTTTTTTTTTTTTTTTCTCCTTCTTTTTTTTTTTTCTTTCTTTTTCCCCCGTTTTCCTTATTCCCGAGTTCGGTTCGTGTGACAGATCCTCCAGCGCAAGGAAGGAAGAAGAGCAAGGAATTTTTTTTTTTTTTTTCTCCCTTTTCCTCCCTTCCCCTCCCCCCCCCTTCCTCATCCAGCACGCGATAGCTGGTGACGAGCTACATCACACCGTCACACAATCAAATTCCGCTCCCTTTTTCTTTTTTTTTCCTTACCACCCCCTCCTTTTCTTTTTACCCCTTTTTTTTTTCTTCCCCTCGACTGAGAGCACAGCGGGCAGATCGCGAAACAATTGGCGCCCATTTTTTTTTCCTTTTTCCCCTTTTCCCCCCCCCCTTCTCACATTTCCGCATGTATCCGAGGGCGAATCGACGGACATTGAAATAGCAGCAGCTACGTTTTTTTTTTTTTTTTTCCCCTTTTTTTCCTTTCCCTTCCTCCCCCTCTTTTCCTTCCCGTTCGCTGCGCAAACACCCGGCAGTTTCTACCATCCGCGTTTTTTTCCCCCCCTTCTTTCTTTTTTTTCCTTCTTTTTTCGTGTCACATCGAATGGCGGAAGCCAACCATTATGTAAGTGGCAAATTTTTCCCTTTTTCCTTCCCCTTTTTTTTTCCCCTTTTTTCTCTCATTCCCCTCCCCCCCTTTTTTTTTTCTTAACAATACGACCCGAGGCCCGGCGAAGGGTGCATAGGATATTGTGATGACACAGCCCCCCCTTTTTTCTTTTTTCCTTCCTCTTGACACTTGAGCCCGCGACTTGATCGAGCGCACAGGTTTCCCCGACGTAATAGGTCCCTTCTTTTTTCCCCCTTCCCTTATTCCTCAGAGCGCCCCTCGGCAGTTCTCAGGTCGAAGGAATTCTTTTTTCCCCTTTCCCCCTTCCCCCCTTTTTGTCCTTCGCGTGCTTCGGAAGACGCAGAAACTATTGACCGCTTTGCGCCTTTTTTTTTTTTTTTCCCCCCCCTTTTCCCCCGTCCTTCCCCCTTTCCCCCCCCTCCCTGCCCCAGGAAACATTTTTTTTTTTTTTTTTTTTTTTCCCTTTTCTCCCCACCTTTTTAATTTCCCCCGGATGCGGACGTGCGTAGTAAACAATTGGTGCGCTTTTTCTTTTCCCTTTCCCCCCTTTTTCCCTTTTTCTTTTTCCTCCGTTCATCGGGAGAGTTAGGACTAGATGGCAAATGCCCTCTTTTTTTCCCCTTTTTTTTTCCTCCCTCCTCTTTTTTTTTTTCCCCCCACCCTGACCCTTGAGGTGATAAATTTTCAGCAAGGAAAGAAGTTTTTTTTCTTTCCTTTTTTCCCCCCTTCCCTCTTTTTTTCCCCCCCCCCCATTTTTTCCTTAACCTTGCCTCATGTTATACTCCTTCGTATGTTCAGTGCTCGATCCATCCGGCTTCCTGCCAATGACACTGCCCGGATTTTTCTTTTTTTTTCTTCCTTCCCTCTCCCCCCCCCCCTTTTTTTTTTTTTTTTTTTTTTTTTTTTACTTCGCGATTGTTTTCCATATTCCGACTATGACTGCTACAGGTTTTTTTTCCTTTCCCGCGCCCCAAGATCACAACTCAGGAGTGGCGGGCCTTTCCTTTTCTTTTCCCTTCCCCTTTCTTTTTCTCCCTTTTCAGGCGTGGATAATTGCCCCGACGTTCGCAGACTGAACTAACCGTCCGACCAGAATGCTGGTGCTCCCCTCCCCTCTTTTTCTCCTTTTTCCCCACCCTCTTTTTTTTTTCCCTCTCCCTCTCCATACGACAGCTGTACTCCAAAAACCCTCGAGCGCCCCACACTTATGAAGGGAAAAACATTTTTTTTTTTTTTCCCCCCTCTTTTTTCCCCCCCCCCCTTTTTTTCCTTTCTTTCTCCCTTTTTGGCATTGCCACGTGAGGATTGACGGATCTGATAATTTTAAGAACCGCTGCCAATGTTCTTTTTTTTTCCTCTTTTCTTTTTTTTTTCCCCCTTTTCTCTGGTGATTTTCAAACATGCAGTTGGTTTCATTCTGGAGGCTGGAATGCAAAAGGAAAACGGTTCTCCCTCTTTTTTTTTTCTCTTCTCCTTCCTCATTCGCATCGTTGAGGTCTTTCTTAGCCCTTTATCAAATAATCAAGGGGGACCCCTTTCCTTTTTTCCCCCCTTTCCTCCCCCCCCCCCCTTGTTCTTGCAGCTGCCAAACGCACAAGTGGCAAGAATAAAGAAATGCTTTTTTTTTCCTTTTTTTTTTTTCCCTTCCTCCCCCTCTTGTGGTCGTGCCAAATGAGATTGCGCAACTCCACCTTCCTAATCTATAAAAAGGCACCTATTTCCTCCCCCCCCCCCCTTTCCTCCCCTCCTTTTCCCCGTCACAACGTCGACGTGAGTGTGAATGACAGCACAGCGGAGGGAAAAATGGAGTCCCCCCCCCCCCCCTCTCCCCCTTTCTCTTCACCTCCCCTCTCCGGCCAATACTATGAAAAGAGAAAAGCGCCTTTCCCCCCCCTCTTCTTTTTTTTTTTTCATTACCCTGGCGGAGAAAACTTTGCTGGTCAATCAATCTCTAGCGGGTAAAACTTCTTTTTTTTTTTTTTGAGATAATCCTTTTTTCCCCTCCACCTGTCATGGACAGCAAGACGAAGTATCTCTTTTTTTTCTTCCCCCCCCTCCTTCTCCCTTTCGGTCTTGCATCGATGCCCGCAGGGAAGCGGGAGAGTGAATTCAACATTTTTTTTTTTTCCCCTCCCCCAATTTTCCCCTTTGTCGCCGCTGGTTGATATTCACAACCACGTCGAATTTTAGATGAGCTGTCACCTCCCTTCTTTTTTCTTCTTTCCCCTTTTTTTCCTCGTGCTTAGGGCAACTGTTGTAAGTTGCCACTCTCATTGGAGACCGCGGGCGTGAATGGAATGCCGCGTTCTTCTTTCCTTCCCTTTTTGCTTTTTTGCCCTTGTCCGCACTGTCGGTGTCTGACGTCACAAGTGCCAAGCAGGAGGAGGGAAGGAGGATACGTCCCTTTTTTTTTCTTTTTTTTCCCCCTCTTCCTTCCCCCTCCCTCCCCCCCACTCATTCGACATGGGAGCATTAACACCCCTTCTCCTTTTTTTATGCCCTCCCCACCCAAGAGGGCGGAACGGTATTTCCTTCCCCTTTTTTCCTCCTGGACAACCCCCTGCATTTTTTTTTTCTGAAATCCTCATGTTTGAGTCGTTTTTTTTTTTTTTTTCTTCCAAAAAATGAAGGAGGCGCGGCATTTCCTCCCTCGTGAATTGGCCACTTTTTTTTCTCTTTTTCTTTTTTTGCGGTGAAGGGAAAAGGGGCCTTCCCCCCCCCCCCCCCTTTTCCCCCTTTCCCACTTGACCAGATTAGGTGTGTAAATTAAGGGGAATGGTCCCCTTCCCCCCTCTTTTTTCCCCTCTGACAGCGGCGTGCTGGAAGAGAGTGAAAGGTTTTTTTTTCCCATTCCGTACTCGTTTATTGGAAAAAAATGAAAGGATTTTTTTTTTTCTCTGGATTATATGGTTCAGCGGGGAATAGAATTCCCCTTCACTTCTTCTTTTTCTTACTTTAGGAAAGGACATGTGAGATGAAGGGATTTTCCCAACATTCTGGCGGAACCGAGATTAAGTCCCTGTTTTTGCCTATCCACGCATGGAGGAAAGTCGAGAATGATGGTCTTTTTTCCCCCCCTTTCTCCCCCGTCGCGTTAAAGGGATTGACCCTAGCGAGACCGCCAAACTACCAGGGAGTGGTGAAGTCTGGCGGTTTCCTCTCTTCTTCTTCCCTGTGCAGGTCATCGGAATATGAGAAAAAACATCGCGAAGAAGTTCCTTCCCCTCCCTTCTTCTTTCTCCCTGTGGACCTTACGGCGGCGATGGAAGGACACCCCCCCCCCCCTCTTTTCCCCCCCCCTCTCCGCGGCGAGTTTTTTTTTCTTTCACCCCTCCGTGTCTTCCGTTTCAGACATACGAAGGAGTAAAAAAATGGAGCCCCCCCTCTTTTTTCCCTCTCTTTTCTTTTTTTCACACTCAAGGCGCTTTCTTTCGTCAATAATCCTTCCCCCTCCATGGGCGAACTTTTTTTTTTTTTTTTCCTCCTTTTTCCCCTTCTTGCAGGGCTGCCCAGGAAATTTATTCCCCTTTGTTCGTGATGGTGACCCAAAACCTCCCCCCCCTTTCCTTTCTTTCCGCAGTATGGAAAGGCGCGATGAAGTCCTTTTCTTCCTTTACCCTCTTTTACCTTCGCAGTTAAGAAAATGGAAGAAGGCCCCCCCTCTCTCTTTTTACTACGGCTTGCGGCTTGAAGAGAAACGCTTTTCTTTTCTCCTCCTTCCACGCCGGGCATCCGTGGGGGAATTAAAAAGGGTGTGCCCCTTTCCCCCTTTCTTTTGTGTAACCTGATCCGGATACAGTTTATGGCAGGCGTGAGGAATGCGAGCATGTTTTTTTTTTTCCCCCCCCCCCCCCCCCCCCTTTTGTCCCGTCTTTTTCTCTGGTCTTACGCAAGCACGGCTACGGGACCAACTGGCGAGACAGGGTTAGATCGGGCTTTCCTTCCTCTTTCCCTTTTAGAACCCAGTTGCGCATCCTATCGCCGATTTCATCAGCGGGGGATTTAAGGGAAACGTAGATGACTTCTTTTTTTCCCCCTTTTTTTTTTCCCTTCCTCTCCATTTTTTCCATCCCGAAGCCGAGGGGGCCAGTTGCGTGACAATAAAATAGCCATGCCACTACTTAGCGAGCCGGGGCGTCCCCTTTTTTTTCTTTTTTTTTCTCTCTCCTCCTCGTTCTTCATTCTGTTTCGCGTTCGCGAGCGCGGCATTGACCCACGATTTGAAGGCTTCGCCACGATGTGGGACGCCCCCCTTTTTTTTTTTCCCCCTCTCTCTTTGTCTCCTTACCCACGGATGAGGAAAAAAACTGCGGTCGTTTCGCACATGCCGATACGGGAGTGCATCCTTTCCTTTCTCTTCCCTTTCTCTTTTCCCTTTTCCCCTTTTCACTGGCGCGATTTGCAATGGCCGTCGATTCGCTCGCAATACATGAACCGGAAAATACTAATTAGCGAAAAAGCGGGTGGAAAGGTGTATGTTTTTTTTTCTTTTTTCCTCTTTTCTCTTTTTCCCGTCCTTTGCTTTCTCCCTTTAGGTGCAGACCTCGTCTATGATTCCGCGCGTTATTGCAAATTCGAGGCAACACATGCGAACGCTGGCGCAAGTGTTTTTTTTTTTTTCCTTTCTCCCTTTTTCCCCCCTTCTCCCTTGGTCTGGATTGCGCTGAGGAATGCTATACCAGCTTCGAGGGGAAGACATAGTGAATACATGTGATCCAGCAGCGCGAGCTTTTTTTTTTCTCCCCCCTCCTTTTCCCCCTTCCCCGCGCGGCTAGTCACCGACGCGAGAGCCTTTCTGCGGTATGATGCGGAGGAGGGCCGGACGGTTAGCAGCAAAAAAAAATATTTTTTTCTTTTTTTCCGTCCCCTCGGTTAAGTAGAGCCGGATCCTATGTATGAATAGTCTGGACTAAAAGCGATGAGATCTATTTCCTCACTCATACTGATTAGACGCTGATTGTCTTTCTTTTTGCTTGTATGAGGAGAGATTGAGAGCAAAAATTAATATAAATAGAAAATTCCGGAACCTTCCGTTTTCCCTTTTTCCTTTCCCCTTCCTCCCCCCCATCTTTTTTTTTTTTCTTTTCTAACCGCCCGGCCGACCGCCGCGCATCACCAGAAAGGGAGGTTCAGCTTCCCGCGTTAATAAAGAAGTGAGGGCAGGCGGATCTTCCCTCTTCCCCTTCCTTCCTCTGCTCCTGTACTGAGGCCGGCGCTGCTGGACGTCAAATGGATAAAGGGATAGCTAAACAGAAGCTCTTTTTTTCTTTTTTTTCTTTCCTTTTTGTTTTTTTTTCACTTGTCCATTCACCGTCTACCCTCACCTTGCTCGCCTCACTTGCGCCAGAAGTTCGAAGGGATGGACGGTCCCTTCTTTTTTTCTCCTTCCTCCCCTTCCCTTCTCTCCCCCTCCTTGTCCGATCGCGCAACAATTGGAGCCCAGTGATCACCAGCGTCAGAAGAACCATAAAAATAGTACACCGAGGTGAGCTTTCTTTGTTTTTTTCCCCCTTCCTTCCCCCCCTTTCCTTTCCCCCTCTGTATTTCCGTTTCCTGGGTAAACAGTCGCGCTGCCAGGCAAAACGTTAGCTCAAGGAACTCCACACATAGATTCCTAAAGTTCGGCTGTCTTTTTTTTCTTTTCCTTCTTTCCCCCCCCTCAATGCTTTCTTTTCCTTTCTTCGACCACGTAGATTTCGGTCTCCTGAGCTGAGGGCGTGACCATCGATTGGCTGAAAGACAAAGCCCCCCCTTTTTCCCCCTTCCTCCCCGGCCATTTTTATCGCTGCGCATCACATCCAAGTGTTAGTGCATGAGAAAATGAAGAAAGGCCGCGGGAAAGTGCATGCTATAGTGATGCACTCTTTTTTTTTTTTCCTTCCTTGTCGAGAGAGAATTCGATTGAGTTTTCTTTCCCTCCTCTTTTCCTCTTCCCTTCCCCCTCTCTAAAAAAGACCAGTAAAGATAAAACCCAGAAGGATTTTGAAATTTTTTCTCTCCCCCCCCCCTCTTCTTCCTCGTGGGAGTCCGTTGTGCAGGACACATGACCACACGACAAACAGCCTGTCCCCCCCTTTTTCTTTTCCTCCCCCCCCTCCCCCCTTTCTTTCATGCTTTGGCCTGCTCTTGTTGAAGCGGAAACACAATGAAGAATCATCAAAAGAATGAATAACTTTTCTTTTCTTTCCTCTTTTTTTTTTTTTTTCCCCCCTTTTTGTCACACACCCGTTTGGAATTCCCACAAGGAAATGAGCGCAGGAGAAGTTCGTCTTTTTTTTTCTTTCCCCTCCTTCTCTCCCTCCTTGTTTGTCATAAGGCTGCATTGTCGTAAAGCCCCTTCCTCTTTTTTTCACTCTGCTGGACATGCCAGCACGAGTAGAAGAGAAGAGTTTTCCCATTTTTTTGTTTTTCCCACCCACCGACCCCTTGAGGTTTCGTTTCTTTTTCCATCCCAGCCTGCAAAGGAAAACCTCTCCGAGACCACTGAACTCGCCCCCCTTTTTTGTGCGCGGAGTGCTTCCTTTTTTTTCCCTTCCCCTCTATGTGCCAGCGCCCTTGCAGTGTGCCCACCCCCCTCCCTATTTCCCCCCCCCCTTTTTTTTCTCATTGTTTACTCAATTCGATAAGTGCAGGAAAACCCCCCCCTCTCCCCCCCTTCTCGGCTTCCTGCCAAATGACAAAGATTGACTTTCTTTTCCCCCCCATCGGAGTATAGTCGCGTCCTTCAATCTTTTTTTTTTTTCCCTTTACCTTCTGCGCAGCACTATTAGCCCGCCCCTTTTTTTTTTTCCCCTCTTCCCGATGATAATGAACAGTTTTTTCTTTTTTTTTTTTCCTTCCCGCGCCCCCCAGATACAAAAACCCCTCTCGTAGCCGGGCAGAGTAGAGTAAATAAAGCGGAGATTTCCTTTCTTCGTTAAGTTCAAGCTAGGCGAAAAATGAAGGTGAGTTTCTTCCCCCCCGCCGTGCCTCTTTGGATAACTGTCCCCGACGGTTTCTCGAGATGACGTAACAGGTCAGCCATCCTTTTTGTGGCAATCCCTTTCGCCGGGCTCAACGAAAAATACTTGGAATGTCCGATCTCCCCCTTTTCTCCTCTCCCTCTCCATTTTCACCGACCATTTTGTCTCCAAACAAAACCTCGAGCGCAAAACAATTACCGGGCAAAACCTGTCCCCTTCCCCTTCCTTTCTTTTTTTTCCCCCTTTTCCCCTTTCCCCCCCTTCCGAGGGAGGGGCAGGAAAACCTTTCTTTTTTCTTTCCTTTCTTTTTCCTTTTCCCGTTAGTTGACGGATCTGACTCATTTTTTTAAGGAAACGTGGCCAATTGATAGATTGTCCTTTTTTCCCCCCTCCCCCTTCCCTTTTCTTTGCGCCTCAAAAAACATAGAGGAGTTTCAAAAAAATGGCAGTTGGTTTTTAAATTATGGAGGCTTCTTCCCCCCCCCCCTTTCCCTCTTTGGGGGGCTGCCTAGAACGAGATCCGTGTTTTTCTTTTCTTTCCCCCCCCCTTTCTTGCATCGTTGGTCTTTCTGGCTTTCTCCAACTCTCCCGGGGAAAAGGGTATAGAAAAACTGCTTTTTTTCCCCCCCCTTTTTCTGTCCAGTTGCAAACGAAACAATGGTGAAGATAATTAGGTACCCTTTTTCCAAACCCGGGCTATCCAAGGCACGACGGGGGTTTTTCTCCCCCTTCTTATTTGCAACTTCCCCTTTTCCTAATCTATACCCAAGGGGCAAATATAAGTAACCGCTTTTTCCCCTTCTCTTCCCCCCTCCCTTTTCCCCCCTCCCCAACCTTCCGTCACGTGGTGTGAATACCACCAACGAGCGTGGACCTGGGCGGTAGAGCCAGGCAGCATCAAACCCCCCTCCCCTTCCTTTTTTCCTCCTTTTTTCCCCCCCCCCCCCCCCTCCCCCTCCTTTCCCGGCCGTTGAGCGCAAACATTCGAGGCTCATACCCTGGCGGACATGGCCTTTTTCCCCTTTTTTTTTTTTTTTTTTTCTCTCTGATTGTCTTTGTGTACCAGCACCGGCATGGCCGGACAGGGTAGTGAAGAATAGATGTTTTTTCTTCTTTTTTCCCCGGGGTCGTTTGCATGACATGATGGCCGGAAGCGGCGGTGGACGTAAAACAGTTGGTTGAATGCTTTTCCTTTTTTTTTTTTTCCTTCCCTTTTTTTTTTCTTTTTTTTTTTCCCCCCCCACTCTGTCCCGTTTGTGCGTGTCAACCTTCTTGAAAGCCTTGGGATATAAGGAAGGGTTAAGGTTATAGGTGTTTTTTTTTTGTTCCTTTCTTCTTCTTTCCCTTTTTTCCTTTTTTTCCCCCACTTTTTCTCATTTGGCGACCCCCGGGCGTGCTGGATGCCGGTTTTGAGATTTCGAGATCTTTTTTTTTTTCCCCCTTTTCCCCTTTTTTTTCCTTTTTTCCCCCTTTCCAAGGCAGGGGGGGGGATTTACCGCTTGGTCCCCGGGGAGAGTGGAGAAAGAAGAAAAGGCTCCTTTTTTTTCCTTCCCCTTTCTTCCTCCCCCCCCCCCCCCCCCCCCTTTCCTCTCGTTTCTCGGCAGCCCCCAAAGCGAACGTTTTTCTTTTGAATTACAAAGCCTCCGAAGGGAAAAAAACTGGTCCCTTTTTTTTCCCCTTTTTCTTTCCCCCTTCCCCCTTCCCCAGTCGTGCTATTATCAGGTCCAATCGAGCATGGCCAGCGGTTCTTTTTTAAAAAAAATGAGTAAGATAAGTAAACTCACCTTTTTTCCTCCCCCTTCTTTTCCTCTTCCCTTTTTTCCTTCTTTCATTAGGAAGGCAAGGTACGAGCGGCGTTAAGGTTGAAAGGTAAGTGTGTGAGATTTCAGATTCCCCCTTTTGTTCTCTTCCTTTTTTTTTTTTTTTCCTTTTTATGGTTAGGGGCTTTATTGATTTCGTTTTTTTTTTCCCTTTTTTTTTTTCTTTCTTCCTTTCCTTTCATTGCCACCCCCATCTGGCGGAACCCGGTTACGTCAGCTTCGAAAACGGTGAGCGGCATTATCACCGCTGGGCAAGTTAGGAGATCTTTTTCCCTTTTCCCTCTTTTTCCCTACCTGCCTACAGAAGGAAAAAAGGGATTGGACCATAGCGCCCGCTATCCTGGAGTTGTTGATCTGGGTTTTTTTTTTTTTTTTTTTTTTTCTTTTCCCTTCTCCCCCTTTCCTTCTTCCCTTGCATTTCATTCGGGAATATTTTGGGAAAAAAACATCGCGAAGAAGTGGATTCGCAAGAAGATTAAGGGCAGGAGATGGAAGGTTTCCCTTTTTTTTCCCTCCCCCCCCTCTTTTCCCCCCCCTTCTCCTGGCAGTAGTGGCAATTTTTTTTCCTTTCCCCCTCTTCTCCCTCTTCTCCCCCATACGGAAGGGAGGTAAACAAAGTGAGCAAGGTTAAAAGATTATTGGTTGGGCACCGCCCCCTTTTTTTTCCTTTTTTTTTCCCTTCCCTCCTTTTCCCCCCCCCCCTCCGCGCAACAGTGGGAAAGTCAGGGTAACTTCCTTGGCAGGATGGGAAAATGGTTAGCACATCAAGGGTTCCTTTTTTTTCCCCCCCCCCCCCTTCTTTTTCCTCTTTCAGTCAGGTCGACCGGCTGGCATCATGGCCAGATAGTCCCCCACCGCTCCGATGAACGGATTTTTCCTTTTTTTTTTCTTTTTTTTTTTTGTTTTTGGTGGGGGGGCCCTGTGGCAGCGGGTGGGAACAACAATTCGTGTACGGACGGGGATCCTCCTTTTCCCCCTTCCCTCCACCAGTTGGTTTACGGACGGGCACGCCGCATCCGTTGGAATTTAAAAAGGGGGGTCTTTTTTTTTTTCTCTTCTTTCCCCTCTTCCTTTCATTTTCTTCAGGGCGTGGAGGGATGGCGGCATCATTGATTTAGCTCACAAGATGGTGAAGGCCCCCCTTTTTTTTTCCCCCCTCTTTCCCTTCTTTTCTCCAAGCACGGCTCCGGGCCCCCCACTGGCAGCGGTGCTTGAGGGTGTGGCATTTCTTTTTTTTTTTTTTTTTTTCCCCCCCCCCCCTTCCTTTTTCTTCCCTCTTCCTTCTCCCACCCAAGGGCGCATCTTCATGCCATTTCACTCGGCGGGGGCTTTTCTTTTCCGGACCGATGACGGCGGGGGGAAACCTTTTTTTTTTTTTTTTCTTTTTCCCCCCTTTCTTTTTCTAAGTTCCGCGCACCCATTTCCCGATCCGAAAGCCGAGGTGGGCCATTGCGTGGGCATCACATCTCCCCTTTTTCCCTTTTCCTTCCTTTCTTTTTTTTTTTTTTTCCTTTCCCCCCCCATGGCTGTGATGGCGCAGCGATAATGCCGGGGTTCATGGGGAAGAGGTGAGGAGGGGAATTTGCCACGGACTTTTTTTTTTCTTTCCTTTTCTTCCCTCCCCCCCCCCCCCTCCCCTTCTCCCCTCTTCTCCTTTGGTGCCGGATTCAAAGAGCGATTCTGAGGCATATTTAAAAGCATTACCACCGGATGGAGAAAAAACTGCGGGTGTTTCGCAGCCGAACGGTTTCTTTTTTTCCCCCTTTTTTTTTCAGTGGGAGGCCTTTTCCCCCCCTTTTTTTTTTCCTCCAGCGCGATGTTACGGAACCGTACGCGCGATTGCAATGGGCCGTCGATTGCTCGATAAATGGCGGTCTTTTTTTCCCCCCCCTTTTTTTCCCCCCCCCCCCCCCCTTTTTTCCCTTTTTTTTCTTTTTCCTTTTTTTCCTGCTGGTGATCCACCTGGGCGCCAATTGTGGCCGCGATCTGCCCGCTGGCTCTAGTCGGAGGTGCAAGGGAAAGACCTGTCATCATGATTCTTTTTTTTTTTTTTTTTTTTTTCCCTTCTTCCCCTCCTTGTCTCCCTTTCGCTTCTAGGGTGAGGGGTGGACGGTGGATGGACGGTCACCCAGCGATCCGTTGTGGATGCGGATTTTCTTTTTTCCTTTTCCCTCCCCTTCTTTTTTTTTTTTCCTCTTCCGTTCTCCTGTGACCCAAGGCAGCGCCGGGCCATCATTCACCTGCGCTTCTTCCGCCTGAAGGCGGAGGATCTGTCAAAAAAGAAACCACCCTTTCTTTTTTTTTTTTTCCCCTCCCCTTTCTATTCCCCCCTCGGGAGGGCCTTTTCTGGTGATGCGGCGGTGGCGGCGGTTAGCAAGAAAAAAAAATATTGTTTTGGAGAGGTGTGTCGCTTTCCTTTTTTTCTCCTCTTCCTTTAGCGGCCGGCCTTCTAATGTATGAATTTGCTCCA
>Ga0179593_1794627_pt1 | contig 14923 bp, 19 predicted proteins | sample CZODoug2_1_08_16_FD_185931 | JGI IMG/M metagenome (GOLD analysis project Ga0179593, IMG submission 185931) | Vadose zone soil fungal communities from Angelo Coast Range Reserve, California, USA - CZODoug2_1_08_16fungal (PacBio error correction) | ecosystem: Environmental > Terrestrial > Soil >... | reverse complement strand
CACTTCCCAAGTTATGTTCGCGACCCCCCTTTAACCTTTTTGTGGTGTTGAACAGCGCGTCCCCCAAAAGATGAACCTTCCCCCTCATGAAAACCCGGTCGAAACATTCCCCCTCCGGTCAGGCACGAGCCAACACCCCCCTTTCCATACGGGGCCCATTTTTTCCCGCAGCAATTGCTGCTGTTGAGCATTATGTGATGACCCTTTCATCGATCAGTAGACCTTTTAATGCACTCGGTCGTTTTTCAAAGAAAAGGCGTTCAGGTTTTTTCCATGGTCGCGGGGAACTTGGGAACTCTTTTCCCCTCTCCTGGCCTTAAAGATCTCTCTTCTCTCTTTCTCAAGACGGGCCTTCGCGGCGAACGGTTGATGACCACTGAATGCAGTTTCGGCCGCCCCTCCTGGAATGTTTTAGGGCGGGATTCTCATCAGGGAAAGTGTAGCCCTTCTCCCTATCCCACGAGGTCCTTTTTCCATCGGAATGCGCGGGAAAAGTCCCTAATAGTAAGAAGTATTCTTCTGACTCCTTTCCTTCTCTTCCATCCCTGTACATTTTAAGCAAACGAAAATTGGCTTTCTGGGGGCCTACTTTTACACTTCCTTCCCCTTGCGGCTTGTTTTTTTCCTTTTCCAGCGGGGTCGACTCCCCCCCTAGCAAACCATCGTACAGATTTCAGATCTGGGAACCCCCCACCGTGCAATCGTAATCAACCTCTCATAAGACCCTGTATTAATACCCCTCCACCTCTATTCCAGGGGTTTCTTCTTCCGCGGGGCTACAGTGAACGCCCTTCGAGGTCCAGAGGTAAGGATTATTACCCTTTCTCCTTTACTTTTCAGACACGTCAGAAGTTTTTTTCAACACGCTTTCCCTTCTCCGGAGAAACTGAGATTTGCGACCCTCTACAGAAGGAATTGGACCTCCTTCACAAATAGTTTCGCGCTCTCCTCCCTTCTTCCACATCTCGCGAGGAAGCACCCCCCGCCTTCCTCCACTATTTTGCGCAGTTCCGTGATGTTTGTTGTGATGACTCTCCTTCATACAAAATCTCCCTCCTTCCAGTGCGCCGCCATTGCTAGGATTCTTCAAGTGTCGCTCTGGTCGAACGCAACAGCCGTACCCCCCCCCCTGACAAAGAATCAGCTTCCTTGACACTTCGCTGATTGGCATCATCTTACTCGGCCAACCTTTTTACTCCAGGTGATGTCGGTTTCATGCTTCAAGAGACAGCCGCCCCTCTTTTTTCGGCGTTTCGTGCGCAACTGCTTTTGGAAACAACCAAATTGGTCCCCCTTTAGTGATCACTTCCCCTTTCCCCGCCTCTCTTACTTAGCGGTTCACTCTTTCCCTCCCTTAAATCTTCTTTGCAGAGAAGGTTGTGAATTTGGCCCCTTGGGCTGCGTCCCCCCTTGGCCAATAGTGGTTTTTTCCCTTTTTGGGGTGGTTGTCTCTCTTTTCCCGATCATGACACTTGTTGAAAACTGCAGAATTTTCACCTCGGGAAATAACACCTCCTCTTCCAGTCCCTGGATCCCTTTCCCTCCCCCCAGAATCCTCTCGCCCCCGCCCCAAATATATGACATTTTTACGCAATCCCCTTTCCCCTTCTTCAGCTCCCCCCCGAATAATGTTAAACCCTTTCCCCTGAAGGGACATGTGGTTTCCTGCAAAACGAATTACCCCAAGGGTCAGTGTGACTTTCTTTTTTTGTCACACCTGTCCTTAGTATATTCTCCCCCCCCTTTTTTGCCCAGCATATGAGTACTGATTTTCAATTCTCTTCAAACCCCATAGCACAGGCCCTTTTCTCATGAAAGACAAATAATAATGTGCCACCTTCCCCCCCCTTTGGCGGGTCCCTCCGAAGCAAGGCCCATGGAACCCTCCCTAGGGAAGCGAGGTATTCCCTCGACTCCCATAATCCTCAAATGGCTCGCATCGTGCTCGTGCTTTCTTTTTCCCCATGCAGATCCCTCCCTTCCGCCCCCCTCCGAGCTGAAAGCGTCCTCAGAAGGCAAATTAGGCGAAAATCTTCCCTTCGCATTTGCATCCCCCCCCAGCCCAAAGCGCAAGCCTTTCATGGAAGAGGACATGAGCACGGTCTCTCCGGTGGGTCTTCTTGTTCGAGCAATCGTTCTCTTCCTACTCCGTGTTGTGGTGAGAGCTCCTCCCTTTCCTCCACAGCCCCCATTCGAATTGGGGTCCCCTCCCAATTTGGCCCCTTTTCTCCTTTTTTGCGAAAGACGTAGGTCCATGCCCCTTCCCTCCTTTTCCTCCCCGATTTCGCCTTCTTTCTCTGTGTCAGCGCGGATTTTCCTTTTTGATATAGCTTTTTGCTCTCCCTAAAATCACGCTCTCTGCATTTTGAGTGCCTCCACCTCTTTCACGTTAGTTATCAGAGCGTGTTCTCGCTGCTCCCTGGGCCTTGCTTTATGACGCCCCCTCCAGATTCTTGCCCTTTTTTAAAATATTCGTTTTCTTTGCTGTCTCCGCCCCCTCTCCCCCAGTCACGTTTCCTTTCTTAAGTGACAATCCCTCATATGCTGGCAACCCTTCTTGTAATTTTTTAATACTTTCCAGGTGTGAAGACTTTCCCTGTCCCTTTTCTTTTCGGCAAATAAATTTGTTTGCAAGAACAATCCCCCCCGTTGTCCCCCTTATTTCCCCTTCCTCTTCTCCGGCTGACTACTTCTCTTTTTTTTCTCCCAAAGTTTTTTTCAGGTTGCTCGAGGATTCTGGCGCTTTCCTCTTCCTTTCAGCTGTGGTTCCCGATTTTTTTTCCTCTTTTCTGAGGTTTCCCCTATTTTCTTACCAAAAGAGAGAACCCTGCCCGCGGTACCCCCAATACGCGTTTCGCCCCACTGCTCTGCGCGATAGGCTCTTTGCCCTTTGGACTTTAGTTACGCGCTTCTTGAAAGGGTGAGCGATTCTCAATGCATACGCGGTGGTTGGTCCGTTCTTGTGGAGCCACCCCCCTTTTTTCCCCCCCCCCACGCCTACCTTACGCCTGCTGGCGATTACCGAGCCTCCCCCTGATCCCAAACTCGTGGGCCGAACTCTCTTCTAATAAGAAACCCGTCGAATTTTTTTGCTTCTTTCTTGTTGAGTTCAATGAAGCAAGCTTCTTCGCGCAATTTCCTTCCCCAGTTAGACTTGCCTCATGTTCTGATATTTCTATTACTTTTGGACACCCATAAGGAACGGCCCCTTAAGAGGATGTTTTCTCGTGACTTGATTTTCAGGAGGAAGTCTTTCTCCACGATGTAGGGGATTCCATGACTCCCCTTCTTATTCTTCTTCAGGTATGTCGCAATTCCACGTTTCGAATTCGTCCTCCCCCGGGAAAACTTTGCACTTTTCTTTTTTTTAACGCGCCCCCCCCCCTTCGACGTTAAAGCCTTACCCTTCCGGCCGGAAGTCTGGGTCAACTCCTTTTCACATTTTACTTTTATGATACTAAGTCTGATATTATCCCTACGATGAACGGAATGAGATAGGCCGATACGCGGTGGCATCTCCGCTCATTTTCGATGCTCATGAGTCGACCGTTGGAAGAGAACGTCCTCCCTCTCCTTCCAAAAGTTCTTTTCTGCTGGAACCCCTTTCCCCAAGGACCGTCGCCCTTTTTCTTGCGGATGAACCAACCATTGAACCCCTTCCATGACCTCTGAATTATTACGAGGGAACTCCCCCCCCCGCCCCCCCTGGCCGCCCCCCCCCCCCCCACCCATGAATTTTCTTCTGCCCGCTTTAATGATTTCCCCGCGTGGATTTACGAGGAGGGCCTGGCACACTTTAAAGGTCTGCTTCCCCTTTCCAAGGCTGGAAACCACTCCTCCCTTTGAATAGGGTCCAGGGACCAACGGTCACTTTTTTCCCCCTTTTTTCGCGCTCCCGCACACGATTTTCGGGTTCTCTTCTAAGGCCAGGATGTGCCGACAAGATTTTCCCCTTTCCAGCGTCCCCAGTGACTACGGTTATTTGACCCCCTTTCCCTCGAGTGACAGTAAAACAAGCTTGACCCTTTCTTCGAAATTTTTTGATCACCCCGCAGCAATCCTCAACCAGTGAAATAAATCTTTTTTCCCTCCTTCGGTGGTGTGTCACTGGTGGTTTCCCGGGCAAAGAATGTTCGACTTTTCCCTCCTTCTTGTTGACCTCTTGTGGGGCTTGCGCGCGAGTTTTTTCCCTGTTCAGTGGTGGTCGAGTCCCCCTAACATGTTTATGATTTCCTTCAGTGTTGTTGAGAAGAGATAACCTTTTTTTTCCCCCTCCGACCACCTCCCCAGAGCGCGCAAGCCAACACTCCCACGCAGCCAGCGGGATAGCCTTTTTGATGTGACGCTTCCTTCCTCTCCCAACACCAGTCTTCTTTTCAATGGTGACTCCCAGCAATTGCTGAGGGTTCCTTGCTGACCTCTGTCCCGTAGATTTTTACTTTTTCCTGAACTCTCCCTTTGTTCAAAGTAACCTTGTTCTCGGGATTCCGCGTTCGAGGGGACCTTTCCCCCTTGTCGGCACATAATGTTCCGATCTCTCCCGCCCCTCTTTTGCTTCCTTTCTTCTGGTGATGAAACCCTGCCGTTGTCCTGGACTCGTTTTACCACGCCTTGTCTTTTTTTGAGTGATGCACTTCCTCCCTTTTTCTCCCCAAGCCCTTTCTTTTCCACGCTTTGCACCTTGGTGAACTTTTCAGACGCGGTGGACCCTCTTAGGCCAAGATAATAATCTTCTTCTTTTTTCCGCTCCTTTTATCGTTTTCCAAGCCCACGAAATTGTCCCGGTCGTGGGCCTCCTTTTTTCCCCCCTTTCGACACATGTTTCGGTACTTCCAGCTTGTGACCCCTTTATCGCAAAACCCTCTTGCCGCTCCGAGGCTTTACTATCTCAGTCCGTGAAATTTTCCTATGCTTAACCTCCCTTCGTAAAGTAATCAACTTTTTCCTCTTATTCCTGTGGTTGAGACTACGGTCAGCGGGACTACCCCTCCCCAGTCACGAGTTGTTTTTCTTTTAAGGCTATTATCTCCTCTTTCCCTTTTCTGACAGGACCCTTTCAGAGTTTCCCTCAAACGAGCTTTGAGAAAAAGTGGTCCCCCCCCTCTCTTCGACCCCCTATTGGCTTCATGGATTTCATACATAGTTGTGCTCTATCCCCTCCCCGCCACCTCAGAAAATCACTGCCCCCTCCCATCATACTTTCAGTGATTTTTTTTGTGATGCCGCCCCATTTCCCCTCTTATAGACATAGCTGATTTCCATGCTACGTCTGCATGTCTTTCGCTAGTAGTCTTAAACAAAAGCCCCCCAACGATAATGCCCCTCCTCAACGCAGCCTTTTTGATGTGTATTTGTTCCCCAGGAAAAACGTGGTCTCCCTGTTTGATGTCTTGGTAATGCGCCCCTCCGATGGTAGGAGTCCTTTTCTTCTAACCACCCTGCCGCACGTTTCCCACCCCCCGCGGTAGGGAGTAGCCCAATCGATCAAGCAGCGCGTACCCTCTGGGAGATTCCGCAATTGCAAGAGATAGCGCTTCCTGATCTTGTTGCCTTTTCCTACAGAGTATTTGGCCACTTTTCCTTCGGGTCCTTTTTTCCCCAAGCGGCTTCAAAATAAGTGTGAAACATGCCCCCCGAGTCCCCCCAAATAACACCCAGTCTTTCCCCTTTCCTGTCCTCGGGTCAGCGCACCTCTTTCTACTTAAATATCTGACCAAGAACTAGACGAGTAAATCTCCTTTCTTTATATCACCCCAGGTACCCAATGCCTTTTCCTTTGTTAGGCAAAACCGCCTTTTTGGCCGAGCTCCAAATCCAATTGTCTTTCGTCCCTATTAAAAATCCTGGTGGCACAGCTCTCTTTCCCTCTGTTTCAATCATGCCATCGCAAGGACGTGACTTTTTTTTGGAGGGACACAGCCCATTCCTCCCCCCTCCTATTTGCAATTCTTGTCTGCGGCCTTCCCAGCAGGACAATGGAACATTTGGCATGCTTAAACTACGTGACTGACCTCCTTTTAAATCAAAATGTTCCTTTTTCTGCTTCGCTGCCCTCCCCGAGCAGGAACAAGTGACCTTCAAGCGCCGCCATAAAGATTTCCCCCCAATTCCGAACTAGTATCCATGGACCTACTCTTTTCCCCCCCCCCAAAGAGAAGAAAGTGGCCACTTCTCTTCTCTCACTTGACCCATCAATTCTCTTGGGCACGGTGAGTAGCCCTTTTTTCTCTTTCATCATCATAAGTTGTGTTGTTTCTCTCTGCGCCTTCCGTGAATTTTTTGTACACCGGCTGGATGGCTTTCCTCTAATCTGAAAATTGGCCCCTTTTCTTTTTTGATTGGAGCCCACCCCCCCCCACCCCCCACTGACTATTCTCCCTTTAGAATAATTTGACTTCTGGTGGTATGGTTTTGGTTTGGGGTCCTGGATTCACTTTCCCCGGCTCTCCTCGCTCAGCAGAATCACTCCCTCTTTCTTCTGCCATTTGCTTTTTTTCCTTCCTTCCCCTTAGTTACGTGCGCGTGCCCCTCTGCCACGCTGTCTTGTTCTCCTTTTCGAGGATCCGCGGCCCCCCGCTGTTGCAAATATCGTTTTTTTTTTGGGTATACTAGACCCAGTCTCTCCACCGTCCGTGTCCTAGAATTTCCAATCAGTAATCCCGCTTGGGCAACCATTCCCCCTTAACTAGTTTACTCCTAGGTGTGACGCCCCCCCCTGTTCCTTTGGGAGTACACCACATACCCATGGCGGTTTGCCGAACCCACTTTTCCCCTTGCCTTGCACTATTGGTGATACCCTATTTTTCTCGCGGGAAGGTATTGAGACCCTTTCCCTATTTTTTGTCAGAGGATTCTGTCTCCCCTAGGATCAAGGAGGTTCCCCTGCGGACAGGAGGGGTTATCCGATTTTGGACGCGTTATGCATGTTTTCCACCCTTTTTTTGCCACCTCTTTTGCGAACTTCCCATGGACCCGCCCTCATGGGCCAACCTCTTTCCGCCGCAGCCTTCCCCCTGATCTGCTCCCCCCGGCAATCTATGAACTCTTCTCCTCCAGCCCTCCTTTGAAAGGGATGACTTCTCAATGAATAACGAACTACCCCAGGTGGGTTTATCCCCCACGTCCGGATCCCCCCAAGCCTCATACGTTTCTTCCCGAGAAGTACGCCAACATTATTCCGAACCCCCGTGGCCCACCCCCCCCCCCCCCCAAACTCAGAGGCTCCCCTCCTGAACCCGTCTCTTCCCTGTGGATCTTTTTTTTGAGAGTTGGGTATCCGTTCTTTCTGACCCAGAGGAATAACTGTCCTTCCCGGCCATCTGGAGTGCGACTTTGGCTGCTATTTATATTCTTTTCCGGGCCCCCACACCCCCCCGGTCCCCGCAAATTAAGATGCTTTCGTTTTGAGATTTTTTTTTGGGGGCCGTTGATGCCGGCGCGGCCCGAAAGTCTGACTTCACACGATTATGGTTTTCGCCAAGCTCCAGTATAGATGTTCATTTTTTCCACGAATGAGGGGCCTGTCCAAAGTCTCTAGAACGGAAGAGGGTCGAGGGTCCTTTCTGAAGTGTCGTCCTAGAGACCCCAAAAATAGGCCCCATTGTGGTAACATAAGTAACGCTCCCCGACGGAAGTTTGGCTCCGTCCATGTACCTTTTTTTTGAATTATGATTACTTCGTTACATACGTGATTACGAGGAAAGGAATGAGATAGTTCCCGCGGTGGATCCCCCACGTGTACTATTTCTTGGAATTCATGAGTCGACCGTTCCCGTACTCGATCCCAAATGCCTCCTTCATTCGCCTGCCTGGACCTCCTTCCCCCAGACGTCCTTGGCGTAAGTTCCCCCCCCTTTTCAAAGATTGAAATGATCCCTCTCCCGAAGCTTTCCTGACTTTTCCGCTCCGATTTCATGATTAAAATCTTTTGTCGCTGGCCTCGGGCCTGTCTCTCCCCGTGAAGTGAACTACTCCCTCCCCCATTCCAAGGCTTTTTTTCATAGCGGCCATTCCCCATCTTCAGTTTTTCATCACGTCGAAGCGACGCCCCCCTTCTATACAAGCACCACTTTTTGTCCTAAGGCCAGGATGTGCCTCCCCCCCCCCCAAAGTAACGCGACGCTTCCCTCCCGAGCGAACAAATCGCACGAGCGGAGATGCATCCCTCTTTGACTCCCCCTTGCGAATGACATCCAGAACAGAATGCTCACCCCAGCCCTTATGCGTTATCCCATTTTTTTCATCTTTGTGCTCCTAGAGGACTTTTTTTTGGCTATCTGACCTCTGTTCGACGTCTCCCCGGATGGTTGATGATGTAGCTTTTTTTTTTCTATTGGTTTCTTTTTTAAAACTTGTGGTGGTCGCCCGAACTGAAGCCTTTTCTTTTACTCCTCCTCCCCCTTGTTTCGAGAGTCTTTAACCCTCTCTTCAATGTTTCTCTTCTTTTTTGCACACCGGTTTTCCATAGAGAGAAAAATCCCCCACATTTCCCTGCAGCAACTCTTTCTTTTTCGCCGGTCGAACCGTTCGTTCCCCTTTCGGAAGCTTCCAGAGGAGCACCCTTCCCCAATGGTGATGATTCGCCTCCATTTTAGGTCGTGGCCCTCCTTCTGGGAAATCTGTCCCCTCCCCCCCCGTAGCTTTTTACCAAAGATGTTTCCATGTCCCCCTCTCGATGCGCAATTGTCCCCTCACCTGAGTTCTATTTTTCCCCCCCTGGGTGTAACTTTGGGACCCGGCCACATCCTGGCCTTTGTCTCCCTTTCTCGCAGAAAATCCCCCCCGGGCCCGTAGCGGCGAAGGTGTCTGCCCCCCTGACCCGTTGGTCCTCGTTTTCCAGCTGTCATGTTTGTGAGTTGGAAATTCATCTTCCCTTTCCTCCCAGGCCCGCTTGGCACCCGCCTTGCTCCTTTCCTTGAATGGACGCAGGTGTTTTTCTTCCAAGTCCCCATGTCCCCCCCTCTCATTGCATCGGTGAAACTTTGTTCCTTCAGAAAAGCCCCCCCTTGTCGACGTTCCCCCCCCCTCCTTTTCCCTTTTGAGAATGACCAATGCTGCCTTGTCGTCTCGAACTTGTACTCCCGGCGGTCGATTGAATTCTAATCGAAAACCCTTTCTTTTGCCTGCGGAGGAATCCCCGATCGTTCACATCCATCGTCTTCCAACGTTTTTCCTCATTCAGGAAGAATAAGGCAAGAACTTCTCTCCTTTGGGCGCCTACGGTTTTCCCCGCCAGAACTTCTTTTCCTGGGAAGAGTTTACGTCCCCTTCACGTCGTAAGAGGCTTCGGTCAGCCGTAAGAGTTTGCACGCCAAACGTTTCCCTCCCCGCTTTCTCCAAGCCCCCCAAAGAGCTTTGCGCCAGTCAGCGATACTTCCCTTTTCTTTTAATGTTTGTCGCCTCTCGCTCTGCCGAAAACATAGCGCGACTCCCGCATCACGGCCCCTCTTAATTTGCTTCCTTGATGTGGGAGGTTGTTCCTCCCCTTCCAGTAAATAGTTTTTCGACCGTGCGAACTCACCTTCCTGTGCCGTTTTGTGCCCTCTTGCTTCAGTTCACAACAAAGCACTCACCCAACTCCTCCAGAAGGGCCCGGGAACCCTTTTCTCCGGTTGCTGTGTTTCGGACCAGATTCCTTTTACCAAGGGTTGGATCGTATTTGGTTCTCTCCTGCAAGCCGCAGTTCGTAAGGTGTCTCCTTAATGCGCGCACGGACCACCCCCCCGGCTGTCTCTCTTTCTCATCGATCAGCCTTTGAAATTAGCGGTTGCTTCCTCCCCTTGCAGAGATGGCCTGGCTCGCTCTCTCCGTTCTTGCGGCGACGCGTATTGTTCCCCCCCCCTGGATAACGTTTTTCTCTATTCCTCCCCAAAAGAAGTGTGAAAACTTCTTTATAAAAACATCTTTCATACCCCCAAATCCCTGTCCTTTTTAGACTAGGGTACGCGACCCTCCTTTCCCAAGTTCTACTTCTTGAAAGACCCTGCCCGCGTCCTTGGCAGCCGTACTCATCAACGGAATTCTCAACACCGACCCCAGTACATGTGGGGTCGGTCCCCCCCCCCCCCCCATTTATTGTGTTGAATACCCCTCCCCTTGGACATTTTGCCTTAGTAACCCTTTTTCGATTACAACCGTTAATAGGAGTAATGATTTTCCCTCCCTTTTTTCTTGACCAAACCCCCTCGCCCTTCTTCCGCGGTAGGAGGAGACCACTCCCCAAGAAAAACGAATATTTTCCTTCTCGAGACTTCGGCAATCTCTTCTCTTCCAATGAACAAGAAATTCTTCCTCGCTAGGACGTCTCACTACGTGCTCTTCTGATGAACGTAAAAACTCCGCTCCTCTTGGATTCTTTCAAAAGTAGCTCAGCGCTCCGTGAAATCAGCGATGAAAAGCGCCCTCCAGAATCAATTTTTGGAAGTAAATTAGTCTTTTTCCCCCCCATCGCTTTAGCAAAGAAAAAGCCTCCTTTCCCCCCCCCCCCTTTGGCTAGGGACATGCGTCCCGCCGGTGACAACCCCTTAGATGGCGGTGAGAGCACTTTCCCTTCCTCTTCCTCTTTTCCTTCCTCGATTCGGCGCATGCTTTGCCCTCCCCATGGTTGGTAAAGGATTGATGGTTTTCTTCCTCTCCAATTTTTTTTTTGGGTTGGCGAAACTTCCTTTCTCCCAAAGCGACGCTTTTCCGATTTTAGCCTCATTCTTCGGCGCTTTCCTGCTCCTTTCAATTGGTAAGGCTGACCCTCGCAGAATCACTTAGCATTGCCATTTGAGTGAAATCATAGTCTTCCTATTCGTCTCTCTGCCCGATTTTCTTTCCTTTTGATGAACGGATAATTCCTTCCCCCCGCCAGTGTTGCAACTCTTTTTTCTTTCATGGGGTGGTCCTTACCCTGGAACAGTAGTCTTTTTTCCGGCAAAGAGCCTTCCCCCCCCCCTTAATCATATGATGGGCAACCCCCTTCAATCTTGAGAATTCACATCCTTCTGGTCGGCAAAAACCCCCATAATGGGGTTCTACTTGGGTCCTGGTTTTCCCTGCGTTGATAAAGGAAGGCTCTTTCCTCTTTCCGGTCTTTGTTTCCCCCCTATATTTAAGTAGACTGGGCTTCCTGAGGATTCTGGCGCGACACTATCCTTCCGGAGCCAGCGACTTTTTGTGTTATCCCTCTGTTTCACGCGTTATGCATGTTTTCACCCCCTCTTTTTCCCAAGGGCTACTTTCACCCATGGACCGCGTTTTTCTGTGGCCAATACGAGTCGCCCCTCCATTAAAAACTTTTGCCGCAATCTCTTCCCCCTTTTCTTTAAGAGCCCGCTAAGTTCCTCTTCTTTGCCCGCTATGAGCAAGCCCTCCCCCTAACGACAGGTGTTGTCTTTTCCATTGGCCCTTACAGCCCCCTCCGAATAAATAGCTTTTTTTTTCCTACCGAGTTCTTCCCTTCAAACCTTACGAGTCCGCACGGTGGGCGAACTCTGATGCCCCAAATTTCCCGCTGGCCTGCTGTCCTCTTCTCGTTGGGTACGGCTTTTTGCAGCAAGCGGAGCGCACTTCCGGCATTCCGTGCCATTGGCCCCCTCGACTGACCCCTTTCTTTTTCCCTAAGCTTGGGCGGCATCACCCCCCCCCCCCACATCACGGAACTCCCATTTTCAGAGTTTGTTTCCTTCTTCTGCTCGCGCTCTGGCGAGGCCCTCTCTCTCACCACTTTCGGTACATGAAGCCACTTGCCGGATCGCTGATTCTTTCTTTGTTCAATCCACGTTTTTCCGAATCTCCCAGGACTCGTTGTGAGGGTTTTCCCCTTTTTTTTCTTTGGACTTAGCGAACAACCAAAAGACCCCATCTCATTATATCGCGACCCCTCCCTGTTCCGGAAGTTATGGAGTATTCTCCCTTTCACCTCATAGAGTTTAATTATGATTATTCCGTCTAAGCCTCGTCTCTTGCCCTTTTCAGATAGGATCCCTCTTTTTATACTCCCCTTTCGTGGAAGATTGTTTGCGAGGCTTTCAGGAGTCGACAATTTCATTTCGCCTGATCTTCTCCCCTTCAGCATGTCCTTCGCTGCTTCAGGAGGAACCCTCCCCTTCTCCCCCTTTTTTTCGTGGTCCTTCCAAAGGATGGTCCGATAATGAAGAGGCCATCCTAGAAGCAGTTGTGCCTGACTTTTCTTCGTCTCCCGCTCTTTCCCCCTTCAGGGTGCCCGTTTTGCGGAGGGCTTGCTACACTTCCGTCATGTCCATTCACATCCCTGCTGGAAAACCCCTTTTTCTCCCATGGCGATGGACCAACAACAGGAAACCCCCCCCCCCCCCCCCACTTGAAGTTCCCTCCCCGACGCCTTGCTTGATAATAACTCCCCATTCTTCGTCGAGGCCTTCCGGTGGAAGAAAAGATTCCCCCCCTTCCCCCCCCGCGCAGCCCTTCCGCCCGCCCTTTGTACTTTGAACCATGCGCCCTCCCGTCTTCACAGGTTGACCCCCTTCCCCCCCTTTTTTTTTTTAAGGAGCGAACTCCCCCTCGCAGCTCACCTTCAGCAATTGTCTTCGCATCACCCCCCCTCTTTGGTGATCCTCGGCTTATGTGTTGGGCAGGACCGGAAAGGTCTTTTTCGAACTTCCTTGGTTGCTGCTTGTGGCGGTTATATTGTGTTTATTGAGAGCGCATGATTTGTGGCGCGAACATCCCCCGTGGAAGCGAGGCTCCATTTTCATCTGCTGGAGAGATACCTCGCGTCAAATGTTCTGTCCCAAACCTTGTTTCCGCGCGCGCTTCCTCCCCCAATACCCAAGATAAAGTCCTCCCGGGGATTTAGAACCGGCCCCTTCCCGGTCATTCAGAAAAACAAACAGGTACCCCTCCTCCCCCCCTCTTTCTCCAATGGTTTTGCTTGCGGGGTGAGCCTTTCTTTTCCCTTGCATTCGCGTAGATTTTTTATCAATTCCCTTTCGCCTTCCCCTCTGGCACTTCCGTGACAGGATTTTGCTTTTCACTGGCTTTTTCTTTGAAATCTTTCGCCACCTCCTGGCCTTCTCTCGATCTCTCCCACATTCTTATTATCAAGCCATTTCCGCAGGAGACTTTTCTTTTGACCAACTCCTGCCGTTGGTCCTGACAGCTTTTCCCCAGAGTTTTTTTCCATCCTGTAATGTTTTAGGGAGGCTTTTCTTTGAAAGTTCAATCTCAAGCCGCCCCCCGCATTGATTAATCATGACTCTTCGGTTGTTCTTTTACGTCAGGCCTCCCATTTCCGTCTTCATCGGGCACTTTTTTCCTTCCGCAAGACCACTCAATTGGCCCGTCCTTTCTTTCCAGCAGGCTGCATGACCTGCTGCCTTAGTGAAGCCTCCCCCTCCTCGTACGTCCCCCTCCTTATGAATTACCTCCCGCCATCGTAAACGAGGGCCGCGTTTGATTCCCCCGCGGTTGGCCTACCCCTTCCTCACGTTCTTATACCTCAAAGTAAAGTAATTCATCCCCCTTTTCCCCTCTATGCCCTTTTATTAGGCTCATAAGGTTGAAAGCGGCTACATTGCTCAGCCCCCCTTCCTGGGCGAGGTCCTTTTCCGTCGAAGATGGGGCTTTGTCGCGTCTTCCTCCTAAGTTTGCCCTCCACCAGTACGGTCAGATTCGAAAACGTTTTCCCCCCGGCCCAGCGTTTTTTTCCTCAGCGATACTTCCCTTTCTGGAAGCAAATCCATCGTTTTGTCCCTACACATTCTCGCTAGCCCCCGGCCTCAGCCCCCTCATTTGCTTTCCTGGGGGAGGGTTTGTGGTTGTTGCTGCTGCCGCCACCTTTTGCCACTCTTATTCCTCCATTCTCCCTTTCGCACTACATGATCCCTTTTCCTTTCCTCGTTAGGCCTATTTGCCTGAACGAAACACCCCGCAGTACCCCCCTCTTAAAGACCCTGCAGGGCAAGAGAAACTTCCCTTTTCTTTTTTTCCTGTGGTCAGAGTTTCGCCAACCCTTTTTTCCCTTTGCTCTTCGTTTCCCGGTAAGCCCCCAGGTAGTATGTATTGAAGGGGCGTCCGTTCCTTTTTTTTTTCTCCCTCCGGAACCAACCACCCCCCTATTTTCGTATTCAATTTCCTCGCTCAGCCCTTACAGCAGCGCTGTCATTTCGCTTCCGCACATTCGTCTGACTGCTCGCGCTTGTGTGATTCTTCCGAGTATGGCCCCTTTGTAAAGCGGGGGCATGGTTCTTTTTGCCCGCTGCCTTGCAAAATCCCCCCCTGACCCCCCTTTTTCCACCAACCCGTTTTCCTAACAACCCAGGAATCGGATTCCGTCCGGGACCCCCGGTTCGCGCCATCATAATTCTTTTTCCCCTCTCCTCTATGACCTTTCACGCGTCAGCGGGACAATAGGCAGCCTTCCCTTTATCAACGCATCCTTGTAACCAGGACCCCAATTTTTTCCCCCTTCCCTTTTTTTTCAAACCGCCAGTTATTTTTGTGCCGACCTCCAGGGCTGTGAATTTTCGTCCCCCCCTCATTCGATGAAAAATCTTTTTCCTGCATAGATTTCCCTCGTTCCCGGAAAACCTCTTTTGGACTGTGCGAGGGTAGAGGACCAGCCACCCAATATCCACCTTCCCCTTCTTTTTCGCGAATCTTCCTTTTCGGAATTATATTCCCCCTGTCAAATGTTCCCTTCCCTATCGGGACCCGCGCGGTAGGAACGAGATTCTTGTACGAATATCGTCTTCCTCCTTGTCCCCCTATATGTGCTCGTGATTCTCTTTCAAAATTCCAACAAGTGAAATCCGCGCTGCCTTTCCGCAGACATCCTTCTCTTCGAAATCTTCCTCTTATTCCTTTCCTACGCTTTCGCCATCCCCCGAAGAAGTGGCCAAATGGGAAGACCTGAGCCCGGCTACCATCTTCCCACCATTCGATGGGCGGTCCCCGGCGC
>Ga0179593_1643985_pt1 | contig 14923 bp, 22 predicted proteins | sample CZODoug2_1_08_16_FD_185931 | JGI IMG/M metagenome (GOLD analysis project Ga0179593, IMG submission 185931) | Vadose zone soil fungal communities from Angelo Coast Range Reserve, California, USA - CZODoug2_1_08_16fungal (PacBio error correction) | ecosystem: Environmental > Terrestrial > Soil >... | reverse complement strand
CGGCCCCTTTTTTTTTCGTTTCGAATGTCCTCTTCCCCCTGTGCCGCTCCCCTTTTTTTCGGCCCGACGACTCTATCCCGCAATCTTGGGTCTTGTCTTTCTTTTTTCCCCTTTTGGAACAAGATACGAATATTTCTTCCATAGGGCCCCCTTATCTTTCTCTTGCCAATCCGATACTTTCCCCCCCTTCTCGGACGTCCCGCCAGAGAATCTTTCGTCAAAATTGCTGGTTTCTTTCCCCCCACACTCTTGTAGGTTTGATTATTACTCTTCTTTTCTTTATATAACCTGGTGTAACTAGGGCCTAACTTTTATATCACCTTAGCTCCCTCCCCCCCTCCCCCTCATTGATGTTCGCTTGTAGTAAGTCCTCTCCTAGATGTTTTTTTTTCCCGTGAAGACTCGCGCCTCCTCTTTCCTCCCACCTCCCCCCCAGCGAGGTTCTTGGTTCCCAGCCCCCGTAGCGCCTATCGCTTTTCTCTTCTTTTTTTTCAAGATGAACGAGGAAGATATCTTTCTACGGATCCGGTGCAAGCCTCCCTTTCAGGCATTTTTTTTGTCTCTTTCCCCGGTCACTCTCGACGATTCCCCCCACTTTTTTCAAGCAGCCGGGAAAAGGCCCCCGTTAGAGGGAATTTTTTCCCCTTCGTAGTTCCCCCCCCCCTCTGATAACTGAACCTCGCTCAGAATCATTTCCCTTTTTTTCCCTTCATGGTTGTGAGAATTTTTAAGAGGTTCATGAAGCAGGCTATGTCTTTTTCAGGTAGAGCGACTCGACAGGCCTCCTCTTCTTTTTTCGTTGATGCTAACTCCCCTCTTTCCCACGGTAACAATTCCTTTCTTTCCCCAATGACACAGGTACTTTTCTCCCCGAGGCGATCGAGCTAATCTTCCCCGCAAAAAGGCGAACTCCGTCTTCCCTCCCAGGACATGTGATTCCGGTTTTCCTTCCTTTTTTCCCAGGTACGAAAAAACCACCTTCTAATATAAGATATGTCGCCTTTCCCGTGAAGCCCCCGAGCTTTTTGCTGTTCCTTCCGCATGGACCCGATTCTCCTAGCTCCTGTCACCGCGGATGCTCTCTTCCTTTTCCTCTCCTTTCGGCGAAGGCAGAGAGTTTGAGAAAGGATGAGGCGGACCCCTCCCGAGGCTCCACCTCTTTTCTGCTGTTTGGTCCAAAAATGAATTTTGTCATTCCCCCTTTCGTTTTCTAAACGCGAGATAGCCCCCCTCCTCCCTTAAGGTTTTATCGGCCCTTCCTTCTCCCAGCAAGACGTTCCCCCCCCTCTCCTGGGAGGATTTTCTCTCCTTTTTTTAAATGGGAGTTTTGAAGTGGTCCTTTCTCTCCTCGATTATCTACGAGACTCGATTTTCTTTTTCCCCATTCGCTAATTCCTCCCCCCCTTTTCCCCCTTTCCTGGCTCTAACTCTCTCTTTTGCCCAAGTGGCAGGTAATTTCCTCCCCTTCCCAGCGTCCCGGTCCCTTCCTATCTACATAACGGCTTCCCTCTTTTTTCTTCCTGTCTATTACTCTTTTGAATGCTGCAGTTTCCGGAGCGCGCGAGCTTTTTCCCCTCTTTTTCCGACGCTGTCGGACGGGCATGGATAAGGCTCGACAATCCCCTTTTCTTCTGCCGGCGTGATTGACACCTTGCCCCTTCTTTTTCCCCTCTTGTCCCATCTTCGTTTTTTTTTTTTTTGATAGAGATCCAATTTTTTCCTTCTCCTGCGCCTCCACAATTGGGTGTAGTATGCAGCAGGTTCCTCGTCGTCACAGACTAGAAAAGCTCTCCTCCTTCCCCCTCTTCCTCCCCCGACCGAAAGGGGTGCTTCATAGACACCTTCTTCCCTTTTCCCGGACGTCTTCTCCCCCCGCGGCTTTCGTGCCCGATTTGATGACCCCCCTCTTTTCCTTCCGGAAGACATGAAGTTACGGGAGTGTCCGCAAGTGGCACGGGTCTCTTTCTCTATCACGCAGTCTCTTCTCCTAACCTCCCCCAATTCCGGAAATTTTTTTTTTTTCCCCCAAACCCTCCAAAGACGCGAGACTCTCCTTCCTTTACCCTTGCGATCGCGCAGGAATGATTCTCCCCCCGGCGAGGAGTGAGTGGTGCGCCCTTTTTTCTTTTCCCTGCGAACTGGCGGAGCTTTTCCCCGTTTGGACCGACCCCCGCGCAAGATTGCGGCATCAGAATTCCCCCCCTCGAAGCGGCTCGCCCTTTCTTCCCCATTTGTAAAGCCGACGGTCCCTCCTTTTTTGACCTTTTAGTTCCCGATCCCCACCCCTTTCCCTTTCCTCGTAAGAGATGATTTGAGATCGGAGACAGAGTCCCCCCCTTTCCTTTCTCCCCGGTTTCGTGTGGGTTTTGCCGGTCTTCTTTCCTTTCCTCCTCGACCTTGCTGATTTCTTCTTAGTTCGAATGGTTTCTGGGCGCTTCTTCTCCTTACGGTGCGAAAGGAATCGATCTTTCTGGGTCGCCCGCGATTGGTCCGTTTTTCTTTCTTCATTGCCGTTCTTTACTGCTCTGCCTCTCTTTTTTCTTTTCCCCTTGCCGACGAGCTTCGGCCCCCCTCTCTACGCCTCGGAACCCCCTTCTTCCCCCCCCCCCCCGCGTCGACGCAATGTCCAGGATTGGTCCCTTCTTTGGCCATACTTACCTCGCTGCGCTTCTTTCCTCCCCTTCCCCTGCCTGATTGGCTTTTTGCCCTTTTTTGAGATTGGGGCCGCCCTCCCCCCTGACTCGAGCGACACCCTTCCCTCATTTTTTCGGATTGAAAGGATGAAGTAGAAGCCTTTTTTCCCCCCTCGTTCATCTTGCACGCAGGCTTTCTTTCCACTTCTGAGGCGCTACGGGGGCTTTTCCCCACCCCCCCCTTTTTTGTAGGCTGTTCTCGGAGGATCGCTCGGCTGCACGAGGAGCGTTCCTAATGCATGCCAAATTAGATTTTCCCCTGCGAACATCAATGTTGCAGATGTCGTTTCTTTTCCCAAGGAATTTAGGGCACTCTTTCTTCCCCCTTTAGTTTTTTTCAATACTCACCCGACTCTTTTTTCCCCAATATAGAGCCCCCTCCCCTTGTGTGTTGGTTTATTCTCTGGCTTTCTTCTGAATTGGAAAAAACACGGACTTATTTCCCTTTTTTTTCCCTTCTTGTATCGCTCTTGTGTGACTATCCCCCCCCCCTTCCTTTCCCCACCCTCCGGGTCAACCCCCAAGACTGATGGATAATTTCCTTTCTCTTTCTTGAAAACTCGATCTTGTGGAGTCGCCCCCGACGAGCTATGGACTAGGACTTGCGTTTCCCCCTTTCCTAGCAACCCCCCCCCTTTCCCTCCTTCCGTTTTTTTGCTTTCTGACGTTGGGGGTCTTCCCCTCCTTTTTCGTCGCAAGTAATGAGTCCTTCGGCTGAGTGGCGAAGGCTCCGCACTCACCCAAGAAGCCCTATTTTCCCCGAGCCCATTTATCCAGCACATTCTTGGGCTTGCCCCCTTTTCTTCAGATCACCTTTTTCCCCTGAGCGCGGACAGTATCTTGAGCTTTCTTTCCCCGTGTTCCAATTACAATCCTTCTCTCTTTCCCCCCCACACACTACTTTCCCCTTGCTTTTTTCCTTCTCATCTTGTCGGGTGATGATGTACGACCTTTTTAAAATGGTGATCAATCTGCCCCCTCCCCGCCGACCAGCGGCAACAGGATCTTTCCGTAATTCAGAGTTTCTTATTATCTTTTCCTTTTTAGCGAGGCTACAATAAGAGGAACCGTTGAAACCTACAGCGAGTTTTTTTTGGGCAACGCCACCTTATCGCTCTCTTCTCGTTCCTGCGTGCAAGATGACCTTCTTCCTCCCCCCGGTGACCTCGACAAAGCAGGCGTATACCTTTCCGGCCTCGGCATTGGTGGGCGCTTCTTTTCCCCCTCTCACGTAAATCTCGCCTCGTCCTCTTGGGGCCCCTCAACTGCCCAGTTTTGAATATGCGCGTTCTCCCCTTTTCCAAGCGCCGCTTAAATTGCCCTCTCCTCAGGGGGGGGGGGGAACCCCACAACCCAATTCTTCCTCCCCCTCTGGTTGGGGATCAGTTTTTTTTTCCCTGAGCGTTTTCTTTTCTGTCCCCTTCATTTCTCTTGCTCGACAGCTCTTTTCTCTCTTTCCCGGTCCACCTTTTTCCCGCTGAAATTAACGAGCGTCTTTGAACCAAGCAAGAAGGTCGCACCCCCCCCCTCTTCCCTCACGAAGGCAGATGCCGTTCCTCCCTTCTTTTGTGACCCCCCCCCATCCTTCCTCGCGCGTGCTCGCACGCCAACCTTTTCCCTCTTTCCTTCGGTAAAAAAAACACGAACCCTTCCTGTAGCCGATATCCCGTGGGACGCCCCGCTTTTTTTTTTTTTTCCCTCGCTAAGCCGTCCCCTTTTACCGGTTCCTTTTTCGCTCTTAACCCGCGGATGGCCTCGCGTCCCTTTTTTCCGGTTTCGGAAGGGATATTTTTCCTGAGGCGTGTCCATTTTTTGGCCTCACCTCTTTTCGGTTTGTCGGGCCATTCCCTGGGGTTATCTCTCCCCCCCCCTTTTTCCCGGTAATCCAACGAGAGCTTCTCGCAATTTTCCCCTTCTTCGTCAATAAGTCAGTCGCCGCTTTTATAGCCGGTTCCTTGGCTTTCGAGGATTTGGCCTTTCCCCCCCTGTGGGCGACATGGCAGACTTCTCGATTATCTCGCGACTCGCGATCGTGCGGCCCTTCCCCGTCGAAACAATCCCCCCCTCCTTGCCTCTTCCAGAGGCGTGGGCCCTCCCCGGTAAGTCATCAATCGGTTCCCCCCTTCTCCCTCTTTTCCTTGAGAGAAAAGTACCGGTTTTTTCATGAAGAGGCCTTTCGTCGGGCGGGAATTCTTCTCTTCTTTTTTCTTGTATCCCGGTTGACGACGCTGTCTCCTTTTTTTTTTTTCATACCCCAAATTTGGCTTCCTCCCCCTTTAGGGCTGGCTCCCTTTGTTCCTTCTCTCTTCTGTTGAATCAACTCCTGTTGAGAGAGAGCGCTTTTCTTCCAGTTCATTTTTTCGGCGACAAACCATTGGTTCGTATGCCTCTCCTTGTTTTCTCCAGCTTTTCGCCGCTCGAAACAGATACGCGCCGTCCCTTTCGTTCACCTCTTGTCTGGGCCCGACGAAAGGACGCGTCACCTTTTCGCGCGCGACGGTATGGGGATTCCTTTTCCCCCGGCGCTGCTTCTTCTGACCATACCTTTTTGGCCCTCGCAGCTATGCTCTTTTCTCAGGGGTGGGTGATGGTTTCTTTTTCTTGGGTCGCATTTTCTCTTTTCTGAGATAATCTCGTATCTTCCTCCCTTGTCTGACCTTCCACGACCTGGAAAAGCCCAAAGCGCGTCTCTTCCGTATTCCGGTAGTTGAGATCTCGTTCCTGGGGGGGGGGGGGGAGAGATCACTTTTTCTTCTGGGGCGAAGATCTCGTTTCTCAGGGTATCCTTGGGCCAGTTGGGACCTACCCCCTGTGAGGACTATCTTTCCCCGAAGACAGTTAGACATTTCCCCTCCTCTCGCCCTCGACGAAACGGCGAATTCCCGGATACGCGTTTCGAGTCGGCGATCATTCCCTTCTTTTCCCCCGTTCCAGGAGAGTATCGTCCTTCCCTTTTAAAGGGAGATCGGCGTTCCTTTTTCTTACTAGTGGACCGATCCTTTCTTTTTTAAAGGCGCGGACTTCCCCCTCCCACCGGCATCGAACAGGGTTTTCCGGCGACGAAGGATTATCCTATGAGAGCGATCGACTTCGGTTTTCCCCCCCCCTCTATAGAGGTTGCGGACTTTTCCCTTCTCCCCCTGTACCCCCAGGTGTTCCTCTTCATTAATTTTGCATCGGAAACTTTCCCTTTTTTCCTTTTCTCTCTTTTTTCTGCTGTCGAGGAGCTACTACATGGATGGGTCCCCCGACTCTACGACTCGAACCCTTCCTCCCCCCCCCCCTGGCAGGGCGTCGACGCCTTTCTGATCTCTTTTCCGTTAAGCGCTCTTTTCGCGCGAAGAGGGACTGAAACGCCTTTTCCCTTTCACCAGCTTTTGCCGAGTCGAGGATTTTTTTTTTTTCTCCCGAGCGCCACCCTGCCGAGTCCGCTTTTTCTTAGACGCTTTGTGTTCCTTCCCCCTCGTCTCCTCGTTCCTCCCCTTTTCCCTACCTTCCTTTTCTTTCTAAAGCGAGAGGCGATACGGTGGCTTTTTTCATGCGAACTCTTGTAGGACTGTCCTCGGGCGTTTTTCCTCTTTTCCTTGCGCGTGAAAAAGTCTACGCCATTGTCCTCCCTCAAATCGCCCATTCCCTTTTTGCTTGGCGGCGGAGCTAAGTTGCCTTTTCTTTCCTAATTTTTTTTTTCTAAAAAGTTTAGAGTGGGGATGGTGCCCCCTTTTTTGTGCAATATAGAACCAAGCAAGGTCTTTTCTCCTGTCGACGTCTATAGGATTGCCATGGCATTTCCGATACTGTCGCCCCTCTTTTCGCTCCCCCATAATTTGATCGGGGCACTTCCTTTTCAAGCCAAGAATGCTGATCTTTTTTTTCTTCTTGGACGAAAACTTCTTTTTTTTGGGTCGCTTTCTTTACCCACTTCCTGCGCTATGGTGACTAGGCCTTTCCCCTTACATCCTTCGACCCCAAATTAAAATCCTCTTTTTTGGTTGGAGGAGATTTGAAGTTGGGGCTCGTTTTTTCTTTCTCAAGGCCTAGTCCCATAGCTCTTTTGGAGACGTCTTTCCCCCCTTCACTCACTCCTCTCTCTTCTTCCGAGATAGAAAAGCAGTTTGCTGACCCGGAGTGATTCACGTTCCCCTAATTATGTTCTTTTCCCCTCTCGTGACCTATCCTTTTTTCGATTGCCAAATCTCTGCTCCCTTTTCCCTATCGAGAGAAGACTTTCCAACACTAGTCCCCTTGTTTCCCTTCTATTGAACACTCTTCTTTTTCTTGACGTATGTGCACCAACATACACCCCACCTTCTTTTCCCCTATCCAGGACATAAATGACTTTATCCCGCCGCCAGCTTCACCAGTGGATGTTCGCTAGTCATTTCATGCATCTGCTGTGGTAACGCCTTTTTTTCCCTTTCCCCTCTCTAGGGCCAGTCCTACAAGAATGAGAACCCTTCGGTTTGTGCACCACCCTTCTTATAGGTAATTTCCTTAGTTTCGCTTTTCTTCTAACGAGGAGATATCTCCTCCTTCGGCGTCGAGACGGCATCCTTTCCCCTTCTACCCTTCTTCTCGTAGTGTCGTTGACGGCGGAACGGTCAATCTTTTTCCTCCTCTTCTTGGAAGCAGGCCGAGGCATCCTTAGGGAATCTTCGCGCAGCTCCTCCCTTTTTATGTGGCAAGAGAGCCTCAACCTTTCCCCCCTTTCTCCTCCCTTCTTTCCCGGACCAGTTCATGGTTGTTGTTGATCCTTTTTTCCGAGGCGTATCTTCTTCTTTCCTTTCCTGTAGGCACTCAGACAGGGTTCCTTATGGATCTGACGATCGTCTTCTTTTCACCGTTGCAGATGTCCTTCATTCGCTCTTTCTTATCGCTTTTGCGTCCCTTCATGACTTTTCCCGCAAATCGATTTTCTCCTTCGATAGAGATAACCTTCTAAAATAAGTAGGAAGCACGTGCTATCCCCGTGTCTTTGGTTTGGATCTTTTCCCCCCCCTCCGGTAAACCCCCCCTCCACCCCTCTAACATCGCTATGTAGAAGAGACTTTCACCTCTAAGACGACTGGAAAGGTGCCTGTTCTTCTATCCTAGTTCAACGCTTGCGCCGGTGTTCCGTTTACATCGTTTTAGGACTCTTCTGATTTCGAGGGCGAACGGATGCCTGCGCGAGGAATCACCTCTTTTTTTCTTTTCTGTCAACTGACTTGGTCCTTCCTCCCCCCCTTGACGAGCTTCGCCCAAACCACCTTTGTGATATCGCCTTTCGTACTCCGTCCTTTTTATCTAAACTCCCCTTCTCTCTTTTATGTTGATTTCCACTTTGTAGGTCATTTTCTCTCTCCGTGACGCACTTTTCAGGAGATATTCCTCTCCTCTTCACTCTTTCCCCAGTGCAAATATTGCTTTCCTTTTTTCTCTCCCCCTTTTCCACCTAACGCTCCTTGAAATGAATGTCTTCTTCGCTAGTCTTCCTTTCTTTCCTGTTACTGTTCCTCAATTGTTTCTTTGCTGCCCCCTGGTCTCGAGTTTTTGACGCCCCTTCTCCCAACCTCTCCGCGATTAGCACTCTTCGATGAAGACTTCTCTTAATTCCCTCCCCATTTCTCTTTTAGTCGGGCGGGACGCTGCGATTCTGTGTCTCTCTCTTTTCTGACTCTCTCTTTTCCTCCCTCCCCCCCCCTTCCCGGACACATGCCAGGGCTGACCCTTTGTCGCAATACTCCCCCTTTTTTTTTCTCCCTCTCCCGTGAATTGCCACGAGTTTGACTGGATCTCTTTTTTTTTATTGGTTGTTGAGAGAGATCGACCTTTTCTTCCCTGCTCCCTTTCTATCCTCTTTCTCTACACATTTTTCTTTATTCTTCCTTTCCCCCTCTTCTCGTAGACTTCGACTTTCCCCTCTGGCTTTTTCGTGTCGTTACAGCTCGCGCAGCCCCCCCCCCCTCCCCTTTCTTTTTTTTCCCTTCGAACGATAGAATAGAGCGTACATAGTTGTCCCCCTTCTTTTATCTTGAGCTCGCGGTAGGGAGGAGGCCGTTTCGCACCTTTTTTCCTTCCCTTTTCCCGATTTGATGCGCTCCCTTTTCCTCCTTTCCTCCTTTCCTTGCATCCCTCCTTCATTTTCTTGTGGCGTGCTTTTTGCTGTCGATTTGGATTTTTCCTTTTCCTTTTTCTTTTTCGAAAGGTTGAGTAGAAAGATAGAGTCCTCCCTTTCCCTTCTGTTTCGTTAGCCGAAATCGACGTCTTCCTCTTTCTTCCTCGAACCTCACCCCCTGAACCTGGGGACAGCCCCTTCCTGTTCCTTTTTTCTTTCCTCCCTATTTTTCTCTTTTCTCCCCTGGTCCGGTGTTTAGTTGAGATCGCTCCCTGGTTCCCTCTCGCCTTGCCGTACCAGGAGAGCTTTTCCTCTTCTCTCTCCCCCTTCTTGTGAGTTGGGACGAAGCTGCGTTCTTTTTTCCCTTCTTTCTCTGTTCTTGTTAGATTGAACCCATTCATTTTCCACAGACGGTTTTTCCCTTGTTTCATCACAAGGAAGAAGGTCCCTCCTCAGACTCCCCTCTCGTCTTCCCTCGGCCACGCACAGCTTCTCTCTTTTTTCTACGGACACGAAGGAGCGCTTTCTCTTTTCTGTTTTATCTGAAGAGCAGTCGATCCCAGTCCCTCCTTTTTCCAGGCTTCGTTTTCCCCCCTTCCCGTGCTCAGCTCCTTCGTTTTTTTTCTCTCTTCTTCCGGTTTTACTGTACAAGAGCGATTTTTTTTTTTTTTTTGTTCCTTACGGTTTAGTGTGGGTTGACCTCCCCTCCTCCTCCCTCTCTGCTGCCTCGGAAAAACCTTTTCCCTCTTTCCTTCTCCCCCTTTCTTCCTGCACTTTCCCTACTTTTCCGTGACGGAGTTTCCTGTCTGGTTTCTTCTTTCCTGTACGTTGCACTGAGCTCTCTTCTCCCCTCATTCAGAAAAGCGCTCCTCTTTTTCCACCCTTTGAGTCCCGTCCTTGCCTTTGTTTTTCCTCCTTTAACCTTTGGCCCAGTGTTTCTTGCACTTTAGGGATAGACCCTCTCCACTCCTTTTTCTAAGTGCCCAACGGTTTGTAGTTAAGGCCCCTTTTTTTTTCTCTCATCTTTTTCTAGGAGATATAAATGGAGGTAATTCCCTTTTTTTCTCCTCTCCTGAGGCATATCCTCCTCCCCTCTTTTTGGACCTTCATCCTCTGACCGTTTCTACACAGTAAACATGGTCTTCTTTTTTCTTCCCCCGCTTTTTTCTGCCCCCACTTTGAGGAGGTTTCCTCGCCAGTTTTAGAGAGACTTTCCTCTCCTTATTTCCCCCTCCTTCATACTTTACTTTTTTTTTTTCTTTTCCTTCCCTCCCCATCCATTTCTACACCTAATTAGACTTCTTTAGCCTTTCTTCTTCTATTTTCATGTAACCAGTTCTTCTCGAAGAGTCCTTGCCTACACTTTCCCTCCTCTACCAAATCTCCCATTCTCTCCCAATTCTCACCTTACTCTCCGTCGTCCTTACTGATTATGACGAGCGCCACCCTCCGAGGAGTAGTGCGGTTAATTTCTACTCCTGTGTTCGTACGAAGGGGCTTTGTCCTCTTCCTCTCCTTTCCCCAGTTGTTCCCTCCCTTCCCTCCCGGTTCATCTTTGTTCCTCCCCGCACCCGGCCGCGCGAAACTTTCCTCTAACTGCGCTTTTTACCCTCACAGTGGAGGTGCCTTCTTCTCCTTCTTTCCTCTGGGTTATCATGTCACCCCTTTTCCCCCTTCCCTTTTTCTGGATGTTCCTCTTCTGAGTTCCCTATAGCGTGACCACAGCTAATGCAGTCACCCTTCTCTTTCCGACCATGAGAAAAGAATGGTTGCCGTTCTCTTTCCTCTCCCCCTTTTGCCTTTAATATAAAGAATTAGGGCCTCTTTTCTTTTCTTTTGTCTGTTGCATATGTAACCTCATCCCCCCTTTCCCTCCGTGTTCTCCCTTTCCCAAACGCCCTGGGGGTTTTCCTTTGTGGTTGGGCCATCCCTTTTTTGTCTGAGCCTTTTCCCCCCTGATGGAACGTCGACTCGATTGGCAAGATAACTGATCTCCCATTTCTTTCCTCTCCTCTTAATTTTGAGATGGGCCAACTTGTACCTTTTTTCTCCTCCCTTCCTATGGAATGCTTGGTAATTTTTGTCTTTTTTCTTCTCCTTTTCGATTCCGCTTGTCTTGTTTGCTGTCCCTCGCTCCCTTTCTATGTCTTTGTTTTCTTTCTTTCGAATTGTCGTAGTGTTTAGAAATGACTTCCCCTTTTTTTTCCCAATTCTTTTTCTCTCTCTTTCCTCCTCCTCCGGTTTGTTCTTCCCTCCCCCTCAGTGTGGTGTTTCTCTGGAAAGTAGTTGGCGGTTCTTTTTCCTTCCCCTCCCCCCCCCGTTTCTTCCCCCAGTCTGCTAGGTCCATAGTCGGTTTATTTCCCCCCCCCCCCTGTCACATGGAAGATTCCCCATCCACTTTTCCCCTTTCTCCTCCGTTCTTCTGATCCCGCAAGCGTACAAATTCCCTCTGTCCGGTCCTTTCTTACAAAGGAGTGATTTCACGTTTTCACTTTTTTTCTTGATAGTCGCCATTCCACTCTATACCCGTACCATTTGATCTTTAGATGCCCATCCGCTCTTTCCCCCTTCCTCTACTATATGACGTCGAAGAAAGAGACTTTCCTTCCTTCCCCCCGTTGCTTTGGGTGATATATATTGCACAATCTTGTTGGTTTTTCCCCCCCTCTTTCGACCCCTGACCCCCCACTCTAAATTGTTTATCCTTTCCTTTGTTCTTCTTCCTCTATATGTGTCTTAGTTTCCCCGCCTCCTATTCGCTCTTTTTTTTCCTCTCAATAAGGGATGTTCGCTATCTCCCTCTTTTCCCTTTCTGTGTTGAAGCATATTTTTGTATTGGTTTTTCCTTCTATAGTTTAAGTTTCACCAGATTTCCACAGTCCCACCGACAGTTCACGACCTGTAGTTTCCCTTCCCTCTCCCATAGATTCCCTTAGAGAATATAGCTATAGAATTAGTTCCCTCCTCTTTTCCATCGAGACCCTGCGAGTCCCTAATCCCTATCTTTCTAGGTTCCGCTCCTTCTAGAACTTTTCTTTCCCTTTCCTCCGTTGCTTCCCCTTGAAAGTTCTCCCCCCCTCACTTCATTGGCTCCTTTTTTTCTCCTCCTCATTCTTTTCGTCGGCTTCCCCTTCTTAACACCGTGTTTCCCTTCTCTTTTGGCCCCTCGGCCCCCATCTGTTATCTTTCACTCTTCTCCTTGTCAACTGGCCAAGAAGCTTTTTTTTTCTTCCTCTCCTTCCTCCGTGAGTAGGTAGTAGGGCCATTCCCCTTTTCCCTTCTGATCCCTTTCCCGACCTACTCCCCTTTTCTACCTCTTTTTTCCTTTCTTTTCTTCCCTCCCTTATAAGGGGAATTTTCTCCCGCAATTACATGGTTCTCCCCCTTCCATAACCCTGTGCCTGGTGCTCAGATTTTCCTCTTTTTTTCCCCCCCTTTTCTCTTTTCTCATTTCCCTTTTTCTCCTAAGAAGGCTCTTTACTTTTTTTCTTCTTTCCAGGTTGTGCTTTGATCGAGAGTTCTTCCTTTTAGCCTTCCCCTATCACCTATGATATGCCGACTTCCCTTTACTCAACTCATTCTTGGTCACGTTGTCTTCTTCTCTCCTTATTCCTTTCCTGTTGTTGTGAGGTTACTGTAGCCCTTGGGTTATTCTTTCACCGAAACCTCTCGATGTCCGAAGACCCCCCTTTTTTTCTCTTTATCCCTCTTGCATTTCCCTAATATTTTTTTTTTCCCTTCTTCTTCTTTTCCCCTTTCTTTTCCCTTTAAGTCTTATTTTTTCACTGAGCTTTTTTCGTACATATTTAGATTCCCTTTTTCTCTCCTATTTATACGGACTCTTCCCTTGCATTACCCTTTACAGGAGAAAATCAGTAGGCGCTCTCTTTCTTTCTTCCTTACTGTTAAAAATTTTCTAGGCCTGTGTTTTTTGCCCCCTTTCCCCTTTTCTGGTTTCACCCATCGCTTGAACTCGTAATCCTTGTCTATTCTAGAGATTATCGTAGAAGATTCTCCCTCCCTCCCTTTTTTTTTTATTACGCTAGACAGCCTGGACTTTCTTACCTTGCCATCCCCCTGAGACAGAGCTCGGTACCTTATTTTTTCCCCTTCTGGCGCTGTCTTTCTACGCCAGTTCTCTCGTTGTCTTCTTCTCCCTCGGGATGAGAGTGTCTTTCCTCTTCCTCTGCCGGAGGGACCTTCTCTACTCCTCCTCTTATATCCCTTTCACTTGCGAGTTTTTCTTTCCCCCTCTCCCATCTTTTCCTGCTGTGTGGCTCCCTGCATGCACCCTCGCCTTTCCTTCTCACCCGGTCCCCTATTATCTTTCCTTCCTGTTGTCTTTAGAAAAAATAACGACGAGTTGTTTTTCCTTTTTTTGATTTTCCTTTTAGGAATTCGTTCACCTCGTCTCTCCCCCTTTTTTTCCCCTTTTTCCTCTCTTTTCTTTGCTAAGAAAGTCACTAGACTGGGAAGTCTCTCCCTTTTTTCTTCTTCTTAGATGTAGTTTAATGGCGACCCTGTCTTCGCTCCCCTTCCGGTAGATTTCCTTCCTCTCTCCTCTGATTCTTTCTCCTATCCCCTCCCCCTTTTGATCAGTTTTGCCGTCCCTTCTCTTTTTTACCGTTCGAAACATTTCCCAATTTTTTCCTCTGTCTGTCTCGTTCGTGCGAATAGATGCTTTTTTTCGTTCTTTTTTCCTTTCTTGTGGTACCCTCTTTTCTCTTCGCAGCGCCGGCTTGTCTCCCTCATCCCTTTTCAGCCCCGTTTCTTCCTTTTTGTTCTTGCACGAACTTTGTCTATGTTCCTTCTTCCCTCTCTTTCCCTTTTGTGGCCTCCTGATGAGAGCTTTAAGCTCTTTCTTCTCCCTCCTCGTTTCTCCTGTTGGTGATCTTTTTTTCTTTTGACTTGGTATACTTTAAGAAGGGATGTGACCGGCTCTACTTCTTTCCCCCTTCTTTCCGGAGGGCTTTTTCCTCCCCTTTGTCCATGCTTCTGGCAGTTAAATAGGGCGATCTTTTCCTTCTCCTCCCTTCATCTCAGAGATTTTGTACAGTCCCTGGATTATAAGTGCACCCTTCTCCCCGCACTTCTTTGTCGCCTCACAATGGTGAGTTTTTTTTACTTTCAGTTGTCCTCACACTGAGTCGTCACGCCTCGAACATCTTTCCTCCTTTCCCTCGGCCAACTTTTTCCCTTTTCAGCACCTGAAGATTTTCCTTTGTGTCTGTATAGACACAAGTAGGAAACTTGCTCCCCTATCCATTGTAGAGAGCGCTTCGCACACGCGGCGATGCGTTTCTTTTTTTCTTCTTCTTCTCCCTTAAACGGCTTTCCCTCCCCCCCTCTTTTCCTTGGCGCCAATTATCTTTTTTTCTTTCCCCTGTGGTGTGATGGTTTCCGCCTTGCTTCTCCCTTGTCCTATGTGTGTAAAGGTACGTTTTCCTACTCTCTACCCCAGATATCGAGGAGATTAGCGCCCATCTTCCCCGTCCTTTCTTCCCTCCCTGAAACGAATGGGAAGAAATCCCCCCACCCTTCTCCATTCCTTTATTTTCCAGTCGTTTGTCGTTGCGATAGCTCCCTTATTTCTTTCCGAGATAACCAGGCAAGCGGAGGTGATTTTTTCCGATAGAGTTGATACCCCCTTTTTTTTTTGATGAACCCCAGGTCATTTGTTCCCTTGGAGGCTAGCCTGCCTCTCCAGGTCCCGCCGAAAGCCCTTCTCCTCCTTTCCCTCTTTTCTCACAATAGAGCCATACGGATGTAACCCCCCTTCCTTCCCTCGTCCTGCACTGGCAAAGCTGTTTTTCAATTTTCCTATTTTACTTCTGCAGAGAAGCATGGCACCGTTCCCTTTTCCTCATATCTTTTTGTATATGTATATCTGGACCGACGCCTTTAGACGAGTCAGTTATTAGTGCGACCCCGGATTACTTTCTTCCCCCCTCCCTCAATTTATCTTGATCAGGAAAAACCTTTGTGTGATTTGCTGAGAATTCGGCGCGACGGAGTTCGCATGTTTTCTTTCCCCATCCCTTGATTTTCTGATAGACTTCCCCCCGTTGCTGACCCTCGCCTTCCCCCCCCTTTTTATTGACCGCTATTTATCCTTTGTTTTTTCCGTGTGTTCCGC